>Ga0181535_10003732_pt1 | contig 17459 bp, 13 predicted proteins | sample PEATcosm2014_Bin_44_FD_119774 | JGI IMG/M metagenome (GOLD analysis project Ga0181535, IMG submission 119774) | Peatland microbial communities from MTU Mesocosm Facility, Houghton, MI, USA - PEATcosm2014_Bin17_30_metaG | ecosystem: Environmental > Terrestrial > Soil > Wetlands > Peat | place... | reverse complement strand
GAGTTGCCCGCGGCTGTCATAGCGGATCACGAGAGCGCTGGGGCCGAAGACTTCGGTGGACAGCTCGGGATTGGCGAGGAGGTCTGCGGCGTCGATTTGCATCAGAACCGGCGACGCGTAAGTGCTGGCTGCGCCGTTTGATGGGGCCTGGGCGACAGTGTTCACGTGGCCGTGCGACTGGCGGCTCGAGATTCCCGAGTGGTAGCTCTTCGAAATTCCTTCTGTGAGCATCGGCGACGGGGAGGCTTTTTCGACGAGCGCTTTCACTTCGGCAACAAGTTTATCGGCATCTGCGTTGCGCGGCAGATAGACGAGGCCCGGCTTGGTGCAGAACTGTCCGACGCCGAGAGTGAACGAGCCGAAGAGGCCGGCGGCGATCTGCGTGGCGCGCGAGTGAAGGGCCTCGGGCAGCACAAAGAGCGGGTTCACGCTGCTCATCTCCATAAAGCAGGGGATGGGCTCGGGACGCGCCGCGGCGCGCTCGATGAGCGCTTTGCCGGCCGAGAGCGAACCGGTGAACCCGACGGCTTTCACCCTGGGGTGGTCGACGAGCGCTGCTCCAATCTCAGAGCCCGCGCCGAAGAGCAACGCGAAAACGCCGGACGGGAGGCCGCACTCACGCACGCTGCGGGCGATGACCTGGCCGACCATCTCGCTTGTGCCGGGATGTGCGTGGTGCGCTTTCACGATGACGGGATTGCCGGCGGCGAATGCGGCAGCGGTGTCTCCCCCGGCGACGGAGAATGCGAGGGGGAAGTTGCTGGCGCCGAAGACTGCCACGGGGCCGAGCGGCTTCAACATGGAGCGAATGTCGGAGCGGGGCAAGGGCTTGCGATCAGGCTGCGCAGGATCGATGCGCGCGTTGACCCAGGAGCCTTCCTCGATGACCTGCGCAAACAGGCGAAGCTGATTGATGGTGCGGGCGGACTCGCCTTTGAGGCGGGCTTCGGGCAGGGCGGTCTCACGATTGGCGCGGTCTACCAACTCCGGCACGATGGCTTCGATGCCGTCGGCGATGTGGCGCAGGAAGCGGCCGCGCTCGCGACCCGAGAGCTTGCGGTAGGCGACAAACGCTTCCTCAGCCAGATCGGCAGCGTGATTGAGGTCGGCAAGCGAAGCGCAATGGTAGACGGGCTCGAGAGTTTCGCCCTTGGCGGGATCGAGGCCGTGAAAAGTAGCGCCGTCCGTCTCGCGCCTCTGGCCATCAACGATCGAGTAGCCGCGCAGATTCAACTCTGTTTTCTGGTCCAGCATGATTCACCTTCTTTTTGGCTTCTGGCTGCTAGCTTTTAGCTCCTAGCTCGGTCGTGCGGAGGTGGGCGCCTCTTAATGCCAGGAAAGCACCAAATGTTCTCTGTTTATTCTTCGCCAATGTCTTCGTTCCAAATCTCAGGATGCCTTGAGATGAAGGTCTCCATCAACTGGCGGCACTCGCGATTGTCGAGATCGATCACTTCCACGCCGTTTTCACGCAGCCAGTCGAGGCCTCCGGCGAAGGTATGGCTATCGCCGACCACCAGCGTGCCGATGCGAAACTGGCGAACCAGGCCGCTGCAGTACCAGCAAGGGGCGAGCGTGGTGACCATGACCAGGTTGCGATAGCTGCGCTGGCGGCCGGCGCGACGAAAGGCATCGGTTTCACCGTGAATGCTTGGATCGTTTTGCTGTACGCGGCGATTGCGGCCGCGACTCAACAGTTCGCCCTCGCGAGTGAATAATGCCGCGCCGACAGGAACGCCACCCTCGGCGAAGCCCGAGCGCGCTTCTTCGATGGCCACTGCCAGCATCTTCTCGTGCAAGCTCACAGATCCAATCTAAATCAGCGGCTCGGTGCTGCGTGCCGGCACAATGTTGCCTCAACTGACGGTGAGGACGAGCTTGCCAAAGTGGCTGGCTTCCTCCATGCGCTCCAGAGCCTCGCGCGCCTGTCGCCAATCGAACTCCTCACCGACAGGGCGCAGCTCGGCCAGCGCGATGGCTCGGTTCATCTCAACAAAATCGCGGCGAGAGCCAACGTAGATGCCATGAATGCGAGCAGCCTTGTGGAGAATGAGTGGAATCGGGAACGGGTCTGTGGACTGGGTGAGCACGCCCACCTGGGCCACCGTCCCGCCGGGGCGAATGGCCCTGAGCGAGCGCGGCAACGTGCCCGCGCCGCCCACCTCGACCACGAGGTCCACACCTTCGCCACCGGTCTGGTCGAGCGCCCAGCGGTCCCAATCGGGGTTGTCGCGATAGTTGAGGCCCGCATCGAGGCCCATGGCACTGGCGCGCTCCAGCTTGTCGTAGCTGGAGCTGATGCCCAGCACGCGCGCACCCCTCAACCGCGCAAACTGCAAGGCAAAGATCGACACGCCGCCCGTGCCCAGGATAAGCACCGTAGAGCCCGGCTTGAGATCACCGGTGGCAAGCGCATTCCAAGCGGTGACGGCGGCGCAGGGCAGAGTTGCCGCCTCCTGATAACTGAGATGATCGGGGATCGCAACCAGTCCCGGCTCTTTGAGCGCGACAAAGTCGGCCAACATGCCGTCGACATCGCCGCCGAGCGCGCCGCGAGCTTTGTTGGCGGTCAACGGCCCATCGAGCCATTTCTGCATGAAGATGCCAGCCACGCGGTCGCCGGGCTTCCACAGTGTGACGTCGGCGCCCACGGCGACAACTTCTCCCGCGCCATCGGAGCAGGGGATGCGCGGGAGCTTCATTTTGGGGTTATAAAGGCCCTTCACAACCATAAGATCGCGATAGTTGAGAGAAACCGCACGTACGCCGACGAGAATTTCGCCGGGACCCGGCGCCGGCGTGGGGCGCTCTACAAACTCCAAAGAATCAATGCCAAACGCGGAAACTTGCCAGGCGCGCATGGGAAGCCTCTCTCTCTTTCAGGTTCCACTCTCGTCATTCTGCGGGACGCAAACAGGTTACGCGCCCGTAGAATGAAGATATGGCCCGTGGATGGGAAAGTAAATCGGTGGAGGAGCAGATGGCAAACGCCTTGAAGAGCCCCAGGACGAAACCAGTCGAGGGCCATGTAAGCGAAGAAGCCCGGCGCGCGGCTGAAGTGCTCCGCGCCGCGCGAGAACGGCAGCGCCAGGTGCTGGGCATGCAACGAGAGAATATTCTTTCGCAAAGGACGTCAAACCCTGGACGCCGCAGCGCTCTTGAGGCCGCACTGGCTCAAATCGAGGCGCAGCTTCAGTCGCTGGGATAGGCGGCCCCCGCATCCCTGATCGTTGGCGCAGGAAAAGCTGCTTTCGTTATTGATCCCGGTGGATGAGCAGGGTGTTGGCCTGATTGACTGAAGTGAGCGAGACGCGCGCAATGTTCACGTGCGCAGGCCGCGTTACAGCCCACAAAATCACATCGGCAATGTCCTCACCCGTGAGCGGCGTGATGCCTTTATAAACTTTGGCGGCGCTGCCGGCGTCGCCGTGGAAGCGGACCAGGCTGAAATCGGTTTCGACCAAGCCGGGATCGACGCTGGTGACGCGGACGGGCGTGCCGAGCAGATCTTCGCGCAAGCCATCGTTGATGGCGCGCGCGGCAGCCTTGGTGCCGCAATAGACGGCACCGTTGGGATAGACGATTTCGCCCGCCATGGAGCCGAGATTGATGACGTGTCCATGGCCGCGCACCACCATTCCGGGGACTACGGCGCGAGCCACGTAAAGCATCCCCTTGATGTTGGTATCGATCATCTCTTCCCAGTCTTCAATTTTGCCGGTGTAGAGCTTTTCCATGCCGCGGCTGAGGCCTGCATTGTTTACAAGGACTTCGATTTCGGCCCACTCAGGCGGAAGATCGTCGATGGCGCGCTGCACGGCGTGGCGGTTACGCACATCGAGGTCAATGGAGTGGACGGCCTGAGCGCCGCGGGCCAGAGCCTTCGACGCAACCTCAGCGAGCTTGCCGGCACGGCGTGCGGCGAGCAGTAAACGCGCGCCCTCTGCGGCAAAAGCCATTGCGGTAGCCGCGCCAATGCCGGCGCTGGCCCCGGTGATGAAGACGATTTTCCCTTTGAGTTTCATTGGTCACACATCCTACGAGCGCGTTTGGCTATCCTGCTGTGACATGCGGTACAAGCCCCCGGCCCAGTCCGCGTGGCCGAAGCCAGCGGCCTTGGCGCGAGAGAAGACGCCGGCGAGCGAATCGGCGAGACTGAGGCGCGTGCCGCCTGCTGCCGCGGCCTCGCGCAGAAGGCGCAGGTCCTTCTCGCCCAGCTCGATTGTCGCGCCCGGATGCTGCGGCGGATGCAGCATGACGTTGGCGTAGGCCGCGTAAAGTGGCGACTGGAATAGCGCGCTGTTGATGGTGTCGAGAAAGACTCCGGGATCGATTCCCTGCCCCGATGCGTAGACGAAGGATTCAGAGAGGGAGTAGATCATGGCGCTGATGAGGAAGTTGCCGCCGAGCTTTACGGCGTGCGCCTGCCGCGGCTCCGTGCCAACAACTGAGATGCCGCGCGAGAAAGTTTCCAGGAGCGGACGCGCTTTGGCGACGGCGCGCTCCGCGCCGGCAGCGACGATCCACAAACGGCCCTCTTCAGCAAAGTTGGGACGGCCAAAGACCGGCGCGGCAACGAATTCGTGATCGCGGCGGGCGTGCTCTTGAGTAAGGCGCTCGCTTAACGCGACACTGATGGTGCTGCATGAGATGTGGAGCGCGCCTGGCGAAAGCGCGTCCATGAGCCCGTTGGCGCCAAAGAGCACTTCTTCATTGGCGGCGTCGTCAAAGAGCATGGTGATGACGGCGTCTGCGCCCAGTTCGGCCTCAGCGGGAGTGGCTGCCGCGATTGCGCCTTCACGAAGCAACGGTTCAGTGCGGCCTTCGGTGCGGTTCCAGACTGAAAGCTCGTGACCGGCGGCGAGCAGGTGGCGGGCGATCGGTGTGCCCATTTTGCCCAAGCCCAGAAAACCGATTCTCATGACCGTTGCCCCCTCGAGCAAATGCGTGGAGATGAATCCTCGACTTCGAAATTATTGAGAAATGCGCTTCGGAAGCGATGGTTTTGCGGGTCGAACCTAATTCGGCGTGCCTGTGGTTTCGGCGTCGGTAAATGTGCATTCCTGGCATTGGCAGACGCGGCGCAGGTATTCCCACGAGTAGATTCCGCCTGAGTGGCCGTCTTGCCAGTTGAACTGAATGGCATAGCGGCCGACGGCATGTGCGCTGGCAGGCTTGGGCGGAGGCGCGTACATGGGAAGCACAGCGGCAGGCTTCGGTTTGGGCTGGCCAGCCTTTCGGCCCTGCTGCGCTCGCTCGTCGACGCAGGTAGCGCAGGGGCAGGCGTCGCGCAGCCAGGCAAATCCCCACGCGCTTTTGTGGCCGTCGGCCCAATCGATTTCAAGACCTTTGCCCTCGGTCATGAGCACGCGCACCTTTTCCGGCGTGATGGCGATGCGCGGAAGCGGGCGATTGGCTTGATTGTCGCGCGCCTGCTCGTCTTTTGAGGCGATGCGGATGCCCTCGTGGCTCATAGAGACAGTTTACAGGGGTCAGGGATCAGGTTTCAGGGATCAGGGGTCAGGGGACAGTAGGAAATCGAAGGAGTGAAAGAGTGAACCAGTGAAAAAGCGATCGCTTTGGTTTCGCTCGGATTGCCAATTCCATTCACCGCTTCGGAAACCTGCCGGCAGGCCGGCATTCACTTCTACACTTCTTCACCCTTTCACTCGTTCACTGCCTAACAAAGAACCACGCAGCCATTCCGAGGCCGATGACGACCACAAGGCCGCGCAGCACCGGCTGCGGTACGCGCTTTGCCAGGCTGGCCGAGACATAGCCGCCGATGGCCGCGAAGATCATGGCCGCCAGGCAATAGCGCCAGACGACCTGGCCATCGACGATAAAGATGATGAAGGCGATGCCGTTGGCCAGCACGTTGGCCACCACTTTCAGCGCGTTGATGGCGTGAATGTCTTCATAGCCGAACAGCGCCAGCAGAGTCATAAAGAGAAAGCCGGCGCCGGCGCCAAAGTAGCCAACATAAAAACTGACCACGATGGCGGTGAGAAAGAGCGGCAAGCGGCGCGGCGCGTGCGTTTGGTCGCCGACAGCACGTTCGCGGCGGGCTCGCTTCAAGCGCTCGAGCCAGCGGGAAACGGGGCCGCTGGCGGCAAAGGTCAGCGCAGCGCCCAGCAGCAGCCACGGAACCAAATGCAGAAACGTCGCCTGCGGCGTGTTGAGCAGGACGACTGCCCCAGCCGTGCCGCCAATCAATCCCGCCAGCCCCATCAATACGGCCGATCGCGCGTTTTTGCGCACATTGGGCCAGTAGGCGGCAACCGACGTCAACTGGCCGGGCCAGATGGCGACTGTGTTTGTGGCGTTGGCCTGCACGGGCAGGATCTTCATGCTCAGCAGGGCGGGAAAGGAGAGGAATGAGCCGCCGCCGGAGACGGCGTTGAGAACGCCGGCAAGGAAGGCGGCGATGACGAGCCAGACCCAGGCCCAGTTGATCGTCGCCGTCCATCCCCAAAAGTGCATGAAGCGGATTGTATTGCACTGGGCAGGCTGCGCCGGTTCGCTGGACAACCGCCAGGAGCCGAACAGGATCCAGGACGGATAAAGGGCAAAGAACCGAGTCCGCGAGCAAGCAGATTAGAGCGCGAGGCCAGGAAAATGGCTAATGATGTATCCAATTTTTACATAAACTATTTATTTTGAACCATATAGAGATTTTCAATAATATTAGCGTATAACGCTCATATTTTATGAATCATTTGTGCTATGATTTCATCAGATTGATTGAGCGGCTGGGATTGCACCCCCGCTGCAATCGAATTCTCTTAATCCATAAGGAGGGAAAGATCATGGCAATTACTCGTTGGGATCCGTTCCGTGAAGTTGTGTCGCTGCAGAATCGGATGAACTCGCTGTTCCGCGATCTGAACGAAGGGGAAGGGCCGATGACGACGGCCAGCTTTGTGCCGGCGGTCGATGTGTATGAGGACGAGAAGAAGGTCGTCCTGAAACTGGAAGTACCGGGCATCGAAGAGAAGGACCTGGACGTGAGCGTGGAAAACAACACGCTGACGGTCAAGGGTGAGCGCAAGTTCGAGAAAGAAGAGAAGGAAGAGAACTTCCATCGCATCGAGCGGCGCTACGGAAGCTTCTATCGCGCGTTCACGCTGCCCACGACCGTTGATACGGAGAGCGTGGCGGCCAGCTACAACGCCGGCGTGCTGAAGCTGGAGCTAAAGAAAAAGCCCGAGGCCCAGCCCAAGCAGATCAAGGTGAACGTGAATCATACGCTGGCGGCGTAAAAGCCAGGGGTCAGTTCACTGGTTTCAGGGATCAGTCGCCCTTCTTGGCGCGACCCGTACTATGCTTGCCATAGAGCAAGTTCAGTGCAGCAGCGCCCGTGAAGGGACAGCGGCTGATCCCGTTTTTCTGATTTCGAACATTTGAAACCTTCCCACTCGTTCCGCAAAATCAGTCATAGAGGCATCAAACCATGGCCATTCGTTGGGAAAAATTGACGGTCAAGACGCAGCAGGCGATCCAGGAGGCACAGTCGCGCGCTGCCGAGCTCAGCAACCCCGAGTTGCAGCCCGTGCACCTGTTGCTGGCGCTGATTGAGGATCGCGAGGGCGTGGTGCCCGCCGTGCTCGAAAAGATCGGTGTGCCCATCGAGCATTTGGAGAGCGACCTGCGCAGCATTGAACAAAAACTGCCACGTGTAGCCGGAGTGGCGGCGCAGCCCAGCCTGAGCCAGGCGATGAACAAGGTTCTCGAACAGGCTTTTCGCGAGGCTACGAACTTCAAGGACGAGTACGTTTCAACGGAGCACCTGCTGCTTGGCGTGGCTCATTTGAAAGGCGATGCAGCGCGGGATGCGCTGGTTGGCGCGGGCGCCACGCATGAGGCCATTCTGCAGGCGCTCACTGCCGTGCGCGGCTCGCAGCGCGTGACCGACCAGAATCCGGAAGAGAAGTTCCAGGCGCTGGAAAAATACGCCAAGGATCTGACGGAGCTCGCGCGCCGCGGAAAGCTCGATCCGGTGATTGGCCGCGACGAGGAGATTCGGCGCGTCATTCAGGTGCTGAGCCGCAGGACGAAGAACAATCCTGTGCTGATTGGCGAGCCCGGCGTGGGCAAAACAGCCATCGTCGAGGGACTCGCACGGCGCATTATCTCGGGCGATGTGCCGGAAGGCCTGCGCGACAAGCGAGTGATCGCGCTCGATCTGGGATCCATGCTTGCCGGGGCGAAGTATCGCGGCGAGTTCGAAGACCGGCTCAAAGCGGTGCTGAAAGAAATCGAGGAATCGAACGGCCAGATTGTGCTGTTCATCGACGAGCTGCACACGCTGGTGGGCGCGGGCGCAGCCGAAGGCGCCATTGACGCGAGCAATATGCTGAAGCCGGCACTGGCGCGCGGCGAACTGCGGGCGATCGGCGCAACCACGCTGAACGAGTACCGCAAGTACATCGAAAAGGACAAGGCTCTCGAGCGCCGCTTCCAGATCGTCTATGTGGGCGAGCCGAACGTCGAGGATACGATAGCGATTTTGCGCGGCCTGAAGGAGCGCTACGAGTCACACCATAACGTGCGCATCAAGGATGCTGCGATTGTGGCCGCGGCCACGCTCTCGCACCGTTACATCAGCGACCGGTTCTTGCCGGACAAGGCGATCGATCTTGTGGACGAGGCTGCGGCTTCATTGGCCATCCAGATCGGCTCGGTGCCGACCGAGGTCGACCAGTTGGAGCGCCAAGCTACATCGCTCGAGATTGAGCGCGCCGCGCTGAAACGCGAGACCGACACTGCGAGCAAGGAGCGCCTGAAGGCGGTGGAGCGCGAAGTGGCGCAGCTGCGCGAGCAGATCACTGCGTTGCGCGCACGGTGGACGAAGGAACGCGAGGCCATCAACCACATTGGCGATTTGAAAAAGAAGATTGAAGCGCTTCGCTTTGAGGCCGAGGAGCAGACCCGCAAGGGACAGCTCGATCGCGCGGCGCAAATTCAATATGGCGAGCTGCCGAAGCTGGAAGCGGAGCTGAAGAAGCTCGCCGCGCAGAACGGCAAGGTCGGTGCTGCACGGATGCTGAAGGAAGAAGTCGACGAAGAGGACATTGCAAAGATCGTGAGCAAATGGACGGGCATTCCGGTCTCGCGCATGCTGGAGGGCGAGGTGAAGAAGCTCGTCCAGATGGAAGACCGGCTACGCGAGCGCGTGGTGGGCCAGGACGATGCGTTGACGATTGTGGCCAACGCCATTCGCCGTTCGCGCGCGGGCTTGAGCGATCCCAAGCGGCCCATCGGCTCGTTTATTTTTCTTGGACCGACGGGAGTCGGGAAGACGGAGACGGCGCGCGCTCTGGCGGAGTTCCTGTTCGACGACGAACAGGCGCTGGTGCGCATCGACATGAGCGAGTACATGGAGAAGCACGCCGTGGCTCGCCTGATCGGTGCGCCGCCTGGCTACGTGGGCTACGACGAAGGCGGCCAATTGACCGAGGCGATTCATCGGCGGCCTTACGCGGTGATTCTGTTCGACGAAATCGAAAAGGCGCACCCGGATGTCTTCAACATTTTGCTGCAGGTGATGGACGACGGCCGCCTGACGGACGCCAGGGGCCGGACTGTTGATTTCAAGAACACGGTGCTGATCATGACGTCGAATCTGGGCGCGGCGATGCTTGCGGGCGAAAAACTGAAGACCGAGCACGACTTCGACATGGCGCGCGAAAGTGTGATGCGCGTGCTAAGGGAGCATTTCCGGCCGGAGTTTTTGAACCGCGTGGACGACATTGTGATCTACCGGCCGCTCGGCAACGCGCAGTTGAGCAAGATTCTCGATCTGCGCCTGAACGAAGTGCGCAAGCTGCTCGAAGACCGGGCGATTTCGCTTGAACTTACGGAATCGGCGCGGCAATTGATTCTGGCTTCCGGATCGGATGCGGCGTATGGTGCCCGACCGCTGAAACGGGCGCTGCAGCGCATGGTGCAGGACCCGCTGGCGATCAAGATTCTCGACGGCGAAGTGCTGCACGGGGCGCATGTGCGCATCGATGCGGACCGTAAGTCGAGCCAGCTGGTCTTTGAGCCGATGGGGCGGGAAGCGATGGCGTAAGAAACAATGGTCAGTGATCAGTTGTCAGTGGTCAGCAGACAGGCTCCGCGATGCGGAGCCTGTTTTTGTTTGTCTGTACGTTTGCAATAGAAGCGCCTTGGCGCAGCGCAAGAATTCACTGCCGCAATTCCACAAGGGTGGCTCCCTGACCGCCTTCGTTTTGCGGGGCTTCGGCGATTCCCGCGACGTGGGGATGAGATTTGAGGAATTCGCGGACGCCGCGACGCAGAATCCCTGCGCCGTGGCCGTGAATGACGCGCACGCGCGGCAGCCCGGCAAGAAAGGCGTGGTCGAGATATTTCTCAAGTTCGCCGGTCGCTTCATCGACCGTGCGACCGATGAGATTGATCTCCGCGCGAAGCTCGTCGGTGTTCGCGCTTGTCACCGTTATATGCACGCCCTTCTGTTTTCTGGCCGCGGCGAGAGGGTCACTTTTTTCCTGCCCAGACTTCCCTTGCCCGGAGCCTCCTCCAGAACCTGGAGGCGCGGAGCACTCGTCCCGCTTGACGCGCATTTTGATGGGGCCGAGTGCAACCTCGAAGAGGTCTTTCTCGACCTCACGCTGCACAACGGCAACTTTGCCCATCGATTTGAGGAACACGTTGTCGCCCGGCGAGATATGGCGCAGCAAGTGCGGTTGCGCATTCGCGTCGCCCTGATCCGCGCCGGTACGGTGAGCCACGACGGCCTGATTGAAGCTCTCCTGGAACTCGCGGCGCAGGCGGGTGATGCGGCGCTCGGCTTCCTTCGAGAGCTTCTGTTGCGCGGCACGGTCCTCGACAGCACGCACGTTTTCCCGCATCTGGAATTCAAAGTCCTTGAGCAGCGAGGCGAGCTTCGTTTCCAGTTCGCGCACACGGTTGCGAACCTCGATGTCGCCTTCTCGTTCCAACCGTTTCCTCTCCTGATTGATCGTGTATTGCTGCTCGCGAGCCGCCTTGCGTTCGACTTCGAGTTCTGCTAGTTCAGCGTGAAGTTTGTCGAGGAAGCGCGCGATGTCTGCTTGCTGCGAGCCAAGGCGTTCGCGGGCCGCAGCGATGATTGCGGCGTTCAGGCCGAGCCGCTCCGCAGTCTGGATTCCGGCCGAAGCGCCCGGCACGCCGAGATGAAACTGATAGTTGGGAACCAGTGTCAACTCGTCCACGCCAGCCGCGGCATTGCGCACGCCGGGTGTGTTGGCCGCGTAGACCTTGAGAGAGGTGTGATGGGTTGAGATGAGCGACCATGCGCCGGCTTTGAGAAAGTGGTGCGCCACGGCCACGGCGAGAGCCGCGCCTTCTTCGGGATCGGTGGAGGAGCCAAGCTCGTCGAGCAGCACGAGCGAGCGAGCATCGGCGAGGCGAGAGAGACGGTCGAGATTCGTGATGTGCGCGGAGAAGGTGGAGAGCGCCGCTTCAATGGATTGTGCATCGCCGATGTCGGCCAGGAATGCCGTGAACACGGGAAAGCTGGCTCGCGAGGCGGGCACGGGAATCCCACCCTGCGCCATCATGGCGAGCAGAGCCGTGGTTTTGAGAGCTACCGTCTTGCCGCCTGTGTTCGGTCCGCTGATGATGAGCTGGCGCTCGTTCGCCGTCAGTTCCAAGTCGAGCGGGACCGTTTGTCCGGCGCTCGCCCGTAGGCGCTTCTCGAGAAGCGGGTGGCGCGCGCCATCGAGGAGCAACAGCTCGGGATCGAATGAGGGCGAGACGCATTCGAACTCGCGCGCGAAGCGCGCACGCGCCAACAGGCTGTCGACCAGAGCCAGCACACGCGCGCCCTCGACCAGACTGAGCGCGTAGACGCCGACTTGACGCGTGAGCGACACGAAGATGCGATGAATCTCAGCCTGTTCTTCCTCGATGAGCCGTACGAGCTCGTTGTTTTGCTCAATGGTCTCGAGCGGTTCGACGTAGACCGTTTGGCCGGACGAGCTTGCGCCGTGAATAACGCCCGTGACGCGCCGCTTGAGCTCCGCGCGCACGGGAATCACGAAGCGCTCGCCGCGAATTGTAATGACGTCGTCCTGGGTTGCGTTTTCAGCGGAGAGCTTGCGCAGTGCCGCGCGCAGGCTTTCCTCAATGACCTTCTGCTGCCGCTCCTGCTCGCGGCGGATGCGATTCAGCTCGGGCGAGGCGTCATCGGCGAGCGTTCCATCAGGTTGAATCTTGCGCTCGATGGATTCAGCGAGCGGCCGCAAACTGGTGGTAAGGGCCGCAGAAAGGCCGGAAAGCCCGGGTAGCCGGCCGACAAGCCTCATCGGCGGCTCACGCAAGAGAGCTTGCCACGCGGCGACGTCGTTGGCCAAGCGCGCCACGCTTTGAAGTTCCGCCGCTTCGAACGCAGCGCCGTCAATCTGCGCCTTGGCCGCAAGCTGCGTGGGGTCGAACAAGCCACCGAGCGGAATGGAGACTTGCTCTTCGAGGATCAAGCGCACTTCGGAGGCAAGCAAGTGCTGTTGGGCAATCCATTCCTCGTCGGTCGAGGGATGTAGCGCGAGGATCGATTCGCGGCCGACCGGGGACGCAGCGAACCCAGCCAGCAGCGCCAAAAGCGGCTGCCATTCGAGCGCGATCAGATCGGCGTGCTCCACCGGCAACGGAATGGGATCGAGAAGCGGCATGGCCAGGAACTATGGTAGCGTGCGGGCTACATTGCGGGGCGGTCTGCTTGCACTGATGGCGCGACCGCGATGATGTGGCTGTGGGCGGACGCGAGTTACTTTGCCGACGTGCCGGGCTTCGAAGCAGGAGCAGAAGGGGCCGGGCTGGATGCTGCACTGTCGCTGCTGGTCGGTGCCTTTGGTTCCGACTTCGTCTCCGATTTCTTATCCGATTTGGCGTCGGGCGCGGATTCGCTAGCGGGTGCGCTGCTCTTGGACGCGTAGTCGTTCACGTACCAGCCGGCGCCCTTGAAGCTGAGGCCGGGTGCGGTGAGAGTCCGCTCCAAAACGCCGCCGCATTGAGGACAGATCCTCTCCGGCTCGGAGTTGAAGTGCTGGATTTTCTCAAATCGATGGCCGCACTGAGTGCAGCGATACGGATACAGCGGCAAAGTTTCTGTCCTTCGGCGAGGAATCGTTCAACTTCCATTCTAACGGTCGGGCGGCGGATCGCAGGGAATCTCGCCGCCCTTACAGCATGCCGGAGGTAACAGGACGACCAGCCCTCAATGCACTTGAACAGGTACAGAGGCGCTCACGTTCTCCCAAGCCAGCGTAAGAGTCCCCTTGCCGCCTCCGTTGTCAGTAATGGTGTATGTCAAATCCTCGACCAGCGACGGAGGTGCGGACATTGTCATTTTGGTTTTGCCGAGATCCTGAGTGGAGTCGTAGGCAAGTCCCCACTCGCCGGTTTTCTTGCTCACAATCAATACCCAATTCGCGGGGTCGGAGATGTCGATGAAGAGCGTGTATGTGCCAGCGGGAACGTTCAGGTCACCGATGGTCAGGTCAGCATCGGTTTTCAGTGTAGTGGCGGCATTTGCGCCCCCGCGCCAAATTGGATATTGTGAGCCCCGACTCGTGGCGATCAGCCCGTCCTTGGTATAGATTTTGCCCTCGCGGCCTCTTACTCGCGGCGAGCTGTAGGCGATGGTGATCGTCTTGCCGCCGATGGTCCCCGATGCAGTCGCCGGCGGGCTCAGTGGCGGCGCCTTTTGCTGGGCAAGCAGGGCGGTAGCGGCGAACAGTAAACATGTACAGATTAGAGTGTGCTTCATTGTGGTAATTCTCCTCCGGGTCGAGCCATGTTTTTGAGGGCCGACTCCGACGCGATGATTGTCGCACTACGCGGGCATGTTGCGAAAGCAGGCTATGTGAAAACCCTGTTATGATGCGCCAAAGGAAGATGCATGGCGGGCGGTGAGAGCAACAATTCGGCAGGAGCTCGCTTTCGCGCGGCGCTCAAGGCAGAGAGGCCGTTGCAGGTAGTGGGGACGATCCACGCCTATGCGGCGCTCATGGCGGAGGCTGTGGGTTTTCGTGCGATTTATCTCTCCGGCGGCGGCGTGGCGGCCAATTCGCTTGGCGTTCCGGACCTGGGGATCAGCACGATGGAGGATGTGCTGACGGACGTTCGGCGCATCACTGATGCCAGCAAGTTGCCGCTGCTGGTCGACATCGACACAGGGTGGGGCGGGGCGTTCAACATCGCGCGGACGATTCGCCAGATGATCAAGGCGGGCGCGGCTGCCGTGCACATTGAGGACCAGGTGAGCGCGAAACGATGTGGCCACCGGCCGGGCAAGGAGCTTGTTGCGGCCGAAGAGATGGTGGACCGAATCAAGGCGGCAGTGGATGCGCGAACAGATTCGGAGTTTGTGATCATGGCACGAACGGATGCGCTGGCGGGCGAGGGGTTGGAGCGGGCGATTGAGCGAGCGCAGGCATACGTAGCGGCCGGGGCCGACATGATTTTTGCCGAGGCGGTGACGGAAGCTTCGACGTACACCGCGATTCGGAAGGCTGTGGGTGTACCGATTCTCGCCAATATCACCGAGTTCGGCAAGACTCCGCTCTTCACGCGCGAGGAACTGGAAGCGGCGGGAGTGGACATCATCCTTTATTGCTGCGCGGCGTATCGAGCGATGAATGCGGCGGCGATGAAGGTTTACGAAACGATTCGCACCGAGGGAACGCAGAAAAGCGTGGTGCCGCTGATGCAAACTCGCGACGAGCTCTACCGCTATCTCGGCTACCACGCGTACGAGCAGAAGCTGGATGAGCTTTTCGCCAAGGGCAAGAAGGCTTAGTAGACATTCCCTGTTTGGATTTGCTGGATCAATGCTCTTTGGAGGTCGAACCATGAGCGTTCAAGAGGCAAACGCCTTCAGGCCAAAGAAGTCGGTGGCTTTGTCGGGCACTGCCGCAGGCGAGACGGGTATTTGCACGGTGGGCCAGAGCGGCAACGATCTGCACTATCGCGGGTACGACATTGCCGACCTGGCCGAGCACTGCGAATTCGCCGAAGTCGCGCACCTTCTGATTCACGGCAAGCTGCCTAATGCTGCGGAACTGGCAGCATACAAAACGCGGCTGCTCGGCTTCCGAAGCTTGCCGGCTGAAGTGAAGCAGGCGCTCGAGCTCATTCCGGAATACACGCATCCGATGGACGTGCTGCGCACCGGAGTCTCGGTGCTGGGTTGTGTGCGGCCTGAGGCGGAGGACCATAGCACTGCCGGGGCGTGCAACCTTGCCGATGGGCTACTGGCTTCCTCTCCATCGATGCTTCTCTATTGGCACCACTTCGCGCGGAACGGCAAGCGCATTGCGGTCGACGCCGACAGTGAACCGCTGGCAGCGCATTTTCTGCATCTGTTGCACGGAAGACCGGCGAGCGCGGAGTGGGTCCACGCCATGCAGGTCTCGCTGATCCTTTATGCGGAACATGAGTTCAACGCGTCTACATTTACCGCGCGCGTGATCGCAGGGACTGGCTCCGATCTTTACTCGTGCATTGTGGGCGCCATCGGAGCGCTGAAGGGGCCAAAACATGGCGGCGCAAACGAGGTCGCGCTGGAGATTCAGCAACGCTACAAGACAGCCGACGAAGCCGAGGCTGATATTCGCCGCCGCGTCGATCAGCACGAGGTGATTATTGGGTTCGGGCATCCGGTTTATACGGTTAGCGATCCGCGGAGCCACTTTATCAAGGAGCAGGCGCGTGCGCTTGCGGCGGACCCCGATGGCCAGCGTCTCTTCTCCGTCGCCGAACGGATCGAGAGCACCATGCAGGACGCGAAGCGCATGTTTCCGAATCTCGATTGGTATTCAGCGGTCGCATATCATCTGATGGGCATTCCGACCGACCTTTTTACGCCGCTGTTTGTGATGGCGCGGACGGCAGGCTGGTGCGCGCATGTGATCGAGCAGCGGCAAGATGGAAAGATTATCAGGCCGTCGGCCATCTATACTGGGCCGGAGAATCTCGAATTTGTGCCGATTGAGGCACGGGATTAGGTAAAAAGGAGCCCGCGTGTCGTCGCACATCAGGAATGAACGCCCAGCACCCGATAGAGTTCTCACAGATATCGCCGACTATGCGTTGAATTTCAAGATCGAGAGCGATCTTGCGTACGCGACCGCGCGCTACTGCTTGATCGATACGCTCGGCTGCGGGTTGGAGGCGCTCGAATATCCGGCATGCACAAAGCTGCTCGGCCCTATTGTGCCGGGCACGGTTGTGCCGAACGGCGCGAGAGTCCCCGGCACCCGCTTTCAGCTCGATCCCGTGCAGGCTGCGTTCAATATCGGCACGATGATTCGCTGGCTCGACTTCAACGACACGTGGCTTGCCGCGGAGTGGGGCCATCCGAGCGACAACCTGGGCGGAATTCTGGCGACGGCGGATTGGTTGTCGCGTGAGGCGACTGCCGAGGGCCGGCCACCGCTCACGATGCGCGATGTGCTGACTGCGATGATCAAGGCGCATGAGGTTCAAGGTTGCATTGCGCTCGAGAACTCGTTCAACAAAGTTGGACTCGATCATGTGGTGCTGGTGAAAGTCGCATCGACGGCGGTCGTGAGCCAGTTGCTTAGGATGAGCCGCGAGCAGACCGTTAATGCGCTCTCGCTTGCGTGGGTCGATGGGCAGAGCCTGCGCACGTACCGTCACGCGCCGAATACCGGATCGCGGAAGAGCTGGGCGGCGGGCGATGCGACGAGCCGCGGCGTGCGGTTGGCGCTGATGGCGCGCGTGGGCGAGATGGGCTATCCGTCGGCGCTCACGGCGAAGACGTGGGGATTTTACGACGTTTCGTTTCGCGGGCAGGAGTTCAGGTTCCAGCGGGCGTACGGATCGTATGTCATGGAGAACGTACTTTTCAAAATCAGCTTCCCCGCGGAGTTTCACGCGCAGACCGCGGTGGAAGCGGCGATGAAGCTGCGTGCACGGCTGGATGCGATGGACAAGTCGGCGGCGGACATTCGCAAGATCACGATCTGCACGCACGAAGCATGCATGCGAATCATTGATAAAAAGGGACCGCTCTCGAACCCCGCCGATCGCGACCACTGCGTGCAGTATATGGTGACGATTCCGCTGCTCTTCGGCAGGTTGACCGCTGGTGACTACGAGGACGAAGTTGCGGCTGACCCGAGACTCGACGCGCTTCGCGCGAAGATGGAGTGCGTTGAAGAACCGCGATTCACGGCCGATTATCACGATCCGGAGAAGCGAGCGATTTCGAATGCGCTTCGCGCAGAGCTAAGCGACGGAACGGTTCTCGAAGAGACTGTCGAGTATCCCATCGGCCATCGCAGACGCCGCGAAGAAGGAATGCCTTTGCTGGTTGAGAAGTTCAAGACGAATCTGCGGCGGCGCTTCAACGAGGCGCAACAGCAGCGGATTCTTGACGTCTCGCTTGATGATGAGCGGCTGGACAAAATGCCTGTGAATGAGTACGT
>Ga0181535_10003731_pt1 | contig 17463 bp, 9 predicted proteins | sample PEATcosm2014_Bin_44_FD_119774 | JGI IMG/M metagenome (GOLD analysis project Ga0181535, IMG submission 119774) | Peatland microbial communities from MTU Mesocosm Facility, Houghton, MI, USA - PEATcosm2014_Bin17_30_metaG | ecosystem: Environmental > Terrestrial > Soil > Wetlands > Peat | place... | reverse complement strand
GCTCGACGAGTCCTTGCAGCAAATTGGTGTCCCCGCTCGAATCGATGATTTCGGCGCTGACGCTGGCCGTAAAATCGTCCACCGTGCCGCGCAATGTGTAATCTGTTCCGCTGACAAACGCCCCGTTTTGCGGCCAGTAAACCCCGATCACCGGCGGATTGGTGTCGCCGCTGAAATCCAATGTGATGTTGATATTTGTCATGCCCATATTTCCAGCCCTGTCAGTGGCATAAAGCGAAATCGTGTTCAAGCCGTTGGTCAGAGGGATGTCGAAACACTGAAAGGTATTGGTCGTGAACGCCTGGGAACCGGGGTCAAAAGTCTGCCCCAGCACAAAGCCCGGCACGTTGGAAACCGTTCCGGCCGCGTTTTGCAGAGTGTAGCTGATGACGCTGAGCGGACGCGGACTGTATCCTTGCAACTCGACTATCGGCTGCGGCGTGACGCCGTTGGTCGGGTTGGTAATCACCAGCGGCGGCGGGGACAACTCCAAGTTCAGCCGCACCTCATACCAGCATGGCGTTGCGATTGAGGGCAGCCCGCGCAAACCGACCCAAGCATTATGCCAGCCTTCGACCAAACCGAGATTAAGGGTGATGGCTGGCGACGTGTACGGCACCCAAACCGCATCGGCAAAATTTGTGTCATCCACCAGCACCGCGAAATAGAACGGCGTGCCCATCTGAACATTGACTTGTGCAGGGGCGTCCGGCGAGTTGACGTAGGCATTGGTCACCAACACGGTAAATCCAATCAAGTTCGGGTCTGTGCCGTTTTGATAATCCGAAAGCAGGGTATTGCCCTGGCTGTCCAAGCTGGTACCTGATAAGACAAGTCCATTGTTCCCAAAATAAAAATACAGCCAGCCCAAACTGACCAGGCCATTGCTGGCATCTTCAAGATAATCAGGAATGCCATCAACATCCGTGTCCAATGGGACACCGTTCGCATCGGTTGCGACGTAATGAAAGCCGATGCTGACGGTATTGGTGCCTTCAATGACGTTGTTGGTGGTGACAGTGTAGTGGTAAAGCCCGGCTGCGGCTGCCGATTGGCTTCCGGCATGGATCAAACATATACCGGTGGGATAATAAAAGTTGCCCAATGTGCCAACCTCGTAGGCCGGACTGTCGGCCAAGAGGATGTTATGTGTTCCGGGAGGCGTGGTTGTGCCAAGATATGCGACAAAGGCGTTATAATCATAAACATTTGGAGAGATGTCCTGCTCTTGGACGACCGTCTGACCGATGGATTGATCGAAAAGGTTATCCTCAATAATATTTGTCTCTTCCGAATATTGTCCCAACATCACCCACACTTGGCCTCTAAAGAATAGATTGTTATAAAGAGTCTGATTGACAGGTCCTGGGGCGTCAGCATCGCAAAGCACTGTATAAACTCGCTGAAAGAGGCAGTTAGTCGCGTTTACGGATGGCGCGTCGAATATGACCGAACCATTAATAAATTGGCAATCTTGGAAGTTGAGTGTGGAAATGTAAGGTCCTGAACTCGGGGTCGTGAGGTTGTCAGCAAAGATTTGAGAAGTGCCGGAGATTGCCGGCCACATGGTAAAGCGAAAGCTCGCCGACGATGGTGTCGTCCAGAATAATGGCATTGAAAAGCTTCCCCACGCCCCACTGAGGCAGTTCGGGACCTGCCAGCTTGGGCTAGATTGTTCCTGGCTAACGTTGTACTGGACGAAGTAAATTGGATATGTCGCAGTACCAGTAAAATTAATATTTGCCCCGTCCACCGGCATCAGTCCACCAGCCTGATTTTCTCCAGAGATGGCGTAGAAACTGGCAATCGCCGTACCCGGGGCCACTGCCATGTTCGCATTGGAAATTACCACGTTGCCGAAGGCGTAATCAATCGGATCATAATGGTATCCCACCGCCAATGTTGAACCATTATTGTCCCGTTGCGCGTACTGGCCCAAAGTTAAATCACTTGTGATCGTCACATTACTGTAGGTAAATGGCGGAAAGACGGTCTTTGTTTCCAGGTCGGCCAGCAAGCCGGGATCGATTTCTGTCGTACCAACACCCTGATAAGGGCTGTTTGCCGCCAAATAATGAGCACCGGCCCCGACTGTTTGGAAGACCCCGGGATCTGTGTCCAAGATAACGGTATCGTTGGTCGCCGGGTTTGGAAGAAAGACAGGCGCAATCGACCCGAGTTCAGATTCAAGATTCGTAACCTGCACTATCAAACAATTCAAAAATGTGGCCATAGTGGTGGGAATCGTTTCAAAGTCCCCGCAATTATGAATCGTAAGATTGACGCCATTGAGCGTTTGATAACCGCCATCTTCAGGCAGCTCGAATGTTCCCATCACCTCAAATTGTATGTTATAAATAAGTCCATTATTAAGATTGTATGAAGCATGACTTCCGTTAAACGCGTATGTGCAGTTCAATATCTGAAAATCCGTCAAGTCTAGCTCTCCTTGATCGTTCTGGAAAAGCGGAAAACTAAAGGCGACTGCCAGATGGTTAAATCGCACGTTTTGCAATTTTAGGTTTGAAGAACAGAGCGCTATTCCCCCTGCATAATCAGTGGATGGATCGCCAGTGCTGCCACTGATTGCAACACCAACGGAATCATCATTCATGCTCGTGAAGACGGCTGGACGATAAGGTGCTGTTTCGCAAACAACGTTGTCAACCTCAATTCCCGCAGTCGAATTGTTGGCGTATTTGATAACCGTCCCGCCCTCCAAAATCGTCGTGCCTGCTAAATTACACGCGCCGGTGATCAAATAAGTCGTGTCGCCTTGAAAAATATAATTGTCGCCCGATGTGCCTAAAAGTTCGTAGTCCATCACCAAAGCCGGGTCTTTCGACATCACTTTTGTTTGCCCGACCGGTTGCGCCTTCTTTACGGCTGAAATCTTTGCCGCCTTGGGCGGGTCAAGCGATACTGTTCGTTTGACCCGGCTTGTGTCAGGCTTGATCATCGAAGAATGAAGCGTGGTCAGAAGGTTGGAAATGGAACTGTAACGAATTTCCTCCATCAGAAAGGTGCGATTATCAATTGTCGTCCAATGCTTTGCCACCGGACCACCGCCGTTGGCTTTCGCATTGCTTGGGAAGAGGAAAGCATGGCCGACTCCCATGCTCATTTCGCCAAAGCCGAGAATGCGGTCGTCCGACACGTCATTCGTGGTTACGGCGGTCTTAACCGGCGACGGCGGATTGAAAAACTCCGTGATCACTTGCAGCCGGGTGGTTGCGGGATTCAATCCATACTCGGCCGGCGGCGGCGGATTTTGTTTCAGCACGATGTCCTGGCTCAACCCCGCCTTGCTGTAGGTGTAACGGATGTCCGCCGTCAGGTTGCTAAAGGCATTGCCATAGACCAGGGTGTTCGAGCCGACAATCGTCGCCGTGGAATCCTGAAGCAGGGCCAGCATCACATTGGAACCGGAACCTGTATCGTAGTAAGCCAAACCGTAAACGGTGGAACGTAGTTCTCTGCCGTCCGGAGTTTGCACATGAACCGTGCCGCCGGGAGTGTTGGCGTTGGCCGCCCAATGCACCTGGTGCCGGCCTTGAACGGCCTCCGCGCCGTCCGCCGCCGGGCTGATTTGCTCAACCGAGTCAATATACCGCCCGTTTTGCAGATAGCACAGGCCTGTGGCCAATTCCGTGTATGAATGCAGATTTGTGGTGACGATGCCGGATTGATTGGTTCGCACCACGCTCCGCTGCCAAACCTTTGAGTGCGGGCCGCGCTGAACGCACTCGTACGCAGACGTGCTTGCTGATTGGGTTACTCCCGACTGAACTTGAGCGGTGGCGCTGAAAGTCGCGCAAATAACGATCAATCCACCGATTGTGAGACTAAACGGGCTATTAACCAATTTGGTTTTCATACGTATCCTCCGGGGCAGGATGGTTTAAACACGCACAAATCCGACCACCCCTGCGCCGTCGTTAACCTCGTAATGACAACGACTTTGATGATTGACGATATACATGTCAAGGGATTTTATAAATTGCGAAACATTTCAGTTACAGTAATACAATTAATAAGCAGCCATAAGTTTAGTAATCCCGGTAGCGGTCCGGTCTGGCGGAGGGTGTTTCCAAATAAGTTGTAACAGGATTTGTATAAGTGGGGTAAGCATAAAAAATGATGAGCGGCACTCTTGGGGATGGCGGCGGATGTTTCTGTCAACTTGTTGCGGCCAATGGCGGCGTTTTGACTTTCGTGTTGATTTAAAGTGTTGTTAGATACCCCGACCTGAATGGCGTTTGGGCGGCGTGGGGCGGGTTTGACGTGCCGCACACAGATGCCGTCGGTTCAATGTGGGTTTAATTAATCGATACAAAACAGATCGGGCAGCGTTTGCCCAGACCCGGTGGGATGAAACCACGCCGCCGGCCAACAACCCTCCCGGCCGGCCAAAAACCACCCTTTCCCCCGCTTTGACCCGAAAATTGGCGTGGACCCTGGGCGCCATGTCGGCGTTTGGTCCGTTCGCCATTGACATGTATCTTCCGGCCTTCCCCAGGATCGCGAGGGATCTTGGCACTGCCATCGGCAGGGTTCAGATCACTCTGGCCATTTTCCTCCTTGGACTGGCCGCCGGCCAAATCCTTTGGGGAACGCTGAGCGACCGGGTGGGGCGGCGGATACCGCTGTTGTCGGGCTGCCTGCTTTTCAGCGGCATGGCAATCGTCTGCGCGACGACACATTCCATTCAGGCATTGATCGTCGCCCGTTTTTTCATGGGGTTGGGCGGTTCCGCCGGCGTGGTGGTTTCCCGCGCCATCGTGCGTGATTTGTTCGAGGAAAATGAGGCGGCCAGATTTTATTCGATGATGATGATCATCGGCGGCATCGGCCCGATTGCGGCCCCGTTCATGGGGAGCCTGTTGCTGACCCATTACAACTGGCGGGCCATTTTCTGGACCATTACCGCCTTTGGCGGCGTCTGCATTGCCGCCGTTCTGCGGCATATCCCGGAGACCCTGGCGCGGGAAGACCGGGCGCGGGGACATCTGGTTGATGTATTCCGGGGATACGGGCGGATATTGGCGAATCGCCGGTTTCTCGGGCCGGCGCTGGCCATCGGTTGCACATCGGGAATGTTGTTTACCTACATCGCCAGCTCCTCGTTTATTTTCATCGAACTGTTTGGGATTCCAGTGGCCTATTTCGGATTCTTGTTCGCCACGAACTCCATCGGGCTGTACATCGGCGGTCAATCCAACCGCTGGCTGCTGCGACGGTTTCCGTCCGAACGGCTTTTGCGCAAGGGGATGTGGATTAACGTTTGCACAGCCCTGCTGCTGGTCGGCTGCGTTCGGACAGGACTGGGCGGATTCCCGCTTTTTTTCGGCATCCTGTTCCTGTGCCTGACCACCTTGGGGGTGATATTTCCCAATGCCACCGCCATGACGATGCAACCCTTTGCCGCCGAGGCGGGCAGCGCATCGGCCTTGCTCGGCATCTTCCAATTCATTCTCGGCGCCACCGCTGGCGCGCTGGTGGGGCTATTCCATGACGGGACCGCGCTGCCCATGGCGATGCAGATCGCCTGCTTTGGTTTATTGGCGCGGGGAATACTGTGCCTGACGCCCAAAAGAGCAGAAACGGGGAGCGTCCGATAGCCAGCGCGGAGCGCAACTGGTTCAAACCTGCCACCATCCGATTCCATCAACGGCAAAAACGGCCAAGAGCCGACGGTTCGTTTGGGACTATAATTCGAACGTACGATATTTCGACCCATTATAAAGTGAGGCTAATTGTATGTAACACACTGAAAATAATTTATTTAGGAATATTTTATTAGATTGGCATGTGTTGTGCTGATAGAGGGTAGGGAGAGAGATATGATTGAGAATATAGACGTCATATGACCATATCGAAATTGGAAACCGCCATTGCCGGGTCCCGGGATTACCTGCTGCGCGAACAGAAGCCGGAAGGCTACTGGGTCGGCGAGCTGATGGTCGATTGCACCCTGGTGGCTGATATGGTTGCCTTTCATCACTGGGACGGGACGGTGGACGAGGAATGGCAGCGGAAGGCGGTCAATCATCTTTTTGAATTACAATTATCGACGGGCGGATGGAGCATATATCCGGGCGGCCCGGCGGAAGTCAACGCCACGATCAAGGCTTATCTCGCGCTCAAACTGGCGGGGGTGCCGGTGACCGATCCGCGCATGTTGCGCGCGCGCCAAACGGCCCTGAGTCTGGGCGGGATCCCGCGCCTGAACACCTTTTCCAAGCTCTACCTTGCCGTACTCGGTCTGTTTCCCTGGAGGTACGTGCCGACCATTCCCTGCGAAGTCATGCTCATAGGCAAATGGTTCTACGTCAATTTCAACGAGATGAGTTCATGGAGCCGCTCCATGATCGTGCCGCTTTCGATCATCAACCATTTCAAGCCGACCCGATTGCCGCGACCCGGGGCGGCGTTGGATGAATTGTATCCGCAAGGTTTTCATGTGCGCGATCTGCTGCTGCCGCGCGACCCGCAACGCTTCACCTGGCGCAATATGTTTATTTGGGTGGACAATGTGAATCGGTTTGCCGAGCATTTTGCCAGGCACAATCTCCATCCTTTCCGCAAACACGCCCTCAAAAAGGCGGAGGAATGGATGGTGGCGCGACTGGAAGGCAGCGACGGCCTGGCCGCCATTTTCCCCGCCATGCTCAACTCGTTGATTGCGCTCAAAACCCTGGGCTACCCCAACGATCATCCGCTTGTCCGCCGTTGCGAAGAGGAGTTGCATAAACTCGCGCACGAAACCCAACACGATGTTCGCGTCGAGCCGTGCCTTTCGCCGGTTTGGGACACGGCCATTGTCACCATTGCGCTGCACGAATCGGGGTTGCCCAGCGATCATCCCGCGCTGGTCAAAGCCTGCGATTGGCTGATGAACAGGGAAGTCCATTTCCGGGGGGATTGGCACTACAAAAACCCGGCGGCGGTTGAACCGAGCGGCTGGGTTTTTGAATTCAACAACAAATGGAATCCAGACGTGGACGACACGGCCATGGTTCTGCTGGCCCTGCGCAAAATTCCGACATCCGATCCATCGCGGCGCGACGCCGCCTTTCAGCGCGGCTTGAACTGGATGCTGACCTTCCAATGCAAAGACGGCGGCTGGGCCTCCTTCGACAAAGACTGCACCAAAGGCATTTTGGAAAAGGTGCCGTTTGCCGATCACAACGCCATGCTCGACCCGGAATGCGCGGACATCACCGCCCGCGTGCTGGAATTGCTGGGCTACGAAAACTTCAGCCTGGAAGAGCCGCAGGTGCAAAAAGCGCTGGAATTCATCCGCAGCAACCAGGAAGCCGACGGTTCGTGGTACGGGCGCTGGGGAGTCAATTACATATACGGGACCTGGCAGGTGCTGCGCGGCCTGCGCGCCCTGGGCCAGGACATGTCCGAGCCGTGGATCGTCAAGGCGCGGGACTGGCTGGAAAGCGTGCAGCACGAAGACGGGGGCTGGGGGGAGCTTTGCAACACCTACGACGACCCGGTTTTCAAAGGCCGGGGGCCAAGCACCGCCTCGCAGACGGCCTGGGCCGCGATGGCGCTTTGCGCCTTTGATGATCCGCACCGGGCCAGCCTGCAAAACGGCATCAGACACCTGGTCCGCACCCAGAATGCCGATGGCACCTGGAGCGAGGCCGAGGCGACCGGGACGGGGTTTCCGGGGGTGTTTTATTTGAAGTACGACATGTATCGGAACAGTTGGCCGCTGCTGGCCCTGGCGACCTACCGAAACATGCTGCCTCGCGTCATGCGAGACGATCGCCGTCGGGCGCAGCAGCCTGCGACCAGAACCTCCGCATCATGTTTGGTTTCAAAATAGCGGCCATAATGCTATAACACACTTGGGATATGGATCCTGATAAAGCGCAAAACGTTGAAATTGACGAAACGAACTTCGAAACGGAAGTGAGGGAATCGAAGCGGCCCGTTTTGGTGGCCTTCCTGGCTCCTTGGAGCCGGCCTTGCCACATTATCCTGCCGGTTCTTGACGAAGTCGCGGCAGCGTGCGCCGAAAGCATCAAGATCGTCAAGGTCAACGCGGATGACAATCCCGATCTTGGCGTGAGGTATGGGGTTCACTCCATACCCACCTTGCTCTGCTTCGTCAACGGTGGGGAACTTGGCCGGATTGTTGGCACCGTCAGCAAGGAAGCCATTCTTGCCAAATTAAAACCATTTATGGGAACCATATGAAACAAGGGCAATTTTTTACGGCCGCATTTTCCGCAGCCAGACAGACAAAGACAGACAAACATGAACTCAGCAACAGAAACTAAATACGAAATTAAATTTGACCAAGACAAGCCGTCAGGCCGTTATTCCGCGAAGCGGATGCGTCATCACAAGGACTTTTTCTGCGAGGCTCGAGGCGCGAAGAGCGTCACGCTGGCAGGCGATTTCAACCATTGGGATTCCACGGCCACGCCCATGACGCGGATGCCGGACGGACGCTGGATGGCCGGCATTGAGTTGACCCACGGCCACCATCAGTACGTGTTTCTGGTGGACGGCACCCCCAAACTGGACCCGAACGCGAGCGGCACCGCCCGCAACGAGCGCAACGAGCCGGTTTCGCTGATCGCAGTCAGTTGAGTATGAGCACCCTTTTTTTCAATTCCACGCCGGACGCAGGTCCTTTCCGGGGCCTGCGCACATCTGCTGGACATCCTCAGGGCAGGGAGCGCATATTCGGTGCGACGTCCGGCAGCCGATCCGCCTGGGATGCGGGAATGCTCCGGCTGCCCGGCTTGAGATTGCCGCAATACCTTTTGGCTCTGTAACCGCACGACGCTCATACCGAAGATCTTATCCATTCATTGGCAATCAACAAATAATCGTAATGCAACTTAATAATCAGACTTCGAACGTTTTTAAGAAATGGCAAACCGCCGTGACAGCCCTTGCTTGCGGGCTGTCCATGACCGCTTGCAACCGCCAGGCCCAAACCCAGTCGGCCCCCGTGCCGGAAGTGGCGGCGATGACGGTGGCCCGGCAACGGGTGGAACTGACAACCGAGTTGCCGGGGCGCACGTCGCCCTATCGCATTGCCGAAATCCGCCCCCAGGTCAACGGACTCATCCAGAAGCGGCTGTTTACGGAAGGTTCGGACGTCCAGGCCGGCCAGGTGCTGTATCAGATTGACCCCGCCCCATTTCAGGCTGCGCTTGACAATGCCTTGGCCGCCCTTGGCCGGGCGGAGGCGAATCTGCCTGCCCTGCAGTTGAAGGCGAATCGCTACAAGGAAGCCCTGGCCGACAAAGCGGTCGCCCAGCAAGACTTGGATGATGCCACCGCCGCCTTGAAACAGGCCACGGCTGATATTGCGTATTATCAGGCAATGGTGGAGACGGCCCGCATCAACCTGGGGTACACCCGGGTGGTTTCGCCCATCTCCGGCCGGATTGGAAGGTCCGCCGTGACGGACGGGGCCATTGCGACGGCTTATCAACCCCTGGCCCTGGCCTCGATTCAACAACTGGACCCCATTTATGTGGACGTGCCGCAATCCACCACGGAACTGCTCCGATTACAGCGCAGACTGGAAGAAAACCGGATGAAGATTGACGGGACCAATGCCAACGAAGTGGAGATCATCCTCGAAGACGGCACGAAGTATCTTTCGAAGGGCACACTTCAATTTCGCGACGTCTCGGTGGATCCGACGACCGGGTCCGTGATTTTGCGGATGGTTTTTCCCAATCCGAAAGAGGTTCTTCTGCCGGGCATGTTTGTCCGGGTGGTGGTGAAAGAAGGCATCAATGAGCAAGGCATATTGATTCCCCAACAAGCCGTGTCGCGCGATCCGAAGGGCAACCCTCTGGCATTGATCGTGGACGCTTCCAGCAAGGTAGAGCTGCGAACGCTCACCATCGACCGGGCGATTGGCGACCAATGGCTCGTCTCTTCCGGTCTGTTGCCCGGCGACCGGGTCATTGCCGAGGGGATGCAAAAAGTCCAGCCCGGCATTTTGGTGAAGGCAGTTTCCTTTGGCGACGGACAGAAGCCGGAGACAAAAGGGAACGCGGCCCAAGCAGCCCCGGCATCGAACTAACGGAGACACGCCATGTTATCGAGATTTTTCCTAAAGCGGCCGGTTTTCGCCTGGGTCATCGCCATCGTTTTGATGGTGGCGGGCTGCCTGGCGATTCACACCCTGCCCATATCGCAATACCCGCCCATCGCCCCTCCATCCATTGCCATTACCGCGTTTTATCCCGGGGCGTCGGCGGAGACGGTTGAAAACAGCGTGACGCAGATCATTGAGCAGAAGATGTCCGGCTTCGACACGATGCTATATCTGTCCGCCACGAGCGATTCGTCGGGCAATGCGCGCATTGAACTGACGTTTGCCCCCGGCACCGATCCGGACCTGGCTTGGGCGCAAGTGCAGAACAAGCTGCAACTGGCCACGGCGAGTCTGCCGGAAGTGGTGCAACGCCAGGGCGTGATGGTAAGCAAATCCACCCGAAACTACCTGCTGGTCATCGGCCTGATCTCGGAAGACGGGAGCATGGACGGGAATGACTTGCGGGACTACGCACAGTCCACCTTGGAGAAGGTGGTTTCGCGGGTGCCCGGGGTGGGTGAAGTGGACGAATTTGGCAGCCAGTATTCGATGCGCATCTGGCTGAATCCGGACAAGCTGACCGAATACAACATGACGATTCAGGACGTGACCACGGCGTTGCAAGCCTACAACGTGGAAGTGTCCGCCGGGCAGTTCGGCGGCGCGCCGGCGGAAAAAGGCCAGCGTCTGAACGCCTCCATCATTGTCCAGAGCCTGCTTAAAACACCGGAGGAATTTGCCGCCATCCCCATTCGCATCAATCCTGACGGTTCCAGAGTGCGGATCAAGGATGTGGGGCGGGCGGAGCTGGGGACTGAATCCTACGACATTGAAGTTTTTGACAACGGCAGGCCCGCCGCCGGCATGGCCATCCGGCAAGCCGCTGGCGCCAACGCCTTGGACACGGCCAATGCCATCAGGGCCAAGATGGCCGAGATGAGCCAATACTTTCCCCCGGGCATGAAGGTTGTTTATCCCTACGACACCACCCCCTTCATCAGGGTGGCCATCGGCGAGGTGGTCAAGACTCTGTTTGAGGCGATCGCGCTGGTTTTTCTGGTGATGTATCTGTTCATGGGAACCATGCGGGCCACGTTGATTCCGACCATAGCCGTGCCGGTGGTGCTGCTGGGAACTTTTGCGGTGTTGGGGCTTTTCGGTTTTTCCATCAACATGCTGACCATGTTCGCCATGGTGCTGGCCATCGGTCTGCTGGTGGACGACGCCATAGTGGTGGTGGAAAACGTGGAACGGATCATGGGCGAGGAAGGCCTTTCGCCCTTGGATGCGACACGCAAATCCATGGACCAAATTACACCGGCCTTGATCGGCATCGGTTTGGTGCTTTCGGCTGTCTTTGGTCCGATGGCGTTTTTCAACGGTTCCACGGGGGTGATTTACCGCCAGTTTTCCGTGACCATCATGGCCTCAATGCTGTTGTCGGTGGTGGTGGCCTTGGTTTTGACGCCAGTGCTATGCGCCACATTCCTGAAGCCGGTGGCCAAGGGACATGAAGCGGCCGAAGGGGCGGTCTGGTTTTTGCGGCCGTTCTTCCACTGGTTTGATGGCCTGTTTTTGGGAGCCAGAAGCGTGTATTTGAAAGTGGTGGGCCAATTCCTGTCCAAGAAGTTTCGTTACTTGGTCCTGTTTCTTCTCATCGTGGCGGCCATGGGCTACCTCTTCATGCGGATGCCCACGGGCTATCTTCCGGACGAAGATCAAGGAGTTCTGATCGTGCAGACCACGCTCCCGGCGAACTCGACCCTGGAGCAGACCGAACAGGTCATGGATGGGGTCAAAACTTACTTTTTGGAACACGAGAAAGATTCGGTCGAATCCGTCATGACGGCTTCTGGAATCAGCCTTTCCGGCCAGGGGCAGAATGCGGGTCTGGCCTTCGTCAATCTCAAGGACTGGAAACTGCGCGAACGGGCGGATCAGAGAGTGGATGCTGTGGCCGGAAGAGCGATGCGGCAGTTTTCCCAAATTCGCAATGCCATGGTGTTTGCCTTTGCCCCGCCAGCCGTCGTGGAACTGGGGCAGGCAAAAGGGTTCGACTTTCAACTGCTGGACCGGGGCGGTCTGGGGCACGCCGGTTTGATGGCGGCCCGCAACCAGCTTTTGGGCATGGTGGCGCAGGATCCGGTTTTGACCAAGGTCCGTCCCAATGGTTTTGAAGATGTGCCGGAATACCGGGTGGACGTGGATTGGGACAAGGCGGGCGCCATGGGAGTGCCGATCAACGACATTCACAACACGATCTCAGCCGCTTTCGGCAGCGAGTATGTCAATGACTTCATTCAAGGCGGCCGCGTCAAGAGGGTGTTTGCCCAAGCTGACGCCCCCTATCGCATGCTGCCCAAAGATTTGGAGAAACTATATGTGCGCAACAACGCGGGACGGATGGTTCCTTTTTCCTCCTTTGCCTCCGGGCACTGGACATCCGGTTCTCCGAGGCTGGAGCGTTTCAACGGTTTTTCGTCCGTCAACCTCCTGGGCGAGGCGGCGCCGGGAAGAAGCACCGGCGAGGCCATGCGGGACATGGAAGGGTTTGTCAAAAAATTGCCGCGCGGCATTGGATTTGACTGGAACGGGCTTTCCTATCAGGAGCGGCAAGCCGGTTCCCAGGCGGCTCCCATTTATGCCTTTTCCATTTTGGTGATATTCCTGTGTCTGGCCGCCCTGTATGAGAGCTGGCCGATCCCCATTTCGATCCTGCTGGCGCTGCCATTGGGAGTGATCGGCGGCGTCATCGGCTCATCGATGCGGGGACTGCCCAACGACATCTATTTTCAGATCGGCCTGCTGACCACCCTTGGTTTGACAACCAAGAACGCCATCCTGATCGTGCAATTTGCCAAGGCGCGGGTGGAGGAAGGGATGGGACTGATTGAGGCGACGCTGGAAGCGTCCAAACTCAGGTTGCGTCCCATTATCATGACCTCGCTGGCGTTTGGATTCGGGGTCATGCCGCTGGCCTTTGCGAACGGGGCCGGCGCGGGCGCCCAAAAAGCCATCGGCACCGCCGTGTTGGGCGGAGTGGTGACATCGACGTTTCTCGTCACCCTGTTTGCGCCGCTTTTCTATGTGTTGATCCAGAAAACGTTTGGCAAACAAAGCCGGCAACAAGCGGCCAAAAACGTCAAATCAAATTTATCCGGGAATCAGTAACATGAACACGAACACATTCTTTTGGCTGGCTGGAATCGCCTTCATTCCGGTTGGCTGCACGATGGCTCCGAAATACATCCAGCCGAAAGCGCCGGTTTCCGCCCAATGGCCCTCCGGCCCGGCCTACCAGGCAATTCCGTCGGCCGCCAACCTCCCGGACGCGAGCCGGTTGCGCTGGCAGGAATTCATCACCGACGCAAAAATGCAGCAAGTCATCGCGGCGGCCCTGACCAACAACCGCGATTTGCGGGCGGCCGCCCAGAATGTGGAGATGGCCCAGGCGCAGTACGGCATTCAACGAGCCGCTCTCATGCCCACGGTCAATGCCACCGCCGACCGGATTGACGAACGTCAGCCCGCCTTTGTTTCGCCCACCGGAAAAACGGGGGATTTCAAGGAATACGATGCCAATTTCGGCGTTGCCTCCTGGGAAATCGACTTCTTTGGGCGCATCCGCAGTCTCAAGGACCAGGCTTTGGCGCAATACATGGCCACAGAACAGGCCCGGCGCGGCGCGCAAATCCTTCTCGTGTCCTCCGTGGCCGGCACTTATTTGACACTGGAGGCGGATCGGGAGAGCCTGGCCGTGGCGGAAAACACACTTGCGGCACAGCGGGGCACTTACAAAATGGTCAAACGGCGTCATGAACTGGGGCTGGCGGCGGATTTGGATGTGGAGCGCGCGCAAACGCAAGTGGACGGCGCGCGCAGAGACATAGCCAGTTTCCAGCAACTGATCGCGCAGGATGAGAACGCGTTGCGCTTGCTGGTGGGCGCGCCGGTGCCAGACAACCTCCTGCCCGCCGGATTGGGCGACGTTGTTCCTCCCAAGGAAGTCAGCGCCGGTTTGTCTTCGGACGTGCTCCTGCGCCGGCCGGACGTGCTGCAAGCCGAGGATATGCTCAAGGCGGCCAACGCCGACATCGGCGCCGCCCGCGCGGCCTTTTTCCCGCGTATTTCATTGACAGCCGCCATCGGCTCCTCCAGCAGCGACCTTTCCGGCCTTTTCAAGTCCGGCATGGGGACCTGGTCCTACGGGCCTCAGATCGTGATGCCGATTTTCGACGCCCGCACCTGGTCCGCGCACAAGGCCGCCAAGGTGCAACAAAAGATCGCCGTGACCCAATACGAAAAGGCGATTCAGGGCGCCTTCCGGGAAGTGGCTGACGCCCTTGCCGTCCACGGCACGGTGGATCAGCAGGTCGAGGCGCAAGAATCCCTGGTTCATGCCGAGTCGGAAACCTATCGTTTGTCCGATTCCCGGTATAAGATGGGGATCGACAGCTACCTGAGCGTTCTGGATGCCCAGCGCTCCCTCTACGCGGCGCAGTTGGGACTGACCTCCCTCCACCTGGCCAAGCTGGCCAACCGGGTGACGCTTTACGCAGTGCTCGGCGGCGGCTGGGAAAACCCGCCCGTCGAACCAAAAAACATGACTTCCGTTTCAGCCAAGTCAAAGTGCAATTAATGAGAACACAAACACAACAAATGAGGCGGCATTATGAGCAAGAACAGGAAAAGGCAGGCAGACCCAGGCAACAAAGCGCCTGAAAAAGGCAAAACGATTCCCCAGACGGGAGCACCCGTTTCCGAAGATCGAATCCGCCAGCGCGCTTTCGAAATTCATCAGGCTCACGGCGGCACCCCGGGGAGGGAACTGGACGACTGGCTCCAGGCCGAACGCGAACTTAAACAAAAATGACCAGTCCCCTCATCCGCACATGTGTTAACATTGCAGTGATGAGAGAATTGAAGAGACATCGAATCAGCCCGAGCTTGGTTGCGCCGCCCGTCCGCCACGATGGAGACGGGGGGACAGCAACATGGCAGTCCACGGGCATTGAGCCAATTACCGGAGCGGCTTACGCCGGCCGGTTTGCGGCGCGCCAGTCTCCGGCGCAGGAATCCGCACGACAAACAAACACTTTTACCCCACCGGACCCATGTTGAAACACTTCCCGTTCCGTCTGCAAAATTTTGCGCTGATACTTGTGCTCACGCTGTTTTCCGCCAATCTCACGGCCGGGACGGGCGCGACCAACGGCCAGCCGGAAAAATTGCAGGACGGGCAAATGCCCTATTTCGACGCGGTGCCCGATCCGATTGAAGGGTTCAACCGTTGTTCCTGGGCTGTCAACACTTGGCTATTCCGGGGCGTCATTTATCCCTTCAGTTTCGGTTATAATGTGGCGGTGCCAAAACCGGTTCGCACCGGGATTGGCAATGCCGGCCACAACCTGACTTATCCGGTCCGGTTTTTTAACAATTGCTTTCAGGGGAAGTGGAACGGCGCCTGGGTGGAGACCAAGCGGTTCGGGGCCGACACCACCGTCGGGCTGGGCGGCTTTTTCGATCCGGCCACCACCTGGAAAATCGGGCATTCGGATGAGGATTTTGGCCAGACCATGGGCCATTGGGGTTCCAAGCCCTGGTTTTATCTCGTGATTCCGGCGATGGGGCCGAGCAATGGCCGCGACGCCGTGGGCCAGATAGCCGACCTGCCGTTTAACGTTACTTTTATGCTGGGCTGCGCCTACCCGAACAAACTCTGGCCGATGCTGATCCAGCCCGGATTCCAGGTCAATGATTTCAGCGACCAGGCGCGGAATTACAAGCGCCAGCTTGATTCGCTGGTGGATCCTTACCAGGCCGTCCGCGCCCTTTACTCGTTGAACCGACAGCGTCTGATCCTGGATTACCTGCCGGACACCGGCGGGAAATTTAATCCCGATCCCACCATTAGCGCGGTGCTGTTCAAGCCGGCCATTTCGAATTTTGCGGACAAGGCTGTCACGCGCAGGGTGCTGATCCCGGCCACCGGGAAAAAACTGGCCTATTCCTGCTGGATGCAGAAGAAGCCGGCTCCGCTGGTCTGCTATATTCCGGGGCTGGGTTCCTACCGGCTGGATCGTTCCACGGTGGCTTATGCGGATATGATGTACCGGCACGGCTATTCCGTGGCAGTCTTCTCCAATCCGTTCCACAAGGAATTCATGGACTCCGCCTCAACCATGGCCGTTCCGGGCTATGGTCCGGCGGACTGCGACGATGTGGTCAACGCGCTCAAATTGATCCTGGACGACGCGCGGAAATGGAAGGGCAACAAGATCACCCAGACCAGCCTGAGTGGTGTTTCTCACGGTGGCTATTTCACTTTGATGATTGCCGCGCGCGAAGCCGCCGGCAAACTCGGCGGGTTGACATTTGACCGTTATGTCGCGGTCAATCCGCCCCCGCAACTGGTCATTGCGGAGCAGCATTTGGACGATATGTTCAACGCTCCCCTGGCCTGGCCGGCCGCAGAACGGCGCCAGCGGATGGAGGAGTCCATTTACAAGGCGCTCTACTTTGCAGACGACGGCCTGGATATCTCAGGCAATATTCCGCTGACCCGCATTGAGTCCGATTTCCTGATCGGTCTGACCTTCCGTTACACACTCATGAACATCATCGAGGACAGCCAGCGGCGGCACGACCTGGGCGTCCTGAAAGTGAAGCCGGACACATTTGTCCGGCAGGATTCCTATCGCGAGATCCGCCAGATCAGTTACGCGGATTACACGGATCGCTTCGTGCTTCCGTATTTGATTAAGAAGGGATGCGTCACTAATCGCGAGGACCTCGTTACCGCCACCTCTTTGCAACCAAGCACGGAGTTTCTCCGCCACAATCCCAAAATCCGCGTCCAAATCTGCAAGGATGATTTTCTGCTCACCCCCGCCGACATTGCCTGGTTCAACTCCACCTTCGACGGCAATCTCACCGTTTATCCCGCTGGCGGACACCTTGGAAACCTGCACGTCCCGGCCATTCAGGAAGCCTTGGTGCGGCTGTTTTCGGACCAGCCGGCAAAGTGATGTAAAGAGGCGGTCAGGGTTGGGGCGGTTCAGACGGGCCGTTTCAGTCCCATTTTCTTCATGCGTGTGACCAGGGTGGTCGGCTTCAGCCCCAGAAGCTCCGCCGCGCCGTCCGCGCCCCTGATTTTCCAATTGGTTTTCATGAGGCCGGCCTCGATATTTTCGCGTTCACGCCGCCTCATCTCCGGTTCGGTGAGGATTTTTGTTCCAGCGCCATCCGCCTCCCTTGGCGCGAGGCGGGATGGGACGGCCGGGGCGTCCGTCACGGGCAGGTCGAAGTCCAGCGCGCCGCCGCGCGAAATGATGACGGCCCGTTCGATGACATTCCGCAGTTCCCGGATGTTG
>Ga0181535_10003729_pt1 | contig 17472 bp, 18 predicted proteins | sample PEATcosm2014_Bin_44_FD_119774 | JGI IMG/M metagenome (GOLD analysis project Ga0181535, IMG submission 119774) | Peatland microbial communities from MTU Mesocosm Facility, Houghton, MI, USA - PEATcosm2014_Bin17_30_metaG | ecosystem: Environmental > Terrestrial > Soil > Wetlands > Peat | place... | reverse complement strand
GGCGGCGGCCCCCGCCCGCCGTGGCGTGGCCATCCCCGGGGTCGCCGGCATGCTGCCCCAGACCCGGGTGCGCAACGTCGTGGAGAGCTCCGCCGCGGGGACCCGCCGGACCGAGGGCGGCGGCCCCCAGCAGGGTGCCAACGGCAATGGCTCGCCGCGCAAGATGGGCCGCAACGAGCGCTGCTGGTGCGGCAGCGGCAAGAAGTACAAGTTCTGCCACGGCGCGTAACGGAACTCGGGAAACCCCTTTACTAGCAGGCAGATTGTGCCTTGGCGTGCCAGGCTGTGCCTCTGAATGGCACAGTGAAAGGCACAGTTGTGCTAGCCTCCCGGGCCATGGCGGCGAGCGGTGGGCACCGGCGGAAGGGGGAGGGGTACCGGCGCGCGGACGGCCTCTGGGTGGTCCGGGCCCAGCTCGCCGACGGCAAGCGGGTCGCCTGCTACGGGAAGACCCTGGCCGAGGCCAAGCGCAAGGCCGAAGCCAAGAGGGGGGAGTGGCGCCCGGCGGCCGAGGCCTCCGTCGCCGCCTTCGCCGAGGAGTGGCTCACCGAGCGCCGGGCCTCGATGAAGCCCCAGGGCTGGGCCGCCTACGAGCGGGCTCTCCGCCTCCACGTCCTGCCGGTACTGGGGGACGTGCCGGTCGCCAGGGTCACCGAGCGTCACCTGGGCGACCTCTACGCCAAGCTGGCCGCTCAGGGGCTGGGGGGGACCTCCTGCAACTTCGCCGCGGTGGTGCTCAAGGCGATGCTCAGCGATGCCGAGCGGCGCTCGATGATCCAGCGCAACCCCTCCCGCCACGTCCGGCTGCCGCGGATCGTCCGCAGCCGGGAGAAGGTGATCCTCGACGCCGAGGAGGCCAGGCGGCTGATCGAGGCGGCGAGGGGGGAGGGGTTCGCGGCCCTCTACACCCTGGCCCTCACCACCGGGATGCGCTCGGGGGAGCTCCGGGCCCTGCGCTGGCGCGACATCGATCTGGAGAGTGCCCGCGTCCTGGTTCGCGGGACGGTCACCACCCGGATCGGCGGGGGCCGGACCATCGACACCCCCAAGACCACTCGGAGCCTCCGTGACGTACCCATCCCGCCGGTCACTGTCCAGGCGCTCGCCGCCCACCGGGCGCGCTCAGCCCCAGCGGGAGAGCTCGTCTTCCCCGGAAGCGACGGGACCCTCATGCACTCCCAGACTCTCGGCCGGGCCTTCCACACCCACCTGGAGCGCGCCGGGCTGCCCCCGATGACCTTCCAGGCGCTCCGCGACACCGCAGCCACGCTGATGCTCCAGGGCGGCGTGCCCGCTCACGTCGTCAGCCGCATCCTCGGCCACGCGTCGGAGGCGATCACCCTCACCGTCTACGCCCACGTCACCCGGGGGATGGAGGCCCAGGCCGCCGCGGCGGTCCAGGCCATCTTCGGGTAGCCCCGGGCTGAACGGTGTCGGGGCCGACCTCCGCTCCTACTTCGAGGGCACCGATCCCCTCGGATGTGCCCTACGTCTCCCATTCCCGGCGGTATGCATCGAGGTCAATGACCAACTCTTGAAGAATCGTCAGGCCCACCAGAAGCGGTCGGCAAATGTCAGACATGTCGAATTCAAGCCCATTCAAGAAGGCTGCCTCAGACACGTCGACCATGGGTTTGACCCACGACCAGACATCGACGAGCGCTTCGGCCAGATCACGTACCCCACGGTCGCCAACCGTGTCCCACGTCAACGGACGAAGCGCCGACCAGTACAGACCGGTCGGGAGGCGCCCGATGAGCTCCGACTCCACGTGGGCGACGTCCGGCGCACTCCCTCGCGTATGAGTTGTCATGGACGGACCTTGCGCGGGGAACTCCACCAGGGTGGCATATAGCCGAGCCAGTACCGTCCTGAACTCTCGGAGAAGAGCCAGCCCCCGTGGTTCTTCAGCCTCGATGAGGGAAACGTATAGCCGCATGAGTTGCGCAGCTAACGCCCTCTGGTCCGGGGGAGACGCTGGTTCCGTCATACCGACCAGTCTAGGGCCTTCGGATAACCGGTCTACAGAGAAGTTAGGCCGTGCGGCGGGCCAGCGACACGGCCGCGCTCTCAGGCGCGACCGAGCCAGGGTCCCCTCGTCCGGCGAGGATGTCGAGTCCTAGAGGATCCACGGAGCGGGCACGCAGTAGCTCACGTGGAAGGGCAATCACGATTCCAGGCGTGGTCGGATTGCGACCAGGGTTTCGAGCACGCTCTCGAAGGATGGCGAGGCACCAAAGAAGAGGCTGCGGTCGTGCTCGTACTCTCGGGCGAGTGTGGTGCGGAGTGGTTCATCGGGGAAGAGACCTGGACTGCCAGCGAAGTCGAGATCGGGCGGACCAAGGTGGTTGCGGAACTCGCGCGAGCCGAGAGCGTCGTGATCCTTTGCCATCTGCCAGAATGCGCCGGTTCCGACGGAGGCCCTGACATCGTCATCGCCCAGGAGTCTGATCACATCGTAGTAGTGGCGGCCAATGCGGGTCAGTGAGTGCGTCTCGGGATCGCTCAGGTGCCGTGCAACCGTGCCGTGAATAACGAAAAGCTTCTCGACCAGGGTTCGCTCGGCGCCCAAGACGGACAGGCTGCACGAGGGAAGCTCCGCATCTGCGGCGGGCACCGCGTCAGCAAGGAGGGTTCTCAGCTGCAGAGTGGCGACGGGAGCGAACGCGCTCCTCACTCCCATCTCCAGCAGGACGCTCGGTCGCACCAGTTCGCCTCCAGCCCATATCGCATCGAAGTCGTAGGCCAGGGTCCGGTGTTGGCCCCTGCCACTGTCCCTAAGCTTTGAGGGGAGGGAGCACTGATCGGCGACCGCGCGCGCGATGCCTTTCAGCAAGGTGTCTCGAGCCGCCTCCCCGCGCCCTCCGGGGTTGACGGCGAGGTCGATGTCCTCGCTGAATCGCTCGGTGAGACGCCAGCCCTTTGAGAGGCTCGTACCGCCCTTGAGGACGACATCATCGGAGTGCCCCTCGGCGATGGCGCAGAGGGTGCGGGTCACCCAGTAGTCCTTCTCGAGGATCGCCAAGAGTGCCGGGTTGTTGCTGTGAAGGGCATCAGCAGCGACCCGACAGAGGTCGACGAAGTCTGCCTTGTCGACGCGCGGGTCGATCACCGAGCTCCCCAGGATCGGGCAGTCGGGAGGTCCCGGAGCGGACCGAAGGCGTAGCGGGAGCAGGGATGGACCATCTCTCGGTATCGCTTGACAACCGCGGCCGGGGCCCCGACGGCCTCAGCCAGGGCGCCAAGCATGGCTCGGACCCTTGGCGGCTCATCCCAGGCTGCGGTGGCCACGCGATCCAGGGAGACGACCCCATCGCGAATGAGTTGGACGGCCCGAGCGCGGGTCTCCTCCGCGGAGAGATCCGAGAGGTATTTGATGTCGCGGAGCACCTCCAGAAACGCATTCTCGTCAAGGGTCAGGGAGCGCCTCGCTGGGCTTCTCTCGAGGATCCGGATCCCCTCCAGCCCCCGCCGGCGCAGCCGCCGGCCCCGGGTCGAGATGACGTCGGCGCGCCCCATGGGCAGCTGAGTGGTGAAGCCGAGGGTGTTGGCCGCGGTCACGCCACCGGGGGTGTAGCGGACCTCGTCGAGGGCTGAGAGAGCGACGTGGAGACGGTCAGCCGGGACAGGCCCGAACCTGCCCGTCCTCGGCACGTAGTAGTGGCCGCGTCGAACGCGTACCAGTTCCCCTCGGGCCGCCAGACGGGACAGGGCATGCGCCGCCGTCGATGGCGGGAGCTCGCGGAAGGTGGTTGCCGTGACGATGTGGCCTGGCTTGGTCTGACGGTGGGTGGCAAGGGAGCTCGTGCGGGCCATGGCGCCAGAGTAGCATATAAACGACGGCAAGTATATGCTAGATACATCTGCGGGGAGGCTGGGATGGCACGAGAAGGGAAGACCCTTCGGAGTGGCGCTAGAGCCAGGAGATCGCCGCGACCCGAGCCCGCCTGGAGGAGTGGCGGGCACGCCAGTCAACTTGATCCTATGAGTGATCGGTCATAGACTGGGGCCATCATGAGCAGCTGGGACGACTTCTACGCGGAGATCGAGGCCGAGGCGAAGGCCGAGGGACCGGCGGCCGTTCGCGACCTCCGAGCCAGGGAGCTCAAGTACAGCCTCATCACCTCCCTCATCGCGGGCCGGCGTGATCTGCACCTCACCCAGGCCCAGCTCGCTGCCCGCGCAGGAGTGGCCCAGGAGGAGATCAGCAGGATCGAGCGCGGCCGCAAGAGCCCCACCATCGACACCTACGCGCGGATCGCCGCCGCTCTGGGTCTCCGACCTCAGCTGCGGCGCCGCGGTTCTCGCGCCCGGGCTCGCGTCGCCTGACCCAGCGCTTCGAGGCGGGCCGGCAACAGGGAGGGCAGAGCGCCCGACGGCCGGAGTCGACAAGCGTGGGCGCTACAGCTAGCCAAGCTTTCGTTCGGGCGACCTCAGGACTATCCTGCGGCCCTCCGCACCGGCCGTCGATGCCAGCGGGAGGCGCGGGCTGCGAAGTCGCGAATCGCCTGATCACTGATCCGCGCCGACCCGCGGATGTGCGTGAGGGGAAGAGCGCCGTCATCGACCAGGCGCCAGACTGTCCGCACGCTCACGCTCAACATCCGGGCTGCCTCGGGGACGGTGCGCAGCAGCGGGACAACACGGGTTCGGCTCGTGCTCATGGGGAGCGGGTCGACGAGAGGCTGCTGCACGGTGCCATCCCAGCAGCCGGCGCGTACGAATCGCGTACGAGTCGCCTACGGGCCCCGCGCCCTCACCGCAGCGAGCGACGAGTACGCAGCATACGCTGCGTACGTCACGGCGAAGTTCGACGCGTACGCGCGTACAGACGCGGTAGTTTCCCGTCGTCTGAGAGTACAGACGCAGTATGCCCGACCCGTACGGTGGTACAGCCGCGTACGCTGCATTCTGATCTCTCAGCGAACTGTTACATGGGCGCCGCCGGTGGAGGCTGCCGCGCGGACACTCGCCGGCCTCAAAGAGAACGCGCAATACGCGGCATACGCTGCGTACGCTACTGTCGTCACCGGGACGACGCTTCTATCGGACCACCTGGTTCACCGTGGGGCTGCTGGGCGGATCGGCCACCGTCGCGTGACGTGGCGGCGGATTGACGGCACTGCTCAGCCGGCGAGACGTGGTGTCGCCAAGGGACGGTGGATCGAACAGATGACCGGAGGGTGCATAGGGTACGGTATTCGAAAACGACGCAAACGCGTGGGCAGGCGAGAGGTGTCGGAAGGAGGACGGACGGGGCGACGAAAACCGGTGGTCGCGCCAAGCCGTACGCGTTCTTGGGGAAGGTTCCTGTTGGGGGAGCTCCGACGAGGCACTGCTACTAGGGGGGCGGGCCAGCGCCGCTGGCAGGGATCGGCACCACACCTGCTCGGCCGGGTCGCGGTGGTCAGTCAGACGGCGGACGGCCGTGACCCAGGTGCGCATCCCGCGCCGATCCCCCTGAGGGGCAGCGGGCTGCGGTAGCGTAAGCGCTGTGGTGACAGTGGTCGTCGGTCGGCCTGACGGCGAGCACGTTGAGCTAGAGGTCGTACGGCGGGAACGTCCGCAGGCCAGCGACTTCTGGGACGGAAACTGGCTCTCGTGCCAGGTATCGCTCCGGGTGGGCAGCTTCTCGGCGAGGTACCTGGCAGCTCTCCGGGCCGAAGAATTCGAACGCTGGCTGAAAGCCGCACAGGCCCTCAGCCGCACGCTTCAAGGTGAGGCCACGTTTCACACATTGGAGGGCCAGCTTCTGTTGAGTATCAGCAGCGTCGGAAGCCTGGGTGGTCTTAGAGTGACCGGGGAGGCCCGCGACCAGGCGGGGACCGGGAATCGGCTTCGATTCGCGCTCGGTGACTTCGACCAGACGGAGCTACCAGGGCTACTCGGGGCTCTGGAGGATGTGGTGCGCACGTACCCGGTGGTTGGTCGACCTGAGGGCTCGTAGCGACGACCTCGGAGAGTGGCCGGACGATCTCAGCGTCGGCCTGGTCGCGGTCCATGAGGGGGTCCACTGGCACTGTCCGGTTGCATCCGACAGAGAGCCGTCCCGATTCGCACCAAGCCGAGTACTTGTCCAAGATCACGCTTTGGCGGCAGGGAATAGGGCGATCCGCCGCATTGGGTGAACGGCCGCGCCGAGCCGGCCACAGCGCCAACGGAGGCCTTCCTGGCGGCCGGTCGCAGCAGCGTGCTAGCGTCCAGAGACGTGGTGTATGAGGAGCCTCAGGGCCACGTGGGCGAAGCCCGTCCCGATCCCTCTGTGTCGACCAGCGCGCAAGCCCTGTTCGCGGCTCTCCTCCGCGAGGTCGCACCGCTGTATCGCGAAGCCGGTTTCCGACGCCAGGCAGGGAGCTTCTACCGACCTGGCAAGGCGTGCCTCAGCGTGGTGAACTACCAGAAGAGCCAATACAGCTCAAAGGCCGAAGTGAAGTTCACTGTGAATATCGGCATCGCATCTCGACGGCTGCTCGCCTTCTTCGCGGTGCCAGACCCACCACCGGAGACGGTCCCCGAGTACAAGTGTCACTTTCGCTGGCGCATCGGCCGCCTCCTGGGACAAGGAGACGTCTGGTGGTCGATTCGCACCGGCGTCCCGATGCCGGCGGCAGAGCAACAAGCCATCGCGCGAGACACGATTCTCCCGTGGCTTGATGCTCACGGTTCCGACCAGGCGCTCGTGCGTCTCGTCCTTGAGCGCCCTCCGTTGAAGCAGGCAGTCCTCACGTATGACGCTGTCCTCCTGCACCGTCGAGACACGTACCAGCTCTTCCAGGACCGGCTGCCGTCTTATCAGGCCCAGGCAGCTCGGAACGGGGTCATGGAATGGACCCTAGAGAAGCTGGCGGAAGAGCGGGCAACCTGGTCGGACTGAGAGGGATCGAATGCCATTCCCCGACACTTGGCTAGCCCGGCGTTCTCTCTGCTGGCGTCCGAGTTCGAGGCGGCAGGGGGCGTCTCAATAGGCTCAGTGAAGGCACAGTGTCTTGGGAGTCCCCTTGTATATCAAGGCAGTACCGCGTCGCTCCGGAAGTACAAGTTCTGCCACGGGGCCTAGGGGACGTCGGAGGCGGTCCGCCTCGGCCTCCACGAAGGCTCGGCCGCTCGGAGGAGGCCATGCCGCGCCCCGTCAATTCCGCGGGGTGCTCGCGTGACATCGCTTGCGTGGGTGAGCGCGAAATGCATCCGGTGTCGAGTGCTGCCGTGTCCGGCCGCGCGATGCCGCTTCCGTGCCCTCTGCTGGCGCACGTGGGCTCCGGCGACCGCCGTGCGTGACAGTCCCGCCGCGCCGTCGTGAGCGAAACGTCACCCTCCGCGATGCCTTGCCACTGGTATGAAGGAGATTCATGAGGGCGAGTGCGCGCGCCGGCTCGAGCCGGAAAGATGGGGCGGGGGAATGACGAGCCTTCCGCGACCTCTCGAAGCCGGGTTGAGCGATGAGATGCGCGTCGCCGTGCTGGAGAATCTGAGCGACGGCGTGTATTTCGTTGACCGCTCACGTCGCATCCTCTACTGGAACAAGGGTGCTGAGCGGATCACCGGCTTCAGCGCCGGCGAGGTCGTCGGCCACCGCTGCAAGGACGGGATCCTCAACCACTGTGATGAGGCTGGGACCCTGCTGTGCGGTGACGGGTGCCCGCTGCTGGCAACCATTCACGACGGCCAGCCGCGCGAGGTACGGGTCTTCCTGCACCACAAGAGCGGCCGGCTGCGGCCGGTGTGCGTGCGGGCCTCCGCGCTTCATGACGCCACCGGCAAGGTGATCGGCGGGGTCGAGGTGTTCCATGACGACAGTGCGCTGGTCGACAGCCGGCGTCGAGCCGAGGATCTCGAGCGCGCCTCGCTTCTGGATCCCTTGACGGGCGCGGGCAACCGGCGTCTCGGCGAGGCCACTCTGGCCGGATGGGTGGATCAATATCGGCGCTTCGAACGACCTTTCGGCCTGCTCTTCCTGGACATCGACCGATTCAAGGCGGTGAACGACCGTTTCGGCCACGACATCGGCGACCAGGCTCTCCAGATCGTCACGGGCACCATCGCGAACGTGAGTCGCCATGGAGATGAGGTGATCCGCTGGGGTGGCGACGAGTTCGTGGTTCTGCTCGGGGACGCGGACGCCTGCTCGCTTCGCGCGGTCGCAGAGCGTCTGCGCATGGCTGTCAAGCAGTCGCGGCTGTTCGCGGGTCAGCGTCGGGTACCGCTCTCCGTCTCCATGGGCGGAACGCTCGTTGCGCCTGGGGACACGATCGAGCTGATGCTCGCTCGCGCCGACGGTCTCATGTACGGCAGCAAGGCCTCCGGACGCGACCGCGTCACTCTGGATATCGAAGCGGGAGCCGGCTGCGCCTGACCCTCCCGGTGTGGAGCGGGCCGCCGCGGCGTTTCGCAGTGGCTGCTCCGAGCGCATGATGGGGAGGTGGAGGAGCCACGCCGATGACCGGCATCGACGCCATCGCGACCCTGCGGGCGCTCGAGGAGTCGTACGGGGCGGTCACCGCGGCGGTGCGCACCCTGCCCGAGACTGCGTTCGAGCGGCCGACGCGCTGCGACGGCTGGACCGTGCGCGACCTGCTCTACCACATGCTGCTCGACCCCCAGCGGGCGCTGGTAGCCCTGGCCACCCCCACCACCGAGGCGGCGACCACCGATCTCGTCGCCTACTGGCGCCTCTTCCAGCCGGGGACCGAGCAGGCGTTGCGACACGCCGACTTCGTCCGCCGGGCGGCGTCCGCCTACGTCCGGCCGGCGACGCTGGTCGGGGAGTGGGAGGAGACTTCGGAGGCCGCCCTCCGCGCGGCATCAGCGGTCATCGCCGGCCGGGCGGAGCCGCAGCCGATGGCGCGGCCGACCCGGCGCCGCGGTGGGCAGGTCGCCGCACCGCCATCCGGAAGAGTGCGCACCCAGGGCCTGGTCATCGCCCTGCCTGACCTCCTCGCCACGCTGACGGTGGAGGCCGCGCTCCACCATCTCGACATCACCGTGAACCTCGACAATCCGCCTCCCGCGCCGCCCGCGGCGCTCGAGGTGGTCCGGCTGACCCTCGACGGCCTGCTGGGGAGCCCTCTGCCGGTGGCGTGGGACGCCGAGACCTACGCCCTCAAGGCCACCGGCCGGATGGCCGTCGATGCCGCCGAGGTGGAGCGCCTCGGTCCGCTGGCGGCCCGGCTACCCCTGCTCGGCTGAACGGGGCCAGGCCCCGGCCGCCTCCATCGGGTCCATCCCCAGGCCCGCCTCGCGGGTCAGTCGCCCTGGGCCACGCTGCGCAGATGGGTCCAGAGCAGCTCGACCGCCGGCGTGTGCACCCCCTCCCGCCGAGCGGCGGTGAACGACTGCAGGACCCGCGGTCCACGGTACGGGAGCACGGACAGCCGTCCCGCCGCGACGTCGTTCTCCACCAGGGCCCGTGGCATGACCGCGAATCCGAGGCCCGCCCGGAGCGCCGGCACCAGGGCCCCCTCCTCGAGCTCGACCGTCTCGGCGTCGCGGGCGTGATCGCCGAGCAGCTGGAGGGCGAGATCGTGGGTGGCGGTGCCGCGCTCGTGCTGGAGGTGCCGGTACGCGTTCAGCTCCGCGCTCGCCTGGCGGCTGCGGGCCAGGGGGTGGCTGGGAGCGCAGACCAGCGCCATCTCGGTGCGCTCCATGGTCATCGACTCGAGGCCCGGCGCGTAGACGCTCGCCCCGGTGAAGATGATGTCGACCTCCCCACCCTGCAGCATCACGATCATGTCCCGGAACCGCGCGATGCGGAGGCGCAGGCCCAGGCGGGCGTGGGCGGCGACGAAGGGGGCCAGCCAGCCGGGGACCCGGTGGGCGCCGACCACGTGCCCGGCGGCCACCGAGATCTCCCCCCGCTCGTCGCTCAGGAAGCTGATGCGCAGCTCGTCCACCAGGGCGAGGTCGTCGAAGATCCGGGTGGCGACCGGGCGCAGCGCCCGCCCCACGTCGGTGAGCCGGACGTTCCTGCCCACCCGCTGGAAGAGCGGCAGCCCGAGCCGCTTCTCGAGCCGGTGCACCACCGTGCTCACCGAGCCCTGGGAGATGCCGAGGGCATCGGCGGCCGCGCTCACGTGCTGCCGCTCGGCGACCGCGAGGAAGGTGTGGAGCTGGTCCAGCGTGATTTCCGGCCGCGGCCGGGCCTGCGAACGCAGCCGGGCGCCGGTGCGGGGCGCTGCGCTGTCGGGTTCGAGAGGCGGGGGGAGCTCGCTCATGGTTCTTCTAAGAAGAACGAAAGCATACGACCCATAGTCTTGATGATGTGCGTCAGGCATGCCAGACTCGGCGGTCGGCAGAGGGGGGGACAGCCAGGAAGGAGAGACGTGCCCGACGACCTGATGGCGGCCGCCCGTGAGCTCGAGGGGGAGAGCGCCGAGGCGATCCTGGCGTGGGCCTTCGGCCGCTACCGGCGGGTGGCCCTGGTCGCGAGCTTCCAGGCCGAGTCGATCGTGCTCATCGACATCGCCAGCCGGCTGCTCCCGGGTGTCGAGGTCGTGACCCTCGACACCGGCCGCCTCCCCGAGGAGACCCACGCCCTCATCGACACGGTCCGGCGACGGTTCCCGGTGCGGGTTCGGGTCATCACCCCCGAACCGGAGGCCGTGGAGTCGATGGCCGCCGACCACGGTGTCAATCTCTTCCGGCGCTCCCCCGAGCTCCGTCACCTCTGCTGCGAGGTCCGCAAGACCCGCCCGCTCAGCGCCGCGCTGCGCGGGTACGACGCCTGGGTCACCGGGCTGCGCCGCGAGCAGAGCAGCAGCCGCACCGCCACACCGGTGGTGGAGCGCGACTCCGCCCATGGCGGGATCGCCAAGCTCGCCCCCCTGGCGGCGTGGAGCCACGACGAGGTCTGGGACCATCTCCGCGCCCATGAGCTCCCCCGTCACCCGCTCTACGCGCGCGGCTACACGTCGATCGGCTGCGCGCCCTGCACCCGGGCGACCCGGCCGGGCGAGGGTGAGCGCGCCGGACGCTGGTGGTGGGAGGATGACTCGGTCAAGGAGTGCGGCCTGCACCTGGCCTGGGCCGGCCCAACCCGAAGGGAAGCCGCCGGCTGACACCGAGCTCGATGGGGGAGGAGGGGATGCCTGACCCGGTACCGCTCGCGCCCCCTGAGGTCGTCGTCCGCCTCCGCGCCGCCGGCTGCGTCTTCGCCGAGGACGAGGCCGCGCTGCTGATTGCGGCGGCGCCGACGCCGGGTGATCTCACCCTGATGGTGGAGCGCCGCGCAGGCGGTGAGCCCCTCGAGTACGTCCTCGGCTGGGCGGAGTTCTGCGGGTTGCGGGTGGCGGTCGAACCCGGGGTGTTCGTTCCTCGCCATCGCACCGAGTTCCTCGCCTCCCAGGCGGCCGCACGCACCCGCCCGGGGTCGGTCGTGGTGGACCTCTGCTGCGGTTCGGGGGCGGTGGGCGCCGCGCTGGTGGCGGCGTCGCCAACGGTCCAATTGCACGCCACCGAGATCGATGCCACCGCGGTGCGGTGCGCCCGGCGCAACCTCGCCGGCATCGGTGGTCAGGTGCACGCCGGGGACCTCTACGACCCCCTGCCCCCGGGCCTGCGCGGCCGGGTCGACGTCCTGGTGGCCAACGTCCCCTACGTCCCCACCGAGGAGATCGCCCTCCTGCCCAGGGAGGCGCGGCTGTACGAGCCGCGGCGGGCGCTCGATGGAGGAGCCGACGGGCTCGACGTGCTGCGCCGGGTCGCCGCCGGGGCGCCCGGCTGGCTGGCCCCGGGCGGCTGCCTCCTGGTCGAGACCAGCGAGGCGCAGGCGCCCCGGGCCGCGGAGATCCTCGCCGCGAGCGGGCTGCCGGCCGAGGTCACCAGCCTCGACGAACTCGACGCCACCGTCGTCATCGGGACCATGCCCGGCGCCGGGGACTCGCCGCGGGCCCGGGGGGCCGCCGCCCCGCGCTACTGACCGGCTCCGATCGGGGACGGGTGGGCCGGCTGGTACAGGAGCACCTCCACCTCTCCGGGCAGCATCAGCGTGACCGCCCGGCCGAATCGCCGCGTCTCGGGCTCGCCCCGCACCCGCACGCCGCGGGCGCGCAGCTCGGAGAGGGTGGCGTCGAGGTCGTCGCACATCAGCGAGATCTCATGGCCCGGCGTCTCCCCGGGGTGGACCGCGATCTCGGCCGGCGGGGTGGCGAAGATCAGCCAGCCCCCGCCGGCGTCGACGTGGGACCAGCCGAGGGCGTCCCGGAGGGTCTCGCGGAGGGCGTCCGCCTCGGGGGAGAAGAAGAGCAGGTGCACGCCGGTGACAGCCATGGCGATCTCCTCAGCTGTGCCAGGTCAGGACGTCCGCATTGTCGTCGACGGCGACGCAGAACGAGGTGGAGGGGCACGACACCGCCTCCAAGCCGTACCCGGAGCTCGCCGGGATCGGGGCGGACCAGGAGCTGCCGCTGAACATCACCGAGCGGTTCGAGTCCTCGTCCACCGCCATGCAGAAGGAGGTGGTGGGGCACGAGACCGCGGTGAGGCCCCCGGAGACCCCGTCGATCGCGTCCACGTCCGCCCGGGTGGACCACGAGCTGCCGTTGTACGTGTAGGCGCCGCCGTCGCTGCCGACCGCGACGCAGAAGGTCGGGGAGGCGCAGGAGACCCCTTCCGGCGGCCCGGTTCCCGAGGTCACGCCGGCCCCGAGGCCGGTCGGGCGGGACCACGACGAGCCGTTGAAGGTGAAGGCGCCGGTGGCGCCGACCCCCACGCAGAAGCTGGTCGAGCTGCAGGACACCGAGGTCAGGTTGCCCTCGGTCGAGTCCACCTGGACCGGGCTGGACCAGGCCGACCCGTCGAACGTGTACGCGCTGCCGGAGTTGTCCACGGCGACGCAGAACGAGGCCGAGACGCAGGAGACGGCCTCGAACTGGCCCACCGCGTCGACCCCGGTAAAGGGGGTCCACGAGCTCCCGTCGTATGTCAGGGCATCACCGGCGCTGTCCACCGCGGCGCAGAAGCCGGCGGTGGGGCACGAGATCGAAACCAGGCTGTTGGGCTGATCGATGGGGGTGGGTGCCGACCAGGAGCTGCCGTCGTATGTGACGGCGTTCCCGGAGGTGGCGGTGCCCCCCGAGTTGGCGTCGACGGCGACGCACTCGGTGGTCGACGGGCAGGAGATCGCCACCAGGTCCAGCCCCGGGTCGACGCTCTCGGCGGTCGACCAGCTCCCCGCCCGCGCCGCCGGCGTCGAGGTCGCCACGGCGGTGGGGGTGGCCGTCCGCGGCGCTGCCGAGGCCGTGGCGGTCGAGGCGGTCGGGGTCGAGGCGTGTGCGGTCGGCCTGGAGGTCGTCCCTCCGCAGCCGCTGACCCCGGCACCGGTCAGCAGGCAGGCGACGATCCCGGCGGCGAGGCGTCCCGTCACCCTCGCGCGAACCCGATCGACTGCCCGTGTGGCCATGCGCGCCACCTCCCTGCCGGTCCCGCGCCCAGGTCGCTTCGCTCGCCTCGAGGCTCCCGATCGCCTGGCCCACCGGCGCTGATCCAGCCGGTTGGGATGCTAGCACGGGAGGTCGAGACCCTCTGGACGGCTCAACGCCCCCCGAGGCGCTCCTCCCTCACGGAGGGCTGGACGCCGCTCCCTCTCAGTCGGGGATCTCCGCGAGCGGGGAGTTGGCCGCTGCATTCGCCATCCCCGCTTCCGATCCGGTCCCCGGGCCGAGCGCTGAGGCGCCCAGCAGGATCAATCCGCCGATCGCGAGGCTCACAACCAGCATCTCCCAGTTGCCCCGGAGCGTGACGGCGAGGATCAGGGCCAGGGCTGCTCCGCCTGACATCCCGAGGTAGCGACTTGTCGAGACCGCGCCCTGGATGCGGCCGACTGCCTCCGCGGGCTGGCTCTGGACCACCACCCCACCCTCGACCTGAGCCAGGCTTGCCATCCCCGTGCTGGCGACGAGGACGAGGAGGTCCGCGGCCGGCGCCCCGGCGAGGGCCACGACGCCGATCCCGGCGATCTCCGCGGCGATGCCGGGAAGGATGACTCCGGGGCGTCGGAGCGGACGCCAGAGAACGATCAGCGAGCCCGCGATGCTCCCAAGCCCGACCGATGCGTAGAGGATGCCGGCGTCCGCCGCGTTGCCAAACCTCTCTGAGGCCAGTGCCGGCAGCGCCGCCTGAAGTGCGGTGATCGCCACCGTCGACGCGAAGGCGCCCGCCGCGATGACCCGCAGCGTGCGCTGGCGGAGGACGGCGGTGAATCCGTCGAGTGCGGCACTGCGGAGGGTCAGGCGGTGCACGGCGCCGGCGGGCATGACCGGAAGCAAGGCGAAGAAGATCGCGGCCACGGCGAAGGTGGCCGCGTCGGCGAGGACCAATGGCACTGCTCCGAGCGACGGCAGCAGCAGAACGCCGATGGCCGGCGAGACCAGCATCGCCCCGCCGCTCAGGCTGATGTACACGAGGTTGAGGGTGTGGCGATCCTGGCCGGTGGCGAGCTTAGCCATGACCGCGGCGGTGAGCGGCTGCCAGGATCCGCCCACCAACTGGGACAGCCCGGCCAGGACGTAAACCGACCAGAGGGCGCGATCGAGAGAGAGGGGGATTGCCAGGGCTGCGGTGATCACTCCCTGGGTCAGCGCCGCGGAGAGGATGCCGAGACGCGGGCTGACGAGGTCACCGAGTGGACCGCCCAGCCAGGCGCCCAGAGGGCGCGGAGCCACGCGAACCAGGAAATAGCCGGCGGTGGCGGCGTAGCTGCCGGTTTCGCGATATAGGACCACCGCGAGCGCGAATGTGGTCAGCCAGTCACCAAAGGCAGAGACGCCGACCCCAGCCAGGAAGCTAACCGACGAGCCCCGCCGCATCGGCAGATTCTCCGCTCTTCGGGCGGTCAGCAGCGAGGGTGCCGGGCGGCGACCGAGCCGGCACCCTCGCGCGGGCACCCCCTAGTCAGGGAGCGCCACGAACACGTGTCGACTACCAGTCGGTGGTGTGGTACATCGTCGTCCCTCGATTCCCGGGGCCGGAGGATCCGGCCCCTGTTTCGAGCGGAAGTATGCTCCGGGCCGGTCACGCTTGTGAAGGGCCGGTTGCATGTCGGCAACGGTGCTGTTGTGCCTTACCCGAACTCCCGCCGGTGGTGTCGCGGCTCCCAGAAGCTGATTCGTGACATTTTCGTCACACTCCCGAGTCCGGATCTGCTCGCTGCTGGGGGCTGCGCCGGCCCGGTACCTGGGTCAGCCTGCCACGTCCTCACCACGACGCGGTCACATCGTGGCCATCTCGGGCATCCCGTCGTAGGCTTGCGACGTGGTCGGAGGCATGGCAACACGCGTTCGCCCCGCCCTCGCACGGCTCGGTCGTGCTCTCTGGGCGTTGCCACAGTGGGCACCGCCTCGAGAGTTGCGGGTGCGCCCCACCCTGGTCGTCTTTGTAGCGGCCACCTGGGTGTTGTCGGGGGTGCTCGCCCTGACGGTCATGCCCTGGCGCGGCGACTGGGTCGCCGCGGTGGTCTCGGGCCCCCTGGTCGCCGCCATGGCCGCATACGCGATCCCCAGCTTCGGAGGGATCGAGGGCCGCTGGTCCGCCTCGGGGTTCTTCCACCTCGCCTTCAGCTTCGCCATCGGTCCTCCTGCCATCCTCGTCATGGCGGTGGGCCAATCGGCTGGCTCGGCACTGAGAAGGCGGCCGGGGGCCTTTCGCACCTTCTTCAACGTCGGGAATCACTTCCTTGCGGACACCGCCGCCTGGTTGGTGTTCACTCACGCGGTCCGGCCCGGGTCGGGGGCGATCGGTCTCGCCTTCGGGGGTGCGGGGGGCGCAGTTGCCGAGACGATCGTCAACCTCACTCTCCTCGGCGCCGTCGTCTCGTTGGCCAACGAACCGTCGGACTTTCGAACATGGCTCCGGAACCTCGTCCGCACGGCGTCCGTCGCCCTGCTCTTTGGCATCACCGCAGCCGGGGCGACGCTGCTCTACAGATACGAGGGAGGGACCTTCGGGATCCTTACCCTCCTGCTACCCCTGGCAATGGTTCAGGGGTCCATGGTCACCCTGGCGCGGCGCGCCCACGAGCACGCGCTGGCCGAGGAGGCACAGCGTCGCGAACGGGAGGGACTGCTCCGCCGCGAGGCCCAGGCGCTACGACGGGCGGGCGACGCCTCGGAGCTGGAGCGCAAGCGGATCGCAGCCGATCTCCACGACAGCGTGATTCAGGACGTGTCCGGGCTCCTCTTCCGCTCCAGCGCGATGCTGGGCCGTCTGTCAGATGGCGACCCGTCGATCTCGTCTCGAGAGGGGGTCGAGACGTTTCTCACCTACACCCGTGACCTCGCCGCGGAGGCAGTTCGGGAGTTGAGGACGCTCATGGTCGAGCTGGCTCCGCCCCTTCTCGACGAGGAGGGCCTCTCGTCCGCGCTGAGACAGCTCCTCAGCCGCCTCGACCGCGACCACATCTCCTGGGTCCTGGAGTGCACCGAGGCGCAGCTCGACCAGCGGCAGCAGCGCCTCGTCTACCGCGTGATCCAGGAGGCGCTCCGGAACGTCGTCAAGCACGCCCAGTGCCACACCGTCTGGGTGGCCGTCCGCATCGAGAGCGATCGACTCCTGGTGTCGATCCGCGACGACGGCCGCGGCTTCTCGGCGGCCGAGCGGGCGGAACAGCGCAAGAAGGGCCACGCCGGGCTCGGGCTGCTGGCCCAGACCGCTCGCGATGGGGGCGGCGAGCTCTCCGTCACCTCTGCCCGGGGGAAGGGCACCCGGGTGGAGATGTCGGTCCCGATGCTGCCGCCGCGGGTCGCCGAGGAGACGACGGACGTTGACGGCGCCACGGTGACGCCAGCTCCAGCCTCGCGGCGGGACGCCGGCGGGCGAGCGGTGGGGGCGGGTCCCGTCGAGGAAGGCCTCGAGACGCCCATCCCTGATGCCCGAGGGCCGCGGCCCGGGAAGCCGGGCTCCCCGCGGGCGCCGGCGGCCTCAGGCCACTGATCTCACCGACCGGGTCGCGCCGGTGAAGGCCGGAGCACGGTCCGGTCGCTCCCGCGTGACGGCCCGGACGATCGGCACGATCGGGCCCCTACAATGCGGCTGCCGGAGTAGGGGACGGCAGCTCTCACGAGAGGTTTCAGGTCATGGGCAGCAGCGGCAAGATCCGCCTCCTCATCGTCGACGACCATCCCGTGGTCCGGCAGGGCCTGGCCGACATCTTCGACCGGACCGAGGACATCCAGGTCGTCGGGCTGGCTGCGGACGGGGTCGAGGCGGTCACCATGAGCCTCAAACACGAACCCGACATCGTCCTGATGGACCTCTCCATGCCCAACATGGACGGCATGGACGCCACCCGCTTCCTGCTCAAGTCGTGCCCCGACACCCGGGTGCTCATGCTCACGTCCTTCTCGGGCAAGGAGCGGGTCAAGGAGGCGCTCCGCTCGGGCGCGGTCGGCTACCTTCTCAAGGACACCCCGACCGAGGAGCTGATCGCCGGGGTGCGCAACGCCGTCAAGCACGGCCGTCGCTTCCGCGACATCGACTGAGGGC
>Ga0181535_10003728_pt1 | contig 17473 bp, 15 predicted proteins | sample PEATcosm2014_Bin_44_FD_119774 | JGI IMG/M metagenome (GOLD analysis project Ga0181535, IMG submission 119774) | Peatland microbial communities from MTU Mesocosm Facility, Houghton, MI, USA - PEATcosm2014_Bin17_30_metaG | ecosystem: Environmental > Terrestrial > Soil > Wetlands > Peat | place... | reverse complement strand
CGCTTTCGATTGCTGGGTGGAGCTCGAGGCGCATGATAATCACGGTCGCGTCATTTTCTGGAGCGGCGAGGCCGCGGGCAACGGTCACGGGCCCGTGGACCCCGGTGCGCACTACTATCGCTCCCTGCAACTCGATGCGCACGGTAATCCCATCAACAAACGCAATGCGTGGTCAACGCGTGCCACGATGTACGCGCGTCTGATTCCTCCCGGTGCGGCCGATACTGTTCACTACCGCTTAAAGGTTCCCGAGGACTGCGGCGACTCCATTACGCTGACCGCCAAACTCAACTATCGCAAGTTTTCCTGGTGGAATACCCAATGGTCCTTTGCGGGCATCCGCGATCCTGCCGATCCCCACCCCGATGTCGCGAAGGACCATGACGACGGGCACTGGGTATTTCAAGGCAGTCTCACGGATGTCTCGGCCAACCCTAAGCAGATTCCCGACGTGCCTACGGTGGTCATAAGTCAAAACACTGTCACGATTCCGGTGATGGCCAAAACGGCAGCGCCGTTTGCCGAAAATCTGGCGTTCGATTCTAAAGACCGCGAGCGATGGAACGATTACGGCATCGGCCTGCTCTTGCAAGGGGATTTGAAGGGCGCGGAGCGGGCCTTCGAAAATGTTACGAAGATCGAGCCCCAGTATGCCAACGGGTGGGTTAATATCGCGCGGGCGCGCATTCAGGAAGGCAACGTCGATGCCGCCAAGCCAGTTCTCGAGAAGGCCCTTGCCCTAAATCCTCAGTTGGCGAGCGCCCACTATTTTCGCGGACTCGTTTTCAAGGCAGACGGCCGGTATCCTGACGCTTTCGATGAGTTCTCCAAGGCAGCAGCCGAATACCCGCGCGACCGCGTGGTGCGCAACCAGATGGGCCGCATGCTCTTTTTGCAGCGCAAGTACCGCGATGCCGTCGCGGAACTCGAGAAGACGTTGGCCGTCGATCCCGAAGACCTGGAAGCGCATTACAATCTCATGCTCTGCTATCGCGGCCTGAATAACGACGACCTCGCAACCCGCGAGGAGAAGCTCTACTTGCGCTTCAAGGCTGATGAATCCGCGCTCGCCATTACGGGGCCGTATAAGCTAACGCACCCCGCCGATAATAACGAGGCGCAGCCGGTGCACGAGCATGTTTCCGTTGCGCTGGGACAGGCGGAAGGCAAAAAGCGCTACGCAGAAAGCGGAAGGCAGAAAGCAAAGAGCGGTGAGCAGTATGTAGAAGGCAGCAAGCCGCGTTCGGTGCGCGCAAGTTTAGCTCAGACCGCAGTCCCCGAGAGATAACTTCGACACGTATGACCTCTAACCGTACTTCGCTTCCCATGGTGGCCATCGGGTTGGTGGTTTCCTGCGGACTCCTCCTGGCGGCGCTCAGGATCGCAAATGCGTCTACAGCGATGACTGCTGCGGCTGCGCCCGAGAGCGGCGTTCACTACGTTGACGTCACCCAGCAAGCTGGATTTAACTTTGTTCATTACACCGGCGCATTTGGCAAGAAGTTCCTGCCGGAGACCATGGGGGCGGGCTGCGCCTTTATCGACTACGACAACGACGGCAACCCGGACATCCTGCTTATCAACGGTTCGGATTTTCCCGGCCAGAAATTGCGGCGCACGACCTTGAAGCTGTACCACAACAACGGCAACGGGACGTTCACAGACGTTACCGCGAAGGCCGGGTTGGACGTCGAGATGTACGGCATGGGCGTCGCCGTCGGCGATTACGACAATGACGGCTGGGACGATCTTTACGTCACCGGCCTCGGCGAAGCGCGGCTATTCCACAACGAGCACGGCCACTTCAAGGACGTGACCCAATCGGCGGGAGTGAACAACACGGGCTTTGGCGCCAGCGCCGCGTGGGTGGATTACGACAAGGACGGCAAGCTCGATCTTTTCGTGACCAACTATGTGAAGTGGGATGAAAAGGACGACCTCTACTGCACGCTCGATGGGCACCACAAGTCCTACTGCACGCCGGAGGCATATAAAGGCGATACCTGTCGTCTCTTCCACAATCTGGGCAACGGGCGGTTCGAGGACGTCACTCAGAAAGCGGGCGTCTACGACCCCACGGGCAAATCGCTCGGCGTAGCGGTGATCGACTACGACCGCGACGGTTGGCCCGACCTTGCGGTCTCCAACGACACGGAACGCAACAAGCTGTATCACAACAATCGCAACGGAACGTTCACCGAACAAGCTGTGCAGGCCGGCATCGCGTTCAGCGAGGACGGCATCGCGCGCGGGGCGATGGGCATTGATTCGGTGGATTTTGACCACTCCGGCTATCCCAGTCTGGCGATTGGCAACTTCTCGAACCAGATGCTCGGCCTGTATCACAATGAGGGGAACCGTTTCTTCATCGACATCGCGCCTTCCTCCAGCCTGGGTCGAGCCAGCCTGCTCTCCCTCTCATTCGGAATCTTCTTTTTCGATTACGATCTCGATGGCCGCGAGGACATCTTCGTTGCCAATGGCCACATTGAGCCCGACATCAATCGCATACAGCCGCAGGTGGCGTACACCCAGCTTCCACTGGTGTTCCATAACGAAGGGAATGACCGGTTTCAGGAAACGGGCAAGCCGCTCGGTTTTACAAAGAAGTTCGTGGCACGCGGCGCGGCATACGCAGACATTGATAACGACGGCGCGCCTGACATCCTGCTGACCACGAACGGCGGACCCGCGTACCTTTTTCACAACGTCGGCGGCAGCCGAAACAACGCCATCCGCGTCAAGACTGTCGGCACGCGCTCGAACCGTGACGGTATCGGCGCGGAAGTCCACGTCCACTCGTCCTCCGGCGAAGGCTGGCAGACCGTCCACTCCGGCTCGAGCTACTGCTCCCAAAGCGAACTGACCTTGACCTTCGGCTTGGGGCAAGAAACGGAAGTCACTTCGCTCGAGATCACCTGGCCCAGCGGTCAACACGACACGCTCAAGAATCTTAAGGCCAACAACACGTACACAATCGAAGAAGGCGGCAAAATCCTCGCGACGCGGGCGTTCACGCGGTAGCATCAGCATTTACGAATTTACGAATTAAGAATTAAGGTTTGCCGCCGTGCCTTCCCGCAATTCGCGATTCGTCATTGCCCCCCGGTCCTGACGCTCCTTTGTATGGACGCATGGCGCGGTTGCTGTCCGCGCCGATGAACAAGAAAGCCGCTTGGCAGCACGCCTGTCCGTTCCACAACATTTCGCGCGACGCGATCGCCACCGCCGCCTATCATCCGGTGCATGCAATGCATAGCCACAGGAGGGTTCTATGGTAAAGCATGCCTTTCAGTTCTTGCTGGTTGCGTTTCTGGCTGCGACCGCGTTATCGGCTGCGGATGACTCTTTCGTAGGGAAATGGAAGCTCAACCCCTCCAAGAGCACACTCACCGACGTCATGAAGGTTGCGGCCGCTGGTGCGAACAAATACGCCTTCGATTTTGGCAGTGGCGTTGCCGAGACTGTCGTGGCCGACGGGACGGATCAGCCCGGCCACTTCGGAACCAGGTTGTCCGTCACCATCGTCGGACCCGACACCTGGAAAGTCGTCCGAAAGAAGGACGGCCGCACGCTCCTCACGGGAAATTGGAAGCTCTCCGAAGACGGGATGACGCTCACGGATCAATACCGAGAGAACGACCCCGATGGTTCGACGTTCAGCCTGGACTACGTGTACACGCGGACGGCAGGAAGTTCAGGCTTCCCGGGCACGTGGGAGAGTACGAGCGAGAAGGTAAACTCGGTCTATGAGATCGAGATCCATCCTTGGGAGGGTGACGGCCTTTCATTTGTGACTCCCGCCCGGCGTGAAACGCAAAACATGAAATTCGATGGTAAGGATTATCCCGATCAGGGCCCGAATGCGATTGCAGGCTCTGCGTCGTCGGGGAGGCGGGTGAGCGAGAGCACGCTGGAAATCAGAAACAAGATCAAGGACAAGGTCAGGAGCACCCGGCAGATCACCCTTTCTCCCGATCTCAAAACCTTGACGATGACCGTGCACCCGGTGGGTCAAAGCAAGCCAAACATCCTTGTGTTTGATCGGGAATAGAGTGACTTTTCCGCAGGGATGAGTAAAGTAAGCGATGACACTCGGGACTGCGCTCTGGGCGGTGCGGGGAGCGGGAGACCTTTGGCGATTGATATACGAGAACGAACATCGCTTGTCAGATGGACGTTGAACAACCGATGGGGCCGTTGGATGGCGGCGGCCTTGCTGTGGAGCATCCTCGGGGTGCTTTTTGCGCTGCCCGGTCTTTCGCCTCACAATTGGAGCAATCCTCTGCTTGGCGCGCTCGCGCAGTGGTGGAGCTGGGGGCTGATGACTCCGCTCATCTTCTGGACGGATGCACGACTTCCCTTCAAAGAACATCAGCTCGGGATGCGCATCCTGGCGCATCTTGTGGCGAGCGTTGCTCTCACCATTCTCTACTTCTACGTCTTCGTCGCGATGCGCGCGGCGTTGGGTCTGAATGCATGGGGCGTAATCGCGGAGAAGCGTTTTCTTCTGAATGCCTTTCATGGAGGTCTTCTGTGGAGCTGGCTCGTGTACTGGGTCATCTTCGGCGTGCGCCAGACGTTCCGCTACTACGAGCATTACCTGGCCAGTGAGTTGCGGCTTGAGCGAATGGAGCGCAGCTTCTCGCAGGCGCGACTGAATGCGCTGCGCATGCAGCTTGAACCGCACTTCCTCTTCAACGCTCTCAACACCATCTCCTCCCAGGTGGAACGCGACCCGCGCCTGGCGCGCAGCATGATCGAGCATCTTGGTGATCTCTTGCGCCTCTCGCTCGAGTCCAAGGACAAACAGGAGGTTCCCTTCGCGGAAGAAATGGAATTTCTGGAACATTATCTGGCCATCCAGAAAATCCGATTTGGCGATCACCTGAAAATAGACCTTGCCATCGCACCGGAGGTTAAGATTGCATCCGTGCCATCTCTGTTTCTCCAGCCGTTGGTCGAAAACGCCATTCGGCACGGCCTCTCGCGCCGTTCGTCCGGAGGAACCGTCAGCATTTCTGCACTGCGTACCGACAATCGCTTGAAGATTCGCGTGCTTGATGATGGCGTAGGTCTTCCGTCCGAGTGGAACCTGCAAACATCCGCCGGCCTTGGACTCGCTGTAACCCGGCAACGCATCGCTGGCCTTTACCCAGAGGGAGGAAGCGGCTTCGCGATTCGCAACCGGGAAGGCGGCGGCACGGAAGTAGAAATCGATCTGCCCTTTCGAGTGGCGGGAGAGGATACCCATGACGTCGCCAAAGCCTGACCCCATCCGTGTCTTGGTTGTCGACGACGAAACCCCGGCACGGCAACGCCTGCTCGATCTTCTGCGCAAAGACCTGCAAGTCGGGAACGTTCTGGAAGCGGAAAATGGAACACTCGCCGTCGACATGATCAAAAGCCAGCGGCCGGATATCATTTTCCTTGACGTGCAGATGCCGGAGTTGGACGGCATGAGGGTTATCGAGGCGGTGGGGGCAGGGCGGATGCCTCTCACCGTCTTCGTCACTGCGTACGAGGAACACGCCGTTCGCGCCTTCGAGGCCAACGCTCTGGACTATCTACTAAAACCCTTCAGCGACGAACGTTTTGAGGCGACCATGGCCCGCATTAAGTCGCGACTGGGCGAACGCGGCATCCGCGAACTCGGATTGCGGGTGCTGGAAATGGTTTCCCGCGAACCAGCCAGGGAGCCCTGGTTGGACCGATTGGTCGTGAAGTCTGCCGGTACAACTCGCTTCATCCGGGCGGCGGATATCGACTGGATCGAGTCTGCGGGCGTGTATGTTAACCTTCACGTCGGAACCAAAGAATTGCTGTATCGGGCGGCGCTACACGATCTCGCCACAAAACTGGATCCCATGCGCTTCGTCCGTGTCCATCGCTCCGCCATTGTCAACATCGAAAGCGTCTCGCACCTCGAACCCATTTCCCATGGCGAATTCGAGGTCGTCTTGAAGAACGGATCACGTTCGCGGATCAGCCGCACCTATCGCGCTCAACTGGAAAAACGCCTGGGACAGTCGCTATAGAAAATACCGTGCGGACGTATATTCCGCTCCAGTCCTTCGAGGAAGTTTGTATAGCACTGGCCGGGATTGATCGCGTGTAATTCCTAATTCGTAACTTTGCTCTCTGCGCTGAATTCCAGACACAGGTTGACCACCGCCCTTTCGATGGCCAGTAGCTTGGCCTTGGTGATCCGCCCTCCGTATGCGGAAAAGCCTCCCGGCTTGCCTGCTGCTGCAAGGACTCGATGGCAAGGAATGATGAGGGGGATGGGATTCCTGCCAAGGGCGCCTCCAACCGCCCGTGCTCCGCTCGGCTGGCCGACAGTTTTAGCAAGCTCGGCGTAGGTCACAGTCTGACCCACCGGAATCTCGCGGGTAGCTTCGCAAACCTTTTGCAAAAACGTGCCGGCCCCCTCCAGATCCACTGGGACGTCACGAAAGTCTTGCAGCTCGCCCCGCAGGTGCTTGCTCACTCTCTCCATGACCTCCGCAATCGGCGGTGGGGGAATGCTCGGGCTGGTCGCGCCAGATCCGCGCGCAATCCTCGACTCTGTCAGTTCCGCCGTAGCTTCCGGAAGCTGGAACAGAGTCACCGCATAACCGCAGCCATCATCACGACCTTTGGTCCAGGCGATCCCGCACCTGCCAAGGGGCGTGTCAAAGACGCAATAAGAAACTTGTTTCAATGGTTTCTTTCTCCGAACTCGCGAAACCGCCAACCCTGCGCAACCACTCAGGGGCGGGCTATCATAAAAAACTCGCGGCCAAAATATTTGAACGCCTCAATACCTCTTTGACAGCCCCCCTTGCGGATCGGACGTCCACACGGCCTTCAGGCAGCTCTCTTCAACGAGTATGGCGTGGACTTCGCGAGGGCCGTGTACCCCTCGAATCAGGATTTGTTCAATGTCGGCCGTCCGGCTGGTTCCGGTGATGAACACCACCGAGCGGCCCATGCTGGCCCGCCCCTGGGCGCTTGAAATCGGGAGCTTGGCCAGAACTTCATCCAGAGAACCAACAAGCTGATTTCGACGGTAGAGCGCAATGTGAATGGCCGGTGCGAGGGAAGCCACTTGCACCCCCTCGGTCGAGCTGCTGAGCACTAGCGTGCCACTTTCAGCCAGCACGAAATCGACACCCGTGATGCCCGATCCAGCTTCGAAACTGGCCTTGGTGAAATCGGACAACGAATCCTTTCCCGCCTGTCCTGGCCCTATTGCCCATGTGGTTATAAACTTATCAAGTCTGGTCAGCCGTTTCCCGATGTCCAATTTAGCCAACAAAGGGTTCCTGGATAGCACCACGGCTTGTGTTTCCGCTAACACCAGGATCTTCTCGAAGACGGCCTCGAGCTCCTCCATGGTCGTCACGCGATAAGCCACACCACCGACCTTCTCCCATTCAGCCTCGAACTTGGAAAGATAGTCCTCCGAGGGCAAAGGGGGCATCACTCCGGTTAGGTCGACTGGAGGCAACGGTGTCCCGAGGGTGTCAGAACTAGGTCTTTGGAGAGCCTTCCGGACTTGATTCAGCATCTCCGCACGCGTCGTCATGGGAAAAACTCCGATGGCCAATCCTGAAAGCAAATCTCCAAAGGCGATTCGCGGGCACTCAGGACTAGCAGTAACTTAATGAAAATAAAGGCGATACAAAATATAGAAAAAACTTCAAAAAAATGTGCAACCTTGGTATCATCTGGAACATCCGAATCCACGGGCAGACCTTAAACTGAGAGGTTTTCCTAGAACGATTTGGGAAGGACGGACGAGCATGCGTACAGTTGTGAAAACTCCAAAAAAGACGTATCGAAGTCTCTTGCTGAAGAAGCGCGACGAGATTCTGGCTTCCACGCGGAGTGAACCCGAGGCCCTTTCTGCCAGTGTGCAGTCGCCTGACGCGGTCGAGTTTGCTGTCAGGACCGTCGAGCAGGACGTTACGGTGCTTACTGCCAATCTGCGCAGCCGTACATTGAAAGAAATCGAGAGAGCGCTTGCGCGTTGTGCCGGTGGGACTTACGGCGTATGCGAAGCGTGTGGCGAAGATATTTCCCCCAATCGCCTCAAGGCTATCCCCTGGGCACGGTATTGTGTCACCTGCCAGGAACTGCGCTCGCGAAATTAAGGGCATCGTCTCCAAAATATCTGCCGCGTTCACGGTGTCGAGGGAAAACCTCTCGGCGCCGTGAAGCTTCGCTGGACAACCTCGCTCCTGAGGATCTCGCCCAGGCGGCGCGGTAGTGTGCCCGCTTGCCCGAGGCGGGTAAACCCCACCAGTCGCTTTCTGTAGGCCGCTCCCGTTTCCCCGTGTAACCCACACACGACAAGAAGTTTACTCATCTAGGATGACATTTTGCGCGATTTCAAATTTCCCTGGCTGTAATCCCGCTCGCAAAGCAACGTCGTGCGCCAGCAGTTGAATATAGAGGTTGTCCACGATCGTCCCCAACCCCAGGCGTAGAGGTTCCACCCGAACCCATCGAACGTTCATGAGGTTGTCAAAGGGCATATCGGTAAAGAGCAGCACCCGCCCGCTCGATTTCGGGATGTCGCGAGCGAGCTTTAGGAGCAGTTTGCCCGTTTTTCCCTGGCGCGCAAAAATGACGTAGCGATGGTCCGGGTGAATGATCTCCATCGGCCCGTGGCGAAACTGTGCCGCGCTGATCGGTTCCGCCGCCATCCTAGCAACCTCCTTCAGCATCAGGGCTCCCTGGTAAGCCGAGGCGAGGTCGGCCCCGCGGGACATTAATGCCACATATGGGGGCCTGTTGAAAAACTCTACGACAGGCGGAATCAGGTCCTCGCGGCGCTCCAGGATGTTCTCCTGAGCTTCCACTGCCCGCATCACTTCCCGGGTAACTGGGCCGGGCGCATGGCCCGCGATGGCGAATGCCAGGTACATGAGCACGGCCACGGTACACGTGTAAGTCTTGGTGCTGACGGCAATTTGCTCACCAGCCATGAGGGGCAAAAGCACGTTTGCGCGCTTCGCCAGGGTGCTGGCTTCCACATTCGTAACCGCCAGCACGTGAGCCTTGGCAGGTAGTTTCTCCAGTAAGCGCAGCGTCTCGGCAGTCTCACCTGATTGCGAGACGATCACGAGCAGCGTATCGGGTCGCAACACCTTGAGATGGTGATGCACAAGCTCAGCGGTTTCCCAAACCAGGGCGCGGACACCCTGATCCGACAAGTAGGCTTGCGCCGGGTACGCCGCAAAGAGTGACGAGCCCATTCCGGTAAACACCACCGTCGGCGGCCAACGGCGCGCCATTTTCCGCAATCCCTTCGCCGGTATCGCCCCCGGGCTGGCATAGAATTTCCGCAGCCCGGAAAGCGCCGCAGGCTGTTGGGAAATCTCTTCCAAAAGTTCAGTCATAGCTTGAACCATCCTCGTCCATCACAATGGCACGGCCTCTTTCAAGACTCTGTCCCGGATGTCACAGCAGAACCTCACGAGAATTCATAGCGGAAGCTTATCACAATCTTCTCCGACTACAACTGTGGTTGCACCCAGCCTTTGGCGCGTTCCACCGCGCGCTCCCAGCCCGCGTACAATTCCTCGCGGCGGGCGAGGCCCATGCTAGGTTCGAAGCGACGGCCCAAGCGAAGGTGAGCGGCAAGCTCGCCTTGATCCTTCCAGAATCCCGTGGAAAGGCCTGCCAAGTAGGCGGCCCCGAGTGCCGTAGATTCCGTTGTTTCCGGGCGTTCCACGGGGATTCCCAGGATATCCGCCTGGAACTGGCAGAGGAACTCGTTGCGCGCGGCGCCGCCATCGACGCGCAGGATCTCGGGGCGCAGGCCGGAGTCGCGCGCCATGGCGTCCACCACTCCGCGCGTTTGATAGGCAATGGACTCGAGCGCCGCGCGCACCAAATGCGCTCGGTTGGCCCCGCGCGTGATGCCGGTAATCGTTCCGCGCGCGTAGGCGTCCCAATGCGGCGCCCCCAGCCCCACAAAGGCTGGAACCAAGTAAACCCCGTGAGTGTCCGGCACCGACTGCGCCAGGGCTTCACTTTCCGCGGCGTCATCGAGAAGCTTCATTTCATCGCGCAGCCACTGGATAGCCGCTCCGGCAATAAAGACGCTGCCCTCGAGCGCATATTCCGTTCGGCCTTCCCTTCCCCAGGCCACCGTTCCCAAGAGCCCGGACTCTGAACGCGGAATTTCCGTCCCGGTGTTCATCAGCAAAAAGCAACCCGTACCGTAAGTGTTCTTCACCATGCCGTTGCGGAAGCACTGCTGCCCGAAGAGGGAGGCCTGCTGGTCCCCGACGACGCCGGCGATGGGTACGGAGGCGCCGAAGAGGGAGGTCTCGCCGAAAATCCCGCCCGATGGTTTCACTTCCGGCAGGAGAGAAGGCGGGATGGCAAAATAGTTCAGGATCTGCTGATCCCAAGCGAGCGTGTGCAGGTTGAAGAGCATGGTGCGCGAGGCATTGGAAACGTCCGTCGCGTGTACGCGCCCGCCCGTGAGCTGCCAAATCAACCAGGTGTCGATGTTGCCGCAGGCAAGCTCCCCGCGCTGCGCCCTCTCGCGCGTGCCCGGGACGTTCTCCAGCAGCCAGGCGATTTTGGTTCCGGAAAAGTACGCGTCGGTAACCAGTCCGGTCTTCTCGCGGATCATGCGGTCGAAACCTTCGGCGCGAATGCGGTCGCACAGCCCCGCGGTCCGTCGGCATTGCCACACGATCGCGTTGTGCAACGGCTTGCCCGTGGCCCGATCCCAAAGCAGCACCGTCTCTCGCTGGTTGGTGATGCCGATGGCGGCCAATTCCTCGGGGCCTGAGTGGGCTTCCGTGAGAACTTTCTCCGCCACCGAGCGCTGCGACTGCCATATTTCCATCGCATCGTGTTCCACCCAACCAGGCTGCGGATAATACTGCTTGAATTCCCGGCTAGCAGCAAAGCAAGGACGGCCATCATGGTCAAACAGAATGGCCCGCGAACTCGTGGTTCCTTGATCCAATGCCAAAACGCATTTGGACATACTCTATCCTTTAATCGTGCTACTTGCGTTTCTCGATAACTCCGTTAATTATCATCAACATCGCGGCAGACTGGGGTACCCTGCGGCGCCGCTCCCGGTGCCATGGCACCTTCCCCCATCTCTCCTTCACGAACGGGCAGACAAAAGACACTTACTTCCCACTGCGTCAATTCAGCCCTGGGGAGTCGAGCATTTTAATAGGTTATCAATTTGGCGGCCAAACTCAAACCGGATGCCCTCGAATTTCCTACCACGCAGGAAATTCGCCTCGATTTATTTTCAAGATTCCCTGCGCCTGGACATCCTGTCCGGCGTTCTTGACGGTTCAGGGACACTCCCCGGACACGGGCGGTGCCACATCGGCCTTCGTTCGAACCCGGCTGCCGCGATTAGCGCTGCGCTCTACTAGCAGCGGATGGTTTTGCGTTTCAGGCCCACCCGGCCGGCGGCCTCGATTTTGGCGATCGACGCAGTGGCCAGCGGCACCTTACAAGCCGTGTCGCCCACGTCTACGGAGACGGCCCCAATCTGCTTTGCCGCCGCCTTCGCCTGTTTCAGCAAGGGCTTCACATAGGTTCCGACGGCAATTACGAATCCATTCATCGTGTATCGGACGCGGTTTTGCGCCTCGCTGATCCTGCTCGCGACGGTCCCCAGCAACTGTTCGACTTCCGCGAGGTCCAGGGCCGCATCGGGTTGTGTGGCGACGCGTCCGCTATACGTACACCAACCGGAGGACGCAACGCGCTCCTCCTTTGACTTCATCCACTCGACCGCGAGTTCCCGCGCGAGGGGGTTCTCGACCGTCACCCAAGGAACGACATATTCGGAAATCATAGTCATGCCGGCCGTGCCGTCGGCCCACTCCTGCAACTGTTGCTTATTCAGTTTCGACCCGTCTGCCACCAGGCCGGCAAGGTACATGGCATCCATGTTCCCAGTCTGGTAGAGCTGGCACGCCAGAACTTGTTGCCCCTTGATGGTTTTCGCTATTGCCTTGAGCCCCGCCACGCTCACGCCGAACGTTCGCTCGGCGGGGATGCCGTGACGCGCGTAAGTGCGGCGAGTCTTCTCGCTGCCCAGGGCTTTCAACTTGGCCATAATGGACTCTAGGGTGTGCATTGATTTCACCTTTGTCAGGATTGCCCCGCCTGGCGCGTCATCGTGTGATATCGTCCCACCCCGCCAAACCACCCGATTCATACGCCGGGCTACATTATAGCAACCTGTACCCGGAAGTGTGCTGTGTGTCCCAGCTTCGGCTTATTCTCAGCTTATTCAAGGTTGCAAATGATAGTGACAAAGGCCTGCGTAGCGCGGGCGGGAGAAGCTGCGAAAAAATCAAAACAATCTCTCGCAAAGGCGCCAAGCCGCAAAAGCCGTAAAGCACAAGCTTCCTGTTTTCTTTGCGACCTTTGCGGCTTGGCGCCTTTGCGAGAACATGTTTTCGCACTTCGGCAGTTTGATTCACACCTTCGGACGCCCGCGCTACGAAAGCAGTTCGTCACGGTATTTCGTAAAACTCAGTAGTGTTGCTTACGACCTCCGCCGTTGACCGCTTCAGGGCGCGGACGCTCAAGTCGCAGGGCGCTGTCCGAGATTGGGCTTTTCGGTGACATCCTTCATCGGAACGTGCTGTCCTGCGCTATACTCTTGAGTTCAGGGTCACCTATGTTCAAAACACAAACGAGTTCTACCCAGTACAAGGCGGCACTGGCGGGTTGTCGAGCCGAAGGAGCGGACACCTGTGACGGCCACCGTGTTACCCCGGATTCTGAGCTTCAACCTCTCCGGACTGTAAGTGGAATCTTTCTTGCCACGGTTCTGATTTTCGCGGCGTCATCGGCATTCGAGACGTTTGGACAGACACCTTCGCGCGAGATGATCGCACGCGGCGAGAGCCAGTTCAAACAGTCGTGCGGCTTTTGTCACGCGCCGGACGCCACCGGCGCGCGCGGCCCAGACTTGATCCGATCCAAAGTGGTGGCGCATGACGTCAACGGGAACTTGATTGGCGAGGTCATTCGCAATGGGCGGCCGGACAAAGGCATGCCGCCACTTCCACTCACCTCGGATCAGATCAAAGCCGTTGCCGCGTTCCTTCACGACCGTGCCCACCAGGCCCTTGAGTCCTCGCAAGTTCCCGAGAAATACCCGCTGGCGAAACTTCTGACGGGCCACGCCGACGCAGGGCAAGCTTATTTCCAGGGAGCGGGCGGCTGCAAAGCTTGCCATTCTCCCACCGGCGACCTGAAGGGCATCGCGGGCAAATACGCTCCCCTTCGCCTCGAAACGCAAATGCTTTACCCGACGGGAGGTTCCGCCCACTCAACGGTGACCGTCGTGCTGCCGACGGGTGAGCGCGTGCAAGGCGCTCTCTTGCACCTTGACGAGTTCACGGTGGCCCTGCGCGATGACTCGGGCTGGTATCACTCCTTCCCGCTCGACAAGGTCACGATCGACGTGCACGATCCGCTTGCGGCGCATCGCAAACTGCTGGATGAAATGACACAGCAACGGTTCCATGATCTTTTCGCGTATCTCGAATCCTTAAAGTAACAGCAGTCCTCAAGACTGTCACGAAACCGCCGTCATTAGGGCTTCATCTATGAATCTTCAAAACCACGTTAGCTCGCACGCAACAGATGGAGTGCGCACAATGGACGGTCGGGTGAAAGAGCTGGGCTCGCGTTGTCGGGGTAGGTTCGCTACCAGGTTTTGCAGGATGGAGTTGCTCTTGGCCCTGTTGATCGCGAGCTGCGCCCTCGCGTCACGCCTCGCCGCCCAAGGGCTTTCCCCTGAGACTCTCTTGCAGCCACCCACTACGAGCTGGCCTACCTATAATGGTGAGTACTCCGGCCGGCGATTCAGCACGCTCGACCAAATCAATTCCCAAAACGTCGGCTCTCTCACTCTGGCTTGGAGGTTCCGGGCCAACGTCACGATCAAGTCGACGCCCTTGGAAGTGAATGGAATTCTCTATCTCACGACCCCCGATAACGTTTGGGCGGTGGACGGACGGACTGGCCGTACGATCTGGCATTATCATCGCGCCTCGACGGGCGACCACATTGGACACCGCGGTGTGGGGATGTATGGAGACTGGCTATACTTCACCACCCCGGACGCCCACTTGGTGAGCCTCAATGCGAAGGATGGCAAAGTCCGGTGGATTATCGAGCTGGCCGACGCCAAGCTCGGATACTTTTCCACCATGGCACCGCTGGTGGTGCGCGATCACGTGATTGCGGGCGTCTCGGGAGACGTAACGGACATCCCCGGCTTCCTCGAATCGATTGATCCGAAAACCGGCGCCGTGCAATGGAAGTGGTTCACCGAGCCGCGGCCCGGCGAGCCGGGGTCGGAAACCTGGCCGAAGAACTCCGACGCCATCCTCCATGGCGGCGCCATGACGTGGATGACGGGGACCTACGACCCCGACCTTCACCTGCTTTACTGGGGCACGGGCAACCCCAACCCGGTCCTCGCCGGCGACGTGCGCCCGGGTGATAATCTTTATACCTGCTCGATCGTGGCTCTCAATCCTGACTCCGGGAAGATGGCTTGGTACTTCCAACCTTCACCCCACGACGTACACGATTGGGACGCGGTTGAGACTCCCATTGTGTTTGACGCGGAGTTTGGCGGCGCGCCGCGCAAGCTCTTGGCCCAAGCGAGCCGTAACGGATTCTTCTTCGTGCTCGACCGGACGACCGGCGAACACCTGGTCACCGCTCCGTTTATCGATCTTAATTGGGCGTCGGGTGTTGATTCACGCGGGCGTCCTGTCATCAAAGCGGGGTACGCGCCCAGGCCCGACGGCACGCTCGTCGAGCCCGCTTCCGATGGCGCTACCAACTGGCTAGCCCCCAGCTTTGACCCGCAAACAGGGCTTTTCTATGTTAGCGCGCGGCGCGTCTTCAGCATTTTCTACCTAACCACGACGGGTAAACCGGAAGGTTGGGCAGGCCGCGATGCAGGCCTGTGGGCCAATTCCACGATTCGCGCCATCGATTATCAAACAGGCAAAATGGCATGGGATCACGAGCTCGGCGACGGCGAAAGCGGGGCCGGGATCTTGACGACGGCGGGCCATCTGCTGTTTACCGCCGACGTGGATAGCAATCTCCTGGCCCTCGATCCGGCAACGGGGAAAACTCTATGGCACGTGAGCGTCGGGGATAGCACCGAGAACAGTCCCATGACCTACGAACTCGATGGAAGACAGTACTTGGTGATGGCGGTTCACGACGAGCTCTTCGCCTTCGCGCTGCCGGATAATTCCGCAAAGGGAGAAATAAAATGAAGCTGCTTACGTACCTCAACTATGGCGGAAACTGCGCTCAGGCTTTCCGTTTCTATGAACAGCATCTCGGCGGAAAGATCACGATGATGATGACCCATGCCGAGCAGCCTGATCCTCAAAACGTCCCGCCCGAATGGCGGAACGCCATCCTCCATGCCCGCATGACGCTGGGCGAGACGGAGCTTCTGGCAGCCGATGTTCCGCCCGACCGCTTCCAGCCCATGCGCAGCGCCTATCTTTCACTCTCCGTCGCCACCGCGGAGGAGGCGGAGCGGATTCACGCGGTACTCTCCGACGGCGGTCAAATCTTCATGCCAATGCAGGAGACATTTTTTGCCCACCGCTTTAGTATGCTCCGCGACAAATTTGGCACCTCGTGGATGATTATTTGCGAACGCACAATGTCGCGATGATGCGGCGACGCGGCGGTCGAAGGCTGTCATTTGGTGGTATGATCAAGCCTCGGGCTTTTAACCCTAATCCGCAATAGACTCATGCACCTCGGCTCGTGCCTTGAAGGAGGCAAATATGCGAATACTTGTCCGCGTTACGTTACCCATCGAGCCTTTTAACACCTTTGTGAAGGACGGCAGTGCCGGAGCGAAGATGAAGCGCATCCTCGATGAACTCAAGCCGGAGGCGGCCTATTTTACGGAAATTGGCGGCCACCGCGGCGGGATACTGATTGTCCACATGGAAAGCACTTCGCAGATACCGGCGATTGCCGAGCCGTGGTTCCTCACCTTCAACGCTCAAGTGGAACTTCATCCGGTGATGCTCCCCGAGGATTTGGCCAAAGGCGGCTTGGAGACCCTCGGCAAAAAGTGGGCATAAGACGAGCCCCGTAAACAGGCAAGGGTAGACGGCATCCTGGGAAGCACGGGGGGCGGCTGAACATGCTGCGGAAAAACTCAGCCGCAGTCCGTCGCCCGCTCCGCGCAGGGATCCCGTGAACGAGTCGGACGCAAGGCCTCGATAGGCTGCGCTGCGGCAGAGCCCGGCCCGAGGCCCTCTCACCCAAGGGGTGGTGGATTCGGTTGGATTCCCCTACCCAACCTTTAGGCGGTGCCGGCTGAGTAGGAGGATGTCGGCCGGGAATTTCTGGCGGCATTTGCCGCGTTCAAAATCTCAACGATTTTCGCTCCATATTTTTGCACCCGCCACTCACCAAATCCTGTGATTTTCTTCAGGTCGTCCACTGTCCTGGCCGGCATCCGAACCATATCCTCGAGCCACTTGTTCTGAGAAACCATATAGAGCGGGACGCCCTCCGTCGCCGCCTGGTCGCTCCGCCATTTCTTCAAAGCGATGATCCACCTTCCCTGCTCGCCGGTCAGGGTTACGCCGGAAGCCGGCGGTTGGGCGGGGGTGACAGCAGCTTTCTGCGGCACCGGCGCTCCATCCTCATAAAAGAACAGGACGGACCACATGGGACCTTCCGGCTGACTGGCCAGAGAGGCAAAAATGCGCTTCACGTTTGTTGCGCCGAGAAAATCATTCAACTTTCGCTCGCTATCGAACGCTCTTTCGCCTCCGGCTGGAACACTGAAAACTTTGCACTGCATGACGCCTCCTATAATCAAATGAATCTGCATTTCCATCCCTATCATCGGCGGGTAGGTATTGAAGCATGAGGGAATTCTCATCTGCGGTTGTGCCGCTTCGGCAGTCGGGCTACAATGAACTCAATGGGTGATCTGGTACAAATTGGTTTGCCCCAGTCGGCGGCCCGGCGGCCCGACTGGTTAAAGGTACGCCTCCCCGCGGGCGAGAACTATTTTGACCTGAAGCGCCTGATGCGGGGATTGGGACTGCACACGGTGTGCGAGAGCGCGCGATGCCCGAATATCGGCGAGTGCTGGCAGCATCGCACGGCCACTTTCATGATTCTTGGCGAACTCTGCACGCGGCGGTGCGGTTTCTGCGCCGTGCCCAAGGGAAAGCCCGCCGGCGAGGTGGACTGGGCCGAACCCGCGCGCGTGGCGGAAGCCGCCGCAAATATGGGGTTGAAGTACGTCGTGGTCACGTCGGTCGACCGAGACGACTTGGAAGACGGCGGCGCGACGATTTTTGCCCAAACTATCGAAGCTCTGCGTGAGCGCATTCCCGCCTGCCAAGTGGAAGTGCTGATCCCGGATTTTCGCGGCTCCGACGAGGCCCTGGGAATT
>Ga0181535_10003727_pt1 | contig 17473 bp, 12 predicted proteins | sample PEATcosm2014_Bin_44_FD_119774 | JGI IMG/M metagenome (GOLD analysis project Ga0181535, IMG submission 119774) | Peatland microbial communities from MTU Mesocosm Facility, Houghton, MI, USA - PEATcosm2014_Bin17_30_metaG | ecosystem: Environmental > Terrestrial > Soil > Wetlands > Peat | place... | reverse complement strand
CCCGGGTCCGGCAGCAAAGCCAAGAGTCCGGCAGATGCTTCCTCAGGAAGCCGAAACCACCAGTACAGGCTTGCCCGTAGCCGTGCCATTCGCCACGGCGGCATAGGCGTCAGCCGCGCGCTCCAGGGGAAAGGCCTGAACACTGGGCGCACGCAGCGCTCCGGCGAGGAATCCCTCGCCCAACTCGTCCAGCACCTCGGCGGCGCCACTGGCGCCAAGCTTGAGGGAGTCCACACCGAGCAGCCGCAGTTCGCGATGGTAGAAATCGCGAAGGTCGAAAGTCACGCGCCCGTCCCCTTTTGCGGTGATCGCAACCAGCCGGCCCCGCAGTCCCAGGCAGGCCAGCACGGCATCAAACAGCGGACCGCCCACCGTATCCAGACAGGCATCGGCGCCCAGCCCCGCGGTAAGTTCCAGGACTCGTTTCGCCACGTCCTCCCGCTCGGAGTCCACTACAGTGTCGGCGTCGCCTCCTTCCCCTCCACGCTGCACACCAATGGCTCGCGCACCGCGCCAGCGCGCAATCTGCACGGCGGCGCTTCCCACCGCGCCGCGAGAACCGGTGACCAACATCGTTTCGCCGGAGGTGACCGCCGCTGCCCGCACCACCGCGAGCCAGGCGGTCACAAAAGGAGCGCCGGCGACAGCGGCCTGCTCCATCGATAGCGCGGCCGGCTTCTCGCGCACCGCGGCTCTGGGCACTGCCACATACTGGGCGTGCGAGCCATCGCGGGTGAAGCCCAACTCGGCACCGGTCCCCCAGACTTCTTTCCTCAGCCATTCGGCCGGTCCCTGGACCACCACACCGGCGTAATCGCGGCCCGGCGTGCGCGGCGGCTTGGTTTGCGGGAACCGTCCCGCCAGGTTGCCCATGTCGCTGGGATGGACGCCCGCCGCGCGCACGGCGATGAGCAGTTCATCCGGCGCAGGGCGAGGTTCATCGATCTCCATCACCCGCAGGGCTTCCGGTTTGCCGAATTCCAAAATTCGCGCCGCCAGCATTGCGAGGTTGCTCCTCCTTATTATTAGGCTGAAAGCTGGGAAGCCCGGTTGCCAGCGGTCTCCCCATCGAAGCGGCCGGGATCAACGCGCGTGCAGCGTTTTCTGCAGCCAGGCAATCATCTCCGCTTTCCAGTGCTGCATCTCGGGCGCCTTCCATCCCCCCATCCCGTGGCCTCCATCCTCGATGGTAATCAGGTCGCACCCGGCGCCAACCTTGTGCATCGCGTCGCACATGGTGATCGATTGGCTGAACGACACCTGGTCGTCCTTCGTGCCATGAATGCAGAGAAACGGCGGCATCCCTTTGTGAACGCCGGAGAAAGGAGAGACGGCGCGCAACTTCGCTACGCCGGCGGCATCGAGTTGCTCCACGCCGAAGAAGTGAATTCCGCCGCCATGAGACGCGTGGCGGTCAATCGTCGCCATATTGAAAAGCTCCGGATGATCCCGGCGCTGTAAGGCGAGCGTGGCGTAATCGACCGGCCCATAGAAGTCGACCACTGCCGCCACCCTCGTCTCGGGTGTTTCGTGAGTGCCCGCGTAGTTCACCAGGTAGCCGCCGGCCGATTCGCCGATCAGCGCGATCTTGCCCGGGTCCACGCGGTACTCGGCGCTGTGCGCTTTGACCCAGCGAATCGCCGCATCCAGGTCGGCGATGGCCTCCGGAAAGTGAGCCTCGGGCGCCAGGCGATAGTCGATGGTGAACCACACAAACCCGGCATCCATCAGCGGTTCAAACAGCGGCCTCACGTTGGTGCTGCGAGTGCCCTCGTCGAAACCGCCACCGTGGACCAGGATGGCAGCCGGAAACGGCCCCGGACCGTCAGGTACGTGGAGATCGAGCAGCAGCGGCTTACCGCCGGGACGGCCGAACTCCACCTCCTTGTGGTCCAGCGGCGCAGCCGCCAGCAGCCCGATGCAGGCCGCGCCAACAAGCAAAGCCGATATGCGCATGGAAGGAGATTGTATCGCACCAGGCCAATCGGCCTGGCTGCCTTTTCTGCGTCTTCGAGCTGCACCCACGTGAACTGGACCCGGCTGTGGAAACCGCTCAGGTACAATGAGGATCTCAGTATTGTCCCAAATCGCCGTAACAGACGGATATTTCTATGCAGCCTTGGCATGTGTCTTTGCTTAAGTTCACAATGATCGTTGCGCTGAGCGTTGGAGCCGCGTTCGCCCAGGATGGCGCCACGATTTACAAGCGAAGCTGCGCGGGATGCCATGATGCGCCGGCGGGACGAGTGCCGCCGCTCAGTGCCCTGCGCGCGATGGACGCCTCGCAGATCAGCCGGTCGCTCGAAAGCGGGCCTATGAAGACGCAGGGGGCCGCGCTGACCGCGGACGAACGCCGTGCCGTGGTCGCGTATCTGGCGGGCGCGAAGCCGGCATCAGTAACGGCGGCCTCTACCGAGTTTCTCTGCCAGGGCGCCCCGCCGCCGTCTTCCCCCGCGGCGCGCTGGACTGGGTGGGGGGTGAATCTCGCCAACACCCGATTCCAGACTGCAGCCGCGGCGGGACTGACCGCCGCCGATGTGCCCAAGCTCAAACTGAAGTGGGCGTTTGCGCTCGGCACAGGCACCGCTGCGCGTTCTCAGCCCGCGGTCGCGGAGGGACGCTTGTTCACGGCCGGCCTGACCGGTCTGGTGTACGCTCTCGACGCTCGCAGCGGATGCCAGTACTGGAGTTTCAAGGCTCTTTCGCCGGTGCGTTCCGGCATTGTCTTTGATGCCGCCGCAAGTGCCGGGCCCGCGCTCTACTTCGGCGATTCGAACGGAAACGTGTATGCGGTCAACGCTGGGTCGGGCCAGTTGCTCTGGAAATTGCGAGTGGAAACGCATTTCGCCGCGATGATCACGGGAACGCCGCAAGTCCACGGCGGAGTCTTGTATGTCCCCGTCGCGTCGTTTGAAGAAGTGCTGCCGCCCAACCCGAAGTATGAGTGTTGCACGTTCCGCGGCAGCGTCGTGGCGCTCGATGCCGCGTCCGGAAAGCGCCTCTGGCAGACATACACGATTTCAGACGCTCCGCAGCCGACAACGAAGAGCAAGGCCGGCACACAATTGCGCGGCCCCTCGGGCGCAGCAGTGTGGTCCTCTCCAACATTCGATGAGAAAACCGGATTGCTCTATGCTGCGACAGGAGACAACTATTCGGCGCCGGCTACAACGACAAGTGACGCGGTCCTGGCCCTGGATGCAAAGACCGGCAAGATTCTCTGGTCGAAACAGCTGACGGCCAACGATATTTTCAACAACGGCTGCGTCACGGCAGGCAATCCGAGCTGCCCCGAGACGCCGGGACAGGACTTCGACTTCGGGCAGCCGCCAATTCTGATATCGCTCGGAAGTGGGCGTCGTGCGCTGGTGATCGGACAAAAATCGGGGATGGTGCACGCGCTGGATCCCGACCGGGACGGCCAACTTCTCTGGCAGACACGAGTCGGCAAGGGTGGATTTCTGGGCGGCGTGCAGTGGGGCTCGGCGTCCGACGGCGAAAAGGCTTATGTGGCGGTGTCGGATTTGGGATTCGTCGATGTGCCTGATACCTCAGTGCCGGAAGGGCACCGGATGGCAGTGGATCCCGCTCACGGCGGCGGACTCTTTGCGCTGGAGCTTGCCACCGGGCGAAAAGTCTGGAGCGCGAAGCCGCCCTCGTGCGGCGAACGCAAGAATTGCAGCCCGGCACAGTCGGCGGCAGTGTCCGCGATCCCCGGTGTCGTGTTTTCCGGCTCCGAGGACGGGCACCTGCGCGCCTACTCCGCCGCCACCGGCGCTGTCGTGTGGGATGCGGATACGGTACAGGAGTTCGAAACCGTGAATGGCCCGAAAGCCCGCGGCGGATCGCTCGATGTCTCCGGTGCGGTAATCGCCGGCGGCATGCTTTACGTCAACTCCGGCTACGGCCAGTGGGGCGGGGTGCCAGGCAATGTCTTGCTGGCGTATTCGAAGGGAGGCAAATAGAGGCCCGCGATCTTGCTTATTCAGCCCACCGCGTTTCGCCGGAAGCATTGCGCGCTGTGATCGTTTACGATCCCCGTCGCCTGCATCCAGGCATAGACAATCACGGGGCCAACGAATTTGAACCCGCGCTTCTTTAGCGCCACCGAAATCTTCTCGGAGAGCTCCGTCTTCGCCGGCACCGGTCCCGTGTTGCGGATCGGCTTGCCGCCTGCCATGCCCCAGGCGAAACTGGAAAACTCTTCGCCGGCATCAGCCATCTTCAGATAGGCGCGCGCACCGCCGATGGTAGCCTCAATCTTCGCGCGCGAGCGGACAATCCCCGGATTCTTCACCAACCGGGCGATATCCTTCGCGCCGAGTCGCGCAACAACCGCCGGATCGAACCCCTGGAACGCATCGCGGAAGGCGTCCCGTTTTCTGAGGATGATCGACCACGAGAGGCCGGCCTGAAACCCGTCCAGCATGAGCTTCTCCCACAGCGCCCGGCTGTCGTATTCTGGAACGCCCCATTCTTCGTCATGGTAGGCGCGCATCAGGGGGTCGCCTTCCGACCATGCGCAGCGATGGATGGGTTTCACTTGAGTGCTCATGCCAACAACCTACCTGCAAATGGAGCCAAGAGAACTACGCTGGCCCACCGACATCCGCATCGCACGCGAGCGATTCGTTGAACAGTCGAACTATAGGTGTATTCTGGGGTGGAAGTCAATCTGGTGGTGAGCCTGTATCGCGGTGCTCGCCTGCTCACAGCCCCCAAGTAACCGGACTCGCTTGGGGCGGGTCGGCCGTGCCGGCCCGGCTAGGAGCGCGCCTTCAAGCATTTCCGAGATCCGGAACGCGCCCGCGTACGTATCTGTACCTGAGTCGGGACAGACAACTTTGGGACACCCTCAGCGCATCTTCGTCAGCGGCGGGACCGGCTACATCGGAAGCCGGCTGATCCCCTTGCTGCACGCACGCGGCCACGACGTGGTGGCGCTGGTGAGGGAAACTTCGCGCCGCCGCTTGCCGGCCGGCTGCACGCCCCTGGTCGGTGACGCTTTGAACGGCGATACCTACCGCCACGCAGCCGCCAACGCGGACACTTTTGTCCAACTGATCAGTGTACACCATCCCAGCCCCGCCAAAGCGCAACAGTTCGTCGACGTCGACCTGAAGTCCGGGCTCGAGGCCGTTCGCATCGCGCGCGAAGCCGCGGTGCGCCACTTCATTTACCTCAGCGTTGCCCATCCTGCGCCAGTGATGCAGGCTTATGCGGCGGTGCGCATCGAGGTCGAGAAGAGCATCGCAGAAAACCGCCTCGACGCAACCATCCTCCGGCCCTGGTACGTGCTTGGCCCCGGTCATCGGTGGCCATATGCACTCATCCCCTTTTACAAAATCGCCGAAATGCTGCCGCAGACGCGAGATAGCGCGGTCCGCCTGGGTCTGGTAACGATTCGCCAGATGCTGGGCGCGCTGCGCCACGCGGTAGAGAATCCGTCCTCCGGCATGCGCATTCTCGAACCCAAAGACATCCGGCGCGAAAGCCAATTGGCTCACTGACTGCAGTGTGGGCACGCCCCCGCCCGAGTCAGACCCCCTAGTCCGACAGGCGAGCCGAAGGCTCGGCGCGCTTGCCCCTACATCAGAACCTGCCAGTCACTTCGCAGGCGCCGCCGGTGGTCCGGAGCTGGCGATGTCAGAAACCGCCTTCCACGAACCGTCAGCCTGCTTTTTGTACACCGTGACGTAGCTGCCCGAATCCTGGATGGGCTTCGTCGATTTCGGATCCGTCACCGTCAGCGTATAGGATCCCTGGGTATAGGCGTAGTCGCCGCCCTTGGAGACTTCCACTCGTGACGGCTGGAAGGCCAGCGAAAAATTCGCATCGCCCACCAGCTCCTTCAGCATGCCGCGGATCGCATCCGCGCCAGTGCCAGGGGCGGCTCCCGTTGTCATGAGCGTCGCATCGGGCGCGTAGCGCCACCAGCTTGTCCAGATCCTTGGCGCGGTACTCCTGCACCCATTGCGCTTCGTTATCCTTCAACGCCTGGACGTCCGCATCGTGCGTGTCGGGCGGCGGAGGTGGCGGCGCCGAGGTGCACCCCACCAGGAGCGCCAGCACGACACCGGCGCACAGCACTGGCAAACAGCGAATCATTTGTCTACAACCTCCTGAATGGACCGGGCGTCTGCCCGTCCCCAACAAATTAGGGATAGAGGAGCGAGATGGATCCCTCCGGCAGGTCGCGGCCTTGCCATGCTGCCGCAGCGGGCCGCGTATAATCGCCTTTGTGGCGCAAACCGCAACCTCCGATCTCGACTATGTCCGGCAGCACCGGGAAATCTGGGAGCTGCGTCCGGAGCTCAGAGCAGTCTATCACGACTTTTTCAAGACGCTGCTGGAAGCTTGCGGCGACCGGCGGCCGATCGTGGAACTTGGCGCAGGGCCAGGCTTCTTTCGCGAGTTTTGTCCCGAGTCCATTTCCACCGATGTCATCTTCACACCCTGGGTGGATGTAGTCTGCGACGGCTGCCGCTCTCCGTTTCGCGCGGCGAGTGCAGGCGCGGTGGTGATGCTGGACGTCATCCACCATCTGCCAAAGCCGCTCGATTTCCTGGCCGAGGTTACCCGCATTCTCCGCCCCGGCGGACGCCTGGTAGCCATTGAGCCGTGGATCACTCCTCCGTCTTACGTTCTTTATCGGTATTTCCACCACGAAGATTGCACGCTCTCGATCGATGTTGCGGAGCCGTTCCGCTCCACCGGCAAGCAGGCATTTGACGGCAACGCCACCATCCCGTTCCGATTGGTGCGAAGCCTGCGCACTCGCCCGGCCGACGGCCTCAAGCTTATACGCTGTGAGCCGTTCCTGGGCCTCGCGTACCTCGCGACACTTGGTTTCAAACGGCGGAGCACTATGCCCGCCGGGGTCATTCGCCTGGCGGAACGATGCGAACGCATCGCCGGGCCGTTGGGCCGCCTCGCCAGCACCCGCGCGCTGCTGGTCTGGGAAAAGGTCTGACGGGCTTCCATCATTATTTCGCTTTCGTGTTTTCTTCGCCTGCGCTACACTAGATCCGATGCGCCTCATCACTGGCCGCGCCGGTTCCGGCAAGTCCAGCCTCGTCTTACAGGAACTTCGGCAAGCAATGGTCGGAGGGGGCTCGGAAGTTCGTCTACTAGTCCCGACGGCCACGCTGGCGCGGCACTCGCAAAACCAGTTGGTGCGTGAAGGTTTGGTACTGCCCGGCGAGACCATTCAGACCCTGTCGAGTTTCGTGCGCCCGTGGGCATTGCCGGTGATGCAGGCCCCCGATTCGGTGGTTTACCTGGCAGTCGCAGAGGCGGTGCGGCGGATCGATCGCGCGGAATTCCGGCAGGTGGCGCACTTCGCCGGCTTCTGCGGGGCGCTCGCGCGCACCATCGCTGAATTCTCCTCCGCCGGCTGCGACAGCCAGCGCCTGCGCCGCCATCTTCCCGACACGCCGTTGGCCGCTCCGTTTTTGGCCATATACCAGGAGGTCGAGGCGGCGCTGGAACGCCGCGGTTTGGCATTGCGCGCCCGCTGCCTGCAACTGGCCGCCGCTCGCATCGCATCGGAGGGATTAGGCGGCGTGCACACCATATGGCTGGATGGATTTCACGCCCTGCCAGACCCGGAGCTCGAGGTTTTGGAAACGTTCGGCCGCCATGCCGGCGTCACACTCACCCTCGATTCCAGCGGCGGCGACGATTTACGCGCCCGCCTGATCGCCATCGGTTTCGAGGAACAGGAGATGCAGCGCGTCCGTCCCTGGCCCGCTGTAGCCTTGGTACGCGCCGCGAGCATCGAGCGCGAGACCGAAGAGATCGCGCGGCACATCCTCGAACAGGCCGCGTCGGGCCGGCCGTTCCGCGAAATCGGCGTCATCGTCCGGCCGGAAGCTTACGTGCCGGTGTTGCGCACCACCTTGAGCCGTTTCGGCATTCCGGCGCGCTTCTATTTCGATGAGGACCTCGACCGGCATCCGGTCGCGCGGTTTCTGGCGGGCGCCATTGACGCCATGCTGGGCGGCTGGGACCACCTGGAAACACTCGCTGTACTGCGCCTGGCGCCGCGCTTCGCCGCATCCGGCGCGGTGGACCGTTTCGATTTCGCATTGCGCGAGCAGGCGCCCAACGCCGGCCTCGGCGCCTTGAAGGAACTGGCGATCGAGGCGCACGCCGAGACGCTGCTTCCACTGCTCGACGAGATGGGCGCGCTCGAAGAGTGGCGTTCCTTCGTGCTGTCGCCCGGGGATTGGGCGCGGCGCTTCGCCACATTGCGCAACCTGTTCCGGCCGGCGGTCGCCTCCTGCGATACCGCGGATCGGGAACTGGTGCTGATGTGGCGCAGCCAGTCCGCAGCCCTGAAACTGTTTGGCGAATCGCTGGCCGAGGCCACGGCGGCGCTCGATCCCAAGGCCGAAATCCCGATCGAGCCATTCTGGCGGGCGGTCAAATCCGTGCTGCGTCTCAAGCCGCTCCGACTCTCCGACGACCGCCGCAACGTGGTTCACGTCTTGAGCGCGCCCGAAGCGCGACAGTGGGTTCTGCCCGTCGTTTTTGTCTGCGGAATGGTGGAGGAGCAATTTCCGCAATTCCACCGCCAGGACGCGTTTTTCCCGGATGACGCGCGCCGCCGTCTGCACGCCGCCGGCATCCGCGTGCGGACCGCAGCCGAGTTTGAGCGGGAGGAGCGGGCGCTGTTCGGTTCGGCCGTCACCCGCGCCACCATGCTGCTCACCCTTTCCTATCCCGAATTGGACGCGCGTGGCGAGCGCACACCGCCGTCGATCTTCCTCGAAGACTTCGTCGCGACGGCGCAGGATGCGCCGCCGGTTGCACCGAGAGCAGCCTTTCCCCGCGAACTGCGGCACCCGCATCCCATCGGGCGCGCCGCTCTGCTCGATGCGCTCGTGCAACGCACCGCACACGTATCGCCCACTTCGCTGGAAAGCTATCTGCAATGCGGCTTTCAATACTTTGGCCGCCAGACTCTCCGCCTGCAGACGCGGCCGCTCCGGCCCGATCAGCGGCTCGATTTCATGCGCCAGGGGAACATTGTTCACGCCGTGCTGGCTCGCTGGTGGATGGAGGGCGGCGAGATCACGGCCGTCTTCGACGAGGAGTTCGCGCGCGTGCTGGAGGAGTACGATATTCCTGTCGCCTATCACACCGAGCGGCTGCGCAACGCCATGCTCGACGACCTGCAGGCCTTCGCTGCCGACACCCGGTGGCCCCGCGGCGAGTTTCGCTCGCGCACCGAACAACAGTTCAACTACGCCCTCGCCGAGGGCGCCGAAATTCATGGCAAGATCGACCGCCTCGACCAGGCCGCCGATGGCCGCGCTTTTGTGTTCGACTACAAATACAGCAACTCGCAGAACACGCGCAAAAAACTGGCGGATGAGCGGCTGTTGCAAGCGCCGCTCTATCTGATGGGCGCCGCGCAGGAATTCGGCATCGCGCCGGCGGGAGTGTTCTACATTGGATTGAAGGGCGGCGTGGAATACGCGGGCTGGACCGAGGCGGGCGAAATGGAATCGCAGCCGATGCCGGAAGATTGGTTTACCCGTACGCGCGGCCGCGCGCAACGCGCCATGGAAGAAATTCGCGGCGGGCGCATTGAAGTGAAGCCAGCCGATCGCGATGCCTGCCGCTTCTGCCAGTTCCGCGACGTCTGCCGCATCGAGACACCGGCGGCGGCCGTGGCAGGCGCATGACCGAGGCTGACTTCACGCCCGCACAGCGCGCGGCGATCGACGTTGCCGGGCCTCCCCGGGACACCTGCGTGGTGGCGGGACCCGGCTCCGGCAAGACCACGGTTCTGGTGGAGCATTTCCGCCGGCTGGTGGAGGCCGGCACCAGCCCGCAGCGTATTCTCGCCATCACCTTTACTGAAAAGGCCGCGTCCAACATGCGTGTTAAGCTGGCGGAAGCGTTTCGCGAGCAGGCCGAACTGCGCGCCCAGCTGGAGCGGGCGTGGGTTTCCACGGTGCATGGCTTCTGCGCGCGCCTGCTGAAGGAGAACGCCGTCTTCGCCGCGGTTGACCCGGAATTCACGGTCGCCGATGCAAATGACACCTGGCGTCTCCAGCAGGAGTGCGTGGCCGCCGCCATAGAAGAGCTTTTCCAGGAACAGCCGGACGCGGTGCGGGCGCTCATTCGCGGCCTTTCCGCGTACGACTTCGAAGGAGCGCTGCTTTCGGCGTACGATGCGATGCGCTCCGCGGGAAAACGGGTGGAGGATCTCGCGAGCTATGCCCAGCCGCCAGGAATCGGAACCGCAGATTTCGCCGCCACCGCCGCCAGGCTGGCGAAAGAACCGGCGGCCACCTGGAACTACGCTCAGAAACAGCATCTGAACGAGATTCGCGAATCTGCAGAGCGAATCGTGAACGCTCCCGGGCCGCTCGAAGCCCTGCGCGAGCTCGATGCGTTCCCGGCCAACCTGCGCAAGTCGAAAAGCGGGACTCCGGCGTATGTGCTGGTGAAGACGCTCAAGGAACAGGCAGAGAACCTGGTCTATTCGCTCATCACCGAACTGTACCAGCATGAGCGCCGCACGCTGTTCGATATCCTACGCCGTTTCGACCGGATTTACCGCCAGCGGAAGCAGGCGGCCGGCGCGCTCGATTTCGCCGACCTCGAGGAGTTCGCCGTCGCCTTCCTCGATCGCCATGAGGAAGCCCGCGCCCGGGTCAAGGCGCAATTCGATTACGTGCTGATGGACGAATTCCAGGACACCAACCCGCAGCAGGCGCGGCTCCTCAATCTGGTGCGCTCACCGGGCCGCTTTTACGCGGTGGGCGACGTCAACCAGTCGATCTTTGGCTTCCGCCACGCCGAGCCGTCCGGTTTCCTTCGCTATCGCGATGAAGTCCAGACTGCCGGCAGGGGACTGGTGCCGCTGGAGGATAACTTCCGCAGCCGGCCGCAGATCCTGAGCGCGGTCGAAACCATCATGCACGGCGCCCGGGGCGTCGAGCCGAGGACCCTGCTCGGGCGCCGGGAATTCGCCTCACCGCGCGAGATTGCGGTGGAAGCGATCTGCGCCACCGCGGAAGACGCGGCAGCGGCGCTCGAAACCGAAGCGCGCTGGGTGGCGCGGCGCGTCGTCGAACTGCTGGAGGAATCGCCGGAATTCACCTACAAGAGCGTCGCGGTGCTGGTGCGCAACACCGAAGTGATTCCGGAATTCGCGCTCGCCCTGGAAGAAGCAGGAGTTCCCTACGTGGTCAATCGGGGAAAGGGCTTCTACGATACGCGCGAGGTCAATGACCTGGTGCATCTGCTCCGCGTGATCGCCAACCCGCGCGATGAAATCAGCCTGGCCGTGGTGCTGCGGTCGCCGCTGGTGGCGGTGGCGGATGAAGCCTTGCTGTCGCTGCGGCTGATGCCGGACAACCTGTCGACCGCGTTGTCTCGCTTGAGCGCGGAAAACGAATCCGAATTCGATCCCGGCGATTTCCAGGCCCTGATGCATTTCCGCGACCGCTTGCGCCGGTGGCGGCTGCTCCGCGAGAGTGCCAGCTTCGACCGTCTCCTGGCCACTGCGCTTGACGACTGCGGCTACCGGTCATCCATCGGCGCCCGGGGTGCGGCCAATATCGACAAATTACTCGCGCAGGCGCGCGCGTCGGCCGGGCGAGGCTCGCTCGACCAGTTCGTCGCCGACCTGGAAATGCTGCGCGAGTCCGACGTGCGCGAGTCCGACGCTCCTCCCGAAGATTCCACCGACGCCGTGCAGATCCTCACCGTTCACTCCGCCAAGGGCCTGGAGTATCCCATCGTGTTCGTCGCGGCGCTCCAGAAAGGCGTCGCGACCGGGCCGCCGGTGGTGGCATTTTCGCCCCAGTTCGGCCTTGGCGCTCGCTGGCGCAACCCGGCGGATGGCGACGATAAAGACGACTTATTCCAGCACGCCGTCCGCGACGAGCGCAAACAGCGCGAGGAAGAAGAGAGCAACCGGCTGCTTTACGTAGCCATGACTCGCGCCGAGCATCACCTCGCGCTGAGCTTCTCGCGCACCGGGCGGAAGATCGAGAACTGGGCGAAGCGCCTGTCCGAAAGCCTGCCCTTGCCGCTCCCGGAAGCGGGCAAGGCAACGATCGAGTGTGCCGCGCCCGACGGCAAGTCATGGAACCTGGGACTGCTGGTGGCCGGCCAGGCGCCGGAGTTGCAGGTTCTCGCTCCGGCCGTGCGGACCGCGGACGCGGCGCACCCCGTGACTGCCTGGCTGGATGCGCCATTGGTAACCGAACAGCAGGACACCAACGCGACCGTCACCGCGCTGGTCGAGTTCGCCCGCTGCCCGCGCCGCTATTATCTGGGGCGCTACCTCGGGTTCGATGGCCGTTTGCCCCGTAGGTCGGAGCCAGCCGGTGATGAAGGCCTCTCGGCCAGCGATCTGGGTACGCAAGTGCACCAGATGCTGGCCGGCGCCGAGGTCCCTGACCCGGACACCGAGGCGATGCGCCTGGCGGCCAACTTCCGCAACAGCCCACTGGGCAGGCAGGCGGCCAAGGCAACACGTCTCGAACGCGAGTGCAGTTTTCTGATGGCCATCGAGGGGCTGGTGATTCACGGCCAGGTGGACTTGTGGTTCGAAGACGCCGGGGAGCTGGTCATCGTCGACTATAAGACCGACGCCGTGAACCTGGCGGAGGCGCACCGCCGCGCCCATGATTACGGACTCCAGCTCCGGCTCTACGGAATGGCGGTGGAACAGCTGGCCGGCCGCGCTCCGGATCGTGCCTGCCTGTACTTCCTCCGCCCCAACGCTGTGGTGGAGGTCGACCTGGCCCCGTCGCTGCTCGAGAGCCCCAGCCAGCTCGTCCGTGACTTTCAGGAGGCGCAAGATAGCTTGCAGTTCCCCTTGAACGAAGGAGATCACTGCCATGCCTGCCCGTTCTTCCGGGACCTCTGTCCGGCGGGAACCGGGGGATAAGGGCAGCGTGGGATTCGGATCCCAGGCCGGGACTGGCGCCGGGCTGCGCCGAATGCCATTCGCGCCCAGGTTGCCAACCTGCCCCACACCAGAAAATGGGGCGGATTGCCCAAAATTGAACCAGGCGGCTTATTGGAATCAATCAGCTACGTTCTTTGTTTGGGCAAAGCTTGCCCAAGGTGACTGCTTTCCGAGAAAACTAAGGGCCTGGGACCTTCTCGATCCGATTATCACACTGGATGGCACCGGCGAGAGCTGACGAAGTCGCGCTACAAGAGCTAACACTTTATATGGCAATTAGTTAGAAGAAGCAGTGGGATCGTCACCGGGAAACCTGCTCAATAGCCCACAAAATACTTGACACCACACACTGTGTAATATACAGTGTGTATAGGACAGCATGTGATGCACACCAACGGAGCTAATTCCGAACTCTTCGATAACCTTCGGCTGGAACTCCGCCGCGGCTGCCTGGTAGTAGCGGTTCTAGCCGAGCTGCGCACCGAGCACTATGGCTACGCGCTGCGGAAGGCCCTGGCCGACCAAGGTCTGGCCATCGACGAGAACACCCTTTACCCGCTACTGCGGCGCCTGGAGAGCCAAGGCCTGCTGGCGAGCGAGTGGAGGGAAGAAGAGAAACGGAACAAGCGCTTCTATCATTTGTCGCCGCTGGGCGAAGAAGTGCTTCACGACCTGCTGGCGGAGTGGCAGCAGATGAATTCGGCGCTGGAACGAATTCTAGGCGGCGGGGATGCCGCCAGCGCTGCCCAATCCGGCCGCCAACCCACGGAGAAAAAATAGCCATGCCCGCAACCAACACCGACCTTCTCGATCGTTACCTGCACGCAGTGAAATTCTGGCTGCCCAAGGCGCAGCAGGGGGACATCATCGCCGAACTGGGCGAGGACCTGGTGTCGCAAGTGGAGGAGCGCGAAGCCGCTCTGGGCCACAAACTGGACGAAGACGAGCTCGCTGTGATCCTCAAGAAGCGCGGCTCACCGATGAGAGTCGCCAGCAGCTACCTGCCGGAACAGCGCCTGATCAATCCGGCCATGCTTCCGGTTTATCGACTGGTCCTCAAAATCGTCCTGTGCTGGGTTTACGTGCCGTTGTTCGCGTTTGTCTTCCTGGGCCCGGTGATGGCATTCGCCCGTCCCGGCCATGCGCTGCTGGTTTGCGTCGTCGAGTATTGGCGCGCCGCATTCATGACGGTGGGCATCGTCACGGCCTTTTTCGCGCTGCTGGATCGCTATCAAGTCAAGTTCCAGCACGCCGAAAGCTGGAATCCTCGTAAGTTGCCTCGGATACCGGGCGTGCAGGATACAAGGGCACGCTGGAACCACCTCGCCGGATTCATCTTCGGTCTCGCGGCCGCAGCCTTCTGGGCATCTCTGATGTGGCAGCGCAGCGAGTTCTCACTTTCCAGCGGAACGCGACTGATTCTGAGTCCCATGTGTCAACAGATGTACTGGCCTGTTCTCGGTCTGACCCTGGTGAGCGCATTCTTCGACCTGGTGAGCGCTCTGTACCCCCGTTGGGCGCGCGTCCGGTCGCGCGCGCGGATCGGAATCGACGCCTGCATGCTGGTGATCGTGGCGGTCCTGCTCAAGGCCGGCAATTTCGCGGAGCTCGCGGGCGGGAACTTCTCCGCTGTGGATCAGGCCGCCAGAGTGGCGTGGTTTAACGGCTGGATCGCTTACACCTTGATCGCGGTCGCGGTGGTCACCCTCGGCGACGCGATTTACGAGGCCCGCTTCCTACTACGCGGCAAACCCGCCAAACCGGCGCCGCTGCTGACTACGTAATAAAAGGTACAGCCAGCCGGCGCTACATGACTCCTGAGTGATATAGAATTGCTGGATCACTCACCAGGATTGTAGGAGGATTCTGCGATGGCCACAAAGGCGCGCATCAAGCTGCCGGGCAGCGACCGCAAACCGATGGCGGGCGCAAAAGCCGGCAAGAAAGTGGATCCGGGAGACCTGATCGAGATCACAATACGCGTGCGGGGCCGCGCCCAGGCATCTTCCACAGACCTGATGAGAATGGGCGCTCAGAAGCCCGCTGAGCGGCACATCCTGAGCCGCGAAGAGTTTGCGGAACGATTCGGCGCCGACGCGGCGGATTTCGCCAAAGTGGAGGCATTCGCGCATGCTCACGGTCTGGCGGTGTCCGCCGCGGACAGTGGGAAGCGAACCCTCCGATTGAAAGGCTCCGCGGCCAACTTGAGTGAAGCATTCGGCGTGGAGTTGCGGCACTTCGCCAGGAGCGGCGGATTGCAGTATCGCGGGCGCACCGGCTCGATATACATTCCGAAGGATTTGAAGGACATCATCCTCGGCGTACACGGGCTCGACAACCGGCCGGTGGCGAAACGGCACTCGCGCCGGCGCCCGGTCGCATCCGCGGCAGGGAATGCAAAGAAGCGCGCGCCGGGAGGGAAGGCTCAGCCGAAGGCTGCGCCTGCCAAAAAGAAAAAGGCGGCGGCGGACCCGAGCGTCACCGCACCGCAGGTGGCTGCGCTCTATAACTTTCCTTCGGGACTTACGGGCCTCGGCCAGTCGATCGCTCTGATCGAGCTGAATGACACGGACAGCTCCGGGAATCCGACCGGCGCCGGGTATCAGACGTCGGATCTGACGGCGTACTTCAAAGGTCTCGGCATCGCCGCGCCCTCGGTGGTCGCCGTGAGCGTCGACGGCGGGGCCAACGTGCCCGGACCTGACCCCGATTCGGACGGCGAAGTCACGCTCGACATCGAGGTCGCCGGATCTGTGGCGCCCGGAGCCAACATCGCGGTTTACTTTACGCCCAACACGACCGCCGGCTTCATTGACGCGGTGAACCAGGCCGTCCACGACACCGTGCACAAGCCGAGCGTCATCTCCATCAGCTGGGGAGGACCGGAAGACCCCGATGGACAAGTGGACCAGCAGTTCACGCAGGGCCTGAACCAGGCGATCCAGGACGCGGCGCAATTGGGTGTGACGATTTGCTGCGCAGCCGGCGACGACGGATCGCCCGACATGGGGACGAATCCACAGGACGGGCCGGTGTGGGACGGCAAACCGCACGCTGATTTTCCGTCCTCCAGCCCGTTTGCTCTGGCGTGCGGCGGCACGACGCTGGCCGTAGCCAACGGATCGATCACAAGTGAGGTGGTCTGGAACGAGGGCGCGAGCGGGGGCGCGGGCGGAGGCGGCGTCAGCAATGTTTTTGCGCTGCCTTCCTATCAGGCGAACGCCGACGTGCCGAAAGCCCCGAACGGGAGCGCAGGGCGAGGCCTGCCGGACGTGGCCGGCAATGCGGATCCGGAAACCGGATACAAAATCTTTCTGGCCGGGACACAGCAGGTGATTGGAGGCACCAGCGCGGTTGCGCCTCTCATCGCCGGTCTCGTCGCGCTCATCAACCAAAGCCTCGCACAGAAGACACCGGGTGCCACGGCGGGCTTCCTGAACCCTCTCTTGTACGGCACTGCTGCGAGCGCGTTCCGGGACATCACCTCCGGGAACAACGACATCTACGGAAAGCTGAAGGGGCTTTACACAGCCGGTCCCGGCTGGGACGCGTGCTCGGGGCTCGGCGTCCCGGACGGCGCAAAACTGCTGGCCAGCGTGCTGTGACCGGCAAATCAGCGTCGGCCGGTTCAGACCTGTGATTCGTCATTTGCCGGCGGGTGACTGCTCAACACATCACGAATCTTTTTGGCCAGCGCTTCCCGGCTAAACGGTTTAGGAAGGAATTCGACGCCGTCCTCCAGTACGCCGTGGTGAACCACCGTGTTGTCGGTGTAACCGGAAAGGTAGAGCACTTTCATGTCAGGCCGGGTTCTGAGGAGTTCGTCCGCCACCTGGCGGCCGCTCATGTTCGGCATCACGACGTCCGTCAGCAGGAGAGCAATCGATCCCGGGAAAGCCTGGCTGACTTCCACAGCTTCGGCGCCGTTGGCGGCGGCCAGCACGGTGTGGCCGATCTTTTTCAGTATCCTCACCGTGAGATCGCGCACGGCCTTTTCGTCTTCCACCACCAGAATGGTTTCGGTTGCCGGCGTTTCGTGTTCGACGGGAGCCGACGACGCCGCGGTCGCCGGCGCGGCGACCCGAGGGAAGTACAACTTGAACGTGGTTCCCTGGCCCGGTTCGCTGTACACCCAGATATCGCCTCCGAGCTGCTTGACCGAGCCGTAGACCGTGGCCAGGCCCAAACCCGTTCCCCTGCCTTTCTCCTTGGTGGTGAAGAATGGCTCGAAGATGCGCCGGCGCGTCTCGGCGTCCATGCCATGACCGGTGTCGCTCACGGCCACCATGACGAAATCGCCGGGCTTCACACCGGCGTGAGTCCGCGCGTAGGTTTCATCCAGGCTGACGTTGGAAGTCTCCACGGTGATGCGGCCCCCGTCCGGCATAGCGTCACGCGCGTTCACCGCCAGATTCACAATCGCCTGCTCGATATGGCTGGGATCCGCCTTGATGTTGCCCACATCCTCCTGCAGGCTGAGAACCAGCTCAACGTCCTCGCCGATCAGCCTGCGGAGCATCTTCTCGGTGT
>Ga0181535_10003726_pt1 | contig 17473 bp, 18 predicted proteins | sample PEATcosm2014_Bin_44_FD_119774 | JGI IMG/M metagenome (GOLD analysis project Ga0181535, IMG submission 119774) | Peatland microbial communities from MTU Mesocosm Facility, Houghton, MI, USA - PEATcosm2014_Bin17_30_metaG | ecosystem: Environmental > Terrestrial > Soil > Wetlands > Peat | place... | reverse complement strand
TGGGTAGGGCGTCGCATGGGCAAGAAAAGGGAACTGATCGAAACCACGGAGCAAACACCGGTGCTCAGTCACTAGACCGTGTCGCAGAAGTTTGTGCCACTAATATTTGTAGGGTGTCATTCTGAGCGACCACCGCTCAGAATGACATTATGAAACTGCTTACTAGCTCACTCGTGTTGTCTGATACGCGACGCACTTCCAACTACCCTTCTGCTTCACCCAGACCGTAGTGGTGCGGGTAGTGCCGCTGTATGGCTTCCCGTTTCTTATATTCTTGCTGAAGCCGAGCGTTGTGCTGACCGCTGTATGCCCGTAGACTTTTATCTTCAAGTCCTTTATGTCAATTGTTTCATACTTTATAGAACCGGACTTATAACCCTCGATCAATTGAGCCTTCGTAAGGACCGATCCGTCGCCGCGGACTGCAGTGTAACCATCGGCTAGAATCTTCTCGAGAACGTCGGTATCCGCTTTCAACGTCGCCGCCCTGACCTGATCGACCAATGTCTTGATTTGCTGTTCGTCATTTCCGCCCTGGCTCCAAGCCAGAGGCACGACGAGCAGCGAGAGGGTGATGAGCACCAAAGCAATCTGTTGCACTCTTTTCATGGGAGTGACTCCTTGAGGTGAGATTACCGAATAGGAGCCCGTGGAATGGGGGAAATGTACGCTCGGCCCTGAGAGGTGTCAAGGCGAAATCGTATCGTGCCGGCCTTGTGCCCCAAGCCCCACCCCTTCTTTTGGGCAGTTTCTTGGCCTTGGTGTCGCCGTGTGGGGCTATTTAGCCGTCCTCAAAATCGCTTTGCCCGTTCGTATTGTTTCGGCCATTCGACATCGCGGCCGAGCGCGTGTCCAGCCAGCAGTCCCCAGTAGGGTTGGCGCAGCAACTCCCGTGCCAGCAGCACCACGTCGGCATCTCCCGAGCGGATGATTTGGTCTGCCTGCTGCGGCGAGGTAATCAGTCCGACCGCTCCCGTCAGAATCCCTGTCTCGCGGATTCGCCGCGCGAAGGCGACCTGGTATCCGGGCCCAACCGGTATCTGGGCGTTCACCACATTGCCTCCCGAAGAGCAGTCAATGAGGTCCACTCCCAACGGTTTCAGTTGGCGCGCCAACTCGACCGACTGTTCCACGTCCCACCCGTTTGGCACCCAATCGGTGGCGCTGATGCGCACCAGCAAAGGCAGTTCATCCGGCCAGATCTTGCGCACGGCTTCAACCATTTCGCGCACAAAGCGCGTGCGGTTCTCGAACGACCCGCCATACTGATCGCTGCGCTGATTGGAAATGGGCGAGAGGAACTGGTGAGCCAGGTAGCCATGCGCCGCGTGCAACTCCAGCACCTTCATTCCCGCCGTCAGCGCACGTCGCGTCGCCGCCTGGAATTGCCCAATGATCCGCTGAATGCCGGCCACATCGAGCGCTTCCGGGACGATGGAATCGGCATCGAAGGGAATCGCGCTGGGCGCGTAGATCGGCCTCCAGCCGCCGTTTTCGGGCGTGAGCGGAATTCTGCCCAGCCACGGAGCTGCCGTGCAGGCCTTTCTGCCAGCATGGGCAAGCTGCATTCCGATGACCGCCCCCTGCGACGTTACAAAGCGGGCAATTCGCTGGAAGGGTTCGATCTGCTCGTCCTTCCATAGCCCGAGATCGGCGGGCGAGATGCGGCCTTCCGGCGATACCGAGGTCGCCTCGGTCAGGATCAAAGAGGCTCCGCCTTGGGCGCGCGCTCCCAGGTGAACCAGGTGCCAATCGTCCGGAAACCCATCCTTCGCCGAGTACTGGCACATGGGCGAAAGCACAATGCGATTGCGTAGCGTGATGCTGCGAAGAGAAAGAGGAGTGAGTAGGTCTGCCATGTTTTATCAATCTCGATATCAATTGCGGTCAATACTAAGCTCGATCAATCTTTTACCAGATTCGCGAGGTTTTTGCGATTAGGGACGCTCGATCCAATTACCCTCGCTATCGAAATTCTTAGATTTTTCGTATCCGCAAGCGTTCCAGATTAGGTCGAAAATGGGCTTCAGGACCTTCCCTGGTGGCTGAGCAAAATCTTCCACTATCGACTCTGGAAGGATAAGGTGGTCGTCATCAATGGGCCGTGAAGTTCCCCAAGGATTAGGCATGTAAATGCCTTTAGTATCGGTCAAGGTGAGAGCAATAGCTACGGGAGGATTGATTCCGAGTCCCTTCTGCATCGCAAGGAGCTGTACAAAGCAGTCCAACAGCTCCTTTTCGAACCACAAGGAAACAAGCTCACGCTTTCCATTGCCTCCGCGATTAAGCATGACGCCTTCGACTGCCTCCACAATCCCATTGCGGAATATCTGAGTGTACGAGGTCGAGTCGTAGTGTCCACCGTTGTAGATAACGACCCCATCGAGGTTGATCCGTGCACCCCAAGAAGATCCAGCGTGCATGGGAGGGAACAGATGGCAATCTCGCTTGAACCTGAGAACGTCATATTGGACAGGGCCCGCCAGTGACTCTAGTGGGATCAAGTGCAATAAGGTTTTGGCTCCGCTCACAAACGCGATAGGCGTCCTGTCGTCCAGCAGTCTTGAAATCCTACCAGCCCGGAAGTCACGGACCCGCTCAGTTACAGTACTGGAAAGTGTAAACGCTGTGCGAAGCTCCGCGACATCCATCGGATACTTGCCAGTGGAGGTGCGAGCATAAAATTTGTGGTGTCCCTTTTCGACACGGTGAGGGCCCATCCAGCTTCGTTCCACTCTGATGACAAGGACAGGTAACTTGTCAGTTCTTGGAACGAGACGAATCCCAAATCTAATCCTTGGATCAAGACCGTCATTAATGAGGCTCTCCAGTCGGCGGATCTCAAAATCAGGATCGGGGAGACTTACGCCAGGTATGGAGGCCGGCACGCCCTTGTCCTCGACGACGCCATAAAATAAATCTCCGCCTCTGGTGTTTGCAAAAGACGAAACGTCGGCGAGGAACTCCTTTTTGTCCGAGTCTGCGCTACCCGGCAGGGCCGCTTTGTACTCAACACCCTTGCCTTCGGCGACCGCATTTGTCAGAAGCTCATCGATAGCGGCTTCGTTGATCTCGTCCAGTTTCTTTGGGATCACAGTTCCTCCGAAAATGAGTTTCCGGGAGTGGCAACACTGGAACGATGCAATTATGCGCCACCTGTGGCTTCTGTCAATTCGTTACGGCCAAGCCTTTCGCTATCGTGATGTAGGCCTGTCCGCAGCTCTCGCCAGCAGACTGCGCTTTTCTTTTTGACAAAATTGCCCACTATCCCGCATACTATTTTGGATGTTGGCTCAGACCCATACCGCGCAAACCATGGCCATGTGCATGCACATCGGTTTCCGTGCGCGACCGTGGGCGGCTGACTAAGCAGCTTCGAGCAGGAAACTTTAGGATTTCAAACGACCCACGGTCATCGCGATCGCGGGTCGTTTCGTTTTGGTCACCAATCAAGAGCTTGCAAATGGAAGTTTTGTTCGCCAACGTCAAGAATTCTAAAAAGGTCAAGAACTTTAGAAAAGGAACAGGTAGCAGCGATGTCAGGAAACGGAAACAACAATCCCGAGAAAAAGCAGCACTTTGCAACCCTGGCCATTCACGCTGGCCAGCAAGTCGATCCCACCACCAAGGCCCGTGCGGTGCCGATTTACCAGACCACATCCTATGTCTTTGACGATGCCGGACACGCGGCCCGACTCTTCGGACTCAAGGAGTTCGGCAATATCTACACCCGCATCATGAACCCCACCACCGACGTCTTTGAGCAGCGCATCGCGGCCCTGGAAGGCGGCATCGCGGGCCTGGCAACCGCCTCCGGACAGGCTGCCGAGACGCTCATCATCACCACGCTGGCCAGCGCCGGCGACGAAATTGTTTCCACCACCTCGCTCTACGGCGGCACCTACAACCTTTTCCATTACACGCTGCCGAAGATGGGTATTACTGTCCGCTTTGTCGATGCCGACGATTTTGACGGCATCCGAAAGGCGATCAACAATAAAACCAAGGCGGTTTACACCGAGACGCTCGGCAATCCCAAACTCGACATCGTCGATATCGAAGCGCTGGCCCGCATCGCGCACGAGAACAAACTGCCGCTGGTCATCGACAATACCTCGGCTTCGCCCGCTCTCTGCCGTCCTATCGAGTGGGGTGCGGACATCGTCGTCAACTCGGCGACCAAGTTCATCGGCGGTCATGGGACTTCCATCGGCGGCATCATCGTCGATAGCGGCAACTTCGATTGGAAGGCTTCGGGACGCTTCCCGGACTTCGTCAATCCCGACCCCTCGTATCACGGCGTGATCTATACCGAAGCCTTTGGGCCGCTGGCCTTCATCCTCAAGGCGCGTGTGCAGGGTTTGCGAGACACCGGAGCATGCCTATCTCCATTCAACTCATTCCTGTTTCTGCAGGGTGCCGAGACTTTGCATCTGCGCATGCAGCGGCATTCGGAGAACTCGCTGGCGCTGGCGAAGTACCTGGGAACGCATCCCGGCGTCGAGTGGGTCAACTATCCCGGTCTGCCCAGCAGCAAGTACTACGCGCGCGCGCAAAAGTATCTTCCCGATGGCAGCGGGGCCTTGGTAACATTCGGAATCAAGGGTGGCTACGAAGCGGGTCGCACGCTAATCAATTCACTTTCACTATTCAGCCTGCTGGCAAATCTCGGAGACTCGAAGTCTCTGGTGATTCATCCCGCTTCCACAACTCACGCGCAACTGAGCGAGAGCGAGCAGGTCGATACCGGCGTCACTCCTGAGTTGGTGCGTCTTTCGGTTGGCACCGAGGATGTGCGCGACCTGATCGACGATCTGAATCAGGCGCTCAAGACGGCTACCGGCCTCTCACGTGAGCAGGATGCCGATCTATCCGTCGCTGGAGGAAAGAGCGCGAAATGAGTGCGGAGACTTTGCATATGGTCCAGGGCCAGCACTGCTTTGCCGAAAAGCAGGGCTTTGCCCTGGAGTGTGGACGAGTACTGCGCCCCGTGAACATCCGTTACGCCATGTACGGCGAGCCGAATGCCGCGGGTGACAACGTTGTACTCGTCTGCCATGCGCTTTCAGGTTCCGCCGAGGTGGCCTCCTGGTGGCCGGAGCTGTTCGATGATGAAAGGCTCTTCGGCAACGACCGCTACTGCGTTATCGGCAGCAACATTCTGGGCTCCTGTTATGGTTCGACCGGGCCCTCCGCCATCGATCCCGAAACTGGCCGGCCCTATGGCGCAAATTTTCCGCTCGTTACGGTCGGCGATATCGTTCGGGCGCAGCACAATTTGCTGGAGTTTTTGGGAATCGAGCGGGTAAAGCTCGTCATCGGCGGCTCCATTGGCGGCATGCAAGCGCTGCAGTGGGCCATCGATTACCCGCAATTTGTCGAGCATTGTGTCGCCATCGGCGCCGCTCCCTTGGGCTCAATGGGCTTGGCGCTGAATCATCTCCAACGGCACATGATTCGCCTCGATCCGCGGTGGCAAAACGGCGACTATCCGCCGCACGATGTCCCAGCCCAAGGGCTTGCCCTGGCGCGCGAGATCGCAATGTGCTCCTACAAGTCCGCCGAATTGTTTACCAGCCGCTTCGGACGCAATCCCAACCGCAACGGAGAAGACCCATGGACTCACCCTGACGGTCGCTTCGACGTCGCTGGATACCTCGATCACCAGGGAGAAAAATTTGTCCAGCGCTTCGATGCCAATTCGTACCTGGCTATCAGCAAGACCATGGACAGCTTCGACCCGGTACGGTCTCATGGTTCGCCACAGGCCGCTTATGGACGCATTCGGGCGCACGTTACCCTGGTAGGAATATCCTCCGATTGGCTTTTCCCGGCTGCCGACGTGCGTGTGCTGGGCGAGCAATTCACCGCCGCGGGCGTGAAATGCGAGTATCGCGAAATAGCGTCCTCGCACGGACACGATGCTTTTCTCGCCGAACCGGAAAAACTGGCTACGATTCTGGCTGCGCACCTGTAGTGGTTCTTAGTTCACTCCTCGTGATCGCTCAGCATGAAACCTCCAGGTTCGTCATGCTGAGCGAATCCGGGGTCCCCGGCAACCGCGCAGTTGCGGTTGATGGGGTGGAGAAGCGAAGCATCCCACGAGATTGCCCTACTTCGCGCCGTTCTGGGCTTTTCGATGAAATGCTTCGGACGCGCTCCGGTTTCACGCCGTACTGGGCCTCTTCGTTTGTTGCGCTCGCCCAGAATGACATCCTGAAATTCACATGGCGAAATTCTGAGACACCATGCTATTTCCCATTCGACGGGTCCGGCGAGGTTGAGGTGTTGAGGTCAACAAAAGAATCCTCTCCGCGAGCCAGCCCCGGAGCGTAGCACCTGCCATCGGCGGCGTAACTGGAGGCGCAGTTCTCGGTGAACTGCCGTCGCCTTGGGGACTGGGCGAATTGCCATACCAATGCATCGCGTGTGCCGCTGGCCGAAGGCGGAGGCACCGGCTTGTCGTAGCTGCAACCGGGCGAAGGCGGGCACTGGTCATTTGACACCCAAAGCTTTGCCTGCTTGGCCCCGAGCTTCGCACGCAGATCCGCCGCCGTTGTTACGGGCGGCGCATTTTTCCGCGGCACTGGCATTCCCGAGCAGTAAACCCCCGGCACAAACCCGGCTGCGCGCACTGCTTCGCTCCAGGCTACTATGTAGGCGAATTGCTCAGGCAACATCACGCCGCCCTCCTCCTGGTCCAGAAAGATTACGGCACCTCGCTTGAAGCCCTCCCTGTGGGCCGAGTTCACGGCTGCCGCTGCGTCTTGCCGTCCGGTTAAACGCGCATCGCCCGAGGCCTTCAGTTCGCGATAGAGCTTGCCGTTGAACAGCAACAGAAATCCAAAATTGTGAGCCGCCAGAGTCGCACGCTTCCCCGACCATGAGTTCGTTTTTAAGCCGGGAGGCGCGCTTAACCAGTATCCGGTGTAGCTGAACGTCTTGCGCAACTGCGCCAGCGCTGCATCGCCGGGATAGTCGTTGCGGTCGAAGCCGAGATAGAAATCGTGCTCGCGCCCAGCCGTTGAATTGAACAACAGCGCTGCGGCCAGCGTGCCACAAAGCGCCAGAAAAACGAAAAACAACACTGGGACCCTTACGGTCTTCATAGGGAAAGATTATCGAAGATGGAAAGATTAACGAAGAGTTTTCATGTCCGCCTTTGAGCGCGCGCCTGAAAGTGGGCCGTCGACTTCCGCATCGCTGAATGACACTTACGCACTCTACATGATTAAAGGCTGCAACAAAGGCTATAACGTGATGGGCAACAAAAATGGAGCGGGAGACGGGGATCGAACCCGCGACCAACGGCTTGGGAAGCCGTGACTCTACCACTGAGTTACTCCCGCTCAGCATTCGTATTATAACCCTTCGGAAACCCGCCGCAACCGGTATCAGGAAGCGATCGTGGCCTTGTAGTAGCCTGTTGCCATGGTTAAAGGCGCCTTCCACATCGGCGTTATTTCGGATACTCATGGGCTGCTGCGCGAGGAGGCCCTGCGCGCATTGCACGGCTCGGATCTCATCATCCACGCCGGCGACATGGGGTCGGCTGAAATCGTTCCACGGCTTCGGCACATAGCCCCGGTGGTGGCCGTTCGCGGGAATGTCGACCGCGAACCATGGGGCACTTCCTTCCGCGAGCGCGAGGTCCTCGAGCACGGGCCGGCGCTGATTTACGTCTTGCACAATCTGCGCGAGCTGGACCTTGCACCTGCAAAGTCAGGGTTTGCTGCGGTCATCAGCGGACACACCCACGATCCAAAGTATTATCTGCAAGACGGGGTGCTCTACTTCAATCCGGGAAGCGCCGGACCCAGACGCTTCCGCTTGCCGGTTTCGCTGGGCAAGATCACCGTCGTGGGCAGGGAACTCGTGCCGGAGCTGATAAAGATTTCAGATTGAATCATTTCAGATTTCAGATTGAAACCACCGCCGGAAGCCCGAGGCAGCCAATCTTCAAGCTGAATTTGTTTACCAGATTCCCTTGTCGCTGCCTGTCAGTTTAAAGCTGAGGGCGGCAGCCGAAGCCAGCGGAGGCAGCAGCGAAAGTCGCAGCGTAGCCAGCACGTTGCCGTCGAGGACCGTCCGCGTCACTTGCCTGGTGTAGAGCTCCGCCCCCTGCGGCATGATGGGCACGCGGATGTATCGGGCGCGCACGAAGATCTTCTCTCCGCCGAAAGGTGCAGCTTCCAAGACTTGCTTCGGCAGACTCAATCCGTGGCCCCTGTAACGGGCGAGATAGTCGCTCACTATTTTTAGATAGCTGCACACTCCCGGCCAAATACCGCCCAGATCGGCAGCCCTCTTCAGCTCCGCGAAATCCACTGCCCCGGAGTCGACCAGAGCGCCGCTGTTGACGATATCGCACACCCGGAAGTAGAAATGCCGGTACATACGTTGCAAAGTCGCCACGATGAGTCGCTCTTCGGGCGCTGGTACAAAGAAGCTATAGCCGCCTACGGTCTTCTCTACACGGCGGCTTACAAAGCGCGCGGCCATCCGCGTATGCTCGCCGGTTTGTCCCAGGCGCTGAGCGTGTACTTCGATGGCTTCGGGCAGTCCGGGGACGGCAAAATTCCACTTGTGAGCCAAGCGGTCTCCCCAACTGCGCGCTTCGATATGCGCCTGAAAGCGCTTGGTCATGACCTCGGCGACAGCGCCCTCATCCGCCGTTGTATAAAGGTCGAGATCGCTTCCCAGATCCGGATAATGGTCGAGCGACTTCATCACGCTGGTGGCGCATCCGGCCGCTTCCAGCTCGGAGCAGATTTTGTGCAGTGAGGCGAGCGCATTGGCAATGCGACTCCGCTCGCGCTCTATCTGCGCCCCCGTCCACTCGGCGAGCGCCACATAGGTCGCAGTGCCGTTTGCGGAAGTGGCGGCCGCGCGGCTTGCTGCTACCTGATGCAAAGGCTCCAGCGCGCGAAGAACCACGTGGTTGGAATCGGCAAGCGAATAGAATTCCTCGCGTTCGCTTTCGCTCAGGCGCTCGAAAGCGGGAAACAGCTCGTTGGCACTTTGCGGGTTAAGCGCAAGCAACGAAAGGATATGGATGACTTCTTTTTCCTTGGGAGACGCTAGAGCCATTTTTTCTGAGGCCTCAGGGCACAGTTGTAAAACAGTAAACTTAGATGTGAGTAGCGGTACATTAGTTGGTACTGGATGAAGATTCGTTCATTTTTCCAGCCGTCCGTGATTCCAGCCTGCGATTTATAATCCTGCTTCACCCTTCCCGGCAGATAGATGCAGCTTCCACTGCCTCAAACTGCCGGGCGGCGAAAAAATCCTCATGGAGGGCCGGCTTGGCCTACAACGACCTCAGAGAGTGGATCACCGCCCTGGACCGGGCCGGTGAACTGAAGCGCATCAAGGCGGAGAGCGACCCCATTCTGGAGATCGCCGAGATCACCGACCGTGTTTCGAAATGGGGTCCGCGCGGCGAAAAAGGACCGGGCGGCCCGGCGCTGCTCTTCGAAAATGTTAAAGGCTATCCCGCCTCGAAGCTGCTCATCAACCAGTTCGGCTCCGAGCGCCGCATGAATCTGGCGCTCAACAGTGACTCGCTCGACGAAATTGCCGGCCGCATCCGCCAGTTCATGGATGTCAAATCGCCACAGGGCTTCTTCGACAAGGTGAAGATGCTGCCGATGCTAGCCGAAATGAGCAGCTTTTTCCCCAAGGTCGTCTCCAGCGGGCCATGCAAGGAAGTCATCCGCCGTGGCGATTTCTCGCTACTCGATTTCCCGGTGCTGCAATGCTGGCCGGGTGACGGCGGACGCTTCATCACCCTGCCATGCGTCATCTCGCGCGACCCCAGGAGCGGCAAGCGCAATGTCGGCATGTATCGCATGCAGGTCTACGACGCAACCTCGACCGGCATGCATTGGCAGCGCCAGAAGAATGCTGCTGAGCACTATCGCGACCGCCTGCGCGCCGCAGCCGCGGCCGACTCGTCCGATGCGCGCGCGGCGGCCATCGACATCATGGCCCGCTCCGGTGGCGGCTCCCGAATTGCCGAAGGCAAAACCGTGAGCGGCAAAATGGAAGTTGCGGTCGCAATCGGTACCGATCCGGCGTTGACTTTCGCGGCTGTTGTTCCCGCGCCGCCCGACGTCGAAGAATTCTTGGTCGCGGGATTCCTTCGCCAACGGCCAGTTGAGTTGGTGAAGTGCGAGACGCTGGACCTTGAGGTTCCGGCCAGTGCGGAGATCGTGCTTGAAGGCTACGTTCTACTCGATGAGTTGCGCAGCGAGGGCCCGTTCGGCGATCACACCGGCGTCTATTCGCTGGAAGATCTTTATCCGGTCTTCCACGTCACCTGCATCACGCATCGCAGGAATCCCATTTATGCCACCACCATCGTCGGCAAGCCGCCACAGGAAGACGCTTACCTAGGCAAGGCTGTCGAACGAATCTTTCTCCCGCTGATGAAGCTCACCATCCCGGAGCTGGTCGACATCAATCTGCCTCCCGAGGGCATATTCCACAACCTGATGATCGTCTCCATTCGCAAGTCCTATCCCGGCCAGGCGCGCAAGGTGATGAACGCCATCTGGTCGCTGGGCCAGGCGATGTTCACAAAGTGCATTGTCGTGGTGGACGAGGACTGCGACGTGCACGATCTGCGTGAGGTCACTCTGCGGGCGTTCAACAACATCGACCCCGAACGCGACATTCAATTCACGCTGGGGCCGGTTGATTCGCTTGACCACGCCTCACGGCTGCCGGATTTCGGTTCCAAAATGGGTATTGACGCCACGCGTAAATGGCCGACTGAGGGCTTCACGCGTCCCTGGCCCAACGAAATTAAAATGTCTCCTGAGATTAAGGAACGGGTCGCCAAGCGCTGGAAGGAATTTGGGCTGGAATAGGGTAAGCCAGCCTCGCGGGTGGCTCGTTCAAGCCCCGCAGTTGGGCTTGAGTAGGGTAGTTTCTTGCGCGTGAGAGTAGGATTCTGAAGTTACAAGCGACGATGAAATCCTGGCAGGAATCGGACGCCACTGAAACACCAACGGCACTCGACCGCCCCAAATCATTTCTCCTGACATCGTTCCTTTGCATAGCTCCAGGCCGAAAATGACGGATGTCCAGCATCCGGATCATCGGTCACGATGAATGGGTCCGGTCCAGAACCAGTGTACTGCCCGTATCGTTCCTCCGCCGTTAAATCAAGTGAAACCTCATTCTGGACAAACTGGTCTACCATGCGTTTGCAGGCCGCAATCGCCTCGTCCAGAGTGGCAAAATCACCCAGCTTGTATCGAGCCTCCTCGTCCATGTAGTGGTAGTTGTCATCCACATAGACCGAATATGTATGCCCTGACCCCAACAAATTGTCCCCTGATGTTTTCATCATTGTGGTGGGGCAGTTTCCCTACAGCTTCCCCAAATAATCGACGATCTCCGGCGAAGTCCACGTCACCGCCCCAATGAACTTACGGCGCAGCACCCCCTGGCGATCGATGACGAAGGTTTCCGGGAACGCAAATGTTCCGTAAAGCGTATTCGCCACGTGCTTACCGTCGCGCACCGTCAGAACTCCTGGCATGTGCAGCTTGGTAAATTTATCGTACGCATCCTGGTCCTCGTCGGCGCTGACGGCCAGGATCACGACCTTGTCGCCCAGTTGCTTCTGCAACGCCACCAGCGAGGGTATCTCTTCAACGCACGGCGGGCACCAGGTAGCCCAGAAGTTGAGCACCACGGGCTTGCCGCGGAACTGACTCAAAGTAACCGTACGATCTGAGTCGGTAATCGAAAAATCGGGCGCGGCGTCGCCGATGCGGGCTGGTTGCGAACCGCGGCGGCAGGCCATTACCATGCAAATAGCAAGCAAGCTGAACAACAGGATGTAACGATTCAGGCGCATCACACCTCTATAATACAAAATTGGACGCACCGAAGGCCGCAATGTCAGCATCGTCCACTTCCGTCGGCTCGCAAACGCCGAAGCTATCGGTCATCATTCCCGCGCGCAACGAAGAAGCCAACATTGGCCGATGCCTTCGCTCTATTCTTGCGCAGCAGGGAATTGCCTTCCAGGTGATCGTCGTCAACGATCACTCCACGGATCGCACCGCCGAGATAGCGCGGCGGGTTGCGCAAGAATTCGACGAGGCCCCCGACGCGTGCCGTCCGCGGGCAATTGTCATCGAGGCTCGTCGTCCGCTGCCCGAGGGCTGGACAGGCAAGGCCAACGCGCTCTGGAGCGCCATGCCGCTTGTCCGGGGCGATTGGCTGCTGTTCACCGACGCCGACACCGAGCACGCGCCCGGTTCGCTGGCTGCGACGGTTCAAGAAGCCGAGCAATTCGGGGTGGATATGCTCTCGCTTTCGCCCGAGCAGGAAGTCGAAGGCTTCTGGGAGCGCGCGCTGATGCCGGTCATATTTTCGGAACTGGCGTCTGCTTTTCCTCCGCGGGATGTCTCCGACCCAACAAACCCGATAGCGGCGGCTAATGGCCAATACCTGCTGATCCGGCGCGGCGTCTATCAAGAAGTTGGCGGTCATGCGGCCGTCGCCGGGGATTTGCTCGAAGATGTTGCCCTGGCGCGCCGCGTCAAGGCGGCTGGCTATATCCTGCGTTTCCGAATGGGCAAGGGCATGGTCCGCACCCGCATGTATCGCGGTTTGCGCGAGATGCGCGAGGGATGGACAAAGAATCTCGCGCTGCTGTTTCCCAAGGCAAGCAGCTTGGCTTGCCGTCGGATGGCGGAGTTTGCCGTGCTCATGGCGCTGCCGCCGGCCGCCGCCGGCGCATGGATTGCGAAAACAGGCCCGGTTCGCTATGCGCTTCTCGGTGCCGCAGCCGTCGCCTGGGGAAATTTTCTGCTGCGTACGCGCAAGGCGCATTTCGACATGCTTTCTACCGGGCTGGCTTTTTGCGGACTGCCGCTGTTCGCTGGACTGCTAGTGCGCTCGGCCAGGGCCCATCGGGATGGACGCGTGGAGTGGAAAGGACGCAACTATTGCGTTTCGCCGGCATCTGCCAAGATAGAAGAGAATCGATCTCGGGCAAGCGCCAGTATCGAGCGCATACCCTGATTGTCAGGGCAATCCTTGGCGGGGCCTTTGGGTAGTAGACTTGTCAGGGGGTCGCCTACGGCAGTTTCAATACTCAGAGACGAGATTGCTGGAGCCGCTGGGCAGCCATTATAGGCAGGTTCTGGAAGCACTATGATCTATCTGACGCGTAAGTGCGAATTTTCAGCATCGCATTACTACCATAACCCGGAGCTGAGTCCGGAAGAGAATCGCCAACTCTACGGCAAGTGTGCCAACCTGAATGGCCATGGCCACAACTACACGCTGGAAGTGACGGTTCGCGGCGAAGTCGACCCCACTACGGGTTTCGTGATTGACCTGAAAGAACTCAAAGAGATCATGAACCGCGAGGTTGTCGAAACGCTCGATCATCGGCATCTGAACAAGGAGATCGCCGAGTTCGCGCGATGCAACCCCACCACCGAAAATATCGCTGTCTTCATCTGGCAGAGGCTTGAGCCGGAACTGAAAGTCGCGAAACTGCACCGCGTCCGGCTCTATGAGAGCCATGACCTGTTTGTAGACTTCTTAGGGGAAGCATGAAGGCTCATCTCACCAAGCGCTATTGGCTCGCTGCGTCGCATCGCCTGCATTCGGAAAAGCTCACCGAAGAGCAGAACCGCGCCACCTACGGCAAGTGCAACAATCCTTACGGACACGGGCACAACTATGCCGTCGAGATTACAGTGGGCGGGCAAATCGATGCGGCCAGCGGCATGATCTGCGATCTCGGTGAGTTGGATGGCCTTGTTACCTGCGAAGTTCTGGAGCGCTTCGACCACCAGAACTTGAACTGTTTGCCTGAGTTTCGCGACGCGGTGCCCACTAGCGAGAACCTCTGCAAAGCGATCTATCAGGTCTTGCATCCGAGGTTGCGCACGGCTCATCTCGAACGGGTGAGGCTCGAGGAGACATCGATGAACAGTTTCGAATACTCCGGGGCCCCCGGCGAGCCCGCTGTTGGCTTGCTGGGGTGGTCGGGCGACGAGGAGAGCGACCGGTGAAGCGCAGCCGTAAGCACACGGAATTCGAGGACGTCATGGAAGACGCGATATTGAATGTTACCGCCCCAGCTGGCGCCGCGCCCGACAAAGCCAAGGCCGCGCTTGCCGGCAATCATCTCTCCGCGCTCGCCCAAGCCAGCATGGATGAGCTGATCCACGAGATGTTGGTGAAACTTGGTGAAGATCCGCAGCGCGAGGGCCTGCTGCAAACCCCTGTGCGTGTTCGTCGCGCCCTGGACTTCCTGACGAAAGGCTACAACGAGGACCCGCTCACCATGCTGAACGGCGCACTGTTCACCGTGGAGTACGACGAAATGGTGATCGTCAAGGACATTGAGATGTTCAGCCTCTGCGAGCATCACATGCTGCCCTTTTTCGGCAAGGTTCACGTCGCCTATATTCCCAACGGCAAGGTGATCGGGCTCAGCAAGATTCCCCGGCTGGTCGAGGTCTTTGCGCGCCGCTTGCAAGTGCAAGAGCGCTTGACCACGCAGATCGCGGAGACCATTCAGGACGTCATTCAACCGCAGGGCGTAGGCGTCGTCATTGAAGCGCGGCATCTGTGCATGATGATGCGCGGCGTGGAAAAACAACATTCCGCGGCAGTCACCTCCGCGATGCTGGGCGCTTTCCGGGATCTCGATACGCGTAGTGAGTTTCTTTCGCTGATTCGCCAGAAACAGCCGAGCGACTACTAGAGTGTTTCATGAAGGGGAACGTCGGAACTGGTGGCCACATCCGGTCCGCTTAGTGAATGTGGGGCTCCCGACGAGGACTGGCTCGTAGGGGCGACTGGGGCCAACCTGGGGTAGGTTGGTGACACAGGAACATCTCTCGCGTTAAAGTAGTTTCCTGGTTGGTGTATCCTCCGTACCATGGCGCGCAAGAACATCAAGAGCACCAAGACCGTGGCAGCCGGCCAGACCCGCACGCGGCGGAAGCCGGTAAGTGCTCGGTCCGCGAACACTGACGGCGCGGCTCCGTTGCGTGGCAAAGTCGCGCTTGTCACCGGAGGAAACCGTGGCATCGGTTTTGCCATTGCCCAGGCTCTCGTTGCGGCCGGAGCTTCGGTGGTCATTGCCGGACGCGATGAGCGCACATTGCAGGCGGCTGCCGCCCAGCTGGCAAAAGCACGGGCGATTCATTGCGACGTTCGCGACCCGCATTCCGTGGAGCGGCTCTTCCGAGTCATCGGAGAAAAGTTCGGCGGCCTCGACATCCTGGTGAATAATGCGGGCTTGGCGCATCCCAATCGGGAAATAGCCAAGCTCCCTCTCGCCGAATGGCAGGAAGTTATCGAAACGAATCTCACCGGATTGTTTCTGGTGACGCGAGCGGCGCTGCTGCTGATGCGGGCTGGCGGCACGATCGTTAACAACCTTTCGGTTGCCGCCCGCACGATATTCCCAGGCATGGCCGCCTACACCGCATCCAAACACGGTGCGTTTGGCTTTACCCAAACCCTGCGCGAGGAGCTGCGGCCGAGGCGGGTCCGCGTCATTGCCCTGATGCCCGGCGCCACCGACACGGCCATCTGGGATCAGATCTGGCCCGATGCTCCGAAGCACAAAATGATGGCGCCGCAGGTGGTTGCCAAGGCCCTGCTGTCCGCTATCCTGCTGCCTGACGACGCCACGCTATCCGAGTTGGTGATCACCCCGACCGGCGGAGCGCTGTGAGCTGATCCGGCATGCAGATCCAGCCCCGGTCAAAGCGCGGCAACGCGCCGTTGCACCAGCAGAAAGTACAGAGCTACCAGGATCAATAACAATCCGTTCATGCCTAGCACCACCGGTGCGGTAAACACGGGAACGAACCATCCCGACAACAGGTTTCCCACGGGCATGCCTCCGCGAAACGCACAGTTATATACGCTCATCACGCGCCCACGCATTTCGTTGGTGGTGATCAACTGCACCAGCGAACTCACCGTGGCAAAAACAGCCATCATGGAACCGCCTACGAGCACCAGCATGGCATAGCTCAACGGCAACGATTTTGAAAGGGAAAACCCCGAAATTCCGGCGCCCAGGCAGACGAGCATGATAAGCGCGACCCGCCCCTTGTTATGTATGTTGCCCCTCCCGGCGACCATCAGCGAGCCGCAGATCGAACCGACGCCCATTACGGAAAGCAGGTTGCCGAAAGTTTCGGGACCGCGATGAAAGATGTCTTTGACGAACACCGGAATATAGGTCCGCATGGGCATGCTCAAAGCGGTCATGCAGAACGCCAAAACGGTAAGCGCCTCCATGGAGTCTTGCCGGCGAACGTACTTGATGCCTTGCTTCAAACTGCTGAAGATCGAGTCGGTGGTGATCTCCGGTAGATATCGGGCGGTGATAATCCAAAGCGAAACGATCGGCGCAAGGAAGGAGAGCGCATTCAGCCCAAAGCACCACTTTTCGCCCAATTTTGCCAGGGCCTGACCCGCGAGCGCAGGTCCTATGATGACCGCCATGTTGAACTGAATGGAGTTCAGCGCAATCGCGTTCGGCATGTCTTCTCGCTTGACCAGGGTGGGAATCAGCGCCATGTACGCCGGCCCGCCAAAGGCCTGCGCCAAGCCGCAGACGAACGAAAGACTGAGGATATGCCACACGTGGATCAGTCCGGTCGCCACCAGCACAGTCAGCAGCGTGGCGCTCGCCATCTGCACGTACTGGGAAACGAGGAGAATCTTCCGTCTCTCAGCGCGGTCAGCTACTGCGCCTCCGATGAGCGTGAAAAGGAAGATGGGGATTCCACCAAGGAACTGATCGAGCGCGAGCAAAAAGGCTGAATGCGTCAGACGATAGATGAGCCAGCCTTGCGCCACGATCTGCATCCAGGTGCCGATACTGGACGTACAGGCACCCACCCACATCAGGCGGAAATCTCGATATTGAAATGCTTTAAATACCCTGCGAAACGTTGAGGTCTCCTTGTGCAACAGATGTCGGGGATACAGCTCGGCTGCTTCGGCAACGGGCGTTCGGCGCCCGGTCGCCATGACCAGCCCTCAAAACTCTTGGATACAACTATAAGGGAATTGCTCCAGCGGCGCAGAGCTGAACGCAATTAACGCCGCCTGCCTCGCTGCTCGTCAGGGTCAGGGTGCACCCGGTTGTAGAAGATCCATTGCGCGAACATGGCAAGCGCCCCAAGCTGCTGAAACGGCAGAGCGCCTGCCACATTAGATGAAGGAAAGGCACAGTTGCCGGATGGAACGGACAACATGCCTCAAATCGCGTGCGGAGACGAACTCACTGCGACATGCCACTATTTGCCAACGCCTTCGGCGCCAACCCGAGCATTTGCCTGGCTTCGGCAGGCGTGGCAATCTCCCGGCCCATAGCCAGTGCTATTTGCTTCATGCGAGTCAGCAAGCCCAGATTGGTCGAAAGAACTCCCTTGACATGGTAAATGTTATCTTCAAGGCC
>Ga0181535_10003725_pt1 | contig 17478 bp, 18 predicted proteins | sample PEATcosm2014_Bin_44_FD_119774 | JGI IMG/M metagenome (GOLD analysis project Ga0181535, IMG submission 119774) | Peatland microbial communities from MTU Mesocosm Facility, Houghton, MI, USA - PEATcosm2014_Bin17_30_metaG | ecosystem: Environmental > Terrestrial > Soil > Wetlands > Peat | place... | reverse complement strand
GCTGCGCCGCTCGCCGCAGAGCGATCGGACCGCCGCCGGCAGCTGGTGGGGGGCGACGATGCCGGAGAGGACGGCGTCCTCCCAGTCGTGGCAGACGTAGGCGATCCGGTCGGCCCAGCTCACGACCTCGCCCTCGGGGGTGGCCGGGGCGGGCCGGGACCAGCTGTGGTTGGCGATGCCGTCGACCGTCTCGGCGCACAGGTTGAGCGGGGCCAGGGACACGAGCGCCCCCCAGGGCGCGTGGTCGAAACCACCGGGCACGTAGGGGTCGAGCGCATCCTCGCTGGCATGACCGCCGGGGCCGTGCCCGCAGTCGTGGCCGAGGGCGATGGCCTCGGTGAGGTCCACGTTGAGACGGCATGCACGCGCGATCGCCGTGGCGACCTGTGCCACCTCGAGCGCATGGGTCAGGCGGGTGCGCTGGTGGTCCTGGGGGAACACGAAGACCTGCGTCTTGCCGGCCAGGCGGCGGAAGGAGCTGGCGTGGAGGATGCGGTCGCGGTCACGCTCGAAACAGGTGCGCCACGCGTCGGGCTCCTCGGGCTCGCGCCGGTTGCCGGCGCCCGACGAGCGGGTGGCGCCGGGCGCCAGCAACGACTCCTCGAGCTCCTGGCGTTCCTCGCGCCCTCTGGGCATGGCGGGGAGGGCACCTCCGGTGCGGGGGGATCCCGGCGGCGGTCCGACACGGGCGTGCGAGTCGGCGTGGGCCAGGCGGACGGGCCCCGAATAGCCCGACATCGTCGCCGCCCAGCGGGCGCTGCGCTCCGTCGTGGCTGGCTTCGGCGTGCCGCTCATGCACTGCAGTCTGCCCGGTCGCTGTAACGTCCAGGTGGCCCCCGGGACCGACCGGGAGCCCCGAGAGGAGTGAGACCAGGTGGACGTGCGCATCGGCATCACCCACACACCCAAGGAGCTCGAGGTGGAGATGCCCGACGACGCCGATCGCGACAAGGTCGTCGCCGACATCGAGAAGCTGCTCAAGACCGGCGACGGGGTCCTCTGGCTCACCGACAGGAAGGGCCGCCGGGTCGGCATCCCGGTCGTCAAGGTCGCCTACGTCGAGGTCGGCGCTCCGTCCTCGGACCGCCGCGTCGGGTTCGGCGCCCCCTGAGGACGTCCACGTCTGTGCGGCAGGCACGGGGGCGGTGAGCGCGGCCCCGGACCTGCTCGACCTGCGACTGCTCTTCGTCACCGGCAAGGGCGGCGTGGGCAAGACCACGGTCGCCGCGGGCCTCTCGCAGCTGGCCGCGGAGCACGGCAAGCGCGTCCTCGTCTGCGAGGTCGACGCCAAGGGCGACGTGACCTCCCTGTTCGAGGCACCGCCCACCGACTTCACACCGCGGGAGATCGCGCCCGGGGTCTGGTCGATGTCGATGGACACGGAGGCCTCGCTGCGCGAGTACCTCAAATTGCAGTTGCGCATTCCGGTGGTGGGCCGCATCGGTCCGCTGGCCAAGGCCTTCGACTTCGTGGCGACCGCGGCGCCGGGCGTCCGTGAGATCCTCACCGTGGGCAAGCTGTGCTGGGAGGTGCGCGAGTCCCACTACGACATCGTGATCGTCGACGCCCCGGCCAGTGGCCACATCATCGGGCAGCTGGCCGCGCCGCAGGCCATCAACGACCTGGTCAAGGTCGGGCTGATCCGCAGCCAGACGGACTGGATGCTCGACATCCTCTCGGACGCGCGCCAGACGGGACTCGTCGCGGTCTGCACGCCCGAGGAGATGCCGGTGAACGAGACGCTCGAGCTCGCCACCAGGGTGCGCGAGGAGACGACGGTGCGCATGTCGGCCGTCGTCATCAACCGCGTCCTGCCCGAGCTCTTCGGCCAGCGCGAGGAGGAGATCTTCGAGCAGCTGCGGGAGCCCGGCGTCGAGCGCGTGCTGTCGGAGCGGGCGGGGGGGACGGTGACCCCGGTGCTCGAGGCCGCCCGGCTCGCCGTGACCATGCGGCGGACCCGCTCGGCCCACATGCAGCGGCTCCAGGCCGGTCTGCCCGAAGGGCTCCCGGTGCTGCTCCTGCCGTACCTCTTCGCGCGCAGCTTCGGGGCACGCACGACGCGCCAGGTGGCCCGAGCCCTCGGCGAGGAGCTGGGACTGTGACGGCGGCCGCGCCCGGTGCGGCCAAGACGGTGGCGCAGCTGCTCGCCGCCAAGGACATCGTCATCGCCTGCGGGCCGGGCGGGGTGGGCAAGACGACGACGGCAGCCGCGCTCGCTGCGACCGCGGTGGTCGAGCAGGGCGGCCGCGTGCTGGTGCTCACCGTCGACCCGGCGCGCCGGCTGGCCGACGCACTTGGGTTGAAGGGGATCGGGAACGACGAGGTCCGCATCACCGACGATGTGTTCGAGCGGGCGTCGGCCCACCCCAGGGGCGAGCTCTGGGCGGCGATGCTCGACACCAAGCAGAGCTGGGACGACCTCATCCGCACCCATGCCCCCGACGCCGAGACGCGCGAGCAGATCCTCGCCAACCCGCTGTACCAGAACATCTCGGGGCGCTTCGTGCAGTCGCACGACTACATCGCCATGGAGCGCCTCTACGAGATCCACTCCGAGGGCGCCTACGACCTCATCGTGGTGGACACGCCTCCGACGCGCAACGCGCTCGACTTCCTCGATGCACCGCAGCGCATGGCCGACTTCTTCTCGTCCCGGTTGCTGCGGTGGCTCATCGTGCCCTACCGCTCGCGTCTGGTGAACTTCGCGTCGAAGCCCTTCTACCAAATTGCCGACCGCATCCTCGGCACGCAGTTCCTCGCCGACATCTCCGAGTTCTTCATCCTCTTCCAGTCGATGTACGCCGGCTTCGTCGAGCGGGCTGAGGCGGTGACACGGCTCCTCTCGGACCGGCGTACCACCTTCATGGTCGTCTCGACGCTCGAGGCCACGCCCGTGCGGGAGGCGGAGTTCTTCTCGGCGGAGCTGACGGCGCGCAAGCTGCACCTCGGCGCGGTCGTGCTCAACAAGGTGCTGCCCGGGTACCTGCGCGACCCGCAGGCGGACAAGCTGGCCCAGTCCATGACCGGCCGGACCACCGAGCTGGCGGACGGGCTCACCGACGACCCGGTCGTGGCGGCGCGCGTCCTGGGGGAGGTGGCGGAGAGCTTCCTCAACTTCGGAGTGGTGGCCCGCCGCGAGGCCGAGCAGCAGGCCGAGCTCAAGGGCACGCCCGACGTGCTGGTGACCGTGCCGTTCTTCGACGCCGACATCTACGACATGGGCGGGCTGCTCCAGCTCGGCGCGCAGGTCTGGGACTGAGCAGCCCGGTGGCGGGCGGCCCGGGCGTCGGCCCCGGGCGCGGCGCCTACCATGCGTGCATGGCCCAGCTCATCAATCCAGAGGTGCTCGAGTACGCCGACGCGCACACGACGGCTCCTCCGGGCCACCTCGAGTCGGTGGATGCCTCCACCAGGGAGGGGTTCGCCGCCTGGGGGATGATGGTGGGCCGCCAGGAGGGTCGCTTCCTGGAGCTCCTGGTGTTCGCCACCCAGGCGAGCAGCGTCCTCGAGATCGGCACCTTCACGGGCTACTCGGCCATCGCCATGGCGGCCGGCCTCGGCAGAGACGGCGCCATCATCTCGCTCGAGGTCGACCCGCACCACGCCCAAGTGGCGCGAGGGAACATCGCGGCCGCAGGGCTCGAGAGCCACATCAGCGTGATCGAGGGCCCGGCACTGCGCTCCCTCGAGGAGCTGCAGGGTCCGTTCGACCTCGTCTTCATTGACGCCGACAAGGTCTCCTACGACGCCTACTACGAGGCGGTGCTGCCCAAGCTGGCGCCGCACGGGCTCATCGTGGCCGACAACACGCTGCAGAGGGGCGGTGTCCTGGCGTCGGAGCACGACCCGCACGAGGGGGCCCGGGCACTGCGCGCCTTCAACGACAAAGTCGTGAGCGACCCTCGCGTCGTGTGCGTCCTGACCACCATCCGCGACGGCGTGACACTGATCCGCCGGGCCGGCTGAAGGCCCGGCCGGGTGCGGGAGCGGGTGCGGAGCAGGACGGTGACGGGCTGACATGCTCGACTACCACCTCCATCTGTGGCCGCACCACGAGCACGACACGCCACTGCGGGTCGAGCAGCTGGCCGAGTACTGCGAGCAGGCGGAGGCCGCCGGGGTCACCGAGCTCGCCCTGACCGAGCACCTGTACCGCTTCCGCCAGGCCGACGCGCTCCTGGGCGGCTTCTGGGACGACGGGCGGGTGCCGCCCGCGTTGGCGGAATCCATGGCCGGCTACTGGAAGTTCCACGCCACCGCCGACCTCGACGCCTACGTGGCGTGCGCGCAGGAGGCCAAGGACGCCGGCCTGCCCGTCGTCATCGGCCTCGAGGTCGACTACTACGAGGGCCGCATGGACGACGTGGCCCGCCTGCTCGGGGGGTACCCCTTCGACGTCCTGCTGGGCTCGGTGCACTGGGTCGGCGGCTGGCGGTTCGACGATCTCGACGACCCGGTGTCGATGGAAGAGTGGTCGGTGCGCCAGGTCGACGCCTGCTGGGACGCCTACACCGCGGCGATGGAGGAGCTGGCCGCCTCGGGTGCGTGCGACGTGCTGGCCCACCCCGACCTGATCAAGGTCGCCGGGTACGTGCCGGACGCGCCGGCCGAGTGGTGGGACCGGATCGCGGAGGCGGCCTCGTCGTCGGGCATGGCGGCGGAGTTGTCCTCGTCCGGTTGGCGCAAGCCGGTGGGGGAGCAGTATCCGGCCCAGGGACTGCTCGAGCGTTTCGTGGCGCGCCGCGTCCCGCTCACCACGGCGTCGGACGCGCACCACCTCGACCATGTCGCGCACCGGGCCGAGGACCTCCGCGCGCTGCTGGCCTCGGTCGGCGTCGGCGAGCTGCAGGGGTACCGGGCCCGGGCCCCGCACGCGGTGCCCGTGGCGCGCGCCGGGGCGGGATCGGGCCACCCCGCCGTCGAACCGTCGGGGGCGTAGGTGCCGACCCCGGCCGAGCTGGCGCAGAGCCACACCGACCTCAAGCCCGAGGAGCTCGAGCATCTGCAGCGGCTGCTCGGGAGCTGGAGCGTGCTGGCCGACCTCTCCTTCTCCGACCTCCTGCTCCTGGTGCCGGTGCACACCGTGGGCGAGGACCAGGCCCGTGAGGCGGGGGAGGACCCCGAGCTCGTCGTGCTCGGGCAGATGCGGCCGAACAACCGCCCCACGCTGGTGGACCAGGATCTCGTCGGCCAGACCGTCAACGAGTCGCAGTGGACGCTGGTCGCCCACTGCCTGCACTCCGGCGAGATCGTGCGCGGCAGCATCCACCACCCGGTCCTCGGCGAGCAGGTCCCGGTGGAGAACATCCCCGTCCGCTTCGAGGGCCGGATCATCGCCGCGCTGCTCCGTGTCTCCCTGGCGCCGCTCAAGGGTCCGACCAGCATGTACGAGCGCACCTACCTCGACGTGTTCGAGAGGCTGGCCGACATGGTGGCGCAGTCCGCCTTCCCCTTCCCCGACGAGGACGTCGGTACCGAGGAGGCCCCGCGGGTGGGCGACGGGGTCGTCGTGGTCGACGCCGACGGGCGGGTGGAGTTCGCCTCGCCGAACGCGATGAACGCGTTCCACCGCATGGGGATCTACACCCAGCCCGAGGGGCGCCGGTTCGGCGACCTCGACATTGAGGAGTCGGCCGTCGAGTGGGCCCTCGCCACCGGGCGCCCCGTCGTGGAGGAGGTCGAGCGCCGCCCCGACGTCATCGTCCTCGTGCACTGCATCCCGCTGCTGTCGCACGGCGTGGTCACGGGGGCGATGATCCTGCTGCGCGACGTCACCGACGTGCGACGCCTCGACCGGCTGCTCCTCTCCAAGGACGCGGCCATCCGGGAGGTGCACCACCGCGTCAAGAACAACCTGCAGACGATCTCGTCGCTGTTGAGCCTCCAGGCCCGCCGGGTGGGCGACCGCGCCGCCCGGGTGGCGCTCCACGAGGCGGAGCGCCGCGTGCGCTCCATCGCGCTCGTGCACGAGATCCTGTCGCGCGACCCGAGCGACCAGGTGCCCTTCGCCGAGATCGTCGCCTCGCTGGTGCAGATGGCCGAGGACTCGGTCGTGTCGTCGCAGCCCATCGTGATCTCGGTCCACGGGGACCTCGGCGAGGTCACGGCCGACGTGGCCACGCCGCTGGCGGTGACGGTGGCCGAGTTGCTGCAGAACGCCGTCGAGCACGCCTTCGACCCCGAGGCCGGCGCCGGCACCAACTGGGCGACCGGGTTGGAGGGAGCAGGCGGTGCCGCGGGCGCCGCCACAATGGGCCACGTCGACCTCACGATGTCGAACGAGGAGACGGAGCTGCGCGTCGAGGTGCGCGACGACGGGCTGGGACTGCCGGAGGGGTTCGACATCGAGCGGACGTCGAGCCTCGGCCTCTCGATCGTGCGCGACCTCGTGGTCAGCCAGCTGGAGGGGACGATCTCAATGGAGGCCATGCCCGCATTCGAGGGCGGGGGGACGCGGGTGGCGATCTCGGTGCCGGTGCGGGCACCGAGATGAGCGCGGCGGCCGGTCGGGTGGCCCGCCCCCGGGAGGGTCTACGGCCAGGCCCGGCGCGCGGTGCTCAGAATGCGGCGCGCTGCGAACGGCGTGCGGCCAGCCACGCCTTGCGCAGCTTGCGGCGCTCCTCCTCGGAGGTGCCGCCCCACACGCCCGACTCCTGGTTCGTCGCCAGTGCGAAGTCCAGGCAGGGCTCGAGCGCCTCGCAGGAGCGGCAGACGCGCTTGGCAGCCTCGATCTGGTCGACCGCGGGGCCGGTCGTGCCGACGGGGAAGAAGAGGTCCGGTTCGGTGTTGCGGCAGGCGGCCATCCGCCGCCAGTCGTCCGCGTCCCAGTCGACTGTCCGGTTCCACATGAGAGCCATCGGGTGTGCCTCCACCAGCATTGTGATCCTTTTCACATGATCGGGCCCAAAAGGTGTCCGTCCGTGAAAAGCGGGTTAACGGGTCAGAGGGTAACGGCCTGCCGAAGGGCTGGCAAGGAGTTTTCGTGCAAAATTCCGCCGCCCGCGCGCTGCATCCGTGACAGGTGGATCGGAGGTGACCGGTGACGGCGGTGTACGCACACAGGGGTTGCACCGAGGGTTTCACCGAGAACACGCTGGACGCCTTCGCGGAGGCGCGGCGTCTGGGGGCCGACGGGGTCGAGCTGGACGTGCGGCTGACCGCCGACGGGGCCCTGGCGGTGCACCACGACGCCGAGATCCCCGGGCTCGGCTTCATCGCAGCGCTGGGCGTGGCCGATCTGCCGGCCCACGTGCCGCTCCTGCCCGATGTCCTGGCCGTCTGCGACGGGATGGTCGTCAACGTCGAGATCAAGAACGCCCCCCAGGACCAGGGGTGGGACCCGACCGAGGCGGTGGCGGCGCTGACGGCGGCGGCCATCGAGGAGGCCGGATGGGCCGAGCGGGTGATCGTCTCCTCCTTTCAGCCCGCCACGCTGCTGGCGGTGCAGGCGGCAGACGGCCGGCTGGCGCTCGGCGCGCTGTGGGGGTTCGCCGCCGACCCGGGGCCGGCTCTCGGCGAAGCCGTCGCGGCGGGGTTCCGGGCCGTTCACCCCTTCGTGACCTCGGTCACCCCCGAGCTGGTGGCGGAGGCGCACGCGGCGGGCCTCGCCGTCAACGTGTGGACGGTGAACGCGCCGGATGACCTGCGGGCGATGGTGGATCTGGGGGCGGACACGGTCATCACGGACCGGCTCCGTGCCGCGCTCGCCGCCACCCGCGGCGGGCACGGGGGCTGAGGCCCGGCCCGGGAGCGGAAAAGGGCCTGTCACCGGGCCGAATGGCGGCCGACCGCCCCGGTCCACAAAGATGGTCGGCCATGAACGTCGTCGTATGCGTGAAGCAGATCCCCGATCCGGCCGCCCCCGGAGCGCTGAAGCCGGACACCAACACCCTCGACCGGTCCGGCAAGCTCATCATGGACGACTCGGACAACTACGGGGTCGAGATGGCCCTCCAGCTGGCCTCCGGCGAGGGCGACGAGGTGACCCTGGTCTCCATGGCCCCCGGCGGCGAGACGTCGGGCCTGCGCACCGGCCTCGCCATGGGCGCGGCCAAGGCGATCCTGGTCAGCGACGATGCGCTGGCGGGCAGCGACGCGCTCGGGACGGCCAAGGTGCTGGCCGCCGCCATCGGGCGGGCCAACCCCGACCTCGTCGTCATGGCCACCGAGTCCACTGACGGCTACACCGGCACCCTGCCCGTGCAGGTGGCCGAGCTCATGGGGCTGCCGTCGGTCACCTTCGCCAAGGCGATCTCCGTCGACGGTGGCTCGGTCAAGGTCGAGCGGCAGACCGAGGCGGGCTACGACGAGGTGGTCTGCCCCATGCCGGCCGTGGTGACGGTCACGGCGGGCGTCGTCGAGCCGAGGTACCCCTCGTTCAAGGGGATCATGGCGGCCAAGTCCAAGCCGGTCGACAACCTGACGATCGCCGACCTCGGCATCGACGCGTCGCAGGTGGGCGCCGCAGGCGCCGGCCAGTTGATCACCGACGTCTCGGAGGCCGAGGCGCGCTCCGGCGGGGAGATCGTGGTGGACGAGGGCGACGGCGCGCAGCGCGTGGTGGCCTTCCTCGAGCAGCTGAAGGTGGTCTGAGATGCCGATCGACAAGGTGTGGGTGCTGGCCGAGGTGGGCGACAACGGTCCGACACCGGTCACGCTCGAGCTGTTGACCGAGGCCCGCGCGGTTGCATCGACGGTCGAGGCCGTGGCGTGGGGGGCGGACGTGGCGTCGCTGGCCGGTCCCCTCGGGGAGTACGGGGCGTCCACCGTCCACGACATCGGCGACCTCGGTGGCGCGTTGCCCGGCGTGCCCGTGGCCGCTGCGATCGCCGCGCTCGCGCAGGGTGGCAACGCGCCGGACGCGATCCTGATGCCGGCCACCTACGACGGCCGTGACGTGGCGGGGCGCCTCTCCGCCAAGCTCGACCGCCCCGTGCTCACCAATGTGACGGGCCTGGTCGAGGTTGACGGTGGGCTGGCCAGCCAGCACCCGGTCTTCGGCGGCAGCCACATCGTGACGGCGCGCTTCACCGGCGCGGGCCCCGGCATCTTCGTCATCCGTGCCAAGTCCTTCGCTGCGGAGCCGTCGGGCGGCGCCGCCGCCGCGGTCGTGCCGGCCGCGGTCCCCGACGTCGCAGCCACCAACACGGCCAGGATCGTCGAGCGCCACGTCGAGGAGCGCAGCGGGCCCAAGCTGGACGAGGCCGCAGTGGTCGTCTCGGGGGGTCGCGGACTGGGCGACGCGGCCAACTACGCGTTGATCGAGGAGCTGGCCAAGCTCCTCCACGGTGCGGCCGGCGCGAGCCGCGCCATCGTCGACGCCGGCTGGGTGCCCTACTCGCACCAGGTCGGCCAGACCGGCAAGACCGTGAAGCCGACCGTCTACATGGCGTGCGGGATCTCGGGCGCCACGCAGCACCTGGTGGGCATGAAGGGTTCGAAGAACATCATCGCGATCAACAAGGACCAGGAGGCCCCCATCTTCTCGGTGGCCGACCTCGGGATCGTGGGCGACGTGCACAAGGTCCTGCCGGCGTTGATCGAGGCGCTCAAGGCCAAGAGCTGAGCCTCGGCGACTGACGGGCGGCGCGGCGGTCCGCTCACCGCCCGGCCACCCCGATTTGGGGGTGGGCCGGCGATGCTGGCAGAGTGGTGGGTGACGTTGAGCCGGCCGTGCCGGGGCCACACCCGGCTGTCGCGTGCCCCGCGTGCGCGCTCTGACGGGGCGACCGGCGGTACATTCGGCGCACCTTCCTGATCTCGCCGATGCTCTTTCCCACCATCGACTTCGCAATCTTCTTCGCCGTCGCGTACACGGTGAACTGGCTGCTCAACCCCTACGCGCGCTGGTGGAAGCTCGCCATGATCGCGCTGAGCTACGTGTTCTACGGCTGGGTCGGGTGGAGCTACTGCCTCCTGTTGCTGGCCACCACCGTCGTGTCCTTCACCGGGGCAGCCTGGGTGTCGGCGACACGCGACGAGCGCAGCCGGCGCATCGCCATGGCGGTCTCGGTCGGCATGCTGCTCGGGATCCTCGGCTGGTTCAAGTACTACGGCTTCGTCTCGGTGAACGTCGACAACGTCACCCATGTCGTCGGGCTCGGCCGGGCGATCCCCCTCCTGCAGGTGGGACTGCCCATCGCCATCTCCTTCTTCACCTTCATGGCCATCAGCTACGTGGTCGACGTCTACCGGCGGGAGCTCGAGCCGGCCAAGCCGCTGGACTTCGCGCTCTACCTCTCGTTCTTCCCGCATCTGCTGGCCGGGCCGATCGTGCGGGGGACCGAGCTGCTGCCCCAGATCCGCCGGCGTCGCGACCCGGACGCCGTCGACTACTCGCGCGCCTTCTGGCTGATCCTGGCCGGGCTGTTCAAGAAGGTCGTGATCTCGTCCTACGTCTCGAGCGCGATCGTGACGCCCGTCTTCACGTCCCCCAGCCAGCACTCTGCCCCCGAGGCGATCTTCGCAGCGTGGGGCTACGCCGTGCAGATCTATTGCGACTTCAGCGGCTACACCGACATCGCCATCGGCCTCGCGCTCCTGCTCGGCATCCGCTTCCCGCAGAACTTCGACGCGCCGTACACGGCGCGCAACCTGCAGGATTTCTGGCGGCGCTGGCACATGACGCTCTCGCGCTGGCTGCGCGACTACCTGTACATCCCGCTCGGCGGGAGTGCGGGCAGCCAGGCCCAGACGATCCGCAACATCATGATCACCATGGTGCTCGGCGGCCTCTGGCACGGCGCGGCCTGGACGTTCGTGATCTGGGGCGCGCTGATGGGGCTGGGGCAGAGCTTCGGCCACCTGCGCCGCACCAGCCGCGTGCGCCGGGGGCTGCCGGCCGTCGCGGACGGCCCGGTGCGGGTCTGGGTGCAGCGGTTCCTCACCTTCCAATTCGTCTGCCTGGGCTGGGTGTTCTTCAACGCCTCGGGCACCTCGCAGGCCTTCGCCGTGCTGGGCCGGGTGTTCAAGGGGTGGGGCCAGGCGTCCCCGCTGGTCACGCCCCTGCTGGTCGTCACCGTCCTGGGCACGATCGCCTCCCAATTCGTGCCCCAGTTGAGCGTGGGCCGCCTGCAGGCCGCGTTCTCCCGGCAGCGGACGGCCGTACAGGTCGGCCTGCTCGGCTTCGCGCTGCTGGGCATCACCACCTTCGGTCCGGTGGGCGTCGCGCCCTTCATCTACTACCGCTTCTGATGACGGACGCCCGCACACCACCCCACCACGTGCAGTGGGAGTCGACGGCGGAATGGCGATCGCACCAGCACGCGGAACTGGCGCCACCCGACGACGGCCGGGTGCGGGTCCGGTGGACCCGCGCGCTGGCGCTCGCCCTCGGTGCGTTCGCGTTGTGGTTCCTCTTGTTCGCGCCGACGCTGCAGCACAACGCGCAGGTCTCGCCCGTCGGCACACGCCGCACCGTGAGCCTGGACGTCGTGGGGCCGGTGGCGGCGCTCAGCCGGGCGCTGGGCCTCTCGCACATCGTGTCGGTGACGGGTCGGGGCAACGGCCTCGCCACCGGGTCGGTGGCGCTCTCGTCGTCGGGGCCGCGGCCCGTCGTGCCGCGGCGCGGTCCGCGTCACGGGACCACACCGGGGCACGGCGGCAGCTCACCGACCCCGACGACGGCACCGCCCAACCCGAAGCTCCCCACGGCGGCCGACCCCCTTCGGGTCCTGATCGTGGGCGACTCCATCGGCCTCGACATGGGCGGACCGCTGCAGTCCGACCTGGCCGGGACCGGCGTCGTCAACGCGGCCCTCGACGGCCGGGTGAGCACAGGCCTGACCCGCCCCGACTACTTCGACTGGCCGGCGGAGCTGACGGCGGACCTCAAGTCGACGCAACCGCAGGTCGTCGTGGTCATGATCGGGGCCAACGACGCCCAGGACTTCCTCGGTCCGCCGGACGTGCCCTACACCTCGTCGCAGTGGAACACCCTGTACGCCCAGAGGGTGGCCCAGTTCATGCAGATCGCCGAGAGCGGGGGCGCCACGGTGGTGTGGGTGGGCATGCCACCCATGCAGGACCCGGGTCTGAACGCGCAGATGTCCGATCTCAACGCCGTGGTCCAGCAACGGGCGGTCGCCGCCCACCCCGCGGTCACCTACGTCAGCACGGACAAGTCGCTGGGGACCGCTCAGGGGGGCTACACCGCCTTCGTCACGAACGCGGCAGGGCAGATCGTCAACGTGAGGACCCCCGACGGCACGCACCTGACGCCGGGCGGCGGGCAGGTCGTGGCCCAGCAGGTGATCGCCGAGCTGCAGTCGCTCGGCTACCACATTTAGCCCGCCCGGACCCGGCGACGGCCCTCCGCTCAGACGAGCGGCCAGGGGTACGGGGGCCAGCCCCCGTCGTCGACCAGCTCGGGCAGGGCGCGCAGGCTGAGGAGCCAGGCCACGCGGTCGAGGGTGGCGGCCAGCTCGGCCGGCTCGATCAGCTCGCACAGCGCCGGTGGCGGCCCGTCGTGGGCCAGCCGCGCCAGGTCCTCCTGCACCGCGGCCTCCAGGGGTGCCCCGCCGAAGTCCCAGATCACGGTGCGCAGCTTGTCGTCGGCGTTGAAGCACAGCCCGTTGTCGATGGCCCAGAGCCGGTCCTCGGCCAGGAGGACGTGGCCGCTCTTGCGGTCGGCGTTGTTGGCCACGACGTCGAACGCGCACAGGCGCATCAGCACGGGGTGCCACCTCGGCTCGTCGCGCAGGGTGAAGTAGTGCGACGTGCCGTCCTCGTGGACGAACCGTTGGACCGAGCCGGGCCCGAAGGGTCCTTCGCGGCGCTCCACCGTCTCGGGCACCAGCCCCCAGCCGAGGTGCTCGGAGAGCACGTAGGCGGCCACCTCGCGCCGGAAGAGCCCTCCGGGGAAGTCCCACAGTGGGCGCTCCCCCTTGTGCGGCTTGTAGACGGCCAGGAGCTCTTCGCCGTCCAGGCGGCAGGTCACGAGCAAGGTCGCGTTCGAGCTGCCCGCGATCCGCCCGTGCACCTCCATCTCACCGTCGGTGAGCACGTGTTCGACGGCGGCGTCGGGCACGGCCCTCAGGAAGCCGGTGGCCGGTGCCCGTTGGTGCGCGGGCAGTTGTGCCCAGCGGGGTCAAGGGGGAGCGCGCACAGCGGGCAGGGCGGCCGCCCCGACTCCACGAGGCGCGTGGCGTGGATGGCGAAGGCGGCGGCCTGCTCGCGCGTCAGCGCCACCCGCAGGACGTGCCCGCTCTCCTCCACATCGTCCTCCTCGCCCTCCTCGTCCTCGACGTCGATCTCCTCGAGGACGAGGACGACGCGGTCGAGCTCCTCGTCGTAGGAGACGCCGATGGTGCCCACGACCCATTCGAATTCCTCGGTGCCGTAGAAGTCGAGGTCCTCGGGCAGGTGCCCCGGGCGGCCCAGCTCCTTGACGATGCGCCCGAGGTAACCGGCGAGGACGGCGACCTGCTGCTTCTCCACTTTGACCGTCGTCTCGGACAGTCCCTGACGGCAGTAGAAGAGGAAGAGGCGGTGGCCCACCTCGCCGATCACCCCGACCGTGCAGTGGTCGGGCGCGTCGAAGTCGAAGTCGTCGTTCACCGCAACCCCATCGTCACGACGGCGCCAGCTCCTCCAGCGTGCCCGTCGAGTTCACGCACAGCACGATCGGGCCGCCGGCGCCGAAGAGGATCGCAGAGATGGAGCAGGGCGAGATCGTGATGCGCTGCATGAGGTCGAGCGGCACCCCCGCGGCAGCGGCGACGATGGCCTTGATCGGATCGGCGTGCGAGACGGCCACGATCGTCTCCCCGGGGTGGTCCGCCACGAGGGTGAGCACCGCGTCCATGGACCGGACCGACATCTCGGCGAACGACTCGCCATCGGGGAACCGGAACCCGCCGGGCCAGCGGTGGACGGTGGGCCACTCCTTGGTCCGGTACAACCGCGCCAGGGGCTTCTCGGTCCAGGCGCCCACGTCGACCTCGACGAGCCCGGGTGCCGTCCGCACCCGCAGGCCGAGCGCCTTGGCGATGGGAGCCGCAGTCTCCCGTGTCCGCTCCAGGGGCGACGCGTAGACGGCGCTGGGGGCCTTGGTCAGGGCGGCGATCCGATCGGCCGCTGCCCCGGCCTGTGCCCGCCCCTTCTCGGAGAGGTGGAGCCCGCCGGCGCGACCGGGCAGCATCTTGCCCGTGGTGGGCGTGGTGCCGTGGCGCACGAGCAGCACAGCGGTTGCGGGGGGAGCCTTCCGGCCACGACGAGACGCGGGTCGGGTCGAGGCGGATCGGGCTGACGGCGGCACGGGAGCCCATCGTAGGCTCTGCGCAGTGGCCTCCAACCGTGCCCAGAGGGACTCCTTGGCCAAGGTGCAACGGGAGGTGACGGCGTGCCGCCGCTGTCCCCGCCTGGTGAGCTGGCGCGAGGAGGTGGCCCGGACCGGCCGGGCCTCGTACGCCGGACAGGTGTACTGGGGCCGTGGCGTCCCGGGCTTCGGCGACCCGCACGCCACGCTGGTCATCGTCGGCCTGGCGCCTGCGGCGCACGGTGCCAACCGGACCGGGCGGATGTTCACCGGGGACCGGTCCGGCGACTGGCTCTTCGCCGCGCTGTACCGGGCCGGCTTCGCATCGCAGCCGACCAGCACCTCCCGTGAGGACGGCCTCGTCCTCACGGGTGCCTACATCACCGCGACCGTGCACTGCGCGCCGCCCGCGAACAAGCCGGAGCCGTCCGAGCGGGCGAACTGCGCACCGTTCCTCGCCCGGGAGCTGTCGCTGCTGCGACGGGCCGCCGTGGTGGTCGCGCTCGGGCAGGTCGCCTGGCAGGCCGTCGCGGCGCAGGCCGGCCTCCGGCCGCGCCCGACGTTCGGCCACCTCGCCGAGAGCCCGCTCCCGGGGGGGCTGGTCATGCTCGGCTCGTACCATCCCAGCCAGCAGAACACCTTCACCGGCAAGCTGACCGTTTCGATGTTCGACGCGGTGTTCACGCGGGCGCGCCGGCTGCTCTCCACGGCGGACGGCGCGGCGCGGGGCTCGGCTCAGGACACGAGGTCGTAGAGGAGCCGGAAGAAGCGGATGCGCGCCGGGTCGGGCGCGATGCCGTAGCCCTCGTAGAACAGCGGTTCGAACCGCTCGCCGAAATTCCAACAGGTGCTCCAGCCGCCCGTGGCCACGTCCCACCAGCGGTCGGCCACGCCGAGCTCGCCCAGGTCGACGTAGCCCGTCACCGCACCGTCGCGCAGCAGCGCGTTGGGCGGGCAGTAGTCGCCGTGGCAGACGACGAGGTCCTCGTCGGTCGGGGCGGTTGCCACCAGCTCGGCCAGGGCCGCCGCCGGGCTCAGGTGGCGGTGCTCCTCGTGGAAGCCCCCGGGGTCGATGTCGTCGTCGGCGACCCTCCGCACCACGTGGTCCACGGCTCGCGCGGTGTCGAAGCGGAACGGGCACCACTCCTCGCCGACGGCCTCGTGGAAGGCCCGCAGCCCCCTGCCGAGCGCGGCGACGAGGGCACCGGGGTCGTCCCGCCACACCGGGTCGGTGGCGTCGCGCCCGGGCAGCGCCTCGGTGAGGAGGATCGTCGCGGCGCCCTCGTGCTCCAGCGCCACCACCGTGGGGACCGGGAGGTAGGGGGCGGCCCAGATCATCCGTTCGGACTCCCCGCGCAGTGTGGGGTGGCGGCCCTCGGTGTCGACCTTGGCGAAGCGCACGGTGCCGTCCGGGGCTGTCAGCCGCCAGGTGGTGACGGCGGGCACCAGCCGATAGGCCAACGTGGCCACCCAGCCCGGCGCGAGACGCTGCAGGACCGGCGGTGGCGCCGGCGCGTCCGGCGGGTTCCCCATGGCGTGCACGGTAGGGGGCTCGGGCGGCAACGGCTACCGTCTCGGCGACGCTGCGGGGAGGATGGAGTGCGCGAACCCGACGACGTGACGCCCTGCGAGGCGTCCGAGATCACGAGCTGGGACGACACTGCCGAGGTCGTCGTGGTGGGCTTCGGCGCCGCGGGGTCGTGCGCCGCCTTCAGTGCCGTCGAGGGAGGTGCGCGGGTTCTGGTCGTGGAGCGGACCGGTGGCCCGGGGGGCGCGGCCGCGCTGGCCGAGGGCATCGTCTACCTCGGCGGGGGCACGCCGATCCAGACCGCGTGCGGCTTTGAAGACACCGTCGAGGACATGTACCGCTACATGATGGCGGCCTGCGGGCCCGACCCCGACGAGGTCAAGATCGCCCGCTACTGCGAGGGGAGCCTCGGCCACTTCGACTGGTTGGTGGCGCGCGGCGTGCCGTTCGACCCGGCGTTCTGCGCCGAGACCTCCATGGCCCCGGCGGGCACCGAGGGCCTCGTGTACTCGGGGGGCGAGGACGCCTACCCCTTCAACGAGGTGGCCCGCCCGGCGCCCCGCGGGCACCTGGCGAAGACGAAGCGGTCGACCGGGTGGCTGCTGATGCAGCACCTCGCCGCTGCCGCGGTCGCCGCCGGCGCGTCCGTGGCGACCGACACCCGTGTGGACCGCCTCGTGGTCGAGGACGGCCGGGTCGTGGGTGTCCAGGGCCAGTGCTTCGGCGAGACGGTCTCGTTCCGGGCGCGTCGTGGCGTCGTGCTGACCGCCGGCGGCTTCATCTTCAACGACGACATGTTGCGCAAGCATTGCCCGCCCCTCGTGCGGGGCACGTTCAAGGTCGGCACGGAGGGGGACGACGGGCGCGGCATCCGCATGGCGCAGGCCCTCGGCGCCTCCGTCCGCAACATGTACGCCGGCGAGGTGTCACTCCCGATCACACCGCCACGGACGCTGATCCACGGGATCCTCGTCAACGGGAAGGGACAGCGCTTCATCAACGAGGACACCTACATGGGCCGGGTCGGCCAGTCAGCGCTCTACGAGCAGGACGGTGAGGTCTTCCTCATCGTCGACGAGGCGTCCTACGAGGTGAACTGGATGGGCCTGGCCGCCACGTGGGTGGGCGCGACGCCGGCGGAGCTGGAGTCGGAGATGGGCCTGCCGACCGGGTCGCTCCAGGCCACGGTGGACCTGTACAACCGGCACGCGGCGTCGGGGGAGGACCCCCTGTTCCACAAGGGCCGGTCGTGGGTGCGACCGCTGGTGCCGCCGATCGGCGCCGTCGACCTGCGCATCGGTCCGGCGCCGTACGCGCCCTTCACGCTCGGCGGCCTCGAGACGAGCGTGGGGGGAGAGGTGCTCGACCTCGTGGGCGACGCCATCCCCGGGCTGTTCGCGGCCGGCCGCACCACCGCCGGCGTGTGCTCGTTCGGCTACGCCAGCGGGCTGTCCATCGGTGACAGCACGATGTTCGGCCGCTTCGCCGGGGCTGGCGCGGCTGCGGTGCCCCTCTCCGCCTGAGGGGCACCCGGGCTCACTCCCGCAGAGCGGCGTACTCGAGCACCCGCGTCATGACGGTGTCGTCGGACTTGGCCACCGACCCGCAGTCGAACGGAGGCCGGGGGTCGTACTCGATCATCAGCTGCGCCGCCTCCGCCGCCGTCCGGTCCACCAGGAGCTCGGTCAGGCGC
>Ga0181535_10003724_pt1 | contig 17478 bp, 12 predicted proteins | sample PEATcosm2014_Bin_44_FD_119774 | JGI IMG/M metagenome (GOLD analysis project Ga0181535, IMG submission 119774) | Peatland microbial communities from MTU Mesocosm Facility, Houghton, MI, USA - PEATcosm2014_Bin17_30_metaG | ecosystem: Environmental > Terrestrial > Soil > Wetlands > Peat | place... | reverse complement strand
GGCGGATGCGCTCCGCACTCGCACACATGCCCGTTCGCGCCCGAATTTGTTCCCGGATTCGCGCTCGAACTCTGGCCGCGAACTTGAACCGCGCCGCCCGCGGCCCACAAACACATTGCGGTGAGCAACCACGCCTTCTGCATTGCAGTTACTCCTTGCCGCCCTCGGTCTTATCTGTGCGGAACATCGCGATGGCCTCAATTTCAATCAGCAGTTCGGGCCGGCAGAGGATGGCCTGAATTCCGGTTGACGCCGGCAACGGATCGAGTCCCTGTTCTTTGAAAAATGCAGTCCGCTCTTCGTTAAACGCCTCATAGTCGCGCTCGATATCGCGCAAATAGCAGGTTGTCCGGACGATGTCGTGCCACGTGCATCCCTCGCTCTCAAGCAACCCGGTAATGTTGTCAAACGTACGCCGCAGTTGCGCGCGGAAGTCGCCGACGTGAACGCTCACGCCACTCTCATCGATGGATGCCGTGCCCGAGATAAGCAGAATCGTGAGGCCGTTAAGATCGATCCGCATTCCGCGCGAAAATGAACTTGGCTTGGCATAAGCGAAAGCTTCGTTCAGTACGTTGTGGTTTGTCATGGCGCGCTTCTTCACTGGCGCCTGAGCTATGGTTTCGAGGATTTCCGCTAATCCGTTCATTTGTGATTCTCCTTGCCTTCGGTCGTATTGCCTGGATGTTGAAATATCCCGTGACTCAGCCCCTTGGCTGTCGCCACCCAAATATCACTGCCCTGAAAATCAATTCCCAATATGTAGTTGTGCGCCGGAGCGGATGTCACCGGAATGCTGGTGATCTTGCCTTGTGCGTCGCGCACTGTCATCTCCGGTTTCCCCTCGCTAAGCGACGGGCGATAGACTGCCCAGTTGGTGCCGTCGTAGTAAGCCAGCCCTTTGTCGGTGCAGAACCAGGCGCGGTTGGCATCAACGCCCTTCACAAAATTCGTGAAGTTCGACGGCAGCCCGCTGTCCTTGGTCAAAAAGTTGTGCCAGTAGCGGCCGTCGTAGCGGCTATCGCCGAAATAGGTCGATGCCCAGACAATCTTGTCCACGTAGCTGACTGATGAAACAATCTCATGAATCAGCCCCTGGTCTTTGAAAAGAACCAACTCGTTCTCGCCGTCGGGATCTTCGTATTTGTCCCAGCGTCCGGTAGTCTGGTCCAGTTCCAGCAGCCCGCTGCCCCACACGGCAAAATAAACCTTGTCCGCCGCCGCCGAAACGCCATAAACCCATATCTCGACCATCGGTGTGTTGCGCTCGTTGTAGAGCGACCATTGCCCCGTGCGCAGATTCAAGCGGCACGCGCCCGCTGCAGTGGCAACCCACACGTCCTCTCCTTCAACGGAGACGCCGTAAACCACATCGTTGCTCAACCCCGAGTTCAGTTGCGTGTAGCTTTCAATCCGCCCGGCCGAGATGCGGCTCAAACCGCCCATGGTTCCCGCCCACACATCGCCGGTGCGCTTGTCCAGCGCCAGCGAGAGAACCGCTCGATGCGCCAGCCCGTCTTTCGTTGAATAGGTCTTCCAGGCATGGTTCTCATAAACCGCCAGGCCGTTCTCGGTTCCCGCCCACACTCTTGCTCCATCCACCAAAACTGCGAAGACGTGATTATCCGGCAGGCCATTTTCCGCCGTGAAGTTTTCAAAGCGGAAACGTGGCATCTGCGGCACTGGCAAGCTTGCTCGCGACTGACGCAGCTTTTGTGCAACGCCTGCCACGCCCTTTGTTGGCTGCTGTGGCGCGCCGTAAGCTGCTGGAACTGCCATCCCGCAGCAGGCCGTGGCTGCCAGCATCGCCATCATCCAAGCCGTCTTGTGCAAGCTCTTCTTCATCGCGTCCTCAGATATTCAATCAAGTCGTTGAGTTCGTCCTTGGTCAGGTCGCTGGTGCGGCCATGCCTGTCTTCGGGGTTATAAACGGTCCAGATCTCCTCAAGCGTGCGCGCCGATCCGTCGTGCAGGTAAGGCGCAGTGAGCGCAACGTTGGTCAGTTGCGGCGTGTCGAGCAGACCCGAGTTGTCGGTCGCCTTTTTTGTCCCCACATCGAACGGCTTCTGGCTGGTTCCCTTCGGGCCGCTGTGGCAATAGGAACAGCGGTTGCTCTCCGCAATCGGTTTGCCAAATCTGTCCACCGTTCGCTCAAAGAGCGCCTTGCCGCGTTCCTGCCCTGGCGTCAACTCGCCGCCTGGCAATCGCCAGCGGTTGGGCCTCTGCGGAAGACTGCGAATGTACAGCGCCAAGTCCGCGAGCGTGTGATCCCCATACTGCTCCGAGCGCCAAAAGTACATCTCCGTGCGCGGCCCGCACTCGGTGGGAATGTCTGGATTGCCGCCATTCCACTTGAATGGCTCCGTGCCTTTCAGGTCTTCGATCAGCCGGTTGTCAACAATATCGCGGCCGAACCCATCCGGCTCCAGATCCCATTGCAATCCATCAAATGTTGAATCGATATGGCAGCTAGCGCAACCAATCTGGCCCTGAAAGGAGTAGCGCGCCGTATAAAAGGTCTGCTCGCCGCGGCGAAGCGCGCTCACAACTTTCGACCCTTCGAGCGCGATTGTAGAAGTCACTCGATTTGTCTGCGGATCGATGATGCTGATCGTGTCTTCGAGCCGATTGGCGACAAGCAATCTGCGGCCATCCGGGCTGAACACCAACCCGCGCGGATTGTGCCCTACCGGAATGCGCGCCACAATGTAATTCGCGCTTGCCGACAGGTCGTTCGCAAACGATCCGGAAGCCGGGCGCGGGCGCGCGTGAATAAAATGAAGCAACCGCGCAACATCGATGGCGATCACACACTCTGATCCGCCTGCCGTCACGTAGAGCCGCGATTTATCCGGCGATATTGCCACGCCAAACGGCATGGATGCATAGCGCTCCAGCTCGTCGAGCGGAATCTCGATAGGCTTTCCCACGTCGGCGCCAAACAAAGTAAGCGTGTAGGCAAAGGCGCCACCGTGCTCGAGATGCGCGAGCGGAACAAGATTCTTGGGATGATACTCGGCAACTGCGCCAAGCCGTCCATCGGCAGAAATAGCAAGGCGGAATACACCGGCGACACCAGGAAGTTGCATCCGCTCAACAACCACGGCACGCTCCGTGTCGATCACAGTGATTTCGGATTCGGGCGCGGTGCGATGGGGCGTAGCGTTCGGATACACGTGTGTCGCGTAGATCCGCTTGCCGTCGGGCGAAAGCGTCAGGTAGCTAGCGCCCCGGCCCGCCATCAGCCGCTTCTTCTCAACTCCAGTTCGCGCGTCCAGGACCGCGATGTCGTTCGAAATGCGATTGGCAACAAAGATCTGGTTGCCGCCTCTGTCTTCAACTACACCGGAAGGTTCCGCACCAACATTCCAGGTTGCGATCACCGCAAGCGATTTCGTGTCGATCACCGAGAGCGTGTCGTCCCAGGAATTGGTCACAAAGAGACGGTCGCCGGCAGCGGAAAGCGCCATGCCGCGCGGCACGTGCCCCACGGGAATCGCCCTGATGGACGCATAGGTCCGTGCATCGAGAACGCGCACTTCTTCAGTCTGCTGACAAAGCACGTAAATCCGCGCTCCATCGAGCGAAAACAGAACTTCGAGCGGCGAAGCGTACACCAGCGGCAGAGACGAACCGGCGCGCTCGTCTGCCTTCACCGGGAGATGCAGCACAGGCCACAACGCCGAAGCCACAACCAGCACGACCGCGAACGGCCCCGCTATCCGGCTCAAGCTTCGAGCGAGCTGCTCCGCTGTCGATCTCATTGCTTTGGCTCCTCGACAGTGACCACGCGGTCAGCTGCGAGCTTCTCCATCGTCTGCTCCCGCCCGCTTGGCCAGTGAACAATGAGCTTGTCTACAGTGATTGCCGAGTCGAGGCCAAAGTGCAGGCGGCCATCGTTCTGCGAGAGATAACCCGAGCCCGCCACACGCTCCGCTGTCTGCCGCTTACCAGCAGCGACGATCTCAATCCGCGCGCCGATCCCATCGCGATTGCTCTTTGTGCCCACCAGCTTGATTTCAATCCAGTGCCCGGCGTCTGTCGTGACATTCTGAAGAAGTGTTCCCTGCGCGCCCAGATTCACCAGGTAAGCACCAACTTTGCCATCGTTGTTATAGTCCGCAAAACAGGCGCCGCGCGCCACCGTGCGATTGCTCAACACCGGACCGGCCTGGCGCGAAACGTCTTCGAACTTTCCGTTTCCAAGCCCGTGAAACAGCGTGTGCTCCTGCTCAATCAGGTGGATCAACCCGCCGTGAAAAATCAGAATGTCCGAGTTTCCATCGTTGTCGAAATCGTAGACGCCGGTTCCCCAGCTCACATACTGCGCGTTCGCCTGCGAGACGCCGTTCGAGGCGCCCTCGTCTTCAAAACTCTTCGACCCCGTGTTCCGCAAGAAACGGTTATAGCGGCCATCGGTCACCCACAGGTCCAGCAACCCGCGGCCTTCGAAATCGGTGAAAACCGGACCCATCGACGACGTTGCCTCGCCATTCTGTCCGAAGGCCGTATCCGTATCGTTCGCAATCTCTTCGAAAGTTCCGTCATGCTTGTTGTGAAACAGAAAGTTTTCCGTGCGGTCGTTCGCAACGTAAATATCGTCCCAGCCATCGTTGTCAAAGTCGCCTGAAGTCACGCCCATCGTGCGGCCCACATAAGCGCCAATGCCCGACTTTTCGGTCACATCGGTAAACGTCCCGTTGCAGTTGTTGTGATAAAGCACGTTGGTCTCGCCGGCGTAGTCAAGCGGTCCAGGGTAGTTATCCGCCGCATAGAAGGCGTGATAGGTAGGGTCGAATTTCACGTACCGGCCAATAAATAAATCCAGGCAACCATCCTTGTCGTAATCGAGCCACGTGGAACTAATCGACCATCCATTTACCTTGATGCCAACCTTTGCGGTCACGTCGGTAAAGTGACCATTGCCGTCGTTGTGGTAGAGAACCACCTTGCCGTAACCGGTTACCAGCAGATCTTCATTGCCGTCGTTGTCGTAGTCTCCGGCCGTCACTGCGATTGAGTACATGTCCGGGTCCAGTCCAGACTGCGCAGTTACGTCGGTGAAGTGCCCGTTGCCATCATTGCGAAATAAATGATTGTGCGGCAGCGGACTCGGCTTCTCCTTCAGCGGGTACGGATGCATTGAATCGTCGAGCGGACGGCCGCTGACCACATAAAGCGACTGCCGGCCCGAATTGTCGTAGTCGAACCAGACGCAACCCCCGCCGGTTCCTTCAAGCAGCGAGCCCAACTGGCGCGACCCAAAACTATGCGTAAAGTGGATTCCAGCCTTGTCGGTGGCGTCTTCAAAGCGGATACCGGATGGGTGGGACGCCTTCGGTTTTGCCGCGACGGCCTGCGCCACCGAAGAGATCGGCGCAAAAAACAGCGCGCAGAAAGCCCATAAAAATAAATGCTTCATGTCACTTGCCTCCCAGTGCATTGGTCTGCGATTGGCTGACGGCCTTTGCGCCCGTCAAATCCACGGGGACCGTTGTGCGCAACAAGACGGCCGGCACGCGATTCTCCGACGCGCGCTCCGGCCCCGTATGGCAGCCGATACAGATGCGCTGTTCGCCGCTGCGAATCCAGAACCAGCCGTGCTCCTGCCGCACGACCGCGCCCTTTGCGTCAAGCAACGCAAAACGAATTGGCCTGTCACCTTGCGCCTGCACGAAAAAGGAGCCATCGGCCTCCACCGGCGCCGTACCGTTCGCAACCACGTGGCCTTGAGAGTCCATCGTTTCCAGCCGGACCCATGCGGGCGCGGCCTTCAAATCGCCCTCGCGCGATAAGCGCGAATCCAGCGCAAGCAGGTTTGCGTAGCTCCAGGGATGCAGCGCAGTCGGATGATGGTTCGGCCTCATGCGCGCCGCAACCACAACCGGATCGACGAGATTCTCCCCGCTCAAAGCGATCACTGCTTGCAGTGCGACCGGTGCCGACTTCGCCGCGCTCGACTTCAGCCGCCCGAGTGCATAATGCGCGCCTGAAGAACTCCGCGAACTCACCACCCAATCTCCTTGCGTTGTTTCCGCGATTTGGCCCGCGTATTCAGCCCGCGGTGCAACCACCCGAACCTCATGCGCCATCGGCGATGTAAACCGCGCCAGTGAGCTCCCGTGCGTGAAGACCACGTCGCCCGACGCCAACTGCTTCCCACCCCATCGCGCCAGCCCATGATCGCAACGGTACGACTCAACACCCGAGCCATCCGAATAGACCAGGTAGAGCTCCGGCGTCGATCCCGAGCCAAGCGGAAAATTCGCTTCAAATAAAATGCGCCCGTCAAGGAGCACGTCGACAGGAACCGCACTCACTGGAAGATAAGAGATTGGGAGTACGATCGATCCCGCATCGGCTGTGATGCGATCAGGCGCATGCTCGTCATTCTTGCCTGCAACCACCAGTTGATAACCTGCCGAAGTTCGCAATGCGTAAACCAGTTGCCCAGCGGGTAAATAGAGTGGACGAATCGCGTCGGCTGTGCTCGAGATCAGCTTGCCAAGCGAACCGTCTGCAATCGTAAGCTCCCATACCTGCCACGGATCGCCGGCGGCCCGCTTGCCCGCGAAGAGAACTCGCTTGCCATCGAACGAGACGTTTGCGTCCGCGCTGGCCGCAAAGCCCTTCACCAAAGGCGTTGCTCTGCCTTGGTGAACAAGCAAAAGCTGCGCGCCTTCGGGGAACCTTTCTTCGCTGCTCAGAGCTGCCAACGGACGGTAGACAGGCGCGGCCGTGACGATGATGTCTTCTCCCGCAGGCTTTGTGACACCTGGCGCTGAGCCACATACCTGAACCAGCGCGGCGACAATTGCAGTCATCGACAACACACGGAAGCGCAACCTCATCCGAGTGCCTCCATCAGATGGATTCCGGAAGAGCCATGCTGATCGGCCTCACCTTCCTGCGCTTTCACTGTGCGCAGTGCAATCCAGGGCGCAAGCCCTGTCATCATGGCTTCGAACTCCGCAAAATCCAGCGACTGGTCGCCGTCGCTCAATGCCTTGTCTGGATTGGGATGCACCTCCACCAGCAAGCCATCCGCCCCCGCAGCAATGCCAATGCGCGCCAGTGCCGCAACCAAGTCGCGATGACCGCACGCATGGCTGGGATCGGCGATAACCGGAAGACGGCAAATCTGCTTGAGTAGCGCAATGCCTGCGGCATCGAAGGTATTGCGCAACGCAGTCTCGAAGGTCCGGATACCGCGCTCGCAAAGGATCACATTGGGATTGCCGTTGGCCACGATCACTTGTGCGGAGCGCAACATGTCCGCAATCGTCGCAACCATTCCGCGCTTCAGCAGAATCGGCCTTCCCGAGCGCGCCGCCGCTTCCAGCAAGGAATAGTTCTCCATGCTGCGCGAGCCAATCTGCAAAATGTCGGCATATTCGGCAACCAGGCTGACGTCGTTTTCCGACATCACTTCGGTCACAATGGCGAGCCCCGTCTCCTCGCGCGCCTTGACGAGCAGCTTCAGCCCCTCAACGCCCAAACCCTGAAATGCATAAGGAGAACTGCGCGGCTTGAACGCGCCGCCACGAAGAAATTGAGCGCCGGCCCGGCGTACATGGTGCGCGGTCGCCATCAGTTGGGCCTCGGATTCAACCGAGCAAGGCCCTGCCATGATGGTCAATCCGCCTTCCCCAATCGCGAAATCGAGCACCGGCACCACTGTTTTGTGGGCGGATGCGTTGATTAGCACGTCAGGGCTCGCGGCAAAGAGTTCTTGCCAACTTGCACGCACCCCGTGCGCTCCATTCTGGGGAAACGTCAGTGTATCGCTGCGTAAGACGATGCACATCCATCGAAAGGTTGAGACGCGCCGTACCGCCGCGAATACCTTTTACCGACTTCTAACGTCGGCGAACCACCTCGCATGCGGGGCATGAACTCCACTAACCACAATCAGGCCAGCACGATAGCGGGTGGACAATAGCCGAAGGCCGCATCCACGCAACCGGCGACCCCCAGCGCCGTCTCATCCTCAAAAGGCCGCGCCACCACTTGCACGCCAATGGGCAACCCCTCCGGAGAGCTGCCGACCGGCACAACCGCCGCCGGCATGGCCAGCGCATTGAACCACTGCGTGTATCGCACCGCGTCTAGGTAGCTGACTGACTGGCCCTCGACGCTCCATGTCCGCTCATCGTGACGGAACGCTGGAATGCTCGCGACCGGGCACAGCAACACCGGAAATTCCTTCATTTCGTCCAGAACTCTCGAGCGCAACAGATCCAGTTCCGCCCAGGCATTCAGCAACTCTGTAGCAGTCAGCGGCCCGGCGGCCTCAGCAATCGACAGAAACTCCTTAAAAATCGGGCTCAGCCGATCGCGCCTGCCGCGAATCTCCGGCTCATAAAACATGGCCCCGCACTGGACAAAAAACGTCCACCAGATCTTCCGCAACTGCTCCAGGGCTCGCGGACGGAAAGGCTCTATGCGAAAACCCGCCTCGCGCAACGCTTGCGCCGCGGCGCGCACGGCATTGCGTGTCTCCCCGGTCACCGGAACAAGCCCGTCATCTTCGAAAAATCCAATCTTGTTGGCGCGTAGTTCGTCGAGCGACGGCTTGTTGAACTCCAACGGTGGGCTCACAGGATCGCTCGGGTCCTGGCCCGCCAGCGTGCGAAACAGCAGTTCAACGTCGCCCATGGTGCGCGCCATGGGCCCAATCGCTCCCAGTATCGCGAAAGGCCCCACGCACGGCGGCAGATGCCCGCGCCCCGGAATCCGGCCCGGCGTCGGCTTCAGCGCGCAGATGCCCGTAAAGTGCGCCGGTACCCGCACCGAGCCACCGCTGTCGCTGCCCAGCCCGCCCGCGGAAAGCCCAGCCGCAATCGCTGCCGATTCGCCGCCGCTCGATCCGCCCGGCGACCGATCCAGGTCCCATGGATTGCGCACGCGCCCGTGCAGCAAATTCGCGGTCTCATAGGCCATCAGGAACTCCGGACAATTTGTCGTGCCCAGAATCAGCGCCCCCGCTGCGCGAAGCCTTCCAACCACCACTGCATCTTCAGCCGGAATCTCGCCTTCGTGCAGCAGGCTCCCGATTTCGCACCGATACCCTGCGGTGGCAATCGAGGACTTGATAGTCACCGGCAAGCCATGCAGCGGGCCGCGCGGCTCCTTCACTGCATCCAGACGGTGCGCCTGCGCTCTCACGCGCTCCGCGTCAAAGTCGGCAAACACGTTCAGTTCAGGGTTCAGCCGCTCAATCTGCCGGATGTGCGCTTCGACCAGTTCAACCACTGAAATCTGCTTCGCGCGCAACAGCTCCAACTGTTTCTCCGCGGAAGCCAGCACAATCTGGTTCATCGACGTGCTCCACCGCCTGGTTCAGCCGCCTGATCCTCCAGTGGCGTCGATGGCATCAACTGATAGTTGAATCGATACGACCGCACCGGCTCTCCTGAATCAAACCGGTCATTCCAGTTCAACTGGTATTCAAGCGCGCCCGCATCGCTCGGATACGCTTCCCCGGCCGGATATGGATAGGCCGTCATGCCATGAAACGGCAGTTGAGCCACTGTGAACGGCGAAGCGTCCCACCAATCCATGTCCTTCACATACCCATTTGCATAAAAGAAGTAGTCGCGCTTCCAGTGATCCGGCAACACAGGCAGCTTGCTGGTGTCGAACTCGGCGCGAATCTCTTCGCCGCTCCCCAGGATCGCAAACCGGTCGTCCACGCCTGTCAGCAGCGGCGTCACATCTCCCATGTGTGTATAGCTGCCGCGCTCGCGCTGGAAGGGGCCCGTCAGGCTCACGCGCTCGTAGTCATAGTCCAGATCACCCGGATTTGCGCCATCAATCTGCGTTGGGTAACCGCGGAAGTGCAGCGTCGCCGACGCAAGAGGAACCTCGTTCGTCAGCACCCTTGCGTCTTCACTCTGGTCGATCAGCACCTGGTCCCAATAGATTTGCAAATTCGTCATCAGCCGGATGCGCCTCACGCCCGCCGGCAGCTTCCCGCTCAGGTCGACCACGATGGTCCGCTCCAGGCCCGCCGGGAACCCAGCCTCGCCCGGTATGCGCTGCCACGTGCCATCAGGCATCTCGGCTTCAACATAGGGAGAGATCGGCTTGATCCCCGCCTGCCAGGCTGCATACAGTGACGTCGCGCTGAAATAGTTCACATATCCGCTCATCAGCAACCGCAGCGGAGCCATCGGCTTCACGGCGCCCAGATCCAACGTGAGCGCATGCAGCTTGGCGAAGCCGTCGTAAGGCAGCGCGGTAAAACCGCTGGCAAAAACATGATCGCGGCGGCTCAAATTGTCCAGCACGTCGCGTCCCTCGCCGTCCCGCGCGCCCAGAGGCACTCGCGTCTCTGCGCTCGCAACCACGCGGCCCGAGGCAAAGGGTGGATCGTCAAGGAAGCGCTCGTCCGGATTCACCTCCACATCTTCCGGATGATCGACCGCCAGCAACCGCAGTTGGTCAATGTAATTCACCTCTTCCATCGGCTCCATGAAGCGCAGGCTCACTTTCCCGTTCATCAGCGCCACGTTCGCGCCGTCAACCTTCACCCATTCTCCTGGATTCGGCGTGTTGCGCCGCTGCGGCGTAAACCAGTGTCCCACCACCGCCGCGCCAATCACGTCGGTCACAAATTTGTAGCGATGCCCATCCCACACAAACAGCACCGGGCAGGAACTGCCGCGCCGATCCGCCTCTTTCATCGCGACCACCTGCTGCTCGGGCAAATCGATCTCGTCCTGCAATACCCCCGTCGGCCAAAGAATGCGCAGCAGATCGATCTTTGACGCATTGCCCAGACCAATCAGGATCTGTGGCGCGGCCTGCGTCTGATACCCGGATGCGCCCGCCAATTCCCACTTCTGCCAAAGTCCGCTCGCAAAAACCTCCACCTTCACGCCCAGCGCCGTTTTGTTATCCGCAAAGCCGGTCAGATCCAGGCGCACAAAGTGATTCTTGTTTGCCCCCACATTGCGCAGCAGCACCGGCGGAGCATCCTCCTGCGTCACGATCAAATCCGCCGCGCCGCTGCCGGTAACTTCAGCCGCAATCAGCCCGCGGGGTGAATGCAAGACGATCTTGTCGAGACCCAGTTCGGCACTCACATCCTCAAAGCTGCCGTCGCCGCGGTTGCGAAAAACACGCACCTGCGGCCCCGCCTTCGTCTCCACAATCGCCGCCAAATCGATCCATCCGTCATTATCTATGTCGATGGGCGTCAACCCCCAGCCGCGCACCGCATCCTTCAGCGGCAACTCAACGCGCTCGAAACGCCGCCCCACCTTGTCCGGCGCCTCCACGTTGCGCCATAGCGTCAGCCCGGGCGCACCCGCGTGGCTCACGGCAATATCCATCCAACCGTCTTTGTTGTAGTCAAGCACCGCAATGCCCGCGCTGGGCGGCAGCTTCGCGTCGTTATACAACGGCTGTGTCGGGTACTTCCCTTCGCGCGGATTCACATAAATCAGAGGTGAGGGACCATCGCCTGTGATCGCCATATCCACGGCACGGTCATTGTTGAAGTCCGTCAGAATCGAGGCCGCGGTCTTTCCGCTTCCACCCAGCCCGGTCTCTTCCGTCTGCTCGGTAAATGTCCCATTGCCGTTGTTACGCCATAGCACGTTGGGCGTTCCGCCTGGCACAAGCGGTGAGCCCGTCAACAGCAGATCGAGATCGCCGTCGTGATCGTAATCCACAAACGTAATGCCCGATGGCTTATTGCGCGCCACCAGGCCGCTCTCTGTCGTCACGTTTTTGAACTGCCCATGCCCAAGGTTCTTGAACAGCAGCACTCCGCCGTCGAGCGCCACAGCCAGGTCATTCAGCGCATCGCCGTCGTAGTCGCCAACAGCGCATGCCACCGCACGGCCCTCTGCCTTCAGTCCGGCCGCTGCCGCATCCAATTCTTCAAAACGTCCGTCGCCGCCGCGATGCAAAACGCGAATGGCCTGCGCGCCCGTCTGCATCAGCACCAGATCCATCTGCCCCGTGCCGGTCACATCCAGCATGCAAGCGCCGCCGCCGCCCGTGAAGGATGCCGCCCGCGATCCCACTGCTCGTGCAGAAGCAATCAGCGGCTCCGCCACCATCTTCACCGGGATCATCCCGTGCTGAACCACTTCCGGCCCTTCAACCGTCGTCACAATGGAGTAGTGTCCCTGCTCGCCGTAGGTCAGCCCGAGAGCCGAAGAAATCTTGGAGTTCGTCAGATGCTGAAACCGCGCAAAGTGCTCCTTCGCCTCTGCCGTTTTACCAGTGCGCTGCAGCGCGCGCGCCAGCCCGAATTCTGCAGAAGCATGCAACGGATTGATCGCCAGCGCCTCCCGAAATAGATCGATGGCCTTGTCGAACTCTTTCATCTCCTGGTAGCATGCGCCTTCGAAATACAACGAATCGGCGTCGCCTGGGTCGATCTTTACCGCGTGCTGAAAGCTGGCCACCGCCAACTCCAATTCGTTGCCTGACCGCTGCGCCAGCCCCAGGTTGTACCATGCTTGGGCACTGTTCGGGTCGAGCGCGAGGGCTTGTTTAAATGCCGCCTTGGCCTCGTCCAATTTTTGCAGCGTAAGCAACGCAATGCCCTCGTTGGCCGTTGCCTGCGCAAACTTCGGATCCTTTTTGACGGCTTGGGCGAAGCTGTCCTCGGCGCGTTCAGTAAGCTGCTGGCCCATCTGGGCCACGCCACGATTATTCAGCCGGATAGCCTCTGCGTCGATACGCGTTTCGGCTTTAGCCGCCGCTGCGGCCAGAAGCACAAACCCAATCAACAACGTCTTTCGTATCGCCATCGTCCCCATCGCCGCAAATCCCCATTCCTCTTGAGCCTTCAGTTTACGCGAGCCTCTTGTCAGGCTGCATTGAACCCAAGCCCAGCGTCATCCAGCGGCTTCACGCAGCGCTAAGTTTATACTTCTCCTGTGCCTCCATCCCTGAAAGAGATCCCCTGGCGCGAGTTTCTTTGTCGGCCCGCGTTTCAATCGCTACCGCCGGAGGCCCTCAACGCCGAATTCAACGTGCCCACGCTCGTCACCGGCGCCGGCGGCTCCATCGGCTCCGCCCTTTCCCTGCGCCTGGCCCGCTTCTCTCTCCCCGCACTGCTCCTGCTCGAGTCCGCAGAAAGCAATCTTTACAAACTCCAGCGCACTTTGACAGACGATTCTGAATCCGCCTCGCGCGGAGTTCCCACTACCTTGATCCTCGGCAACGCAGGCGACCGCGCGACGATGGAGCACCTCTTCGCCCTGCACCACCCACGCATAGTCTTCCATGCCGCCGCCTATAAGCACGTCCCTCTGCTTGAGTCACAGCCTCTCGCTGCGATTGCGAACAACATCTTTGCCACAGAGACCGTCGCAACCGCGGCTGCCACCTGCGGCGCACGCGTGGTCCTGCTCTCAACCGATAAGGCCGTCAAGCCGGTTTCAGTCCTGGGCGTCACCAAGCGCGTTGCCGAGCAGGTTGTCCTCGCCTCCGGCGGCATGGTCTTGCGCCTGGGCAACGTTCTAACTTCCAGCGCAAGCGTGACGGAGGTTTTCGCGGACCAGATCGAGCGCGGAGAACCTCTCACAATCACCGATCCCGCTGCCCGCCGTTATTTCCTCACGCTGGACGAAGCGGTCAATCTGCTGCTTCTCACCTCCGCGCACCCCAATGCGTCCGCGCTGTTGGCGCCGGCTTTGCTCGCGACTTCCGAGATAGTCGAGCTGGCCCGCTTTATGGCCCGGCAACTCGCCCCAGGACGCCGGATTCCCATCCACTTCACCGGCCTGCGTCCCGGCGACAAACTCACGGAACTCTTTTGGAGCGCCGCCGACCTGACTATCCCAACTGGCAACGGCGATCTAGTCTCCATTCACACCAACCAGCTCGCGCCAAGCTCCTTGGAGAGAGGCCTTGCCGCACTTCACTCCGCCGCCGAAAATCACGATCTGGCGGCCGCTCTCAGTCAACTGCAAGCGCTCGTTCCCGATTTTCAGCCCAGCCCGAGCGTGCTTGCACTTACCCGCGACACCGGCTCGCGGACTTGCGTATGAACTCGATTGCTGCGCCCCCTTCCGGCACGGACTCGTCCGGAGCGCGGCGTCGCATTGGCGTCGTCACCACCTCGCGCGCGGACTACAGCCATCTTTATTGGCCACTTCGAGAGTTAGCCTCCAACCCCGGTATCGAACTGGGCGTCTTCGTTCTCGGTCCGCATCTCTCGCCCGAATTCGGCATGACGATCAATGAAATTGAGCGCGACGGTTTTCCAATCAAGGCCCGCATCGAGTGCCTGCTCAGCTCTGACACCGACACTGGTATGGCCAAAACCATCGGCCTCGCCATCCTGGGTCTTGCCGACGCCCTCGCCGCCTGGCGGCCCGACATTTTGCTTTTGATTGCCGACCGCTACGAGATGCTTGCGCCCGCTTCCACCGCACTCGCCCTGCGCATCCCAGTTGCTCACATCGAGGGCGGCGAGGTGAGTCAGGGCGCCATCGACGACCAGGTGCGCAACGCCCTCACCAAGCTCTCTCACATTCACTTCACTTCAACTGAAACCGCGCGCCGCCGCGTCATCGCCATGGGCGAGGAGCCGTGGCGCGTGCATCGCGCCGGTGCACCCTCCCTCGACCACCTGCGACGTTCTACCTTACTTGACCGCGCTACTCTCGAAGCGCGTTTGGATCTGACTCTCTCGTCCCCTGTTCTTATCGCGGCCTGGCATCCGGTAACCATCCTCCGCGACACCAATGCTGAAGCCAAGGCCTTCTTCACGGCGCTTGCCCAGACTCCGGGGCAACTCATCTTCGTCTACCCCAACGCCGACGCCGGCGGTCACGCGCTCATCCAACGCACCAAGACACTGGCAGCAATGCGCGCCAACACGCACGTCTTCGTGAATCTTGACGCAGTCACCTACTGGAGCTTGCTCGCCCATGCGGATGCGCTCATCGGCAACTCCTCGAGCGGCATCATGGAAGCGGCTTCCTTCGCTCTGCCAGTCGTCAACGTCGGCATGCGTCAGCAAGGCCGCGAACGCGCCCGCAACGTCGTTGACGCTCGTGCCGAAACCGCGGCCATTCGCGCCGCCATTCAGTGTGTTCTCCTCCCCAAATTCCGGAAGAGTCTCGCAGGCACGGAGAATCCCTACGGCGATGGAACCGCGGCCGTCACCATAGCCCACGTTCTCGCCGCCGCCCCGCTCGAACGCCTGCTCGTCAAGCAGCCCACGCCTTTGCCCGACGTAATCGACAAAACTCCTTCGGTGCCTCGATGACGACGCGCATACCGCTTTCCGCGCCCGACATTACTGAGGCGGAGATCGATGCGGTCTCGGCAGTCCTGCGCACAACACAGCTCAGTCTTGGTCCCGAACTCCCCGCCTTTGAAACCGCATTGGCCGCTTATCACGCCGTCGATCACGCCGTGGCCGTAAGCTCCGGCACGGCCGGTTTGCATCTGGCGTTGCTCACGCTCGGCGTAGGCCCCGGCCATGAGGTCATTGTTCCTTCTTTCGCGTTTATCGCCGTGGCCAACACCGTTCTCCAAACCGGCGCAATGCCGGTCTTTGCCGAGATCGATCCGGCCACCCTCAACCTCGATCCCGCCGCCGTGGAGCAGGCCATCACCTCGCGCACGCGCGCCATCTTGGCCGTTCACACTTTCGGCATCCCTGCCGACATGGAGGCGCTCCAGAGTCTCGCGCGCCGACACGGCCTGGCCATGATTGAAGACGCCTGCGAGGCGATCGGAGCAGAATTCGACCGGCGTCGCGTGGGCAGTTTCGGCAACCTGGCCGTCCTCGGTTTCTATCCGAACAAGCAGATCACCACCGGCGAAGGCGGTGCGGTGCTCACTTGCGATCCTTCGCATGCGGCTCGCCTGCGCAGCCTCAGGAACCAGGGCCGCCAACCCGGCGGCGGTTGGCTCGACCACGCCGAGCCGGGCTATAACTACCGGCTCTCCGAAATGGCGTGCGCCCTCGGCCGTGTCCAACTCTCCCGCATCGGCCAAATGCTCGCACTGCGCCAAGCCGCGGCTGAACGTTACGACGCCCTGCTCGGTGAAATCCCCGGTCTTGAGCGCCCGCCCCTCGCGCTTCCTCGACGCCTGATCAGTTGGTTCGTCTATGTGGTCAGGCTTCCTGAAGGCGTAAACCGCGACCATGTGCAGGACCGTCTGGCCCGCCGCGGCATTGCCACCGGGCGCTACTTCGCTCCCATTCACCTGCAGCCTTCCTGGCGTGCACGGTCCACTTCCGTCGCACGAGGCCTCGCGCTTACCGAGTCCATAGCAAGGCGTACGCTGGCGCTGCCCTTCTTCAACCACATCGCTGCCGTACAGCAGCAAGAAGTAGCCGAAGCTCTCAGCGAAGCCGTTCTTTCCTCTGGAAAGGGCCCTGCTGAAAGCTAAGCAATGGGTGTTACTTCTTGATCGGCTTCTGGCGGCATGATCGTAGGTAGGCAACCAGATCGTTGACTTCATCCGCTTGAAGATCGTCCGTGAAGGATGGCATCTCGTTTCCGCCGTGAAGTATCTGCTCACGGATTTTGGACTTCGACATCTTCCGGCCCACGCCCGAAAGATCCGGCCCTTTGTGCCCCCCAACTTTGTTGATACTGTGGCAGTGCCCGCACCCATTGGCGGCAAAGACTGCAGTGCCATGGGCGCGTTGGCTCTGCGAAGATGCGAATGCTTGCGAACCAGCAGCTAAAACCAGGCAAAGCCCCGGGATCCAACCCTTCATTGGCCGTTTCCTTTGCCTGGGACATCATTCCCGGCCTCTTGCTCTCGATGCACGTGCCATGGCACGCTCTCCGCTGTCACTTCAGGATGCGTCCGCAAAAACTCAAGCGCATAGACATTGGCGGTCGGGTCGTCTTTTTGATCGGCAAACGCCGCCGCCTCGTGCGCTGCTTCCTTCTGCATTCCCAGCCGGCGGTAAACGATCGAGAGAATGTAGTGCGCGGAAAGATCGTCGGGATCAATCGACTGCACAGTCTCGTACTCCGTGCGAGCCTCCTGATATTTATGCTGCTGATAAAAAGAGAAGCCAAGCTCCCGGTGCGCATCCCGCGAACGCGGAAACTGCGTGATCACATCCAGCAAGTCAGCGATTGCAGCGTCGGGATGCCCCTGAATGCGATCCACCAGCGCCAGGTAATAAAGTGCCCGTGCATTGTGCGGAGCCAGCTTCAGCGCCTGCTCAAGGTTGGTCCGCGACCCCGCATAGCGCTGCCACGAAAAGTCTGCGACTGCAATGTTGGTATAGGCGTCCGCGTAATCGGGCCGCAACTGCGCCACATTTTCAAAAGCGCGCTCGCTCTCCGCATATTGCTGCGCATCCAGCAGCCCAATGCCGTAATTGTTCCACCGCATCCACACCGGATTGTCCGCGGCATCGGGCGGTGTCGCTGCATTCGAGCCAATCACCAGCGTTCGCGTCCGCGCTGCCATCTCCACAACCGGTTCATCGTAGTGCTTCTTGTTCATCGCAAAGTCGATAAAGTG
>Ga0181535_10003723_pt1 | contig 17490 bp, 9 predicted proteins | sample PEATcosm2014_Bin_44_FD_119774 | JGI IMG/M metagenome (GOLD analysis project Ga0181535, IMG submission 119774) | Peatland microbial communities from MTU Mesocosm Facility, Houghton, MI, USA - PEATcosm2014_Bin17_30_metaG | ecosystem: Environmental > Terrestrial > Soil > Wetlands > Peat | place... | reverse complement strand
TTATGCAATCCCTTCGTTAATTGGTTTTATCCTTTCCGTTGGTATACTTGCGGGCAGTTATCCGGCATTTTATCTGTCTTCATTTCAACCTGTCCAAATTTTGAAACCTTATACACAGGGAAGAAACCGGAAAAATTTATTCAGAAGTACTTTAGTTATAATCCAGTTTTCCGTATCTATTTCATTATTAATCGGAACTCTGATTATTAAAAATCAGCTTACTTATTTACAAAATAAAGATCTTGGATTCAACAAAGAGCATCTCATACTAATTAAAAACGCTGCCGTTCTCGGCAGTAAAATTGAAACCTTTAAAAATGAATTGACAAAAAATCATCAAATAACTTCACTTGGTTATTCATCATTAATGTTTTCTTCAGGAATTCCGGGGAGCGCTTATTTGTTTGATAAAAAAACAGGCGCCAATCCGTTATTCTTTCAGGTTTTAGATGTTGATTATGGATTTTTAAATACATTCCGGATTGAGCTTTTGGATGGCCGCTTCTTTTCAAAAGAATTTCCATCTGATTCCGTAGCTGTTGTTATTAACCAGGCTGCATTAAAAGAAATTGGAACTGATCACCCGGTCGGGAAAGATTTAAATTTTATAGGGAATGTTAAAGATCAGGTTTCTTACAAAATAATAGGTGTAATAAAAGATTTTAATTATGAGTCTCTTCATCAGCAGGTCCGTCCATTAGTTCTTCAATTACATACGCCAAGACAAGCCGCATACTTACTCACTTTACGTGTAATTTCAAATAACCCTGAAGACGCTCTGGGTTATATAAAAAACACATGGCAAAAATTCGCGGGTAAAGAAAATATTAATTTTGGATTTATGGATCAGGATTTGACCCATCTCTATGATTCGGAAGAAAAAACAGGAATTGTTGCGGCTATATTTTCTTTCCTTGCAATTTTTATTGCTTGTCTGGGGTTGTTCGGGCTTGCTGCTTTTGTGACCGAACAAAGAACTAAAGAAATCGGTATAAGGAAAGCCCTTGGTGCCTCGGTTTCAGAAATTGTAATTATTCTTTCAAAACAATTTACAAAATGGGTTGTGTTTGCAAATTTAATCGCTTGGCCTGTTGCCTATTACATTATGAATAAGTGGTTGGAAAATTTTGCTTACCGGATAGAATTAAATCTTTGGGTATTTGTATTGTCCGGGTTGTCTGCACTATTAATAGCATTAATTACTATAAGCTTTCATGCTGTTAAAGCAGCAACGGCAAATCCTATTAAATCTTTAAAATATGAGTAGCTTTCCCAAAGCCAAAGATAGCCGGATGTGTCTTTAATAGGCCATTCGGCTATCAATAAAAGAACATAGGAAGGTATTATGTTAAATAATTATATAAAAACGGCAATAAGAAGCTTATTCAGGCATAAAGTATTTTCATCTATCAATATTTTGGGCTTTGCTTTCAGTATAGCTGTTTGTATAGTTATAATATTGTTTGTTATTAAAGAAAATAGTTATGACAACTGTTATCCAAATGCTTCACATATTTATAAACTAATCGCAAGCAATTCAAGCACTATTGATTACCGTTTAAAATCAAATCTTGTAAACAATTATTCTGAAATAAAAGGCGGATGTATTTGCCAGGTTATCAATACTCAATCGGAAATAAATTATAATCTTAATAATTATTTTGAAGATAATATTATGTCTGCTGATAATGATTACTTCAAAATATTTAACATTAATTTTATTTATGGAAATATTGCGGAGCCGTTTAGGGATAAGAATTCGGCCATACTTACAGAAAGTCTTGCAAATAAAATATTCGGAAAAGAAAATCCTGTTGGTAAAGAGATTGTTTTAAATTTGTCACTTTTAGACACTGCAAGATTAGTAATTACGGGTGTAATAAAAGACTTCTCTGAAAATTCGAGTAATAAAGCCGGATTTATTGTAAATGCCGATAATGATAGGTTTAAATTCAACTTTAGCCGTGCCAATAATGATGACCCGGCTACATACAGGTATCTTTTTAATGTTTATCTGTTAATTAAAAATAATTCAAATGTAGAACAGGTTATTAAAGAAATAAATAATCATCCGGAAATCTTATATCCTTATGAAAAACAAATTGGGTTAATATCTTTAAGAGATATTTACTTGTCCGATAAAACAACCGGAAATATCAGCCTGAAAGGGAACTCTGAGTTATTAAGAATACTTATAATTATCGGTGTTATAATACTAACACTTGCTTCAATTAATTATATAAATCTTACATTAGCCCAGCAAAAACGCCGGAACAAAGAAATAGGTATAAGAAAAACCGTAGGCGCGGGGAAAAATGATATAATAACCGGACTGATAACCGAATCCATTGTAATAACATTATTAGCTTTTTTATGTGCATTGATTTTTGTCGAAGTAACACTCCCCTACTTCAGCCATATTTTTAGCAGCAGGTTAAGCTTGCAGCCGCTTTTGTTATTTCCATTAAATATAATAATAATCACTTCCGTATTAGTGATTGGTGCAATTGCAGGGCTGATTCCTTCATTAATTCTTTCTTCATTCAACCCGGTAAAAATATTCAGCGGGAATGCCTGGATCTTAACCGGTAAAGGAGGTATGAGAAATGTTTTAACTGTTTTTCAATTCACAGTTTCTATTGCTCTCATTTTTTGCCTGATAGTAATTCAAAAACAAATATCATTTGTTAAGCATAAAGACCTCGGCTTTAATAAAGAGCAATTATTAAGTGTGGATTTGCCTCACGGAGTTGGTTTTAACCCGACTAAAACCGGTGTTCTAATAAATGAGTTAAAACAAAACTCAAACATCCTCGATATTTCCGCTTCTTATGGAGCCCCGGGTAAAATTAGTTTGTCTATGGGATCCGGAATTCCGGGTAAAGACGGGCATATAAGATGTATTATTGCCGATTCAACATTTGTTAAAACTTTTGGTATTCACTTAATATCAGGTAGAAGTTTATTACCCGGTGATATTGGTAAAGCATGCATGATTAATGAATCAGCTTACAAATATTATGGTTGGAATAATCTGGTTAACAAAATATATAATAATGGAAGAAAAGGCGGCTTTGAGGTTATAGGGGTAGTTAAGGACTTCCATTTTTCTTCACTGCGTGAACCTATTGAGCCGGCATGTATAATGTTTGTTTCTGATGCACCAATTAATACTCTAAGTATAAGAATGAAATCCGGTTCAGTGGGTGAAACAATGAATTGCATAAACAAGACCTGGAAAAAGATTGTGCCCGACTATCCACTTAAATATCATTTTTATGATGATTTTTTTAACGAAATGTATATAAAAGAAGAACAGCTTGCCCAAACAATAGGATTATTTGCCACACTGGCAATAAGCATATCTTGTATGGGAATTCTTGGTTTGGTAATATTTGCCTCGGAAAGGCGGGCTAAGGAAATAGGCATACGCAAAGTACATGGTGCTAAAGTAAGCGGACTAATGTATATGCTTAATAAGGATTTTCTGAAATGGGTATTATTATCTTCTGTTATTGCGCTTCCGCTCGGCTGGTATGCAATGAATAGATGGCTGCAGGATTTTGCTTATAAGACAGATATAAACTGGTGGGTATATTTATTAGCAGGGCTTTCTGCACTGTTAATAGCATTTCTAACCGTAAGTTGGCAAACCTGGAGAACCGTTAAAAGAAATCCTATAGAGGTACTCAGGTATGAATGAGCAGGGCGCATAGCGCAAAGCGTAAAAAACAAAGTGCCAATTGAGAGGCGTTATGCGCTTTGCCCGGAGCAAAAATTTAGTAAATATATTATAAAGGAATAAATAGGATGTTACGCCATAATTTACTTATTATTTATAGAAATATTAAACGGAATAAAAGTACGTTTTTTATTAACCTGATCGGATTGTCTACGGGGCTTGCATGCGCGCTCCTAATTTACTTGTGGGTGAATGATGAATTGAACATGGACAAATTCAACCAAAAAGACAGCCGGCTTTACCAGGTTATGGAAAACGCAGAGCAAAACAACACTATTGTAACCGGGCCGTATACTCCGGATCTTTTGGCAGAAACCTTAGCTAAAGAAGTGCCGGAAGTTGAATATGCTGCAGCAGTTACTCCCTCATTCTTTTTCGGTAAAATTCCTGTTTCCACGCAGGACAAAAAATTTAAAGCTGTTGGACAATTTGTAGGTAAAGATTTCTTTAATTTATTTTCTTATCATATTATTGAAGGGGACAAAAATCAGGCATTATCCGCAAAAAACTCCGTTGTTATATCCAGCCAACTGGCAATGAAATTATACGGCACTACCCAAAACGTAGTAGGAAAAAGTTTTAACTATCAATTGCTTCAATTCAATAATCAATGTCAAATCTCCGGTATTTTCGAAGACGTCCCGTCAAATTCATCAGAGCAATTTGATTTTGTATTATCATTTGGGGCATGGATTGATATTTGTAATGCTATGCACAGGCCTATAAACTGGGATAATCATGCGCCCTATACATATATAGTATTAAAAAAGGGGACTGATATTACACAGTTCAACAATAAAATATCCGGGTTTTTAAAATCAAAATATAGTAATTCCAATATAACTTTGTTTGCAAGGCCATATTCGGCAGGTTATTTATATAACAAATATGAAAATGGTAAGCAGGCCGGCGGCAGAATAGAATATGTAAAATTATTTTCTATAATAGCAATATTTATCCTGCTCATAGCATGTATCAATTTCATGAATTTATCTACAGCAAAAGCATCAGGAAGAATAAAAGAAGTAGGAATAAAAAAAGCTGTTGGGGCGCCGCGCAAATCACTTGTCCTTCAATACCTGGGTGAGTCTATGTTGATGAGTTTTTTGTCGCTAATCGTTGCTATTGTATTTGTGGAACTTTTAATTCCTGAATTCAATATTATCACCGGTAAACATTTAACGCTGAATTTGGAAACAAACCTGATATTATCATTTCTTGGTATAGCTTTATTTACGGGGTTAATCGCAGGCAGCTATCCGGCATTATACCTGTCCGGCTTCAATCCGGTAATGATATTAAAAGGAAAACTCAATAGCAGTACAGGTGAACAATGGGCGCGGAAAGGATTGGTAATTTTTCAATTCACACTTTCTGTCATCTTCATTGCTGCTGTATTAGTTGTATTTAAACAAATGGAATTTATACAATCAAAGAATATAGGATACAATAAGGATAACATAATTTATTTTGATAAAGAAGGAAAAATTATGGACCACCAGGATTCATTTCTTTCGGAACTTAAAAACATACCGGGTGTTGTAAATGCATCAGGTATATCTCAGAATATCCTGGGTGTAAACTCCTCAACCATTGGCCTTTATTGGGAAGGTAAAAATCCAAAAGATATAGTCCAATTTACAGACCTGAATGTTGATTGTGGTATGATTGAAACTCTTGGTATGGAAATGAAAGCGGGCCGGGCCTTTTCCAGGAATTTTGGTTCCGATAGCTCGGCAATTATATTTAATGAAACAGCAATCAAAATTATGGGGCTCAAAGATCCCATAGGTAAAATTGTTAATCTATGGGGCATGAATGTGCACATTATTGGAGTAGTTAAAGATTTTAATTTTGAATCTCTGCACGAAAATGTTAAGCCCTTTTTATTCATATTAAATCCTCAGAGAACATCAAAGATTATGGCTAAAATTAAGGCAGGAATGGAGAGCAAAACTATTAAAAGTATTCAATATCTCTATCAATCCTATAACCCGGGTTATTCGTTTGATTATAATTTTCTCGATCAGGATTTTCAGGCTCAATATGTAGCAGAGCAGCGTGTTGCTCTCTTGTCCAGGTATTTTGCCGGAATTGCCATTATAATTTCATGCCTTGGCTTATTTGGCTTAGCAGCCTTTACTGCCGAAAGAAGAAGTAAAGAAATCGGCATTCGTAAAGTTCTTGGTTCAAGTGAGTTTGGGATTATTTATCTGTTATCAAGTGACTTTACCAAACTTGTTCTTGCGGCTATAATAATTGCTTTACCTGTTGCTTATTTAATTGCAAAATACTGGCTTAATAGTTTTGCTTACAGGATAAGTATAGAACCCTGGTACTTTATCGCAGCAGGGCTGTCTGCATTAATAATTACCTGGTTTACTGTTGGGGTTCAGGCAGTAAAAGCTGCCACAGCAAACCCTGTGAAATCATTGAAGTATGAATGAGTAGAAAAGAAGAGCCTAATAGTTGAACGCTATGTGCTATGCGCTAAACGCAACGCAAAAAAATAAAAAGGAAGTTATGTTAAAAACTTATTTTAAAATTTCTCTTAGAAATTTATTAAAGAACAAACTTTTTTCTTCTATTACTATAGCTGGGCTTGCAATAGGTATGGCTTGCTCTATTTTGATTTTACTGTGGGTTCAGGATGAATTGAGTTATGATAAATTCTTTAGAAATTCCGACTCAGTATACAGGATTAATTGGGAATATAAATGGAATGGGGAAGAAGGAATTGCTCCAATTACACCTCCTCCGCTTGCAGCAAAATTTGTTAGTGAGATACCTGAAGTTACCGCAACAACCCGGATCTTTCCCGTCCAGCCTATGGTCGTGCGTTACAATGATAAATTTTTTAATGAAGACAAAATTTTCGGCGCTGATTCTAACTTCTTCGATATTTTTAATTTTAAGCTGTTGTCAGGAAATCCCGGAACCGCATTAACAGAACCAAACAGCGTTATTCTTACTGAAAAAATTGCGAAGAAATATTTCGGCACTGAATCTGCAATTGGAAAAATAATCATTATTGGCGATCAGAATTGGGAAATAAATAAATTATATAAAAATACATTTAAAGTAACCGGGGTGCTTGAAAATATTCCTGCCAACACTCATCTTCAGTTTGATTTACTCACTTCAATATCCTCTTATCCAAAGGTTGCTTTTTTTGATTGGAGCTGGATATGGATGCAGGTAGTTACTTACGCAAAATTGAAGCCTGCTGCTTCTGTTCCCCTGGTCGAGGCTAAAGTTAAACAAGTTGTCGCAAAATATGCCCCCGCGGCGTTTACTCGAATTGGATTTTCATATAACGACATTGTAAATAACGGCGGGAGATACGATTTTGTATTCCAGCCTTTAAAAGATATTTACTTAGGTTCAACTCAAAAAGGAAATCGCCTGGGGCCAATAGGTAACAGGACATACGTCTATGCATTCTCGTTAATAGCTGCATTTATAATATTTATTGCCTGTATAAATTTTATGAATTTATCTACCGCACGGTCGGAAAAACGTGCCAGGGAACTAGGTATTCGTAAAACTTTAGGTTCATCTCAAAAAGCGCTTTTTATTCAATTTATTCTTGAGTCAATAATATATAGTTTGCTCGGCTTATTCTTAAGCTTAATTCTTGTTGAATTATTAATTTTTCCGTTTAATAATCTGACTGGAAAGTCGCTTAGTTTTAATTTGTTTAGTTCATACTGGCAATTACCTGTATTGATTTTACTGGGCATGTTTGTTGGCCTGGTTGCAGGAAGCTATCCCGGGTTGTTCTTATCTTCTTTACAGCCGGTAAAGGTTTTAAAAGGAGCTGTAAAGTCCCATTCCCGGGGCGGGCGTTTTAGAAATATCCTGGTTATTTTCCAATTTGCTGTAGGTATTGCTTTAATAGTCTGTACGATTACCGTTCGTCAGCAAATGAGTTTTATCAATAATACAAACCTCGGTTTTAATAAAGCTAATGTTGTTATAATTTCTAATCAGAATAATCCTCTGGGGAACCATTTGGATGCATTTAAAGAAAAATTAAAATCATATTCTCAGGTCATTGATGCATCTGTAACCACCGGTGTCCCTCCAAATTCGGGATTCGGCGATTATTATAAAATTTCCGGAAAAGGCGATGAACAATTTTCTTTTATTTCATACATGACCGATGAAGATTTCCTTAATACATTAAATATCAAACTTGTTCAGGGCCGTGGTTTTTTAAGAGATCATCCTATTGATGCACAAAGTGTAATATTAAATGAAACGGCAGTAAAGCAATTTAATATAAAAGATCCTTTGGGTAAAATAATCAACTATCCCAGCAAGGGTAATTATACAATTATTGGGATAATTAAAGATTTTAATTTTTTAGATCTTCATCAGCCTATCTTGCCATTTGCACTATTTAGCCAATCATCCGGGTCTTATCAAATACCAAATTCTTATATTATTGTTCGTTTAAAGAATGACCATCTTGCCAAAAGCATTTCATTGTTGGAATCCACATGGAAATCTTTCGTTGATAAAACACCGTTTAAGTATAGTTTCCTGGATGAAAATCTCGAACAGCAGTATACATCGGAACAAAAACTTGGAAAAATATTTTTCATATTTTCAATATTGGCAATTTTTATTGCCTGCATTGGGTTATTAGGGCTGGCTTTTTATTCTGTTGAACAACGAACTAAAGAAATCGGGATTAGAAAAGTTTTAGGGTCATCCATTACCGGGATTGTAGTGTTACTTACCAGGGAGTTTACTAAGTGGTTAATAATTGCAAATATCATTGCGTGGCCTGTTTCATATTATCTAATGAATAAATGGCTGGATGGTTTTGCGTATAAGATGAATATGAGTATCGGAATATTCTTATCGGCAGGGTTTATTTCACTCTTTATTGCATCCCTTACAGTAAGTTATCAGGCAGTAAAGGCAGCTGCCGCAAACCCGGTAAAATCATTAAAGTATGAATGAGCAGGGTGCAAAGCGTGCAGCACAATGAAGAAATATAGAGGCGGAGAATGCAGACCGGAAACAGAAAGAATTTGAAGAATATTATTTGGAAATAGCGGGTTAATTATTAATTGTTTTTTGGTGATTAGCTATTAACATTTTAATAAAGTAGGGAAGTAATGTTAAAAAGTATTCTAAAAACCGGCATAACAAGTTTAAAAAGGTATAAAGCTTTTTCCATAATCGATATTTTAGGTTTTGTTATTAGTATATCAATCTTTACTCTGATTATTCTGTTCGTTTTAAAAGAATACAGTTTAGTAATTATTATCTTATTAATGATAATTGAGCATTTTCAAAATAAGAAAGGAGAGAGTAATGTTAAAAAGCTATCTGAAAACTGCCCTAAGAAGTTTGATTAGGCATAAAACCTTTTCAATTATAAATATTCTGGGCTTTGCTTTTAGTATATCAATCTGTATCGTGATTATTCTGTATCTAATAAAGGAATACAGCTTTGACAGGTATAATGCAAATGCTGATTATATATATAGATTGGTCGATAGTGAAAATAATTCAAGCGGCATTGATTATCGGCTTAAAAAGATACTTGTAAATAATTACCCTGAAATAAAAAATGGATGCTTTACTCAGAGTGCCGAAATTAAAATAGAACTCGTTTACAAACACAATGGTTATAGTATAAATAATATTTTATCTGCTGATAAAGATTATTTCAAAGTATTTACGGTTTCGTTTTTATCGGGAGATAAATCTAATCCATTACCGGATAAAAATTCTGCAGTGCTAACGGAAAGCTCGGCGCGCAGAATATTTGGTAATGAAAATCCTATTGGGAAAGAGATATTATTATTTAATACACTTCCTTTGATTGTAACGGGTGTAATTCGTGATTTCCCGGATAATTCGAGTATATCTGCTAATATTATTGTTAACGCCGATAACGATTCATTTAAATTCAACTTTTACTGTGCAAATAGCAAAGACTCCAGTTCTTATAGGTATCCTTTTAACATATATTTGCTTTTTAAAAAAAATACAAACATTAAGCAAACCGTAAATATTATTAACAGTAAAGCCCAATTAATGAATCCATACGTACAAAAAATCAATTTGTTGTCGTTAAAAAATATTTATTTATTTGACAATACAACCGGAAGCAGCAATTTGAAGGGAAATCCTTCATTATTAAAGATTTTAGCAAGCATAGCTTTAATAATCCTAATTCTTGCAGTAATGAACTATATTAATCTTACCGTCGCTCAGCGAAACAGAAGAAATAAAGAAACCGGAATAAGAAAGACAATAGGGGCGGGCAGAAAGGAAATAATATTCGGCTTTTTAACCGAATCTATGTTAGTAACATTAATTGCATTCGTAATTGCATTGCTAATAATTGAATTGTCATTGCCATATTTTAGCGGAATTTTAAATAGTAATTTAAGTATTCTTTCATTTGCGGAATTCCCGGAAAATTTAATATTAATTATATCAATTATCTTAATTGGGGTACTTTCAGGAATAGGCCCAGCTTTAATACTTTCATCTTTCAATCCTGTAAGAATTATTAGCGGCAATAGTTTAATTTCAAGCAGAAAAAGTTATCTGAGAAATATATTAACGGTTTTCCAATTCACAGTTTCAATATCGCTGATATTCTGTATTCTAATAATAGAAAAACAGATAAATTATGTTAAACATAGTGATCTGGGTTTTGCCAAGGAACAATTGCTGCGCCTTGACACTGCAGTGCCCTCAACTACTTCTGCAGTGGTCAGCGAGTTGAAACAGTACTCAAATATTCAAGATGTAACAGTTTCCTTCGGAGTCCCGGGCGAGGTAAACATGACTATGGGTACCGCTATGCAAGGTAAAAATCAGTCGGTCCAATGTATAGGCGCTGATAGTACATTTCTTCGCACTTTTAAAATAAAATTATTATTGGGCAGAGAATTACTTCCCGGCGATTTCGGTAAAGTATGTATGATAAACGAAACTGCTTATAAGTATTTCGGCTGGAAAGATTTGATAAATAAAAAATATAATAATGGAAGAGAAGGAGGATTTGAAATAATAGGTGTTGTTAAAGATTTTCATTTCTCTTCTTTTCATAAAGCTATTGAACCTGCATGCATCATGTTTTGCTCAAATTGGATGCCTAACGTAATCAGCATTAGAATAAAAACCGGTGCAATACCGGAAACAATGAATTATATCCGTAATGTGTGGAAAAAAATTGTACCTGATTATCCGATAAAATTTCAGTTTTATGATGATTTATTTAATGCAATGTATATGAAAGAAGAGAAATTTGCCAGAGCAATCGGTTTGTTTGCAGTGTTAGCTATAAGTATTTCCTGCATGGGAATTTTAGGTCTGGTAATATTTGCATCTGAACGCCGTTCAAAAGAAATAGGTATACGTAAAGTTCACGGCGCTAAAGTTAGCGAATTGATGTTTATGCTAAACAAAGATTTTCTCAAATGGGTTATTCTTGCGTCTGTTATTGCTTTGCCGGTTGGCTGGTATGTTATGAATAAATGGCTCCAGGATTTTGCATACAAAACCGAGATAAACTGGTGGGTTTTTGTATTAGCCGGGCTGGCTGCCTTGTTTATTGCTATATTAACTATAAGCTGGTATACCTGGCGGGCTGTGAATAAAAACCCTGTAGAAATACTAAGATATGAATAACTATAAAAAATCGAAAAAAATAAATAATATTATTCGGAATGCATCAAATAATTTTTGTTAAAGCTATAATAAATGAGCGTTGTCAAAAGAATTAATATTATAAAAGTCGGTTATAAAATATTAATTTATGAATAAATTTATTATTTGAGGTAACTTAATGAGCGATCTTTGTATCCCGGTAAAAGACTTCGGCGATCAGGAAATTGCCGAAATGGAAATTAAAGTCGGCAATAAGCTGTCAAAAATAAATTTCAGGGTTGAATCTTTTAAATGGGATGACAACGGCAGCTCCCATGAAAAAAGAATTGAAAACCTGAAGAACGCAATTGAAAGTTATAACAAAAACTGGGAACTTGTGCAGATATACAATCCCCGGCCGGGTTCAAAATATATTCAGGCAATGTTTAAACAAAGATTAGTGAATTAACTTTGAGCTGACATTTTATTCTATTTAATTATAATATCAAACGAATTTAGCAGGGAAAGGGCATCCGGAAGTGAAAAAATTGTTTTTTTAAGTTTATTATTGTTCGGGTCAATTCTATAGTTAAGTGATTCTGATAAATCAGCATAAGATAAATTTGTTCGAGAAAATTTACTCCCCGAAAGGTCAGTATTGGTAAATACGGCTTTGGTTAAATCTGCCTCAACAAAATCAACGTTTTGGGCAGAACATTTTATTATATTAATCGAACGCAAGTCCATCCTGTAAAAAATACTGTTATCAATTTTACAGTCAAAAAATTTGAATGAACTTGGTTTGCTTATTTCCCTCCAATCAACCCCGGCGGTTTTAGAGCCTTTAAATGTAACATCTAAAAATTTTGATCCCGCAATGCGGGATAAGCTTAAATCACATGATTGAAAAGTGCAATTCTCAAACTCGCATGATTTAAATTGAAATTTGAAAAAATTACAGGAAATAAACCGGCATTTGCAAAATTCTTTGTCCTTTAATTCCTTGTTCGTTAGTATGAGATTTCTGAACTCTTTATCATTGTAAAATGCTTCATTTAATTCAACCGGTCTTTTTTCGTCTTGCTCTTCAAATAAAGTTAAATCATTCATATTTGTAATTAATAATATTCAATAATTAAATATCGATAATGTTTTAAAAATATAAAATAATTAAAATAAAGCATTATAATATTATAAAAATGATAACGATAACCGGGTAATATTTCTTGTAAAGTGTAAATGGCAATTAAAATTCAATCAAACCTGAAGGAATATTAATCCTGATATATTATATTTCCAACATGAATCAAAGGTACTGTTTAAATTACTTTATTTGTTTAATTATATTGCAAACGAAAAAATTACCGTTTTTTAGACTGTAATTAAGAAATAGGGAATTCAATATGAAAATACAATACTTACTAATATATCTTTTCTTTTTTCTGCCTTCATTTATATCTGCTCAGCCGCAATCTTTAAACAATCTTTCTCCGGAACAGAAATTGTGGATATCAAAAGCAAGTTGTTCTGAAAAAAACGGATGGATTTACCTTCATGTTACGGGAACACCTGCAGAACGGGGTTTTCAACATGGATATCTTCTTGCTAATAATATTAAAGATGCAATCCGGATTCTAAGTGTTGAATGGAATTATCGGACTTCAATGGAATGGCAGTGGCTTGTAAAGAAAGCAGGAGAAATGTTTACTCCAAAAATTGATGATGAAGATTTAGCCGAAATTGACGGTATCGTTGAAGGAATGAAAGCGGCAGGGATCTCAACTAGCAGAAATGAGATTGTGGCTTTAAATGGAAGCGTTGAGCTTTTTGAATATTGGTGGCCTTCGGTAAAAGATTCTTTGAAAGTAAATTCTATTGAACCACTGAAAGAATCTTGTAGTTCCTTTATCGCGACAGGCAGCATGACGGCAGATGGAGGAATAGTTCTTGGGCATAATACAATGATTGGATATCAGGATCCGTTTTGTAATGTTATTATAGATATTCTTCCGGAAAAGGGTTATGAAATTCTAATGCAAACAGCTCCCGGGTTGATTCATAGCGAAACAGACTTTTTTATAACCGGCGCTGGTCTTGTAGGATCAGAAACAACAATAGGCGATTTTTTCCCGTTTGATGAAAAAGGCGTACCGGAATTTTCTCGTATGAGGCATGCAACTCAATATGCTGGTTCAATTGATGACTGGTGTGAAATGATTAAAAAGGGAAATAATGGCGGCTATGCAAATGCCTGGCTGATAGGAGATATAAATACTAATGAAATTGCCAGGCTTGAATTAGGACTAAAATACATTGGTTTTGAAAAGAAAAAAGATGGTTACTTTATAGGTTCTAATGTTGCAGAAAATTTGAAAATTTTACGGATGGAGACCAAAAGCAATGAAACTAATATAAAGTTGTCATCGGTTGCAAGGCGGTCCCGGTGGAAACAATTAATGAAAGAATATGCTGGTAAAATAGATATAAATGTAGCTGAGAAACTTGAAGCCGATCATTTTGACCCGTATCTTAATCTTAACCGGCAGGATTGCCGTAACCTCTGTGCACACTGGGATCTGGATCCGCAATTATACGGCGAAGATAATCCATTTTCACCGGAAGGAACCGTAGATGGAAAAGTTGTTGATTCCAGGATGGCAAGACAAATGTCCTTTGTAGCAAGGTGGGGTGCTGCATGCGGTACTGGTTTTGATGCAAAAAAATTTCTTGATGAACACCCGCAGTATGATTGGATGAAAGACATTTTAAAAGACCGTCCATCTGAACCTTGGACGGTATTTAAAGCCATAGAAAAATAATAATAATCTAATTTATGCAAATGTTATTTTAGTTAAGAAGTCTGTACTTCGAACTGCAAAATTTTATTTAAACAATTTTACATATAATAACAGCGTTTTCATCTAATGAATAAATTACGCACAATCTGTGATATCCATCCGCAATGATAACTTTTCCGTGGGTGGGATCTCGTATTAATAAAATAGGCGAAAGTTTTTGCCCCGCTTCTATTTTTTGATGATCCTTTTTCACTTCGTTATTGCTGATACCTGGTAGTGATAACCCCGAAGCCCTGAAAATATCTTTTGACTTATTTTGCGAGATTGGTGCGCGTCTCAACTGTTCCACATACGTATTTGCAGCAGATTTATCATATATCAGATTTAAATAGGATTGATAAGCTGGGTAGTCGTGTTCTTCTGATTCGCTTAACCACTTTATCTTGATTTTCTTCTTTGCCATGTCTGATTCTCACGGATAGCCTTAAATATATGCAGTAAAATTATCAAAAATAAAATTAGCAAACTTTTTTCTATTTTTTATTGATTACTATTGCTGGTATTCACGGTTATGGCTGGTGTCATAAAAACTTAAGAGTGCATTATCAATGGTGAGTCTTATTAACAAAATTGACCATTCCACCGGAGTTTGAATAATATTTTGCAAGAAGTCTTTTATTCTGTTAAATTTATTTATGGAAAATAGTATTGTGTATTATTCTGTATTTTAAAATAAGTACTCAAATTATGTTCTCAATAAGAATTCCAATTAAAAATTATACTCTACGAAAATTTGAGAACAAAATTTCTTCTAAATTATTCCACCTGTTTATTATATTATCGTTTTTTTACCTTCCTAATTTAATTGCTCAGAGTGATGATTTAATCTTTAATAATCTTACAAGTGAAGACGGGTTATCTATAAATACCGTAATGTGTATGCTTCAGGACAGCAGGGGTTTTATTTGGATTGGAACTGTTTACGGATTAAATAAATATGACGGTTATAAATTCAAAGTATTTACACCTGATCCGAATGATCCTTTCAGCATTTCAAATCATATCATAACATGTCTTGCGGAAGACGGCGATGGAAACATCTGGGTCGGTACCTCCAATGGGCTTAATAAATATGATTGGAAAGCTGATAAATTTTACAAATATAAAAATGATCCCGGTGATAAGAACAGTTTAAGCAATAATTATATCCTTTCAATATTGAAAGATAAATCGGGTACCATTTGGATAGGTACTTCAGACGGATTGAATAAATACAGTTTTGAAAGTAATAATTTTACTGTTATAAAGAAGGTAAGTGATAAAATTAAACCGGGCATCGGATGTGCCGTAACAAAAATTATTGAAAATAGTAACGGTAATTTATGGCTTGGTACCTGGAACGGTCTTACCTGCATGCAAAAAGATGGGAAAGTTCTAAGCCTGTTATTCCCTAACCCCGTTATTGCTAATAATGTTAATCTAAGATTCTGCTATGTCCTCTATGAAGACCAAAATAAAAATCTATGGATTGGAACTAACGGCAAGGGTCTCATTAAATATAATCAGCAAACAGGGAAAGTAGTTAATTATCTCTTTTCTGCTGATAATCCAAATTCTATTTCTAATAATTATGTGTCTTCAATTTTGGAAGACAGGTCTAACAATTTATGGATCGGAACTTCAAACGGTTTAAATAAATTTAATCCCTCGGGAAACAATTTCACCCGGGTTTATCATGATACTCATAATCCTTACAGTTTGGTTGGCAATACTGTTAGTTCTTTAATTCAGGATAAAGACGGCCTGATCTGGGTTAGTACATTTCGAGGTATAAGCAGATTTTATCAATCCGGAAATAAATTTAACGATTTTAATCTGTATGATAAAAAAAGCGGTCGGCAATTAATCAGTGACAGGGTTACTTCTCTTTATATAGATAAATTTGATAATATTTGGGATGGTACTAAAGATGGATTATATGAAATAAAAAAGAATACACGTCAAATTGTCCGTTTTGTTAATAAAGCCGGGGATGAAAATTCCTTAAATAACAATTTTGTATCGTCAGTTTACGTTGATTCAAAAGGAATTATTTGGATTGGAACCAACGATAACGGCTTGAATATGTACAATCCCAAAACAAAAAAATTTAAACTTTTTACGTTTGATATTAACAATAAAAAGTCAATTAGCAATAATGGGGTTAATTCCATTTGCGAAGACAATAATGGAAATCTTTGGCTTGGTACCTGGTACGGACTGAATTATTACAATAGAAAGACCGGCTTATTCACCAGGTATACCGATTCCACTACATTAAAAAGTTGCTGGATATGGGATGTTTTTAAAGATTCAAAAGGACTTATCTGGGTTGCGACAAATGGCGGGGGCATTAGCAAAATAAATACACGGACGAACAACGTTACTATTTTTTCAACCGGCGGCAGTGAAAAAAATTATCTAAGTGATGATGTTGTTTTTACAATATTTGAATCCAAAGATGGTATTTTATGGTTTGGTACAATAAATGGCCTTAATAGCTATAATCAATCAACTGGTAAAACAACTGTTTATGCCGATAAGGATGGTTTGCCATGCAATGTGATAAAAAGTATTCAAGAGGATAATAAAGGATTTTTATGGGTAGGAACGGACAAGGGACTGTCTAAGTTTGACAGAAAATCCGGTATCTTTTATAATTATAACAAGAAAGACGGTTTAAGCGGATTGGATTTTGTCCAGAATATTTCCGAAAAATCCAAAGACGGTAGATTATTCTTCGGGCTGAATGGTTTAATGTATTTTAACCCTGATAGTATAAAAGATGAATATTTAACCGCGCCGGTCGTGCTGACTGATTTAAAAATTTATAACAAGCCGGTTGAAATATCTAAGAATGGTATATTGACGGAATCTATTTCAACGGCCGGGAAAATATTTATACCGCCGGGAAATGATGTAATTACACTTGAGTTCGCTCTTATGGATTATTTTGATGTGAAAAACAATACTTTCCGGTATAAGCTTGACGGATTTGATAGAGGCTGGAATAATATTGGCGCCAGAAATACGGCAATTTATACAAACTTACCCCCGGGTGAATATACACTTTTTGTTAGAGCTACAAATAACAGCGGTGTAAAGAATGAAAAGGAAACATCCCTTCGGATTATTATTTTACCTTTTTTCTCTCAAACCCTTTGGTTTAAACTCCTGGTGGTATTCGGATTATTGTTTTGCTTTATTCTTATAATCCGGATGAGAACAAATTCGATATTAAAGCGAAATAAAATGCTGGAGAGCAAAGTTACAGAACGTACGCTT
>Ga0181535_10003719_pt1 | contig 17504 bp, 15 predicted proteins | sample PEATcosm2014_Bin_44_FD_119774 | JGI IMG/M metagenome (GOLD analysis project Ga0181535, IMG submission 119774) | Peatland microbial communities from MTU Mesocosm Facility, Houghton, MI, USA - PEATcosm2014_Bin17_30_metaG | ecosystem: Environmental > Terrestrial > Soil > Wetlands > Peat | place... | reverse complement strand
GGCCAGTATGAGTGCCGGACGTGCGGACAACTGCATCGAGTCTGTTGGGGACAATCTTTGCCGGCCGCAACGCCGCGCGTGCCGGGATTCTCGCCCGAACTATTGGCGCAGGGAGCGTCGCTCAGCGGGACTGAATCGAGGGTCCAATGTTCTTACCAGTAGCCTTGGGGATGCTTGTGCTCCTCAGCCTCGTTCTCTCACTGGTCCCCTGCCCAGGCGTCAAGCATCCGTAGACATGACGTCGTCAGGCCGCCCTGGACGGCTTGCCCCTCGCGCGCTGCGGCTGTTCCGTCGATCGACAAAAACAGGAAGCCGGCAGACGTCGCGCCAGAGGCGCGGCCTTCGGATTGCTCGGTATTGGTCGAATTCGCGAAGTACGTTTTCAACCTGCCCTCTGCTGCAGCCGGCTGACGGAGAACGAGTGAGCAACACCGCGCTTGCGGGAGGCGGCGTCCGTTACCACCTTACTCGACTCCTTCTGCTTGCCGCAGCAGAGGATTTTTGTGCGGATAAAGAGCCGTTTCGGAGGTCACCGGACCCCACCGCCGGAACCCGGGCCAGCCCGATCGGTTAGCAGCGCTCACTGGTCGACCAGCCTTTCCGTTGTGGCTTCTCTTTTATCGGCGTGTTGCAGGTAGCGGCAGTGCTTGCTAGCGTCTTTCGTAGCAGATCCTGCACCCATCTGGCAATAACTGCATGAGCCTATAGCTGGGCGGGCAAGGCTGGTTGCGAGCTTCGCAGTAATGGCACTGCGCCCCGTATTCCTCAATGATGCAGCAACCGCGGCCTTGCTATCAAACGAACGGCCGCGCCCTTCGCAGACAAGCGGGCCGATGGACCTCGGAGTGCTTCCATCCCTTCGTGTGCGACCAGCCGGCCGAAATCTGCAGGCATGTTGTCCGGCAGAGCAGAGAGCTGATCGCACAGATTCTAGATAAAAGGAGCAGGAGCAGATGAGTATTTTGAGAACAGTATCGACAACCGTGATTGGTCTGGCGCTAATGGGCGCCATATTCTCGCCAGGCGCAAAGGCGGACGATTGGAACAGGAAGACCGTGATCAGTTTCAGTGGGCCTGTGGAGATTCCGGGCGTCCACTTGAAGGGTTGGGGCGTGTTGCCCGCCGGCACCTACGTGTTCAAAATCTTGGACTCGAAGTCCGACCGGCACATTGTCCAGATCTTCAACAAGGACGAAACAGTGGTTTACGCCACGATCCTTGCGATTCCGAACTATCGTCTCAAGGTGACTGACAAGACCGTAGTTACGTTCCGCGAGCGGCCGGCCGGTCAGCCCGAGGCGCTTCGGGCATGGTTCTATCCGGGCAGAACCTGGGGCGAGGAATTTGTCTACCCACGGGCGAAGGCAGTCGAGCTGGCTACGACGACCAACACGGTAGTTCTCGCTACGACAGCGGATCTGCCGGCGGAAGTCGAAGTGCCGATGGTGACGCTGAACGAGCCGGTGGTTGCGCAGTTGCAGCAGGCACCTGTGATTGCGGTGAAACCCACGGGAGAGGACGTGGAACTCGCCCAGGTGGTTACGCCGCCGCCAGCGCAGGAAGTGGTAGCGGAGACGGCCGCGCCGCCGCAAGCCGCTGAGACGCTTCCGGCGACGGCAAGTTCGTTGCCGCTGATGGCGTTTTTCGGGTTGCTGGCTCTAGGCTTGGCCTGGACGCTCCGATTGGTGCAAAAGCGCTCGCTGTAAGGGACTTGGTCCGGTGATAAAGCCAGATGGAGAGCAGCTATGAGCAGGCAGCTGTGGCAGGCGGGGGAGCGGAGCACGGCAAGTGCAATCGCTCTCCCGGTCTTTCTCCTGGCGATTCTAACTGGCTATGCCGGGCAGCAGGGGCCGCCCGGAAGTGAAGGCCGCGACTCAGAATCCTTTCGAATCTCAGTGGACGTCGCGCTGGTGGTGCTGCCCGCTACGGTGAGCGACCACCAAGGCGGCTTTGTCTCGGATCTGAGCGAGCAGAACTTTGAGGTGTCTGAGAACGGTGTGCCGCAGCGCATCCAGCTTTTCAGAAACGAAGACATTCCGGTCACCGTGGGACTGGTTGTCGACCATAGTACAACCATGGGACCGAAACTGGCGGAAGTCACCGCCGCGACCCATACCTTTGTGAAATCCAGCAATCGCGACGACGAGATGTTCGTCGTCAACTTCAATGAGAAGGTTTCGCTGGGGCTTCCCGGCGCTTTCCGATTCACCAACAGCACCGCCGAACTTGAATACGCAATTGCCGACGCGCCCGCGGGAGGCCAGACGGCTCTTTATGACGCGATTGCAAAGGCGCTGGAGGAATTGCAGGCGGGCAGCCGGGAAAAGAAAGTGTTGGTCGTCGTCAGCGACGGTGGCGACAACGCCAGCACGCACAGTCTGGCACAGGTCATGAAAATGGCCGAGCAATCCAGCGCCGTCATCTATACCGTTGGCGTATTCGACGAAGAAGACCCGGACAAGAATCCGGCGGTGCTCAAGCGCCTGGCGCAGGCGACCGGAGGCGAAGCCTTCTTTCCGGACAAGCTCACCGAAGTGGTGGCCATCAGCGAGCGCATTGCTCGGGACATACGCCATCAATACACGATCGGATATGTCCCGAGCAACCCGGCTCGTGACGGTGCTTATCGTGCCATCCGGGTACTTGCGCGGGCGGACGGCCATAGCAGGTTGAATGTGCGTACGCGCGCCGGCTACAGGGCTGCCGGCGAATCACGGCTTGACGGGAATGGCGCCAAATGAGGCTCGTCGTCAGCAAGGGATTCATTCGGCGGACTCTGCAGTGGGCCCAGTATGTCCTCATCGCCTGCGCCGTGCTGCTTCTTGGCTACTGTGCATACGCGCTGGGGGATTCCTGGGTTTATCAGAGGCGGCAGAGCAGGGATCTCGACCTCCTGCGGGCCGCCAGTTTCGACCTGCCGCGTGCGGAATCTTCAGCTGCGAACGCTGTGCGGGCAGCTGCGATGCGCGGTCTGATCGGCCGTCTCGAGATTCCTCGTCTGCTCCTCTCCGTCGTCGTCGTCGAAGGCACCAGCAGAACCAACCTCCGGCGCGTGGTGGGACACATTCCTGGCACAGCGCTGCCTGGACAGCCGGGCAACGTGGGCCTCGCCGGGCACAGGGACAGTTTCTTTCGGCCGCTTAAGGATTTGAGGGTTAAGGACGAGATTCGATTCTCAACGCCGGCAGGCGATTTCAACTACGAAGTCGAATCGCTCAGGGTGGTGGATCCGGACGATGTAGGGGTGCTGGCTCCGTCAGAAGGCAACGTGCTGACGATGGTGACCTGCTACCCCTTCTATTTCGTTGGGCCGGCGCCGAAGCGCTGGATCGTAAGGGCTAGACAGGTGGTACGATAATGCGGGCTCCTTCAGAGGGCATCCCTTCCGGGATGGCGGCTCGTGATGGGGGCGGCCATGACCAGCCGCTGGGAGTAACTTTGGAAAATGCTTCGACCGTTCCCGCCGCCCGAATCCTTGTCATTGAAGATAACGGTTCGGACGTCTTCTTGCTCGATAGGGCTCTGAATCAGCAAGGTCTGCGATTTGAACTGATTCACCTGAAGAGCGGAGGCGAAGCCCTCGCTTTCATCCGCCGGCAGGAGCCTTATACGGATGCGGCAACTCCAAACCTGATCCTGGTGGACCTGAATCTGTCCAAGTATACTGGCGAAGACATCCTGCGCGAGATTCGCGGCGCCGCACACCTCGGCGGCGTTCCAGTCTGCGTGTGGAGTTCCTCCCGGTCCCGGCGAGATGTGGCTCTGCTAAAAGACCTCGGAGTTTGCCAGTTCATCACCAAGCCTTCCGGCCTGGATCAGTTTATGGAGATCGGTCAGGTCATCAAGCAGTTGATTGCCGCTCCGAGCGCCAGCTGACGGCGGCTGGAACCAGCCACGCTCCTTGTGGACTGGAGATAGCGTTACAATTCAGTCAGTTGGCTGGCCACCAACCGCAAGAATCAGAAGGGCGGGATTGGCACGGCGCGTGCTCTGTTCGTCGCGTTCGCGTTCCGGTAGGACACCCGTTCGTTCCGGCGAGAAAGGTAATGGTGGCGTGTGGCAGAGAAGACCGGCCGTCGTCGGCCAGGAAGGCTAGCGCATTCTCCGCGTGCGCTTGATTCATCTTTCCCGAAGCGACAGACTGCCCCGACTTCGGTAATGGGAAGCCCCGTTTCAGCGTTGGCCCTCGTGAGGCCAGCCGCCGAGGGGCTAATCGAAGGCCGCTTACCCCCCGTGGTCGGCATCGGCGCCTCCGCTGGGGGGCTGGAGGCGTTCACGGAACTGCTCAGCCATTTGCCAGACGATACCGGCATGTCGTTTGTGCTGATTCAGCATCTCGATCCAAGTCACGAGAGCCATCTGACGGAACTGCTTTCGAAAGCCAGCAGAATGCCCGTTTCGGAAGTCACCGGCGAAACTCGTGCCGAGGCGAATCACGTCTATGTGATTCCGCCACGAAGTAATTTGAGCATTGCCGGTGGAGTTTTAAATACGATGCCCCGGCCGGGCAGCGGCCGCAACATGCCGATCGATGCTTTTCTTTGCGCCCTGGCGGGAGAGTACGGCAGCAAGGCGGTAGGCGTCATTCTGTCTGGAACCGCCTCAGATGGGACGCTGGGTCTCCGGGCGATCAGGGCCGTGGGCGGTACTACCTTCGCTCAGGAAATGCGCACCGCGAAGTTCGACAGCATGCCGCGGAGCGCCATTGTCGCGGGCGTGGTGGATTTCGTCCTGCAGCCAGCCGCCATCGCGGGGAAACTGGCAGCCATCGCGCGCGAGTCTCAAATCCCGGTCCAATCCCCGGATGCGATTCAGCTGCCAGCGGATCGGGAGTTGGCCAAGATACTCCGCCTCGTGCGGGGCGCTACCGGAGTGGACTTCACGCAGTATAAGTGCGCCACCCTGGCGCGACGCATCAAGCGCCGCATGGTGCTGCGCGGATTCGAAACGTTGGAAGACTACAGCCGCGATCTCGAGCAGAACGGCGCAGAAGCAAAATCGCTGTGCGAGAACTGTTTGATAACCGTCACGGCATTCTTCCGCGAGCCAGTGGTTTTCGAAGAGCTGAAAAAGTGGGTATTCCCTGCGCTGGTTGAGAATCGTGGGTCTGGCGATTCCATTCGGATCTGGGTGCCCGGATGCGCCACAGGCGAGGAAGCATATTCGATCGCGATCTGCTTAGCGGAATTCCTGGCCGACACAAACGTGAATATTCCGTTCGAGATCTTCGCCACCGATATTAGTGAGACGGCAATTGAAAAGGCCCGCTCCGGTATCTACGCAGGCGCCGCGCTGGCCAATGTTTCGCCAGAGCGAATGGCAAGGTACTTCATCCGATCGGATCGCGGGTACCAGATTGCGAAGAACATCCGTGACGTCTGCGTCTTTGCCCGGCACAACCTGGCACAGGACCCGCCTTTCTCCAAGCTGGACCTGATCAGTTGCTGCAACGTTTTGATCTACCTCGGAGACATGTTGCAGCGCAAGGTGTGGTCGATTCTGCGGTACGCGCTCAATCCAACGGGCTTCCTGATACTCGGTCCATCGGAAAGCATCGGCACGCTTTCCGGGGCATTTCATCAAGTAGAGCAGAGCCACAAGATTTATCGCATAGGGCCGGCTGCGAATGCGGCAGCGCAGACCCTGAGCGCCGGCCGCCACACCAAACGCGGCATGAATCTCCGCCAAAGAATCGCTGAGGGCCGAACCGGTCTCGACGTGCAGAAGGAGGCAGACCGGTTGGTGCTGGCCGAACATACTCCCCCGGGCGCCGTGATTGACGATGACATGAATATCGTTCAGGTACGGGGCCGCGCCGCTCCCTACCTCGAGGTCTCGCCCGGCGCGCCTGCCCATAACCTGCTGAAAATGGCACGCGAGGGCCTAATCGCCGGTTTGGGGAAGGCGATCCGAACTGCCAGAGAGACGAACGTCGCATCCAAAGAAGACGGCTTCCGGATTGAGGACGGGGGCCGACTCAGAGACGTCACCATCGAGGTAATTCCGCTCGGGCACTCATCCTCTTCCGCAGAGCGCCATTTTCTGGTTCTGTTCGAAGATGCTCAGCCAAACGGCGGCCCGGTGGTGGCGCAGAAGGCCGCGATACCGGACAACGGGGCAAGCGCCCGGCTGCAACGCGAGCTGGTGGCTACCAAAGAGTACCTGCAAACGATCGTGGAGGATAACGCGACCACCCAGGAAGAGCTGAGGGCGGCGAATGAAGAGGCGCAGGCGGGCAACGAGGAGCTGGAAACCGCACAAGAAGAGCTGGAATCGGCCAACGAAGAATTGAACACGCTGAACGAAGAACTGAAGATCAGCAACGTGGAATTCACGAAGGTCAACCGGGATTTGGCCAATCTTCTCGAAAGTATCAGTATCCCTCTGGTCATGGTCGGACGGGATTTGCACATCCGCCGCTTTACGCGTGCGATTGAACCGATGCTGAACCTGATCGCCTCCGATGTCGGCCGGTTGATTACCGATCTTCAGCCACAGATAGAGCTCCCCGACCTGCGCCGGTGGTTGTTGGAGGCGATGGAGGGAGCAAGCCGGCAACCGCGTGATGTCCGCGATTCGAACGGCCACTGGTACTCGTTACGCATCCTTCCATCCCTAGGACCGGATGGCAAAGCGGACGGCGCTGTAGTGATGCTGATCGACATCGATGCTGCCAAGCGCGGCCTTGACTTCGCCGAAGCGATTGTAGAGACGGTGCGGGAGCCATTGGTGATCCTGAACCAGAACCTGCAAGTCATGAAAGCGAACAAATCGTTCTACGAAACATTCCGGGCGGTGCGGGGAGAGACGGAGGGCCGCCTCATCTACGACCTCGGGAATGGGCAATGGAATATTCCGAAACTGCGTGAGCTGTTGGAAAGCATTCTCCCCGCGCACTCGACGTTCCGGGACTTTGAAGTGACACACGAATTTGAACACGTCGGGCGGAAAGTGATGCTGCTCAACGCGAGCGAAATCTTCAACCCGAATGCACAAGCGCGGACGATCCTTCTGGCGATTGAGGATGCAACGGTCCGCAAACAGGCTGAGGAAGCGCTCCAGACCACCAATGCCGAGCTGCAGAATTTTGCCTATGCGCTCACGCACGACTTGCAGGAGCCTCTCAGGATGGTGGTGAACTTCACCGAGCTTTTAGGACGGGAGTACGCCGGAAGGCTGGGCGGAGAGGCGGACAAATTCATCTCCTATTCCGTGGAAGGGGCCCTGAGGATAGAAGCCCTGCTGAAGGCGCTGCTTGCTTACTGGGAGGTCAACGGGCGCGAACATGACGGCTTCGCCTCGATCGATTGCGGCGCGGTCCTCGCCAAAGCGCTGTTGAACCTCCAGACGGCCATCGCGGAGAGTGGAGCCGTTGTGACCTCCGGTCCCCTGCCAACTTTGCTCGCCGAAGAGATCATGCTGACACAGCTTTTCCAGAACCTCATTTCCAATTCGATCAAGTACAGAAGCGAGGAGACGCCGAGAATCCACGTGGAGGCGGAAAAGGACGGGGAAGGGTGGCTGTTTGCGGTGCGGGATAACGGAATCGGCATCGATCCGCAAGACGCCGCCCGGGTGTTCGGCATGTTCCGGCGCTTGCATGGCAACGAAATCTCTGGAACGGGCATTGGGCTTGCGCTTTGCAAGAAGATTGTCGAGCGCAAAGGCGGTCGAATCTGGGTGGAATCGGAAACAGGGAGAGGGGCTACGTTCAAGTTTACAATTCCCCCCCCGCACATAGCATCGGATGCCGGCGCTCGGACTGAGAATGGGAAACGCTGACCAAAACCCTTCGGGAAACGGAATTGAGCGCTTACGAACGGCGCTCGACGCGGAAACTCGGGCGCGCCTCAATGTCCAGGCCCAGTCGGATCGCGCGAACACAGAATTTGAGGAGTTCGTCTCGATGGCGGCGCACAACCTGCGCGAGTCCCTGCGGGAAGTGGCTTCCTTGAGTCAACTGATGACCGAAAACGGTGACGGCCGCCTCGATTCCGAGGCCGGTGCCCTCCTCGAGCGAATCCGGGAAGGAACGGCAACCATGCAGTCACTGCTGACCGACATGGTCGACTACTCGACCGCGGTTAACAGCGAACACCTGTCGTCGCGGGTGGACATGGAAGCTGCCCTGCGCCAGGCGCTCCTCGCAACAGACAAGCAAATCACAGCATGCCGAGTCATCGTAACCCATGATCCTTTGGCCGCCGTGAGGGGTGACTCTGAAATACTCACCAAGGTGCTGCAGCATTTGATTCGGAATGCCATCGAATACGGCGGCCCGACTGCTCCCCGGATTCACATATCGTCCGAGCGGAGCGATGAAGGCTGTCAATTCTCCGTGTCGGACAACGGTCCTGGCATCGATCCTGCGTTCAGAAGCCGCATATTCAAGCCGTTCAAGCGCCTGCACGGGAAAGAGTTCCCTGGGAACGGACTTGGACTCGCATTCTGTAAGAAAGCCGTCGAGTGTCACGGCGGTCGAATGTGGATGGAGCCGGCTCCCGGAGCGGGATCGACATTCTATTTCACTCTGCCTCCGGCTGATTAACCGGCGGCATCGATTTACGCGTGATTCCTTTCGTGCAGCGCCCTATTCCTGGGCCCGCTTGGACGCAGCATACGCCCTCACTGCATGGCTGCAAGCCTCCGCCGATTTCCGATTGGCCGTCTCGCGGTCGCCATTGTCGTAGTGTTGCGCTGCCGTCCGGTGGCTCCTGGCCGCCTCCTCATGAAACTCCGCTGCTGCGATATGTTCCTCTTGTGGCACGTTCTTATCCCTCCTCTACGCGTGAAACTAGAAGGACGGGCACGTCGAAGCCCACTCTAAATTAGAGCGTCGCCCGGACCTGCGTGCGCATCCGCCATTGCCCCGCATCTGTTTTCGTCGCCGGCCATTTCCGGTTTCCGCCATTGAGCGGCGTCAGTCGTCCGTCGTTTGAGAACGGTGGCTGTCCCTGGATCCCTGGGCCAACACGGACTGGAGTGCACTTTGAGTGCAGGTCTTGCCGTTCCCCGCGCAGGCTGTTGATGGCTTGTTGGCGTTTGCGGGCGGCCACGCACGTGCACTGATAGAGGTCGGACGGCGGAAAACATGGTGTGCTTGTCTCTCGCGCCCTCGTCAGGCCGAGGAAACTGGTGGCGCCTGCCGCTGATTGACCTTAGCAACTTGGACAGCTCAAAAAGGAGAGCGTGTTATGGTTCCCAAACGTTTGATTGGATTGGTTTTTGTAGGCGCGCTGGCCTTCAGCGCTGCATCAGCCGAAGTGATTGTCCGCATCACCCCGCCCGCGGCAATCGTTGAGACTCAGGGAGCGGCGCCCGGCCCTGGTTATGTATGGGTCGCCGGATACCAGCGCTGGGACGGCAACGCTTTTGGCTGGACCCCAGGAGTATGGCAGCAGGCTCCACATCCGGGCGCCCGTTGGGTAGCCCATCGCTGGGTTCGCCGACACGGCGGCTGGGTGATGGTGGAAGGGCGCTGGCGCTAGAGCTAGAGATAGAGCTAGAGATAGAGCTAGAGATAGAGCTAGAGATAGAGCTAGAGATAGAGCTAGGAGCTCGTCCTCGTGAAGTCCCCGTGCCGGTAGACGGTCTGCCGGCATGTGCCTTCACGGCGCCGCGGAGATCGTTTAATCAGGAGAAATAAGGAGATCCCTCATGTCACTTCTAATCATCATCGTGGTTCTTGTGCTGTTATTTGGCGGCGGCGGATATTACGGCCGCGGCCGCTGGTATTAGGCTCGCGTGGGTTTTTGCGGTAACGGCGCTGTAGGTTAGGAGATCGTGTCATGGTTCTAAAGCGATTGATTGGATTGGTTTTTGCAGGCGCTCTCGCCGTCACTTCCGCGGCAGCAGAGGTTGTGGTTAGCCTGGCACCACCCCGCGTTATAGTGGAGCACCGCGGTCATCCACCGAGCCGCAACCATGTGTGGATTCAGGGTTATCACAATTGGGATGGCCAACACTACGTGTGGGTCCAAGGACGCTGGGAGGAGCCTCCACGGCTACATGCCCACTGGGTAGCGCATCGATGGGTTCACCATCATGGCGGCTGGGTCCTGGTGGAGGGGTACTGGCGCTAGCGTGAGGCTCCAATCGGCTGGCGCTTCGGCGATCAATCTTTTCGCCGATCGGGCCAGGTCCGTGGAAACCGCTGACCGCTTCGCTAGGCCTCCGATGATTACACCGGTCCGTCTGGACCCAAGCCGGACAATGACAATGATCCGGTTTGTATTCGCGGCGACACTGTTGTTCCAGCCTTACGGGTATGCGCAAGTCCGGCCGCAACCGCCATGCGGAACGGAGCCTGTTCCGCCCTATCCTGGCATGGATCATTCACCTGTCGTAAAATTCTGGGACGAGTCCGAGTTCGGCAACGACTGGAAGCCGCCTGCGTGCACGGGCTGGGCTCAGGCGGGCTTTTCCACGCTGATCACTACCGTCGCGCGCTTTCCTTATACCTCGGGAGAACAGGGCCTACTTCGCCGCATCGGGGCAATTTCTGAACTTGCCGGCATGCATTATTGGTCCACTACTCACAAGCGATGGCAGACATTGATTATAGACGCCTACGCCTCGACCGACTCCCAGCTCACTCTGCGCCGCGAAGACTTCACACCCGATGAAATGCAAGAGGGCAAGGTGCTCTACCTGGAGCAGGTCGATAACCTCTCCGGCAAAGCCATTTACCGAATGCACATCGCTGAGGCTTCGGCAGACCGGCTGGTCTTCGACGTCGAAAATGTCAGCCTCATGCGCTATTTTCTTGTGACGTTGTTCCATCCTGGCGATGTCCAATCCGTCTATTTTCTGGACCGCGAATCGGACAGCGTCTGGCGCTATTACAGCATCGCGCGCACCGGAAGGAACGCGAGCCGGCTGGCCACGGGGCATGAATCTTCTTCGATCAATCGGGCCGTTGCGTTCTACCGCTCCCTGGTTGGTATTCCAACCGACCAGGAGCCGCCGGCGGCACGATAAAGAGCCGCGCACTCCGAAGTAACTCACCCCTTTAGGGGTGCGTTTCCGCCGTGGGCAGCCCTGCCGGATGTCGCAAGTCCCCGTCCACCGACTGCAATTGGCCGAGTTCTTGCAAAACTCGAGCCCAATCGCCGTCGTTGGCCTTCGTCGAAATTGGGAGGTTAAGGTCGTGGTAGAAGGCTAAAATATCGCTTCGGAGTTCTTGCGGAATGTCCGCATAGCGCCCCTGCAACTTATGTAATAGCTCCGAGTAGGCGTCGTCCGCCAGTCTGTATTTTCCCGCCGGCGTGAACTCTCCGACGTCGAGGTTGTCATTCGGCAGCCGAAGATTTCCCGCATTCTGTTCCGCAAGCAGTTCCCGATAACGGTCGATCGTCGAATTGAAGCTGGCCATGTACATCTTTTCGGTCTCCGGTGTCAGCCTCTTAAACGACAGTGGCCGGAGCGGCCCGACCTTTGGAATGACGCGGAAGGCGGATGCCAGAAGCTTCGACCGGATGCCGGGTTTGGTATAGGTGGCCCCCCAGTTTTTCTCGTAGCTGGAACGAGACAGATTATAGAGGAAGGTCTTACGCGTAACGCTGGGAGCCTCCTTTCTGATTTCCTGATTCTTTAGTTGCCAGGCAACTCTCGTGAGAGCGGGAAGAACCGATCCCACCGCGCGCCGATAGGATCCGATGGCGAGATCGACATCGAGGAATACCTTTCCCAGGCTCATTCCATAAGTGTCTTGGAACGCACGATCAAGCAAGGGCTTTGCCACTTGAAAGCCGATGAAGCTTTTGTAGGCAGCCGAGGCGTAGCGCCCTCTCGCGGCCTGAAAGACATCGAAGGCGAACTCGGTCTTGGCGTGGGAAAACGGATCGTCCGCATACGTTACCAGCTTTCCGAACCTAAGACCAAGCTTGGGGTAGAACAGAGGAACCGCAATGTTCACCGCCAAGGGGTGACCATTGTTGTCGGCGGCATAGTGCGACAACGCTCCCAGAGAGAACGCGTACTCATTGAGATCCTGCGACTCGCGGATGAGGTTCAGAATGAAGTCGCCGCTCCGGACGTAATGGGTCAAATTGCTGAAGAATTTGCTGCCGAACGGATAATATCCCAAATCCTGAATAATGCAGCCCCCGTAGGCGTATGCGTGTGCCTCCGTCAGTTCCTCCACTGTGGCATCCGGGAATCGTTTGAGCAGGAGCGGTTTGATGGCGCTATCCCATGTCGAATCGATGATGGCTTCGTGTGTGAGAACGGAATAAGCAGACGCCGTTGAGGCCGAGAATGCGAACAGCAGCCACAGCACGGTCGCGTGGCGAAGGAATCGGATTCTGCTGATCGCATCAATGTATTTCATAGCGCTCCTTACAAAGACTCTGTGTTGGAGGCACGTTGGTGACCAGGGGAGAGCGCATCTTGGCAATGTCGGTTGAATGACCGGATCTACTCCAGGCTGTCTCCCCACCGGCTGGCGGGGGGAGCAGAACCTGCACTTTGCGTACCGGAAAGTGCACTTGCTGTCGGCAATCGACGCTCTGGCAATGCTCGCAGACCCGCTCGCCACAGCAGACTCCTCACAACACCCTTTGCTTGCACGATCCCCAGGATGCTTTTTTGGGCGTCGTGATGGTGCCAGCCGTGCACTACCGCATTGGTCGCTACGATTTCATGCGATAGAAGAGGCAAAAGAAATGAAGTTGGCAATTGTAGCCGGTTTGGCCGTCACCACATCGCTGTTGGCCATGGATAAGGAGCCTGCCAAGCGGTTGGGCGAGGCCGCAACGGTCTTTTCGGAGGTAATGGCCACACCTGACAAGGGGATTCCGCAGGACCTGCTCGATAAATCGCATTGCATCATCATTGTGCCGAGCCTCAAGACAGCGGCTTTCGTGGTTGGCGCGAACTATGGAAAGGGATATCTGTCGTGCCGCAATAAAGGCGGCGAGGGCTGGTCGGCGCCCGCCACGGTTCGCATCGAGGGCGGCAGCGTTGGCTTTCAGATCGGCGGCTCGGAGACGGATCTGATCATGCTGGTGATGAATCAGGGCGGAGCCGACAAACTCCTTTCGAGCAAGTTCACCCTCGGCGCGGAAGGCTCAGTTGCGGCTGGCCCGGTCGGACGGACGGCGACAGCTCAAACCGACGCACAGATGCACGCGGAGATCCTTTCCTGGTCGCGATCCCAGGGGCTGTTTGCCGGTGTTGCGTTAGAAGGAGCCACCCTGCGGGAGGATCTGGACGATAACGCGACGCTCTATGGCGAGAAACTGGAGAACCGCGCCATCGTGACTGATGGGAGATCGGCGCCCAGCTCGGGTGCTCCTCTGATCGCTCTCCTCGACAAGTACTCGTCGCGAGAGCGTTAGGCCAGGCAGGAAGAAAGCAAAAGGAAAACAAGAATGAAAATGATCAGCACGTTTCTGACAGTATGCGGGCTTGTCGCGGCCCAGTCGCCGCAGGCTCCCAGCCCGGTCCAGCAATCAATCGAGCTTGCGGCAGGTATGGCCGCTGGCTCACTGCCCATCTATCGCGTGACGGTTGTCGCTCGAACCACGAAAGCGATCAACTACAACCACCGAAGCGGATCCACCGAGATCGGCTTCCACGGAACGGCGCTTTTGCCCGGGGCTCGCGGCGAGGCCAAAGTGGAAAGCAAGCAAGGCGTGATCAAGATCGACGCGCGCATGGAGAAACTGGAACCTGCGACCAACTTCGGCCCCGAGTACCTGACCTACGTGATGTGGGCCATCACCCCCGAGGGCCGAGCCACCAACATTGGTGAAGTACTCCTGGATGGAGACAAGACCAAGTTAGACGCAACTACAGAGCTGCAGTCCTTCGGTTTGATTGTCACTGCGGAACCCTATTTCGCGGTCACCCAGCCCAGCGACGTCGTGGTCATGGAAAACTTCGTCAGGCCCGATACAACAGGAACGATTGAGCAGGTCGACGCGAAGTTCGAACTCTTGCAGCGAGGCCAATACACCTTGAATGTGAACCCAGCCGACATCAAGCCCATGCGGCTGGAGTCGAAGGTGCCATTGGAACTGTACGAGGCGCGGAATGCGGTTCAGATCGCACGCTGGACAGGCGCTGCGAAGTACGCTCCCGAAACCTTCCAAAAAGCGGTCCAGGGCCTGGAGAACGCTGAGGGCTATCTGAATGGAAAGGCGGGTAAGAGGCCGATCGGCACGGTGGCGCGCGAAGCCGTCCAAATGGCCGAGGATGCCCGCATCATTACGGTGAAGAAGATCGCTGAAGAGCAACTGGCCAATGAGCGCCTGGCCGGAGCAGATCGCGAAGCACGCGCCGAAAACGGGCGAGCTGCCGCACAAGCCGACGCCGCGCGCGTCACACAGGATGCGCAGGCAGCGCAACTTGCCGCGCAGTCGGAAGCGGACCGCGTGAGACTGGAGACCGCGGCCAAGATGGAGGCTGCGCAGAACGAGGCGGATCGCGCAAAACGCGAGAGCGCGACCCAGCTTGCGGCTGCGCAAACGGAAGCCGACCGTCTAAAACGCGAGAACGACGCGAAAACGGCCGCGGCCCAGACCGAAGCGGACCGTCTGAAGACGAACAGCGAGGCGCAGATGGCCTCCGCGCAGACTGAGGCCGACCGTCTGAAACGCGAAAACGACGCCCAAAGAGCTGACACCCAGGCAGAACTGGACCGAGCCGCCAAGGACAAAGCCCAGGCCGAAGCGGAGAAGGCGGAGCTGCGAACCCAACTACTGGCGCAGTTCAACGCTATTCTTCAAACCCGGGATACGGCGCGCGGTTTGATCGTGAACATGTCCGACGTTCTCTTCGACACCGCCAAGTTTTCGTTGCGGCCTCTGGCACGCGAGAAACTGGCCAAGGTTGCCGGCATTGTCTCCGGGCATCCAGGGCTCATGCTGGATGTGGAAGGCCACACCGACAACGTCGGCGGTGATGAGTACAATCAGCAGCTTTCCGAGCAGCGCGGCGGGGCTGTGCGCGATTACCTCACACAGCAGGGAATGGCGGCAGCTTCGGTCACTTCGAGGGGATTCGGCAAGACTCAGCCGGTCGCTTCCAACGACACCGCGGAAGGCCGGCAGCAGAATCGCCGGGTGGAGATCGTTATCTCCGGCGAAGTAATCGGCACGGAGATCGGTATACCGGTCGCCGTGGTCCGGTAATCCCAGGTGGTAACGCTGCGGGGAACCTGAGTGGTTCCCCGCGGCCAGCACGGTTCGCTTCGTACAGTCTCAGGAGGCAATCCGATGACTCGGTTCGCAGGGGCCGCATGGAGACCGGTTCTCACTTCATTTCTCTTGTTCGGGTTGATGGCGGGAGCTGTATCGGCACAGGATCTTTCCAGATACCGAGACTTCCAACTCGGGACTGACATGCCGACGGTTATCCAGAAGGCCGGCGCGACTCCATCTCAAATCCAGGTTATCGATCGCCGTCCGGCCCTCATCCAGGAGCTTGCGTGGCGCCCCAAGTCGCTCAGCTCGTCTCCGGAGGCGGAGTCCGTCCAAGAGGTGAATTTCACCTTCTACAATGCCGAACTGTTTCGGATCGTCGTCAACTACGACCGGTACGAGACGGAGGGACTGACGGCTGATGACTTCATCAGAGCAGTCTCCACGGCCTACGGAGCGGCAGCGAAGCCCTCCGCGCTGGCAAGGACTACGAACGGATCCAATGGTGAACAGGAGCAGGTCCTCGCCCAGTGGCAAGATCCGCTGTATCGCTTCGACTTGATCCGCTCTACTTACGGGCCTGGCTTTAGACTGGTTGGCACTTTGAAAAGACTCGAAGCCCCGGCCACGGCCGCTAGTCTCGAAGCGAGGCGACTCGACGCCCTGGACGCGCCGCAAAGAGAGGCTGCCCGAAAAGCGACTGAGGAAGAAGCAGCGAGCGCCAAGCTGGAAAAGACCAGGCTTGTCAACATGCTGAAGTTTCGACTGTAAGCAGATGCCTCAGATCAGGTTACTCGGGGTATGTTTGACGGATTGCATAACAAGTGGAGGCTAGGAGAATGACAACGATTCGACCCTTATACGACCGCATCGTAGTGAAGCGGATTGACGAACAGGAAACCACGCACAACGGTATCGTCATCCCTGATTCTGCCAAGGAGAAACCGCAAGAGGGTGAAGTTATGGCTCTAGGTCATGGCAAGAGGCTCGAAAACGGCAAGCTCGTGCCCGTCGATGTCAAGATCGGTGACCGCGTGCTCTTTGGAAAGTATTCCGGTACCGAGACAAAGGTCGTCGGCACGGAGTACATCATCATGCGCGAGGACGACATTCTTGGCGTCCTGGATTCGGCACCGGCGGCAAAAGCGGGCCAGAAGACCACCTAAGTTCTTATTTCAGCTCGCAAGGAGATCATTGATGGCAAAACAGATTACTTACAGTGACCACTCCCGGCAGGCGATCCTGCGGGGTGTCAACCAGCTCGCCGATGCGGTGAAGGTGACCCTCGGACCCAGGGGACGCAACGTCGTCCTGGAAAAGAAATTCGGCGGACCGACGATCACCAAGGACGGCGTCACAGTAGCCAAAGAGATCGAGCTGAAGGACCCGCTCGAGAATATGGGAGCTCAGATGGTGCGCGAGGTGGCGTCGAAGACCTCTGACATTGCCGGTGACGGCACCACCACCGCTACAATTCTGGCCCAGGCAATTTACCGTGAGGGCGTCAAAGCGGTCACTTCGGGAGCGAATCCAATGGCCGTCAAGCGCGGCATTGATAAGGCTGTCGCGGTGGCCGTCGAGGAGGTCAAGAAGCTCTCGAAGCCGGTTTCCGGCGACATGATCGCGCAGGTCGGCAGCATCTCCGCCAACAGCGACCCCACCATCGGCAACATCATTGCCGAGGCGATGAAGAAGGTCGGCAAGGATGGCGTAATCACGGTCGAGGAATCCAAGACCATGACTACCGAGCTGAAGACAGTGGACGGCATGCAGTTCGATCGCGGCTACCTGTCACCCTATTTCGTCAGCGACGCCGAACGCATGGAGTGCGTTTTCGAAGACCCCTACATCCTCATTCACGAGAAGAAGATCACCAATATGAAGGACCTGTTACCGATTCTCGAGCAAATTGCACGGGCCGGTAAACCCCTGTTGGTGATTGCCGAGGATGTGGAAGGCGAAGCGCTGGCCGCGCTCGTGGTCAACAAGTTGCGCGGCACGCTCCACGCGTGCGCTGTCAAAGCCCCTGGCTTCGGCGACCGCCGCAAGGCGATGTTGGAGGATGTTTCTATCCTGACTGGCGGCAAGGCCATCATGGAAGAGATCGGCATCAAGCTGGAGGGTCTCAAGCTGGAGGATCTGGGCCGCGCGAAGCGCGTCACGGTGGACAAGGACAACACCACGATCATCGACGGCGCCGGGACGCCGAAGAGCATTGAAGGCAGGATCAAGCAGCTCCGCACTCAGGCGGAAGAGACCACCTCGGACTACGATCGCGAGAAACTACAGGAGCGGCTGGCAAAGCTGGCCGGTGGCGTGGCGATCATTAAAGTCGGCGCTGCGACCGAAACCGAAATG
>Ga0181535_10003717_pt1 | contig 17508 bp, 11 predicted proteins | sample PEATcosm2014_Bin_44_FD_119774 | JGI IMG/M metagenome (GOLD analysis project Ga0181535, IMG submission 119774) | Peatland microbial communities from MTU Mesocosm Facility, Houghton, MI, USA - PEATcosm2014_Bin17_30_metaG | ecosystem: Environmental > Terrestrial > Soil > Wetlands > Peat | place... | reverse complement strand
CTTTCGGCGCGGGAGGCGATCACCTATTTCAACCCGATGGAAGAACGCGAGGCGGACAAGGCGCCGCTCCAAATGGCGCTCATCCGCCGGATTTTCAGCTACACGAAACCTTACGCGGCCAAGCGGAATTGTCTGTTTGTCCTGACAATTATCCGCGGCCTCCAATTGCCGGCGCTGGCGTGGCTGATTGGCCGCACCATCACCGGGCCGATTGCGCACCAGGATTTGCCGGGGATTTTCTGGTATGCGGCGGGGTATTTCGCGCTGGCCCTGGTCACGGTGGCGAATTTTCATTTCCGGCAGCGGTTCGCGCTCGAACTGGGCGAAGCGGTGGTGCATGACATGCGGTCGGACTTGTTCCGCAAGCTGATGACGATGCCGATGTCGTTTTTCAACCAGACCAAATTCGGCCGCATCATCAGCCGGATGACGTCGGACATTGACAGCGTGCGCGCCGGGGCGCAGGACGTGGCGTTCGTGCTGGTGGTGCAGGGATTGCAGATGACGGTTTCGGCGGTGCTGATGGCGTATTACGATTGGAAATTATTTTCACTGATGGTCATCCTCGTGCCGGTCATCTGGGTGGTGAACGAAAATTACCGGCGCGAAATGAGCCGGCGGCTGCGCAAGGTGCAGGAGTCCTGGAGCCGGGTCGCCTCGACGCTCGCCGAATCGGTGAGCGGCATCCGGGTGACGCAGGCGTTTGTCCGGCAGGAAATCAATTCGGGTTTCTTCCGCAAATTGATTGATGTCCACGGCGAGAACAACGTGGGCGTGGCGCAGGCGTCCGCCGTGTTCGTGCCGTTGTTGCAATTGAAGAGCCAGCTTTTCCTCGGCGCGATGGCGCTGCTGGGCGGATACGGCGTGCTGCGCTGGCACGGCTGGCTGCACATGGAGGTGGGCGACCTGGTCATGTTCTTTTTTCTGGCCAACCTGTTCTTCGATCCGGTGCAGGCCATCGGCAATCAATTGAACCAGGCGTTCATGGCGATGGCCGGAGCGGAGCGGCTGTTTCGGATGCTGGACCAGAAACCGGAATGGGTGGATGCGGCGGACGCGAAACCGCTGCCGCTCATCCGCGGCCGCGTGGAATTTCAATCGGTGCATTTTGAATACAAACCGGGGCGGCCGGTGCTGACGGACATTTCTTTTGCGGCCGAGGCGGGACAGAACGTCGCCTTGGTGGGACACACTGGCAGCGGCAAGACGACACTGGTGGGATTGCTGCAAAAATTTTATCTGCCGTCCGGCGGACGCGTGCTGGTGGATGGCGCGGACTTGAACACGGTCACCAGCGATTCGCTGCATTCGCAAATGGGCGGCGTGCAGCAGAACAATTTTCTCTTTTCCGGCACGGTGCTGGACAACATCCGGTTTGCCCGGCCGGAGGCGGCGGAATCCGACGTGCGCGCGACGCTGGCGGCGTTGGACTGCGCCGATTTGCTGGACGCGCTGCCGCACGGATTGCAGACGCAGGTGGCCGAGCGCGGCGCGGCGCTGTCATTTGGCCAGCGGCAACTCGTGTGTTTCGCCCGCGCGATGCTGGTAAATCCGCGCATCGTGGTGCTGGACGAGGCGACCAGCGCGATTGACACGGTGACGGAAGCGCGGCTGCAGCGGGCGCTGGAAATTTTGCTGCGCGGGCGGACGGCATTCATCGTGGCGCACCGGTTGAGCACCATCCGCAGAGCCGATCTGGTCCTGGTGCTGGATCAAGGCCGCATCGTCGAACGTGGCACGCATGAAAGCTTGTTGCGGCAGAACGGTGTCTATGCCCGCTTGCACCGGGAATTTGTCAACACCCCTGGTTAAAAACGGTTTGAATTTGTGCCCGGCTCGCGCCATGCTGGCCGCGCTTTATGAAGCCCAACGACTTTTCCGGCGCGCGCGTGCTCGTCACCGGCGGCGCGGGATTTATCGGCAGCGCGCTTGTCTGGGCGTTGAACCGGCGCGGCTGCGACGACATCGTGGTTTGCGACCGGCTCGGCACCGACGAAAAATGGCGCAATCTCGCGCCGCTGCGCTTCGCCGAATTTGTCGAGGCGGATGATTTGCTGGCGCGTTTGAAAAACGGCGCGCTGGGGAAATTCAATTTGGTTTTGCACATGGGCGCGTGTTCGTCCACGACCGAGCGCGACGCGGGTTATCTCTTCCGCAACAATTTTGAATTCACCCGCGACCTCGCCGACTGGGCGCTGGAGAAATATGTCCGCTTCGTCTATGCGTCGTCCGCCGCGACCTACGGCGACGGCTCGGCGGGCATGGAGGACGACGATTCGCAACTTGACGCGCTGCGTCCGCTGAACATGTATGGCTATTCGAAGCATCTGTTCGATTTGCACGCCCGTCGCGCCGGGTTTCTGGACAAAATTGTCGGGCTGAAATACTTCAACGTCTTCGGCCCGAACGAGGACCACAAGGGCGACATGCGCTCGCTCGTCCACAAAAGTTTTTCGCAGGTGCAAAAGGAGAACGTCATCCGGCTGTTCAAAAGCCACCGGAAGGATTTCCGCGACGGCGAACAGAAGCGCGATTTTCTTTACGTCAAGGACGCGGTGGCGATGACGCTGCATCTGGCCGCGACCAAAAAGGCCGGCGGACTTTTCAATACCGGCAGCGGCGCGGCGCGGACGTGGATTGACCTGGCGAATTCGGTATTTGCCGCGCTGGACAAAAAGCCGAAAATTGAATTCATCGAAATGCCGGAAGCCATCCGCGACAAATACCAATACTTCACGCAGGCGGACATTTCGCGTCTGCGCGCGTCTGGTTACAAGGCGCCGGTCACATCGCTCGAAGAGGCGGTGAAGGATTACGTCAGAAATTACCTGGCTGCGGACAAGCGGCTTGACCCGGCGGTGTAAAAATATGTAGCAGCCGAGGTAACGAGGCTCTGACTGAATTTGCGACATTCGATTTGCGGGGCATAAATCGAAAATAATGAGCCTCCTCACGTCGGCTGCTACGGTGAACGAGAAAAAATTTCACCGCAACGTGACTTGCCGGCGGCGGCGATTTGCAGGAATCTTTCCCGCAATGAAAAATAGTTTTTTCATCCACTTCGGATTGGTTGCGTTGGTTGCGTTCAGCTTTCAACGAATCCTGGCCGAAGATTTTGACGCGACGACCGAATTTGTTGGCCGTGGCACAAACGGACTGGTCACGCCGGTCAATCAGCTTGTCACGCCCGCCGGAACGCAAGTGGAGCTGCCGGGCATCCGGCCAAATGCGCTGGCGTTGAGTCCTGACGGCAAGCTGCTCGTAACCGCCGGGCTGACGCGCGAGCTGATCGGTGTCAATCCAGCGACCGGAATCATTTCACAACGCGTCCCGTTTCCGGCGGACAAGGCGCAGCCAATGCCGGCGCTGGCTGACGGCATCATCGGCACGAATCAACAGGCGAAATTGAGTTTCACCGGCCTCGCATTTTCGCCCGATGGCTCGCGCATTTATCTCTCCAACGTCAACGGCGACATCAAGGTTTTCGGCGTCGGCAAAGATCAGAAAATTTCGCCGCTGTTTTCAATTGGCTTGCCGGGTGTGCAAACATCCCGCCGCACGAATGACATTCCCGCGGGTATCACCGTTTCGCCCGATGGCAAAAAACTTTACGTCGCGGGAAATCTTTCCAACCGGCTGCTCGAACTCGACGCCGCGACGGGAAACGTTTTGCGGACGTGGGACGTGGGCGTCGCGCCGTTTGATGTGGCGCTTTGCAAAAATAAAATCTACGTCAGCAATTGGGGTGGACGCCGCCCGGACGCAAACAGTTTGACCGCCCCGGCGGGATTGGGCACGCGCGTGCGGGCGGACGAGCGCAGCATCGCCAGCGAAGGCTCGGTTTCGGTAATTGATCTCCAAAATAATCTGGTGGGGCGAGACTCCGTCGAGCCTGAATTTACGGAAGAAAAAAATGATGTTAGGGCTCGACGGAGTCTCGCCCCACCGGAAATTGTGACCGGCCTTCACGCCTGCGCGCTGGCGCTTTCGCCAAACGGAAAATTTATCGTCGTCGCCAACGCGGGCAGCGACACATTGAGCGTGATTGACACGCGCACGGATAAAATCGTGGAAACCATTTGCGCGCGGCAGAATCCGGGCGATCCCTTCGGCGCGCAGCCCGACGCGCTGGCGTTTGACTGGACGGGCAAAAAACTTTTCGTCTGCAACGGCACGCAAAACGCCGTCGCGGTTTTTCAGTTCAAGCCGGGCGCGTCCAAATTGCTCGGCCTGATTCCCGTGGGCTGGTTTCCGGGCGCGATTGCCTACGACGCTCGGCGCGGACAAATTGACGTGGCGAACATGAAAGAAATCGCCGCAAAAATGGCCGCGGCCAAAAAAGGCTTGGGCAACGGTCCGGGCTTCAACACCAAGCAATACACCGGCTCGCTCTCGCTGGTGCCGCTGCCGGCGGCAAGGGAGCTGGCCGCGTTCACGCAAACCGCGCTGGCGGATTTGCGCTATCCGCTGCTCGCGCAGGCGAAATTGCCGGCGCGCGAAAATCGTCCGCCGCAGCCCGTGCCGGAGCGCGCCGGCGAACCCGGCGTTTTTCAGCATGTCATTTACATCATCAAGGAAAACCGCAGTTACGACCAGGTGTTCGGCGACGTGGCGGAAGGCAATGGCAACGCGGATTTATGCGTTTTTGGCGAACGCGTCACGCCGAACGAACACAAGCTCGTCCGCGATTTTGCGCTGCTGGACAACACCTATTGCTGCAGCATTTTGAGCGCGGACGGCCACAACTGGACCGACAGCGGCATCGCGACCGAATATCTGGAGCGCTCCTTCGCCGGCTGGCCGCGCAGCTATCCCAGCGGCGGCTTCGGCGAGGGCGGCGAGGACGCGCTGGCGTATTCGCCCGCCGGTTTCATCTGGAACAACGCGCTCGCCCATGGAAAAACGGTCGTGGATTTCGGCGAATTCACGACCGACACGAAGCACTGGAAAAATTCCGGCGGCACGAACGTCACGTTTCTAAACGCCTACCGCGATTTCACCGGCGGCTCGAATGAAATTGTTTATTCCAGCGAGCCGGACATCGAGGCGCTGCGGCCATTCATCATGACGAACACCGTTGGCTGGGATTTATCCGTGCCGGACGTTTGGCGCGCGGCGCAATTCATCAAATCGCTGAAACAATTTGAAGCGGCGGACAATCTGCCGAACCTCGTCATCCTCTGGCTGCCCAACGACCACACCAGCGCGACGAAAACCAATTACCCCACGCCCGCCGCGATGATGGCCGACAATGATTTGGCGATGGGGCAAATCGTTGAGGCCGTGAGCCACTCAAAATTCTGGACGAACACCTGCGTCTTCGCCGTGGAGGACGATCCGCAGGACGGCTGGGATCACGTCAGCGGCTACCGCACGACGGCCTACGTGGCGAGCGCCTACACCCGGCGCGGCGCGGTCGTCCACACGCAATACAACCAGACCAGCCTGCTCCGCACGATGGAGCTGATGCTCGGCCTGCCGCCGATGAACCAGATGGACGCCACCGCCACGCCGATGTTCGATTGCTTCACCGGCACGCCGGACTTCACCGCGTTCGACGCCGTGACCAACAACGTGCCGCTGGATGAAATGAATCCGCCGCCGAAAAAAATTCAGGACGCGCAATTGCGGAAGGACGCGATGGCCTCCGCAAAACTGCCGCTGGACAAGGAGGATCAATGCCCGGAGGACGTGTTCAACCGCATCCTCTGGCGCGCGATGAAAGGCCCGCAAACGCCGTATCCCGAATGGGCGGTGAAGGCCGTGGATGAGGATTGAAAACGGCCAAAGATTTGCAGTCCGTTGTATGATTAGGTCAAATCATTTACTTGAACCGGTCTCCTCAAGAAGCAGGTATGTCTTATTGTTTATCATCACCCATTCGGCATGACGCCATATTTTTTTGCTTTCCACCAACTCACAATTCAAAGTGGTGATATTTATTACTGGCTCACTCCTGCCGGAATTTTGGATAAAACTCTTCGTCCACCAAAATGCGGTTGGGTTGTTGGACATAGCATTCAAATCATCATACGAGACAATCGAACAAACAAACTGATGCTGCTCCATAATCTGACGCACCGCCGCCAAAGAAGAGCCGGCTGGAATCCACTGGATAAGCTCATCCGCCAGATTTTTGGCAGGTGGCTCTGAATTGCTGCATCCGACAAGTGCGAATAGTAGAACCAATGGAAATGTTTTCATAAATGTGTTTTGGCCTAACAATTTTTCGGCCAAGCGGCGGCTTGGCCGAATTCAGGAAACAGAAGGTTTGCTTTCCATTTCATGCTGTCAGCATTCGCCGATCTGCGGGCAAGGTCAAGTTTGAAATCAGTTGTCAGAATTATTCTTGCATCCGCGGCCTGACCGTTGCTCAATGATTTCACAAATGAACAACATTCATCCGTCCCGTCCGGGCATTTTCATCCTTTTAGCCGGCATCGTCGTGTTTGGGTTTGCGCGAAATGCCGGCGCTCAAGCGCAGCCGGCGGTTGCGCCGGCGATTCAGTGGGTTTGCAGCACGCAGGCCGGGCCGTGGCGGGAATTGCCCGCAACCGTCCTGCTTCAGCCGCCAGGCGCGGTGTCAAACGTGGTGCGGCTCGATCCGGCGACGGTCTATCAGACGATTGACGGCTTCGGCGGCTGTTTCAACGAGCTGGGCTGGGACGCCTTGCAGGTGCTGGATTCAGCGGGGCAGGCGACGGCGTTGAAGGCGTTGTTCGATGCCAGCGGCTGCAATTTCAACCTCTGCCGCGCGCCCATGGGCGCCAATGATTTCGCGCGCGACTGGTATTCATTCGATGAGACGCCGGGCGATTATGCCATGACGAATTTCAGCATCGCCCGCGATCGCACGGTGCTCATCCCTTACATCAAGGCGGCGATGCAGTATCAGCCCCGGCTGGCGGTCTGGGGCGTGCCGTGGTGTCCGCCCGCGTGGATGAAAACCGACGGCGCGTATAAGGGCGGCAACATGAAGCAGGATCCGCAAACGCTGGCGGCTTACGCGCTTTACTTCTCGAAATATGTCCAGGCGTATCGGCAGGAAGGGATCAATCTTTACGCCGTTCATCCGCAGAACGAACCGAAGTATAACAACAACGTCTATCCGCAATGCGCGTGGAACGGCCAGGAAATCAATGTCTTCCTGCGCGATTATCTCCTGCCCCGGCTCAAGCAGGACAACGTGAACGTGGAAGTCTGGCTGGGCACCATCGTCAACGAGAACCTGGCCGACTATGTTGACCCGGCGCTGGGCGATGCCGCGACTGGTCCGCAGATTACCGGCGTCGGTTATCAATGGGGCGGCCAGGACGCCATGCTCGCCACGCACCAGAAGTATCCCGGCAAAAAATTGATGCAGACCGAAACCGAATGCAACAACGGCGCCGATTCCTGGCGCGAGGGCATGACCACCTTCCGAAAAATGATCGAGGACATGAACCATTTTGCCAGCAGCTACATGTTCTGGAACATGATCTTGAGTGAAAAATCCACCAGCACCTGGGGCTGGAAACAAAACAGCCTGCTGAAAATTGACAGCCAGACGAAACAAATCATTTACAATCCGGAATTCTATTCCATGAAACACTTCGGACATTTTGCGCGGCCCGGAGCCGTCCGCATCGGTCTGTCCGCCGGGGCCGGGAACGGCGGCAGCGATCCGGCGTTCAAAAACCTGAACATGGCCGCCTTCCGCAATCCATCGGGAGAGCTGATTCTGATGTTGGCCAACACCGGCAATCAAATCCTGCCAGTCACCCTGCAAGCGGGCGCCTGTGCCGCGAAGCTGGAAATTCCGGCCAGTTCCATGAACAGCCTCGTTCTTTCAAAATGGTGATCCGGCGCTTGGAAAATGAAGCCGGTCGTTCCAGACGATTTTCCAAGCGGTCGCAACTGCGGGAGCCGTGGTGCGAAGATGGAACAAAATCCCAATTTGTTGATGCTTGAAATCCGGCCGCGCTTTCAACTGCCGGATTTTTTGCCCTGTTCCTCGTAATACTTTTGGACTTCTTCCGCCGTCGCGGGCTGCGGCCAGACCCAGTCCAGCGCTTTAGGATTTTGCCAGTTGAAATTTGAACCCGTGACGCCTTTTTCCAGCGAAGGATCGCCGCCATCGTCCCTGCCATTTTCGCCGACGGAATAAAGCAGGAAGGTTCCGTCCGCATTTGGCCGGTAGCGCAACGGCTGGCCGTCCATGCAATCAATCGGAACAGCGTTTAGCAAATCAGGCGTCAATTCATTGAGCGCGGCCGGAAATTGGTGATGCCGGAGTTCGTAGCGTTTGAGCGCAATGGCGGTGATTACAACATTTCGAGCGACTTCTGCATTCGCCGCTTTCCGGATCGCGGCGAGCTGGCTGCCGGCATTTTGAGAAATGATTGCATATGGATTGTCCTTCACGGAATCAAAATCAAGCCGGACAAAATTCGTATTTACAAACGATTGAACCGACGGGAATGATTTGTTGGTTTCCAGCATTTGTGTTCCGCCAATCACCACTCCCCACATTTGTAATCCCCGAACTTCATCCGTGTAAGACCAGAACCATCGCCACTGAAATTTGTCCCATTGGGATGCAATTCCATCTTTAGCCTTCTGGAAAAAGGATCTTTCGTCACTGTTACTGTGTTCATTGTTCATATTCGATGTGAATTGCGTCCAGGCAACCTGTCCATCAAGATTTGTCGGCGATTGCCGGAGGTCCTTGAGCAGTTGCAATTCGCTCACCCGTTCGAAAAGAAATGCCTTCTTCAAGGGAGCAATAAATTCGAGCGACTGCCAATCCTGTTGCAATTGCGCCAAGTCTTCATCGGAGACATTGGTAGTTTGTAAGATGTCCCAAGTCGCGCTTGCGCTTATGGAAGCAATGGCAAAACGAATCAGTTGGGAAATTTCAAAACGTTCATCGGTCTGGCCTTTTATAAAGGCAAGCATCGTGCGGATATCGGTGCAGGCATCTGCGGTTTTGTCTTGGTGCAAATTGTAATATTCCGAAGCGTCCAACCATTGGAATGCCATCTTGATTTGCGATAAATGAGGCGCAAGCACAGGAATATACATTTTGGGGTCGGAGTAATCATAGTTAAAATCAAATTTCGGGTTTTTGATCAGTTTTCGGAAGTCGTTGAGATTATTTAGCCGTTCGGACAATTGCGCGCCGAGATCGTCCCAGGTATTGGTGAGATTGGGCGGCCAGGTGGTGTTGGAGGTGTGAATGACCGGTTGATGCCAGCCAACCATTTCCTTGCCGGGAATGATCCTGTTCATTGCGCCCGGCGGATTTTTGAAATATATTGCATTGGTATAATTGCTTTCCAAATGAATTTGAGAAAGCGCATTGGTGATGAGCGGCGCGGCGTTTTGCTCCGGCGGCACGGGCGGCGGAATCACCTGCGCCAGTTCCATCGGCTCGCCTTTGGCTTTGAGCTGGGCGATGTAAGCTTCCGTCACGGCGCGCAGTTGGTAATGGCGGATGACGGGAATGAGAATTGCCGCGCCCAGAACGGCAACGGCAAGAATCAAGATTTTCCAGCGGCGATTCATGTGATTCATGGATCAATCTACCATTAACGCCGCTTCAGATGGAATTACAAAATCATCAGCCGTTTGTAATCCACAAAACCTGCCGGCGGTTCACGCTTTCAAGAAATAGTTCCGCTGCTTCTGGCTGACGGGCATTCCGAGCTTTTCCATCACGGCCAGCATGTCTTCCCAAACCTTGCGCTTCTCGCTCATCGCCTGGTTGCGCAGCAGATACGCCGGATGATACGTCGGCATGAGCGGCGTGCCGCGATAGGTTTTCCAGGCGCCGCGCAGTTTCGTGATGCCAATCGTTTTGCCGAGCAAACCTTCCACCGCCGTCGCGCCGAGGGCGACGATGACCTTGGGCCGGATCAAATCAATCTGCTCGTGCAAATACGGAATGCACGTGGCCATTTCGTCGCTCGTCGGCTTGCGGTTGCCGGCGGACTGGCCGGGCGTGTCGGGCCGGCATTTCAAAATGTTGGCGATATAAACGTCCGCGCGTTGCAGGCCGGTGGCTTGAATGATTTTCGTGAGCAATTGTCCGGCCTTGCCGACGAACGGCTCGCCTTGTTCATCTTCGTCCGCACCCGGCGCCTCGCCGACGAACATGAGCTGCGCGTCAATGCTGCCGACGCCGAACACGACGTTTTCGCGCGACGACGCGAGATGCGGGCATTTCACGCAGGCCAGCGCGCGTTCACGCAGGGCGGCAAATGCGGCGGCTTTTTCTTTTGGATCAAGCGGCGCGGTGGCAGGTGCAGCCTCGCCCGGCAGCGCGAGCAACGATTCCTGTTCGGCAACAGGCGTGGAAATTGCGGATTGTGGATTGCGGATTGCGGATTGAATAGTGGGCTTGGCGGTTGGCACGGGCGCGGCAGTTCTAGCAATTTCAGATTTCGCCGGCTGCGCCAGCGAGCGCAGCGTTTCCGGCGCAACGGCAACGTGCCGCACGCCGCACGATTTCAAGCCTTCCAGATGTTGAATCGTGGCGTCGAGAAGCTGGTTGTAATCGTCGGACATCGCCCAATCGTATCTTGTGTTGCATCATCCGCACGAAAAATTTTAGTTCAAGTCACGAGGGCTATCCAGGCGAGCAGCCCGGCGAGCGCGGCCAGTGTCACCGGAACGCCCAGTCGCGCAAAATCACGGAAGGAAATTCTGATGCCCATCGCGCGCGCCTGCTGAACGACGATGATGTTGGAGACGCTGCCGAGGATGATGAGGCTGCCGCCGAAGCTGTTGGCCAGCGCCAGAATGTAAGCCGCAGCCGGATGCGAAAGATCGGCCACGTTCAGCAGCAGCAGCACCGCCGGGGAATTGCTGATTAAATTCGAGAGCGCCGCCGTTGCCAGCGCCAGGTTGACGGGCGCGTTGAGATTGAATCCGCCTTGCGCCAGCCATTGCACAGCCTGGTCGCCGCAGCCGGTGGATTGAAACGCGCCGGTCACGACAAACAATCCCATGAAGAGAACAAGAATCGGCCAGTCCACGAGCCGCAGCAAATCGTCGGTGCGGAATTTGGTGCTGGCCAGGTGAATGCCGGCGGCGGCAAGCGCGACGATTTCCTTGGGCAGCGGGGAGAAGAACAATCCAACGACCACCACGAGGATGACCAGTCCTTTGATCGTGTGCGCCCGGTTGAACGGATAAATCTCCTGGCTCGGTTCATTGGGAGCGGGCAGGACGGGTTGAAGTTTCCCGCGCGACATCATCCAGATGATCCCATAAGCAGCGGCCATGGCAACAATGACCGGAACGAATGTCCAAAGAATGTAACGGCCAAAATTGAGATGCGCGATCTGGCCGATCATCATGTCCTGCGGATTGCCGATGAGCGTGGCCGCCGCGCCGATGTTGCTCGAAATCGCCAGCGCGATCAGAAACGGCACGGGATTGATTTGCCGGCGCAGGAGCGCGGCCCCGGCAATCGGCGTGAAAACGTAGCAAACGATGTCGTGATTGAGAAATGCGGAAAGCCCGCCGGTCACCACCATCAGGACAAGCAGAAAGCGCGCGGGATTTCCGAGCCGCGCCGAAATGCCGCCCGCCACCTTGTCATAAAATCCCGACAGCCGGAGTTGAGCGGAGATGACGAAAAAACCGAACAGCAGGAAAACCGTCGGCCAGTTGACGTAGGAAATGACATCGGCAGTGGTGACCTTGCCGAAAATCATCAGGGCGATGGCGCCGAGCAGCGCGATGCCGACGCGGTTGAGCTTCAACCCCGGCACGCGCCCCGCCGCAATCCCCAGGTAAGTAGCGACGAAAATCGCCAGAATGACCGGCTTCTCGTGGAAGCCCGCGGACGCCGTGGCAATCAGGCCGGTCATGACGGAGATTTATTTCAGCAGTTGTTTGCGGATGGACTGCAATTCTTTCCGGCGGCCCTTGCTGGGTTCGGGATAACTCATTTTGAGCTGCTCCAGCGCGTCGAGGACGATGTGCGAAATGATGAGCCGCGCGTTTTCCTTGTCGTCGGCGGGCACGACGAACCACGGCGCGCGTTCGGTGCTCGTCGCGCTCAAGCACGCCTCGTAGGCTTTTTGATAATCCTTCCATCGCGCGCGCTCCGCGATGTCCGACTGGCTGAACTTCCAGTTTTTGTCAGAATCGTCAATGCGTTCGAGAAACCGCCGGCGCTGTTCCTCCTTGGAAAGATGCAGGAAAAATTTCAAGACGCGCGTGCCATTGCGATACAGGTGCCTTTCCAGATCCAAAATGGAACGAAAGCGCTCGTTCCAAATTTTTTCTTCGTCTATCAATTCCTCCGGCAATTTCTGAACCTGCAACAATTCTGGATGCACGCGCACGACCAGCACCTCCTCGTAATAGGAGCGGTTGAAAATGCCGATGCGTCCGCGTTCCGGCAGGCAGCGCGTCGTGCGCCAGAGAAAATCGTGCGCCATGTCCTCGTCGCTGGGTTTTTTGAAACTGAAGACTTCGCAGCCCTGCGGATTGATGCCCGACAGGACGTGCTTGATGGCGCCGTCCTTGCCCGCCGCGTCCATCGCCTGAAAAATCAGCAGCAGCGCGTAGCGATCATGGGCATAAAACAATCCCTGCCGCCCGCTCATCTCTTTGGTGCGGGCTTCGAGCAGTTTCTGATAATGCGCCTTCGATTTGTAGAACGGCTTCACCTTGGTCGGCCATTTTTTGAGCCGGACCTTTGCGCCTTCGCGAACACAGAATTCGTTGGATTCAATTTTCATCGGCTGTCCCTTTCATGCGGCAATGAATTGGAGCAGAGCCGGGTTTTTAGAGCAAGATGGATTTTGCGCCCCCTGGAACTCATGTTCCGGCGGCCTTTATTTTGCCGACGCGGCAAACATCTTCCGCTGCGTGCTTGCCTTCACTTTGCGGCCAACTAAACTCCGCGCGCATGTTGAATTTGAACACGCTCAACCCGCAGCAACGCCAGGCTGCCGAAACCGTCAAAGGTCCGGTGCTCATTTTGGCGGGCGCCGGCACGGGCAAGACGCGCGTCATCACGTTCCGCATTGCGCACATGGTCGCGCGCGGGATTTCGCCGGCGAACATCCTCGGCGTCACGTTCACGAACAAGGCCGCGCGTGAAATGCAGGAGCGCGTGCGCAAACTTCTCCCCAGAACCAAGACGCCAGACGCCAAACCCTCGGACGCAAGTCCAACCATCTGCACTTTCCACTCGCTCTGCGTCCGCATTTTGCGGCTGCACATCGAAAAACTCGGCTACAAGCGTAACTTCGTCATCTACGACGAATCGGAACAGCTCGGCGCGGTGAAAAAGATTTTGAGCAGCATCTCGGCAAAGGGCGAGAAGGTTGACCCCGGCGCGGTGCTGGCGGTGTTGAGCAAGTTCAAGAACGGCGGCGAGAACGCGAAAATCTTCGGCGATGAAAGCGTCCGCGCGCTGGCGCAGCACATCGCCAAGCGCTACGAATCCGCGTTGCACGCCTGCAACGCGGTGGATTTCGACGATTTGATCCTGCTCACGCTGCGGCTGTTTCGCGAGCAGCCCGACGCGCTCGAAGCCTGCCGCGCCAGATACAAATACGTGATGGTGGACGAGTATCAGGACACGAACGCCGCGCAATTCGAACTGGTGCACGCGCTCACGAAGGAGCACCGGAACCTCTGCGTGGTCGGCGACGACGACCAGAGCATCTACGGCTGGCGCGGCGCGGAGATCGCCAACCTGCTCGACATGGAAAAGCATTATCCCGAGGTCAAAATCATCAAGCTGGAGCAGAATTACCGCAGCACCACGACGATTCTCAACGCCGCCAACGCCATCATCAAGCACAACGTCCGGCGGCGCGGCAAATCGCTGTGGTCAAGCAGGGGCGCCGGCGGGAAAATCCAGTTGCACACGTTTGACAACGACGAGGCCGAGGCGCGTGAGACCGTGGCGCAGATTGAATTCAAGCGGCTCGCGCACCGGACGCCGTGGCGGGATTGCGCGATCCTTTTCCGCACGAACCAGCAGTCGCGCCCGCTCGAAACCGCGCTGCGCACCGCCGCCGTGCGCTATCATCTCATCGGCGGCCAGAGCTTTTTCGACCGGCGCGAGGTGAAGGACTTCCTCGCCTACCTGAAAATGTTCCTGAACCCGCACGACGACATCAGCCTGTTGCGCATCGCGAACGTGCCCGCGCGCGGCTTGAGCGACGTGACGATGGAACGGCTGCTCGGCGCGAGCCACGACCGGAAATGTTCCGTTTTCATCGCGATGAAAAATCCCTTGGTGACGACGACGTTCCAGACGAACACGCGCAAGAGCATCGAGGCGTTCGTGGAATTCGTCGAGCGGACGCGCGCAGCTTTGGAACGCCGAACTCCGGTTCGGCAAGTTGGTTCAGCTTTGTCGGAAAACACACAGAATCGTGGATTCCAACAGGCCGATCCGGAGATCGGCGCTCCGCTTGCCGTGTGGGCCGGCAATTTCCTGAACGAGACCGGCTATTTCGCCGAACTCCGCCGCCAGGAAAAGAACCCGGAGAACAGCGAGAGCCGCGTCCGCAATCTGAAGGAATTCATGGCGACGATGGATCGCCCGGCGGGTGGCGGTCAATCGCCGGCGGAGCGGCTGGGGAATTTTCTTGAGGAAATCACGCTCGACACCGAACGCGAGGAGGAGGAGGAAAATGCCGGCGACGCCGTGACGCTCATCACGATGCATTCGTGCAAGGGACTGGAGTTTCCGCATGTCTTCATCGTCGGGCTGGAGGACGGGCTGCTGCCGCATTCGCGGTCCAAGGCCGAGGGCACGCTGGACGAGGAGCGGCGGTTGTTTTACGTGGCGGTGACGCGTGCGATGCAGACGCTCACCATCAGCCATTGCGGCGGGCGGAAGAAATACGGCCAGGTGATGCCATGCCACCCGTCGCCATTTCTGAAGGAACTGCCGGAGGAACTCGTCGAACATTCCGACTCGAAAACCAAAACGCCCGTCGCGCCGGAATCAGGAAAAATGCTTTTCGCCGCGATGCGACAAGCCGTCACCTGATGGCGGACGGTTGGCCCGGCGTAACCGCAGCGCGCCGGTTTCTGAATCTTTCGCGAATCCAAGCGCGGCTGCCAAGCTTCTGTTTATAAATCAAAACGCCCCGGCGTTTAGTTGGCACCGGAGCGTTTGAAACGAAAAGCTGAATTATTTTTCCTGGCCGGTAAGGCCGGCTTTTTGCAGGGCGTCGAACACATCCTTGTCATTGAAATTGCCCGTCACTTCAAAGGTCTTGGCATCCTTGGCGGCCGTGTTGCCAGTGACACCAGGCACGGTCGCAAGGACCTGGTTCACCGCCGTGACACATTTGCCACAACAAAGGTGCAGACTTTCAATTTTGATGGACTGCACCATTTGATTTTTCGCGCCGGTTTCGGCGTTGAGCTTGACCGCGGCATCGCTGCTTTTGCCAAAGAAGCCGGCGGCCACGAGCGCGTCCGCGCCTTTTTGAACGGTGGCTGTGTCCGCAGCGGTCAGAGTCACGGTTCCCGCGTCTTGATCCGCCTTGGCAGTCAAGCCAGTAACACCGGCAACCGCTGTGGCGACCCCTTTGACGCAGGACTGGCAGCACAGGTGAACACCGGAGATGGTGACCGTTACGTCGGCGGCACGGGCCGCAAAGTTGAGGGCCATAGCCATGGCCACGGCAGTTAAAATAATTTTCATATGTTTAAAATCTAATGTGGTTACACCGCCTTTACATTATCGCACCCACAATAACCTCCTTTTCAGAAAAATCAACAAAAAAAAGCGCCTCGCGGCGAAACGCCGTGGCCGAATGCAAACACTCCATAAATGGCATGTTAAGCATCAATCCCCATGGCCACAACCCTTCCCGCAAGCCGGTCTTTTTATAAACCGGAAACCGGTTTAATTCGAAATGGCTTTGACAGCGGCTTCCAAACTGGCCGTGTCCGCGACATTCACAATCTGCGCGGTTTTATCAATGCGCTTCATGAAACCGCTCAAGGCCGCGCCCGGCCCGAGTTCAATGAATCGCGTAAATCCCAGCGCCAGCAGACCGCGCATGGATTTTTCCCACAGCACCGACGATGTGACCTGCTCGACCAGCCGCGCGGAAATTTCCGTTGCGCCGGCATGCGCTTGCGCCGTGACATTTGAAATCACCGACACCACCGGGGAGGAAATTTTGATTTTTGCCAGTTCGCTTTGCAGCTTCGGCTGCGCGCCCGCCATCAGCGGCGAATGATACGCGCCGGCGACCGGCAGCGGAATCGCGCGCTTCGCGCCTTTGGCTTTGGCGAGTTCGACGGCTCTGGCGATTTTTTCCGCCGCGCCGGAAATGACGATCTGGCCGGGGCAATTCAAATTGGCCAACACAACACCGGTTTCGGCGCACAGCTCGCGCGTCGGCGCTTCGTCCAGGCCGATGATCGCCGCCATGCCGCCGCGCGTCGCGTCGCAGGCTTCCTGCATGAATTTTCCGCGCTGCCGGACGACGCGCAGGCCGTCCTCAAAACTCATCGCCCCCGCCGCCGTCAGCGCCGTGAATTCGCCAAGCGACAAGCCGGCGGTCGCGTCAAATTTCAGTTTCGGCATGTGTTCCTTTAGCAATTCAAAACAGACCCAGCTCGCGAGAAAAATTCCCGGCTGCGCGTTTTCGGTTTTGGTCAGTTCGGCTTCCGGGCCGTTGAAACAAATCGCGGCGAGGTCATAGCCGAGCGCGGCATTGGCACGGTCGAACCACGCCTTCGCGGATGGAAATTTTTCGGCAAGGTCTTTGCCCATGCCGACGGCCTGCGCGCCCTGTCCGGCAAACAATAATGCGGTTTTGCTCATGGAAAGCGCATACTAAACACGAATTTGAGCCGTATCAAAAGTGAAGATTTCACTGCTGGGGCTGGTAGGTGCCCATCAATTGGCCTTCGCCGAGAACGTGGCCATCCATCGCCTTGAGCAAATCCGCCTTGGTCGCTCCGGATGCGAGGCCGGTCAGCTTGTCCAGCGCGTAAAGTTTGAAATAGTAGCGGTGCGCCTTGCCGGGCGGCGGCATCGGCCCGCTGTAGCCGGTTTTTTTGGAACTGTTCAAGCCCTGCTTCGCGCCGTTGCGCAATTGCGCGACCTTGAGCGTGTCTTCGGGCAGGGCGGTCGCGGTCGGCGGCAAATCGTAAATCACCCAATGCGTCCAGGTGTCGGCCGGCGCATCGGGATCGTCGGTGATGAGCGCGAAACTTTTCGTGCCGGCGGGCGCGTTTGTCCACGCCAGCGGCGGCGAGATGTCGAGGGCGTCGCCGGTGTATTTCACGGGAATCGGCTGGCCGTCGGCAAAGGCGGCGCTGGTCAGTTGAATTTTTACAACGTGGCCGGTGGCGGATTTGGGTTCCTGCGAGCAGCCGGCGGTGACGAGGCCGGCCAGCAGCAGCGTGGTGAAAGCCATTTTGATCGTCGCGGTCATGCTCCGTTTTTACCACGTTCCGGCGAAACAGACACGAAAATTTCTCCGGCTGCCATCATCACGCGCGCGGGTGGAATTTCCG
>Ga0181535_10003715_pt1 | contig 17515 bp, 18 predicted proteins | sample PEATcosm2014_Bin_44_FD_119774 | JGI IMG/M metagenome (GOLD analysis project Ga0181535, IMG submission 119774) | Peatland microbial communities from MTU Mesocosm Facility, Houghton, MI, USA - PEATcosm2014_Bin17_30_metaG | ecosystem: Environmental > Terrestrial > Soil > Wetlands > Peat | place... | reverse complement strand
TCTCGTTTGTCGCGGAAAAGGTCGAGACTCAATCCGAGGTGGAAACTGCGAAGTCGGAGGGAAACACTTTCTTCCAGGGCTACTTTTACTCCCGGCCGGAGATTATTTCCGAAGCGCAGATCCCTGCGAACAAGCTCACCTATCTTCAGATGTTTGCTGCGCTGGCCCATCCCGATCCAGATTTTAGAGAGATTGAACGGCTGCTGTTGCTGGAGCCGTCTCTCTGCTACAGGCTGCTAAGGCTTGCCAACTCCGCCCTGTATGGATTTCGATATCGCATATCGACGATCCAGGCTGCCCTGATTGCGGTCGGAGAAGACGCCTTCCGGAAGCTGGTTACGATTATTCTCGCCGGAAAACTCGCTCACTCTGCGTCCGACTTAGATGTGAGGCAGGCTCTAGAGCGAGCTAACTTTTGCGAGTCTATGGCGTCGACAATGAAAGAAAGTCCGGCGGAGTTGTATATGCTCGGGATGCTTTCCATGATGGATCGAATGCTGAATATCCCAATGGCAAAGCTGCTTGGTCTCATCTATCTTAGCTCCCGGATTGAGGAAGCATTGCTCGGATCTCAGGAAGGGATCGGCAAAGCTCTGGAAATCTGCAAATACCATGAGCGCGGAGGAGACGGAAAAGGACCGCCGCACAGCGATCCTCTGGTCCGTGACAGCGCCGCCAATTACTTCCAGGCCCTGTTGGCAGCGGGAAACACCTTGAGCGCATTGCATTCGTAAACCGGCAATCTCGGGATGCAAATCTTAGTTTCGGCCTAAAAGTTTGCCGGCATGTTACGTGTCTGCCATACCAAGTGTCGTTTCCTGATTCGGGGTGCTATTTTGTCGGAGCAACCGCAGGCACTGGCGCGATCGCAGCGGTAGGCTTCGACACGGCAACAACGACAATATCCACTCGCCTGTTTGCCTGGCGGCCCTCTGGCGTATCGTTGCTCGCAACCGGGTGATACTGTGAGTAGCCTGCAATCGACATTCGTTGCGGATCGAAACCCGCCTCATCGATCAGCATCATTGCTACCGCCATTGCCCGCGCAGTCGATAACTCCCAGTTTGATGCAAATGATTCATTGTGAATAGGCACATTGTCCGAATGCCCTTCCACCCTCATATCCAGGCCGTATTGCATCAGCACGGACGCGATTCTCTTGATCTTATCTGAGGCTCCGGGCAAAAGTTGCGCCTGACCGCTATCGAAGAATCCAAGTTCATGAAGGCTGATCACAAAGCCCTCCGGGGTCATTCGCAGTTCAACTTCTTGCCGCTCAATCTCTTTGCCGAGCGCCTTGGTAAGCTTCCTTTGTAACTCCTCTACGTCGATGCCGGCATCTGTCGGCACTGCGCGTACGTTTGGCTTTCCGTTGTTAGTTGGACTCAATGTGCCGCCGAGCATGGCGATGTCAGAATACTTAGTATCCGGCTCGTTATCTCTTCCCGCGAACGCACCCATCTCCTGAAACCCGCTCTTGACTGCATAAGATACTCGCTGAACCGTTCTCTTATCGCGATAAGACGAGGCGAACAGCAAGACAAAAAGAGCGAAAAGAAGCGTCATGAAATCAGCATAGGACACCATCCAGCGCTCGGGATGAGCGTTGTCTTCGGGCGTTCTATGTCTTCTCATTTCGCCGCCAGCTTCATGTTGTGCGCCTTGGCGGAGTTGATCAGATAAACAGCGAGCTTGGCCTCGAGAACCCTTGGGTTCACCTTATCGACAATGGAAGTGACTCCTTCAAGCATCAGTTCGCGGAGCACCTGCCTCCGCTGCATCGACATCTTGGCCCTCCCAGCGCAAGGGAGAAAAAAGATGTTAGCCGATCCCACTCCATAGATAGTCGCCACAAACGCAACCGCGATTCCCTTTCCGACTTCATTGATGCTCTGCAAACGCTGCATCACCTGAATCAGGCCAATGACGGCTCCAAGGATGCCTATTGTTGGCGCGAACCCGCCGGCGGCTTCAAAGACCTTTGGAATTAGCTCTTCTTTGTCGGCGATCAGATCCATTTCAACTTCCATGCTTTTGCGCAACTCAGGAGAGCGCATTCCGTCTACAGCGAGAGTCATGGCTCGGCGCAAGAATGGATCCTCAATAAACTCCAGTTCAGCGTCAAGAGAAACGAGGCCGTTTCGTCGCGCTCTCAGCGCATAACGAAGGAGGTCATCAATCAATTGCGATGCAGGATCTTTTGCGGGAAAGAAGACATCTTTTAAATGCCTGGAGGCCTGCATCACAATTGAAAATGGAAACTGCACAAGCACCGCGCCGAGCGTACCCCCAAAAACTATGAGGGCTGCGGTAGGTTGGATCATCTGTCCAACCTTACCTCCATCGAGATATAGGCCAACAGCGATTCCACAAAGCGCGATGGCGATTCCACTCAGTGTGCTCTTATTCACTGTGGAATCCCCTTATGCGCCTGGGCGCCATGATTTGCACTGCAAGAGATGGTCTACTGGACTCACTGCCGCTTTCGATTGCGAGCTCCCACTGCCGCCTCCATGCGGAAGCGAAGACAACACAAAGTTCCAGAAGCAGGCAAACCTTGCAGGCAATCATTGGTACACTCTTTCCGCGTTAGCCGGCAACTAGCCCCTATTGCAGTTCCAACCAGAGCGTTTCCAACTAACGATGTGCTACGTCATTATCGATTGACTATCGGCAAGGATGACCTTCCCTATCACAGTACCCGTCCCATTGCCATGAGAGCCCGGCCCGCGCCATCTTTTCGTCGATCTGCAGAGAGGTAAATGGTTTCGTCAGGTAGTCGTCCGCTCCGGCGATGAGAGCTCTGTGCAGTTCGCGTATTCCAGGCTCGCGCTCGGCCAGCATCAGAATCATCGTGTCGTGCGCAGACTCATGGCGCAAATGAGTGATGAATTCCAGGCTATTCATCTCGCTTAAAGCCCAATCCACCAGGACAAGGTCTGCTCTGCCCATCTTGCGAAGAACTTCCAAAGCCTGCTGACCGTTCTCAGCATCAGAGACTTCAAACCCTCGCATGGAGAGAATGCGGCGCAAGACGGCTCTCATTGTGTTCGAAGTCTCTACCACTAGCGCCTTCATTACATCCTCACTTACCCGTGCCGCGCACGGCGTACTGGAGTCCTGTCTACTCCTCCTGATTCACGCAGATTGCGAAAATGAGACCCTTTCAGGCGCCTCGCCGGCGGTTGGTGAATAGAGCGAATGGATCTGGTTGTTTGGGGCCACGGGCGCTTTCTCAACCGCGGGCGGCGAAGATATATCGAGCTGCTGCCAGGAACTCCTCACATGAAGGATCATTTCGATCTGCTTTTCGAGTACCGCAGCTGACTTGCTTACGGATGCCTCCATCATCTTGGCGCGCAGATATGCATAGAACCTCGAAAGCGATTCTGCTGACTCTCCTCCGCTCTTGAGATCGACCCAGCTTTCCAACTGGCCAAGTACGAGTGCGGCGTGGTTCAGTTCTTTGCAGCGTGCCTCGATATCGTTCTTGCGAAGCGCGTTAGCCGCACGGCGAAAGTTCCCAACCAGTGTGTCAAAAAGCGCAATCATCAAGCCGATCGGACTAGCGCCGTCGATGGATGATTTCCGATATGAGAGTTCTGTTGTCATCAGCATCACCCGTTGCTATTTCCGGTTGGTGTTAGGCCCAATTCGGCATTGATTTGCGCCATCTCTGTCGGCAACTGTTGCAGCGCAATCTCAGCCTCACTGAATTCGGCGGTGAGAATCGTCTGCTGGGTAGCGATGTAGCCTGTTTCAAATTCGTTGATCTGTGTGGTCAACTCCGAATTTGTAGAGGCAATGCTGCTTAGGTCCACCTTGAAAGCGCCATTCGCCGGACTCGTAAACGTGTTCAACGTGTTGTACATCGAATTGGCAAAGCCATTCAGCGCAGAGCCCTCGAAGAAGTTCTGGACATCGGCAGGGTTGTTGGTTATCGCATTGTCCAAGGTCGCTGAATTCACAGAGAGTATGCCGGTATCTTTATCGGCATTGATGCCGAGGTCGCTCAGCATCGAAACCGTGGTGGTTGCCGCTGCCGCCGATGCTGGCTTATACACATAGTCAAGCGCCTGCTCCAGCGTGCTCTGCAAATCGACGATGGTGGGGTCTTCGGCAAGCGGGCCTTGCGTATTTGTGGTATTTCCCGAAGAATCCGTTGAGTTGGAATCGGTGAACTGTGAGGTCACCAGCCCTAGGGCAGTGTTGTAATCCGTTACAAACTGGTTGATTGCGGTTGAGATCTGCGAAGCGTCGGGGGCTACTGTCAGGTTGATCTGCGATCCGGGAGCCGCGCCCAACAGATTCAATGTAACTCCACTGATAGCTCCGGTCACCGCGTTGCTCGAATAGTGAGCAGGAACTCCGTCCACCGTGACTGAAGCATCGGCGCCTTGAGCAGCCTGCGTAAAGGCGAAGGTCGTGTCAGTCGCGCTCGGTTCATTGATGCTGAATGGAGTCGTGCCATCAGTACTAGCTATCGTCAGGTTTGTGTTGCCGCTCGAATCGGTAGTCGCGGTCGCCGTGACATAAGCGCTTGTCGTTGTCGTGGGCAAGCCCGTAGAAGGATCTGTCCCCGTAGTCGTATTGGCCGGTAGATTATTGATGGCAGTAGCCAGGTCTGCATAGCTTTCGCCAGAGGTCGTTGCAACCGTTACGGGAGTCCCATTGATGGTAAGGGAAATGCTGTTAGCGCCAAGCGTTTCGCTTGAAGTCATCTGCGGAGCGGTCCAGGAGGTGTAAGGCTCCGATACCGAGAAGTCGTTTGCGGCGCCGGGAGCGTTAGCCACGATCGCCAACCTCGAGCCAGTGGAATCACTTACGACCGTGGCATTAATACCCAGGCTGGCTCCAGAGCTTGTCGTAGCGCTATTGATGGCTTTAGCGAGGTCGGTCAGATTATCGCCCGTGGTTCCGCTTCCGGTCTGGAAGGTCACTGAAGCCCCACCGGAGGTGGTCAGTGTGAATGATGATGTCGGAAGGTTTGCGGTCGGGCTGGTTTCAAGGTCCGAATACCAGCCCGCTGTAGTTGCCAGGCTATTCACGACCACCGTGTGCGTACCGGAAACGGTTCCTGTTGCTGCCGTAGCCGTAAGGTCATTGGTGTTTGAAGATGTTACCGTCCGAGCGGCGAAAGGACCAGTCAGCGAATTCATCGTCTGCATATCGGTCTGTATCGCTTCAGTCGCCGTTTGAATCGAGGTCAGCGCGGAAGTCTGACTGGAGAGCGTCGTCTGGTCTGATTGCCATAAGCGCTCTGGTGCATTGTCTGCATAAATGGCCGCCGTAACCGCAGATGTGACATCGATGCCGGGAGTGCTCTGGCCAGCGCTCGCAGCCAGGATGGAACTTATATCGATCGCAGGAGTTGTAGTGGCCGTGGACGACAGGAGCGAATTGACTGCGGAAGTGGAGCTCATAGCTTCTACCTAAATTCCGGGAGGGCATGAGAGAATATCCGCCCGCCCCGTGAATCCGGTTTAATCAACCGGAGACCTCAGAGTTGGCGACGAGCCTGTCGAAAATGCACTCAAGATTCGACTCATCGATGGTCAATGGGGGTGGCGCCTCGCGACGCCACCCCCGGAACTACGGTGAATGTTGCGTTAAGTTACTGGACCAGCTTCAGAACCGCCTGCTGGGCCTGGTTGGACTGTTGCAGGGCAGCCATGCCGGTGGACTGCAGAACGTTGTACTGGGTCATGTTGGCAACGGTCTTGCCGATGTCGGCATTCTCAAGGCCGTTGGCTGCGCTTTGCAGGTTTGTAACCTGGCTGGTCATGTTTTGCGTTGCCGCTGTGAGCCGGTTGACCGAAGCGCCGATCATGCCGCGCTGTGCGGAGACCTGGTTGATTGCGGAATTGATGGCGGTCAGAGCCAACTGCGAATCGGTAGAGTCGGACAGGTCCATATTCACGCCGGCGCTGGACAGGCCCAATGTCGTTGCGGAGAGCGAATTGATGTTCGAAGTGATCTCTGTGTTCGCAGCAGTGTTAACGGTGCTGCTGTCACTGACGAATACGGAGGCAGTGTTGGTGCCGCCGGCAATCGCCTGTAGACTTGACAAGTCCTTAGAGTCTGTCGTGGAGACTGTCAACGTATCCCCACCGTTTGAGAGTTCAAGATTGTTTGTGTCAACCGCGCCAGAAGTGCCAGGTGTCGCCTTGCCGAGAGCAAAGATCGCAGTTGATACGTCGCCAGTAGCCTTGCCGATAGCAGTATTTAAGTCGGCAATGTCGCTCGTGCCAGCTGCATTCGCTGTGAAGGAAACTGAAGAACCGTCCTTGGCGTCTGTAATGGTCGTAACCGAATTGGCCGCCAATGTGTCAGTAAGAGCCATCGGAGCGGCATCGGTTGCCGTCGTCGTTCCGAAGTCGGTGCCGGTGTTGCCGGTGAAGACGTTCTGCCCGTTAAAGTTGGTGGTCTGGCCGATCTGGTTGATTTCCGACAGGATCGACTGGAACTCAGTATTGAGCGCGGTCGACTGGTCGCCGCTAAGGCCGCTCGTCGAGCCTTCGGTGGCCAGCGTTACAGCGCGGTTAAGAAGAGTGGTGACTTGCGAGAGGGCGCCATCGGCGGTCTGCAGCAGGCCGATGCCATTGGCTGCATTCTGTTGTGACTGAGTGAGCGCAGCGATATTCGCGTTCAACCCGCTTGCAATCGACAATCCTGCCGCATCGTCCGAGCCGGAGTTGATTCTCAAGCCGGTCGAGAGTTGAGTCAGGGTCTTTTGCAGGTTCGCCTGTGTATTGGACAATGCATTCTCCGCCGTCATGGAGGAGATGTTATTCAGGACTGTGAGTGACATGGGTGTTTCTCCTTGTTTGCCAATTTGCGCCTGCACTCGGCTCTGTGTGTGGGGCCTGCTTTGAGGCTCCTGGTCGTCGAGAAGGAGGTCGTCTTGGACAGACCACTTATCGGCCATCTGTGAAAATCATTTCAATGCAAATGTCAAGGCCGACTTCTTTTCAGGCAGGCCAGATAACAATATGAGTACCGAGCCTGGCGCAAAATCTGATTGAGACTGCTAAGTGTGTCAGGGCACGACTTCAGTCGTGCCGAAAGAGCAACAAAATCATGTTGGGCTTTAGCCCCTGCGGTTCTTGTCCTCAGTTATCTGCAATTCCTCAGCGGCTAAAGCCGGAATCTAATTTAACCATTTGCGGCACGACTGAAGTCGTGCCCTGACACGATCTATAGCATGAAGGTGCTTTTGCAAGAAGCTCCCTATTCATAGATACAGACAGAAGAAAGCACTGAAGGTAGCCCATGCTTCTTCTTATTGATTAGGACCGCGTTCGCGCCTTAGCAGCTAGTGCAGATAATCGAGCAGAGTCTGAGGCATCACCTTGGCGGCGGCAGCCAGCACGGCACTGTTGTCAAGCTGTGCCTGAGAAAGATTCGTGGCGGCATCGGCAAGGTTGATTCCAACCAGCGAGGTTTGTTGAGTGGTTAGAGTGACTTTTTCCTGACCCAGGTAACTCTCCTCGGAATTCAGTTGATTGATAGCGCCGTCAAACGGCACACGTTGATTGCTGACATAGGTCAGCGCCGAGGAAACTGAGTTAACCGCCGTGCCGACCTGGCTTGTATCTCCACTCTGCAGTGCCGTGATTAGGCTAGTGAGCGAGCCAATTACGTTTGCTCCTGAGGTAAACAATTGGTTACCCGGCAGGTTCATGGCGACACTGAGCGAATCGCCCACTTGGACGGAATTCACCGCGCCGTTTCCCACATATGCATATGCATTCGAAACTGCGGTGGTTGGGTCGGCGGACATGGTGCCGAGTGCGGCGTCATCGGTACTGACAACAATACCGTCTGAAGCATTGTTCGTTCCGATCGATAGCTGTCCTTGCGCATTGATGGTTGCGGCAGTCCCGGCTGAGAGCGTGCCGGCGCTAACCGCATTGGTGACCGCTTGCTGTAACGTCGCAATGGTGTCGCCCGCTTGCGCTTTGAAGGTCATGGTCTGGCCGGTTGTGGCGTCACTAATCGTAGTAACTGAGCCGGCTGTTAGAGGGGTTGCGGCGGTCAGGGGGCTGCCAACTGACCCCTGCGAAGAGTTATAAGTTGTCGATGCAGCCACAAATGGCGGCGTTGTGGTTTCGGAGCCGCCAAAGAGATAGACCCCGTTGAATGCGGTGTTGGCCTGTGAAATGACACTGCTGAGATCGCTCTGCACCTCTGCAGCGATGGACTGCATTTGAGCCGCCTGCAAATCGGAGTTGGCTCCCGATGTTCCCAAAGAAATTGCTGAGTTCAGCGAACTGACAACGGAACTAAGGGCCGAGCCTGCCGCTTGCATGCGCGGAAGAACAGAGTTCACGTTGCTCGTATACTGATCGATGTTCGCCGATTCCGCGAGAGAGACAACCATATTCGCCGAGGCGGCCGGATCATCGGAGAGCTGGTTGACTCGCAGGCCGGTTGACACCTGCTGCTCTGCGGTTGCCATGGCCTGCTGGCTCTGCTGCATCTGATATTGAATGTCGGGCAACAGGCTTGTGATGCGCATCTTTGACCTTCTTTGCACGGCCGTTCGCCGCACTCCTCGTTGATTACTCCGCCGCTGCGGTTCCCATGCTCATCGTCACTGTGAACATGTCTTGAAGGGTTGAGACGACTCGAGCAGCGGCCTCGTAGGCGTTTTGATACTGGATTAGGTTGGCGGATTCCTGATCGATCGAAACCCCTGAGACCGAGCTAAGCTGATCGTTGAGCTGCAGCAGCGTCGATGTGCTCGCGGTCGATTCCGCTTGTGCGTTGGAGGTTAGGCTGCCCACCTGATAGACCAGGTTTGCATAGGCGTCACCCGGTGTCAGACCCGCGGGAAGAGCGGTTGATTGAATGTTGGTGAAATTGACAAGGTTGCCGTTGCCACCGGAAGAGCCATCCGAACTGGCCGCGATTTGAGAAGGATCCGTGATCGCCATTGTAATGTTGCCTGCAGAAATAGCGCCGCCAGCGCCGGAGGCTGCGAAAAAGTCCGTCCCTGCATCTCCATTTTGGTCGTATCCAGATGTCTGCGCCGTATTCATTGCGGATGCGAATTGATTGGCCAGAGTGTTCAACTGAGTTAACAGTCCGGAAATTGTTGTGTCGCGCGTCTGGATGCTACCGCCCAGATCGCCGCCAGTAATCGACGACGTGATGTCCGTGCCGTTCTGGTCGAGAACGTCCGTCATCCCGTCGTTCCCAGTTGTAGTCTGTAAATTGAAACTCTGGTTGCCAACGACCAGAGCCGTACCGTTCCCTGTCGTCAGAGTTACGCCGTCACTGCCCTGAGTTATAGAGACATTAGTCAGCTTGGAGAGGCTAAGGACAAGTTGGTCTTGCTGATCCTCGAGCGTTCCGCCATCCTGCCCGGCTGCCTCCAATGCATTAATCTGCGGAGTCAAAGCGGCAATCTGCTTGGTCAGTTGGTTGATCTGGCTCACATCCTGCGTCACCTGAGTGTTGAGGCTTGCCTGTTGCGAGGTCAGTGTATTTGAAGCGGTATTCAAGGCGTCGGCCAGATTCTGGCCAGCTGAGATCACAGCCTCTCGCGAACCCGAGTCGGCAGGATCGGTCGAGAGAGTTGAGATGCTGGAGAACAACGCGGTCATCTCCGTACCGATGTCCTGCGTCGATGTAGTGAAGGTCGGCTCGATCTGCTGTAGCGAGGACAATTGAGCGTTGGCGCTGCTCTGCGAAGAAGTTTCCTGCTGAACCTGCGTCTGAAGCAGCTCATCCCGCACGCTTTGAAACTTAGTCAGCTCAACCCCGTCTCCGACAGTTGCACCGGGGCCAAAGATGCTGATCGGCGCTTGCGATTGGAGGACGGGCACCTCGCGCGTATAGCCAGGCGTATTCGCATTCGCGATGTTGTTATTTGTTGCCTGCAGAGCGCCGGACGCGGCGTTGAGCGATTGCACGGCTATCGAGAGTGAGGCATTCAGAGACATGAGTTACATCTCGCATGACCAGGTCTGGCGCTTCAACCTCAGACCACGGTCCTCCTGAAATCTTCCTGCTTGGCTACTGCACAACAGAGATAGAAGAGCAATTGACCTGCCAGAGTGCTTCAAAAGGGCAGCGTACTGCAAATTTAATTCACGAATTGAATTGGCTGCCGTCCGAATCTTCTGTTCGATAGAGGGGTCAATGCCGGTGCGCGAGGGTGCCTCAGCTGAGCGAATGCCTTCGCTCACCAATTTGGCCGTGCATGCCAGGTTGGCGCAAAGCACTTCTTGCCTGTCTACGCTTTCCTGAAGTTTTGAGATTGTATTGCTAGCGATCGCATTCATGGCAGCCGAGATCTCCAACGCCAACTCCTGCATCTGTCGCAGATAGTTGGCGGCGATCTGGTCGCGCGGCTGGAGCGTTCCTTGGTTCATTGCGAGCCCTTCTTGCAGAATCTCTCATCCTGGGCTAATGAACGCTTCCACTTGCCGTTCCTGCCCGCTTACTTCACTTCCTGCTCGATCATTGCATCCGCAGTCTTGCTTGCTTCGGGCTTATACGTCCCACTTGTCACGGACTGGCTAAGAGCATCCACCTTGTCCTGACGGATCGAGGGCGTATTCATTGCCTGGCTGGTCAACGATTGGACCGACAAGCTGTCCGAGTGAAACGAAATCCGGTCTTCCGTTGCCGCCTGTGTGCCTGGACTGCCGCTGGAGACCTGTTTTGTTCCCCGATCCAATGCAATCTGGCTAGCCGTTAAGCTGTTTAGGTCGACTTTCATGGCAAGTTCTCCTGTCTCAACGTTACTGCTATCGGCTCTTCCCGACAATCGTTTCAGTCTGCCGGGCAAAGTTTTAACGAAACAGGCAAAAATTGCATCCTTTAGCCTCTATTTGGACAGGGGCGGGTGGGTCTTGGCCTCAAGTTCAACCCGCGCGTCCTCCGCCTTATGAAGGCTCTTTGCGATCATTTTGGCAATCCCGATTCCACCGGAGGCGACGAGCGATGCCCCCAGCGACTGCATGGCAATTCCTTGAAACTGCTCCTTGCCGGAGTCGGCGTCGTCACCGTCGTCTGAACCCGGCAGAGAGCCAAAACTCTGCTCAGCCTGCTGCAACCAACTGCTGAGGAGAATGGATTCGAAGTCCTTCGATGACTTATCGATCTTCGAATTCACCGTTGACGATGAGGGCGTCTGGTGGAGGAGCTTGTCCGCATTGATGTTGATCGGCTCATTGGCAGCGGAAACAGCGCCAATCATAGAAAGATCAGACATTAGATCACCTCCAGATCGGCATCGAGCCCGCCTGCCGCCTTGATGGCCTGCAGGATCGAAATGATGTCGTGAGAGGTTGCGCCAATGGCGTGCAGCCCCTTGATCAATTCGTCGACGTTCGCCCCTTCTTCAAGCTGAATCGATTGTGCCGGGGCATCGTTGACAGTTGTCTTTACTTGTTCCACCGTTTCGGCTTTGCCACTGGAAAACGGCGGCGGCTGGACAACAACGTGGCTGGTCTCCACGTCGATGGTCAAGCTTCCCTGGATTACAGAAACTGGCGAGAGGCGCACGTCGCCGCCCATCACGATCGTGCCAGTGCGTTCGTTGACAATCACCTTGGCCGGCGAATGGAAGTTAATCGAGAGGTTCTGCACGCGCGAGATAAGCACCGGCACCGACGGAGCGCCGCTGGCGGCAACATCGATATCGATGCGACGGCTGTCAATGGCGACCGCAATGGTCTTGCCAAAGTCCTTGTTGACAACGTCGGCAACATCGCGCGCCGCGGTAAAGTCGGGATTTTGCAGTAGCAATGAGACGGTCTTGAAGCGGCTCAAGTCCACCGCTGCATCGCGTTCAACCGTTGCTCCCTCTGCAATCCTGCCGACCGTCGGGTGGTTGACGGTCTTTGAGTTGCCGGATGCGCCTTCGGAGAATCCGCCGATGACCAACGGCCCTTGCGCCTCGGCATAGACTTCTCCATTTGCCGCGCGAAGAGCGGTCAGCAGCAGCACCCCGCCCTGTATGCTCTTGGCATCGCCCACCGATGAGACAGTGACGTCGAGCTTCATTCCCGGCCGTGCAAACGGCGGAAGAGTAGCGGTCACAAAAACTGCGGCAACGTTCTTGACGACCACGACGCCGGGCGAGATCTGCACTCCCATCCGCAGCATTGAATTTGCCAGCGTCTGCACAGTGAAGAAGGTCTGCTGTGTGTCGCCCGTGCGATTCAAGCCAATCGCCAAGCCGTAACCGACCAGTTGATTGTCGCGCACGCCTTGAATCTGCGTCAGATCGCGAATCTTCACCTGGCGATCGACGTCGGAGGCGAAGGCGATAATCGCAAAAACCAAAAACATCCCAACGAGCAGGGCAAGGCTTCGCAGCCAACGAGGCTGGCTCGGCGACCGCGGTTCGAGCGGATTGGCGGTTAGAAGTTCAATAGCCATAGGATTGCCTTGGTGATGAAGTTCGGTGGACGCACGCCGTCGGAGATGATTCCCTTGCCCTTCATTTCGATCTCAAGATTGCTCAGAGCCGTCGATGGAACTGTGTTGCCGGGGCCGATGTCTCCCGGCCGGACCATGCCGCGCACGATGATGTTCTCGTGCTGATTGTTCATGAAGATCTGGCGCTCGGCTTCCACAACAAGATTCCCGTTTGGAAGCACTGCAACTACCTGGCCGGTCAGGTTGGTCTGAAAGGTCGTATTCGACGCCGTCGATCCCTGGCCCTTCAGAGCCGAGGATGAACTCCCTGAGAGCAGAGGATTCGTCGCCGCGGGAGTCCGGCCCATGACGCCGGTGATGGCAGAGCTGCTGGTAAAGCTTCGCTCGCTGTCGACTGTACCCGACTGTGCTGCTGTTGTCTGGACGGCGACCTGAATGGTGATCGTGTCGTTCAACCGGTGTGCCTTGTAATCGACCGAAAAATCGCCCAACGCGCTTCCTGCCGACCATAAACTGCCGACGGTGTGGTCGTCCGTTGCCGAAACGTACTGCTGCTGCAGTCGCGCAATGTACTGTGTGCGTAGAGCCTCAGAGGCTTTTTGATCTGTCTTGTGCGCGGAACCGCAAAGGGCGAACGTGGAAGAGACGCAGAGCAGCGCGAAGACAGCGGTTCGTCTGACGAGCTTGGATTCCAACCGCATTTTAGAAGCTCCTCTTCAACCGGTTTGAGCTGACTACCTCAGCGAGATAGACCTGCTTGTGGTCCGGTGTCGCCACGTGGATCTTGTGGCCGGCAATGCCGTTCTCAAGACTGACGACCGTAACCTCAACATGCGACCGTGCATCGTCCATCACCAGAGTCGCGTGCGCGCCGGCCCGGATCACAATTCCGGAGTTCGGCCGCCGGACGGTCAATGCCGCTTCAGATGAAACATTGAGCACCGTTGGCGCACCGTCACCTGGCGCCTCCGACTTGCTCACGACGGAATAAAAAGGAAGACAGACACCGGCCATGCGGCAACCCATCTTGACCAGAGAGTGCGATTCGCGATGCTTGCCGAGCGACTTGTCGCCGAGCGGCTCAATCGACAAAATATCCAGCAATGGAGCGGGCTCGGCAGCGACCACGTTGGCAAGCAGAGAGACCTGCTCGTCCACGGTTTGCATTCCGCTGGATGAGAGCGTCTGCGCGACCAGGTGCGCCGTGAGCGGAAAACGGCCTTGCGCCTGGCAGGGCGCATGCACCCATCCGGGCAATCCCATCGCCACTATCAACGCCGGCATCCATCGGGTCTTCATTTGCTCACTCTGACGCTTTCACTGCGTTGCTCGGCCCCTTACTGGGCGAGCTGGTTCAGTTGCTGCAACATCTCATCGGCGGCTTTGACAACTCTGGAGTTCGACTCATAGGACCGCTGCGCCAGGATCATGGCCACGAACTGGTTGACGACACTGACATTGGACTGCTCGAGCATTCCCTGCTGTATGCTTCCCAGTCCCTCCGAACCGCCGGGCGTTCCCACAACCGGTTGACCGGATGCCGTAGTCGCAAGATAGATATTGTTGCCCACTGCGTTCAGTCCGCCGGGATTAACGAAGAGAGCCGTCTGGATTGTGCCGACTTGCGTGGCTGCCGTCTGGCCCGGCTGAGTGACGCTGACGGTTCCGTCGCTGCCGACGGTCACCGATAGAGCGTCGGCCGGAATCGTAATCGCCGGTTGCAGCGGGTTGCCCTCCGCAGTCACTACTTGGCCCTCGGCATTTGTGCTGAACGATCCATCGCGCGAATAGCCGATCTGCCCATTTGGCATCAGAATTTGAAAGAACCCCGTTCCCTGGATGGCCAGGTCGAGAGGATTGCCGGTCGTGGCGAAGTCGCCCTGCGTCTGAATGATCTCGGTCTCCGAAGGCCTGGTTCCAAGGCCGACCTGCAAACCCGAGGTGACTGTCGTCTGTTGAGTTGAAGCAGCACCGGGCATGATCTGGTTCTGATAGAGAAGGTCGGTAAAGTTCACCTGGCGCTGCTGGAAGCCCGTGGTGCCGGAGTTCGCCAGATTGTTGGCGATGTTATCCAGATTCATCTGCTGGGCTGTCATTCCGCTTGCAGCTGTATAGAGGGCACGAAACATATCGGATTCCTTTCAAACTTTTCGCAAATGGCATTCAGCCTCGCATCAACTGACGCGCGGCAGATCCTGGGTTGCGGTCTTGTCCATCTCGTCACTGAACATGGAGAGTGTGCGGCGCATCGACTCCACCTCATGCTGCGCCGTGATCAACTCCACCACGCTTGTGACCGGGTTAACATTTGAGCTCTCGAGCTGTCCCTGGCGCACCTTGGTATTGGTCGCGGCAATCGCAGCGCCGACAGGTGCCTTGTAGTAGGAGTTTCCAAGACTCTCGAGTTGCGTTGCGGGTGGAAACTCGGCCGTCTTCAACTTGCCCGCAATCGCGCCGTTGACTGAGATTGTTCCGTCCGCGCTGATCGAAACCGGCTCTCCAACGATCGTGATAGGGCCGCCGCTATCACCCAGAACCGGATCGCCGGCGGCGGTGATCATTTGCCCTTGCGGAGAGACGCGGAAATTTCCTCCACGCGTGTAGACCGGGCCAGCGCCCGTCTGGACCTCAAAGTAGCCAGCCCCGTCGATGGCGAGGTCGAGCTCATTGCCTGTCGGAACCAGAGCGCCCTGCGTGGTGTCCAATCGCGTCCCGCTCAGGTATCCATATTCATTGGCATCCTGATTAAGGGCGGAGAGAGGTTCGTCGTCCGTACTAGCAAGTGCGGCGCTGAACGAATTGTGACTCGCCCGGAAGCCCGGTGTGCTCACGTTGGCCAGGTTGTTGGCGATCGTATCCAGCGATGCGGTGCGAGTCATCATTCCGGCGCATGCTGCGTAATATCCGCTGCTCATTCGGTAGCCTCGGCAAGATAATCTGCACGCCGGGGGCCATTTGAATCCGCCGCTGACTTATTGGGATATTCGCTTCATTCCGGAGCAAAATGGGCAAGATTTGCCGGTCGGCACGCACGCCGAGTCAAGATTTGCCGACCTGTCTTCGCTGCGTATGAGGAGTCGATGAGAAGCACATGAGATGCAGCGCTCATCCTCACTCATCGGGAGTTTCTTGATTTGAATTCAAATCTTGGTCAGGGCTCCCACTTGTCGTTCCTGGCTGCCGGGGAGAAATCTCTAGTGCGATCCGGAACCCACCAGGCCACGTTGCGCAAATGGAGCAGTGTCCATATCCGTGCAGGAACCTGCGAGTTCGTGCGCTGCGGTGAGGATGAACCTCCACCCCGACAGCGAGGAAGAATCGCTCATGCCGCGAATGGCCTCAAGAACAAAGAGCGGCAGCGTTCCTTCCATTGCGGACAGTGCCTTTGCGTCAGTGCTTCCACGGCCGCAGTTTGGCCATCCAAGCGCCGCCGGAATATCCCCAATCCCGTGAAGCAGCCCAACCAGGTAGGCATCTTCAGGTGAGACATCATCCAGGGACTCGGCCACCAATTGTGCGTACTGCGCAACCAGACGGCAGTGCCTCCAGACAGCGGTTACTCCCGCATGTTGGCGGTCGCAAGGAAATGTGCTTGCCGAAATTGCGCCGAACCAGTCGTCCACATCCAGACTGGAGAGGCAATCCCCCATCCGGCTCGGACGCTCCTCGGCAAAATCATATTCTCTGCCAATCAGCCGCAGCACCTGAATGGTCGCTCCAACATCGCTCAGAATGAGTTCAGTGGCTATCCGCAGGTCAATACAAGGCTCCTGAAGCAACATCTCAAGGCCAAGAACCGTTGCCGACATCACCGGCACGTTGTCCAGAAAATCCGTTTTCTCCGACTGGAAGGCTTGTTGTTCCAGAAGACGCATCCCCTGCCAAGCGGAGGAGGGAACCCAGCTATGATCATTTGCCGTATCGAACGCTTGATTGAGCACTCTTCTGTACCTGCTGCGTTCCTATCGGCACAACAAGAGTATCTGTCTAAGAAAAAAGGCGCAGTTTTCCGGATTTTCGCAAAAAGTTCACAATCACGGCCATCCGGTCGCGGGGTCTGTTGCCTGTTCCTGGGGGAGGGCAAAATTCACGCGGCTTTGAAGAGAAGGTCGATATCTCTCGGACCGCACTTCAAACGAGCCCACAAATACTCTTTGCACCTTCCGATAACGGCTTCATCCGCCTCGAGTTGAACTCCATAGCTGCAAAGAACACGGGCCATTTCGGATGAAGATTGTACGGTTTCAAACTTGATCTCTGTTGGAGTCTCGACTTCCGACTGCGCATTGACCTGTTCGATATACTTCACCTGATTCTGAAAGTCGCTGGGCGTTACAAAGCACGGTTGAGTCTTGCAACCGGTTATTTTTTCAATGGCATAGAGCAGCCCATACTCGACGCCATGAACGAATCCCACCAGCAGCATATTGGTTGTCGCCACATAGTGGAGCGGAATCATCGAATATAGCCTTACGAAAGTCGATGGGATATGAATCTCGGTTGGCACTCCCCAGGTAGGCACTGTAAATACCGGGCAGCTCCACTGCACGGCGCGGACGGCGGTAACCTGTTTTTCGCTCACCGAGCCCTGTCGCACCAGTAGTTCGCCGATCTCCGTTCCGGCTTCTTTCTGTTCGTCTCTCATTTCCTTGAACTGCGTGCTGCTCAGCAGGCCGTACCGCATCATGAGCAGACCGAGCGGCATGCGCGAAAACTGATTTGTCCTCTGCGGCCTTGATGTCGCCAGAATTGCAAGTTCCTCTTCTGCGGCTGCGCCAAAGCAGCGCGAACTGCAATACCAGTTGTCGTGCATCTTGATCCCGACCTTGCGCGCAGAAGACTGCGACACCGCGAGCGAACGATTGCAGTGGTGACATCTGGTGGTAACGGCCTTGAATCTTTCAGTCCAGGCCGGCAACGCGATCGATTGCATCAGACTCATAACTTCCCCCGTCTTCATCTTCTAATTCTTCCGGTTTAATCCTCAACTGCACTCAACGAAACGCAGAGCCAGTGACAGCCCGCGATACCTCGGTCACGCGAAGGCCATAGTTGCCGTCGATGACCACTGCCTCTCCTCTTGCAATTACCACGCCATCGAGAAGAAGCTCCACCG
>Ga0181535_10003714_pt1 | contig 17521 bp, 22 predicted proteins | sample PEATcosm2014_Bin_44_FD_119774 | JGI IMG/M metagenome (GOLD analysis project Ga0181535, IMG submission 119774) | Peatland microbial communities from MTU Mesocosm Facility, Houghton, MI, USA - PEATcosm2014_Bin17_30_metaG | ecosystem: Environmental > Terrestrial > Soil > Wetlands > Peat | place... | reverse complement strand
TCGGGCACATAGTCGATGACGAGATGGGCGAAGTCCGGCTGACCGGTGATCGGGCAGATCGAGGTGAATTCCGGCGCGGCGAAACGCACGGCGTAATCGGCGCCAACGTGCGGATTGGGAGCGCGCTCGAGCGTCTTGGCGTCGGGCGCGCTGGGAATCTGCGACGGCCGCCCGAGATGGGCGAAGGTCGCGGGCTTGGCGGCTCTAGGCATGGCGCTTCTTAGCGCCTTGGGCGGCTCAGGCAAAGGTCAGGTTCAGATCCCTGTGGCGAAGCGCGCCATCACGACGATGATCAGGACCTGCAGCGTTCCCTGGATCGCCACCACATAGAAATAGCGGCTCATCAGCGCGCCGATCTTCGGCCCGTTCGGGTTGGGCCGCCGCAGCTCGAGATAGACGCGCAGATTGGTCGGCAGCAGATAGCCGAGCCCCTGAATGGTGAGGATCGCCACGATCGTCAGCGCCGCCACAACCCAATAGAACTGCGGGTAGGGCAGCGCGAGAAAACCGACCCGGCCGGCGAGGAACCAGCCAGTCGCGCCGGTGATGATCGCCAGCGTCGGCATGATGAACAGCGTCTTCGGAACCAGCCGGGTGAGGATGGCGCGGCGCGCCTCGAACGGCGCTGCGCGCAGGGTCGGCCCGACGACGAAGCCCATGAACAGATCGATGCCGGTCCACAGGCCGCCCGTCATGACGTGGACGAAGTCGAGCGTCCACAGATTGCCGGCGACGATCACGGCCGCCATGACCGCGAAAGCCGACGCCGCCCAGGCAAAATTCCACAACTTGATCGGCGCGCCCACCAGGGGCGTCGCCAATTGCGCCGTCGCGTCCATGATCGTTCTCCCAGCTCCCGCCCGCCGTGCGCGTCGCCGCCGCCGGAAGGTCGCTTCGACTATAGCGTGACGAGCGGCCTTGGCGAGCGCGAGGTCATAGGTCGCGACCTGACGTTGCGCACGGCCGCCAGCGCCGCTAAACAACCCGCGATCGGAAAAACGGCTTGAACACCCCTGTCGATGCTGGCATTCGCGACCGCGCCCAAGCGGCGCTCGACGAAATCACCGACGCCGCTAGGCGGGCGGGCGAACTCGCGTTGCGCGATTTTCGCTGGGGCGGCAGGACCAGCGCCCAGGTTCACACCAAATACGGCGGCTCGCCGGTCACGACCGCGGACCTGGCGGTCGATCGCTACTTGCGCGAAAGGCTCGGCGCCGCCTTTCCTGGCGACGGGTGGCTGTCCGAGGAGACGGCCGACGACCTGTCGCGCCTTGAAATGGCGAACCTGCTCGTCGTCGATCCGATCGACGGCACGCGGGCGTTTCTGACCGGCGACCCGCGCTGGGCGGTGTCGATCGCCTACATCCACGACGGGCGTCCGATCGCCGGCGTGATCCATGCGCCCGCCCTCGGGCAAACCTACGAGGCGGCGATCGGCTGCGGCGCGAAGCTCGACGGCGCGCCGATCCACGCGGTGAGAAGGCCGCATCTGGATGGCGCGCTGGTCGGGGGCCCAAGATCGATGGTCGCGGCGCTGGCCAAGGCCGCCCACGTCGAATTGGCCGCCGCGCCGCGCATTCCATCGCTGGCGCTGCGCTTGGCGCGGGTCGCCGACGGCGGGCTCGACGTCGGCCTCGCCTCCACCAGCGCCAGCGACTGGGACGTCGCCGGCGCCGACGTCGTCCTGAGCGAAGCGGGCGCGCTCCTGACCGACGTGCGTGGACAAATCCTGCACTATAATAGACAGAGCATGCGCCACGGCGTCTTGCTTGCGTGCGGCGCGGACATCGCGCCGACCGTGGTTAAGGCGGCGCGCGCGGCGTTCGGCGACGGGGCGGCATGAGCTTTGGAAGCGTCGGGAGCGCGCGGGCGGGCGCCCAATTGACGCCATGGGGCAGGAAGCCCCGGCGACCCCTGGGCGCGAAACTGATTTATTTGCCGCTGCGGCGGGTTTCCGCGAGGGAATCGACGATATGACGAAAGATGACGCCTCGGCCCACGAGTCTCGACAATTGTTGCATCTGGTGTTCGGCGGCGAATTGAGGGACCTCGACAGTCACGAATTCCGTGATCCCGCCAAGATCGACCTCGTCGGGGTCTTTCCCGATTATGACAGCGCCGAGCGCGCCTGGCGCGGCAAGGCGCAGGCGACGGTCGACAATGCCCACGTCCGCTATTTCATCGTCCACTTGCACCGCTTCCTCGAACCCACGGGCCTCAACCGCAAACTGGCCTGATCGGACGATGCTCAAGCGTTTGGCGAGGAGCCGCTACGGACAGGAGGCGCTGGGCTTCCTGCTCGCCGGCTATCTGCGGTTCGTTCAGCGCACCAGCCGATTCGTCAGCGCGCCGGCCGACATCGAGGCGGCGTTTCGTGACGTATTGCCGGCCGTGGGCGCTATGTGGCACGGCCAGCACCTGATGCTCTCGTTCGCCTGGCCGCACGCGATCGCGCGCGTGGCGGCGCTGATCTCGCGCAGCGTCGACGGCGGCATGCAGGCGGCGGCGCTGCGACGGCTGGGCGTCACCCCAGTGCGGGGGTCGGGCGGACGCCCCGACCGCGCTCAGCGCAAGGGTGGCGCGCCGGCTCTGCGCGGGCTGTTGCGGGCGCTCGAGGATGGCGCGTCGGTGGCGATGACCGCCGACGTCGCCAAAGTCGCGCGCGTCGCCGGCCTGGGGATCGTCACGCTCGCCCGTCTCTCGGGGCGGCCGATCCTGCCGATCGCCGTCGTCGCCAAGCGCCGCATCGATTTCAAGTCCTGGGATCGCGCCAGCATTGGCCTGCCGTTCAACCGCTGCGCGATCGTCATCGGCGACCCCATCCGTGTGCCGCCAGACGCCGACGACGACGCGATGGAGGCGGCGCGGCGTGCGGTTGAGGACGGGCTCGACGCCGCGCACGCTCGCGCTTACGCCATGGTCGGTTCGCGCGATCCCGGGGCGGGTTTGAGGCGTCGATGAGTCTGCCGCTGTCGCTCTCCGCCTATCGGCTGGTCACCGGCTTGGTTTCGCCGCTAAGCGGCGCATTGCTGTCGCTGAGGCTCAACAAGTCTAAGGAAGACCCGATGCGGGTCGACGAGCGGCGCGGCTTCGCCAGCCTCGCGCGCCCGGCGGGCCAAGTGGTTTGGCTGCACGGCGCCAGCGTCGGCGAGGCTCTGTCGCTGATGCCGCTGGTCGAACGGCTCGCCGGCGGCGGCCGCCATGCGCTGGTCACCACCGGTACGGTCACGTCGGCGCGGCTCTTGGCGCAGCGCCTGCCGCCCGGCGCGCTGCACCAGTTCGCGCCGCTCGACGCGCCGGGATTCATGCGCCGCTTCTTCGCCCATTGGCGACCGGACCTTGCTCTGATCGCCGAATCCGAGATCTGGCCGAACATGATCCTCGAAGCGCGCCGCGGCGGCGCGCCGCTGGCGATGGTCAACGCGCGGATGAGCGCGCGTTCCTACGAGCGCTGGCGGCGCGCGCCGGGCTTCATCGCCGCTCTGCTGCGCGAAGTCGATCTCTGCCTGGCGCAAAGCGAGGCCGACGCTGAGAGGCTCGCCGGGCTCGGCGCGGGGAAGGTCGAGGTCGTCGGCAATCTCAAATACGACGCCGCGCCGCCGCCCGCCGACCAGAAGGAGCTCGCCGAGCTCGCTGGCCGCGTCTCCGGGCGGCAGATCTGGGTCGCCGCCTCGACCCACGCGGGCGAAGAACGCATCGCCGCCGAGGCGCATCGCCGCGTCGCCGAGGTCTTTCCCGACGTGCTGACGCTGATCGCGCCGCGTCATCCCGATCGCGGCGCGGCGATCGCCGACGAACTGAGGGCGCTCGGTTTCCATTGCGCCCTGCGCTCGCGCGGCGAACGGCCGGACCGCGGCGTCGACGTCTACATCTGCGATACGCTCGGCGAACTCGGGCTGTTCTACCGCCTGGCCGGCGTAGTGCTCGCCGGCAAATCTTTCGTCGGCGAAGGCGGCCAGAATCCGATCGAGCCGGCCAAGCTCGGCTGCGCTATCCTGCACGGGCCGCGCGTCGCCAATTTCATCGACGTCTATGCGCTGCTCGACGAGGCCGGGGGCGCGGCGACCGTGACCGACGCCGACGACCTGGCGGCGACGCTGATTTCGCTGTTCGCCGATCCGGGCCGGTTGCGGACCATGTCGCGCGTCGCCGCCAAGGTCGTCGAAGCGCAAGGCGGGACGGCCGATCGGGTGATGCGCGCGATCGCGCCGCTGCTGCCGGCCGACGAACCGCCGGCGGCGGCATGATCGCGCCGCGCTTTTGGGCGCGCGAGCGCCCCAGCCTCGCCGCGCAGGCGCTGGCGCCGCTCGGCGCGCTCTATGGCCTCGCAACCGCGCGGCGGATGGCGCGGCCGGGGACGCGCGTCGACGCGCCGGTGATCTGCGTCGGCAATTACGTCGTCGGCGGCGCCGGCAAGACGCCGGCCGCGATCGCCGTGGCGCGGCTGCTGCAGAACGCCGGCGAGCGGGTCGCCTTTCTGTCGCGCGGCTACGGCGGCGCGCCGCGCGCCGCGCCGACGCGCGTCGACCCGCAGGCGCATGGCGCGCTCGCCGTCGGCGACGAGCCGCTGCTGCTGGCGCGGGTCGCGCCGTGCTGGGTCGGGGTCGACCGCGTCGCCGCCGCGCGCGAGGCGATCGCCGAGGGCGCCAGCGTCCTGGTGCTCGACGACGGATTGCAGAACCCGGCGCTCGCCAAGGATTACGCGATCGCGGTGATCGACGGCGAGGCGGGCTTCGGCAACGGCCTCTGCTTTCCGGCCGGGCCGCTGCGCGCGCCGCTGCGAAGTCAGGCGCCGTTCGTCTCCGCCGAGGTGGCGGTCGGCGGCGGGCCGTCGCCGACGCGCGCGCCCGGCGCGGCCAAGCCGCTGTTCCGCGCTCGTCTCGAAGCCGATGCGATCGCCGCCGCCGAGCTGATCGGCCGGCCGGTGCTCGCCTTCGCCGGCATCGCAAGGCCGGACAAGTTCTACGCCACGCTCGAAGGAATCGGCGCGATCGTCGCGGGACGTCGCCAATTTCCCGACCACCACGTCTATGACCCGCTCGACATCGCTGAATTGGCCGCAATGGCGCGCAAGCGCGGCCTGACGTTGGTGACGACCGAAAAAGACTACGTGCGCCTCGCCGTCGATCAGCGCGCCGGCGTGCGCGCGCTGCCGGTGACTTTGCGGTTCGAAGCGCCAGGGCGCGTCGCTCAGGCGCTGCGCGAGGCGTTGGCTGCGTTCCGGGCGCGCCGCGACTCTCCCGGCGCCTTTGCGGAGCGCCTCTAGCCTTTCGCCGCGCCGTCACCGTTATCGCGCGATCGAGGCCCGGATTCCGCCGGTCAGGCTGAGCAGGTCGGCCGGCGTCAAGCGGAACACCGCGTTGGGCGTGCCGGCCGCCGCCCAGATCTCCTCGAACGCGAACAGCGCGTCGTCGATCACCGTCGGCGACGGTTCGCTGTGGCCGACCGGCGGCACGCCGCCGATGGCGAAGCCGGTCTTGGCGCGGACGAAGTCGGCGTCGGCGCGGCCAATCCGCTCGCCGAGCATCGCGCCGACCTTGCCCTCGTCGACTCGGTTGACGCCCGAGGCGACGACCAGAACCGCGCGTCCCGTCGTCTCGCCCCGGAAGACGAGCGATTTGGCGATCTGGGCTGCGGCGCAGCCGATCGCCGCCGCCGCCTCGGCTGCGGTGCGGGTGCTGGCGTCGAATTCGAGCACCCGATAGGCGGGGCCGAGCGCAGCCTGGACCTTCAACGCGCTGGCGGCGGTTGCGGGCTTCATCGCGCGCCGCTCCGCCGAATCGCGCGGCGGAGCGGGCGCGCCGCAGACCTTAAGCCGTCGACAGCCATAAGGGCGGACAGAAGTCTCGGAGCGCGATCATGAAATTGACCTCAATCCTCGGCGCGCCGAGCGCCGCCTTCCTCATCCTCGCCGCCGGCGCCGCCGAAGCCCTGCGCGCCGCCGCCATGCGCGCCCCGACGTCGGGGGTCCACGATCTCAACCCGCAGCCGCCGCCGGGCTGAAGCCGGCGTCCGGCCGCCGACCGGGGTCGGCGACCGTTGTTTTCTTAAGACCTCGGGCGGCCTCGCGCCAAGCGCCGCGGACGCCGCATTCGACGACGGCGGCCGTGGCGGTCGCCATGCGCGCGGCGATTTCATGCGTGATTGGTTCGGGCTTCACGCGCGTCCGCATCCGCTTTCGCCCGCCGGCCGAGCGACCGTAGCCCCGACCGACTAGCGCCGCTCGTTGGCGCTCTCGTGTCGCGCCCGCCCTGTTTTCGGCTTGACGCGCGTCGCGCTTTGGCCAGTCTCAGGCGAGCCGACGCGTTCGGCTGGAGAGATTCGATGAAGCCCCTGCTGTTGACCGCTCTTGCCGCGCTGTCGCTCGCGGCGTGCGACGCTTCTACGCCCCCGCCGCAGGCCGCCGCGCCCGCGCCGGCCACGACCGACGTGACGCCGGATGATTTCAAGATGCCGACCGCCGAAGGCTGCGCCGGGGATGTCGCCCGTTATCGGGCGATCATGGACAACGACCTGTCGATGGGCCACGTCGCCAAGTCGGTCTACAACCAGATCGAGAAGGAAATCGGCGAAGCCGACTCCCAATGCGCCGCCGGGCACGAAGCGCAGGCGCGCGCGACGATCGTCGCCTCGCGCAAGCGTCACGGCTATCCCGCCGATTTGTGAGCGAAGGCGTAGTCGAAGAAGTCGACGATGAAGCCCGGCGCGCGAGCGCGGTCGACGTCGGCCGGCCCGCGCACGATATGCACGCCCGACAGCTCCGCCTCAGGGTCGGCGGCAAGAAACGCTTCGACGCGCGCTTTGACCGTCTCGGCCGGCTCGGCAAGCCGCATGAGCTTCATACAGGCGATGCGCGGCGGGGCGTAGACCACCGTCCAGCCCGGATCGCAAGCGACCGCGTCCGCCGCGATCCCCGTCTCCTCTTCGAGTTCGCGCAGCGCGCTTGCGGCGAGGTCGACCTTGCCGTCGAAGATGTCGTTCGGGTCGGGCGTGCCGGCGGGAAAATAGGTCGCGCCGGCGTTGGCGGTGTGGGCCGCCATCTCGCCGAGCAGGAAGGCGCCGTCGGCGGCGACCAGCGCCGCCATCGAGAAGGCGTTGGCGACCGTCAGGTCGGGGAAGCCGAAGTCGCGCCAGGCGAGGAAGGGGGCGAAGTCGGTCTCGAAATATTCACCGCGCAGCGTCACGCCGCGCCGGTCGGCGCCGATCGCATGGCGTCCGAGCAGCAACACGCGACCGTTGAAGAGCCGCGGCTGCACGGCGACGCGCGCACGCCAGTGGTTGGCGATGCGCTCGGCTTCAACCTCGGCGAACGGCCACGGCCGCGCGGCGAAGCCGAGGTCGAGCGCGTCGATCGACAGGATGCGCGAAGCGCTCACAGGTCGATCGTTCCCTCGGCGACGAGCACCGCCGAGCCGCCGATCGTCGCCGCGCTGAGGGCGCCGCGCTCGACGGCGAGGCTGAGCGCGATGCGGCTGGGGCGGCCCATCTCGACGCCCTGGGCGATGACCAAAGTCCGTTCGCCGTCGCCGGGCGGGGCGAAGCGCATGACGATTCCGGCGAAGGCGGCGGCGGCCGAGCCGGTCGCCGGGTCCTCGCGGATGCCCCAGCCGGAGGCGAACATGCGGGCGCGATAGTCGACGCCCTCGTCGCCCGGCGTGTAGCAATAGATCGCCGGCCCGTTGTTCGCGCCCCAATGCCCGACGTCGGGATCGGCGCTCGCCAGCGCGTCGGCGCTCGCCAACGGCGCGAAGACGAAGTCGACCCCCGCGCCATAGACGGCCGGTCGATGGCCGCCGAAACCGATGTCGGCCGGCGCGAGGCCGAGACGCGCGGCGATCTCTTCGGCCGACGGCGCCGCCCCCCCTTCCTGCGGCAGGCGGGGCAGGGTGAAAGACGCCGCGAGCGCCTGGCCGCGGCGATGGCGGGCGACGCAGACGACGTCGCCGACCCGCTCTTCCAGCACCAAGCGCAGATCCTGGGCGGTGAGCATCTGCGGCGCGCGCAGATGGGCGACGAGCGCCGCCGCGCCGACCGTCGGATGGCCGGCGAACGGCAACTCACGCCCGGGGGTGAAGATGCGCAGCGCCGCGGTGTTCACGGAATCGCGCGGCGCGAACACGAACACGGTCTCGGGCAAATTGAACTCGCCGGCGATCGCTTGCATGCGCGCGTCGTCAAGGCCGTCGGCGTCGAGCACGACGGCGAGCGGGTTGCCGGCAAGCGGCGTTTCGGTGAACACGTCGAGAAGGCAATAGGCGCGGCGCATGTCTAACGTCTCCGCGACGCTTGTAATGCGGATCGGGTGTAATTGAAATCACCGTTGCGGCCGGCGGAGCGGGCGCGAGGGGCGAGGCGGCGGAGACGACGCAAAGGCTTGTCGTTGTCGCCGCAATCCCGAACGCGATCGCCAGCGCGGCCGGCGATCGCTCGAGAACGCGACGCGCAACGGCGACGAGCCTCGGCGGCGTCCTCGCTTCGGCCGGCGGCGCGCCGTCGACCGACGACGGAAAGCCGATCGGCGCGATCGGCTGTTCAGGCGAAACGAGCGCCGAAGACGAAACAACCTGCCTCGCCGGCGCCGCGACGATCAACGGCGCGGCGAACTAAGGGGCGCAGCTTGAGGTTTGGCGCCGCCAGGCCGACGAGATCAGGAACGACCGGCGTCGGCGCCAGCGGCGCCCCGAACGCCGCCGCCAGTTTGGCGGACAGGCGCTCGAATCCTGCCGCCGCGCCGGCTCTGGCTTCGTCAGCTTCGCGTCCCCACCTCGATGAACGGCTTGTTCGTCAGCGCGTCGATCAAACCGACGGTGCCCGGCGGCAGGAAGCGGAGGGCGCAAGCTTCCTCGCCGTCGACGAAGATGGTCGCCTCGCCGAGATCGGTCTTCGAGACAATGACGCGCGTTGCGGCAAGCGCTCGAGCGTCTTGCCCGTTGCCGGGATTGAGGAGCACGGCGCGGGCGACCCGGACTTGCTCCTCGGTGAGATCCTGGAAAGGCTCGCCGCGGTAGCCGTCGGTGACCAGCTTCATCGCCTCGTCGAGCGGCCCACAGGTCGAACTCGAACTCTCTGCGCTTTCGGCGAAGGCGTGAGTGGAAGCGGCGATGGCGATCGTTGTCGTGAGCGTCAATAGGAATCTATTCATTTGGACAATTCTCCAGATTATTGTTGTTTTTGACGCATTGTAAAGACGCAATACTTTCGTGTACTTGGATGTACAGCGAAACGACCGGCGTCATCGGCGATCGGCTCATCGCGCCAACTTCCGATCTTCGTCAGTTACAGGGCATGCAATCGGCGTGCCATCGAGGAGGAGCGGGTCCGCGACGGTCGCCGCGCCGAGGAAATTGGCGATCGTCGCGCAGGCCGGTCTCGAGGACGACGACGTTCCCGGCGAAGCCGTCACCCCATGACGCCCGCGGACGTCGGTCAGGCCGCGAGCCGTCCGCCGAGGATCGATTGTCCAGCCGCGCGCCGGGCTCTCGCCCTCAGATCGCCTCCGGCCGAAATCGATTCGTCGGGCGGAGGAGTTCGTTCTGCGCCTCTACGAGCCTGAGTTCGCGCGCGCCCGCCGCGACGGTCGCGGCGACGACGCCATAGACGCTCGACGCGGCTGCGGCGAGGGCGTCGGCGGCCGAGCGGCGCTTGAGCCAATGAAAGAAGAACAGCGCCGCGATCAGGTCGCCGGCGCCGTTGACGGCGATCGGCAGGCGCGGCGTGCGCAGCCGCCATGCTTCGCCGCCCTCGGCGGCGATCATGTCGAGCGCGTCGGCGGGCGTGTCGGCAAGCGTCAACGACGTCGCCAGCGCGACCCGCGGTCCGGTCGTCTGCAAGGCGGCGATGGCGCGCCGCGCGGCGGCGAGGTCGTCGACGGCTAAGTCGGTGACGAACGACAGTTCGAACGCGTTGGGGGTGGCCACCGTCGCCGCCGGCAGGGCGCGATTGCGCAGGAATTCGGCGACGCCCGCTTCGACATAGATTCCGCGGCCGACGTCGCCGATCACCGGATCGCAGCAATAGGCGGCCGCCGGGTTGGCGGCGCGGACGGCGGCGACGGCGCGCAGCATCGCTTCGCCGACCGCGGCCCTGCCGAGATAGCCGGACAGGATCCCGTCGCAGCGCATGAGCGCGCCGACCGCCGCAAGGCCGGCGACGCATTCGTCGATCGCCGCCGCCTCGAACACGCGGCCGCGCCAGCCGGGATAGCCGGCGTGGCTGGAGAACTGCACGGTGTGGAGCGGCAGGACTTCGGCGCCGAGGCGCTGCAGCGGAAACGCGACCGCGCTGTTGCCGACGTGGCCGTAGACGACGTGCGACTGGATCGAGAGCAGGGTTGGCGTCATTGAGGCAAAAAGGATGACGATTCGCCGCCCGCGTCAAAGCGCGGACCCGACGGCGCCGTGCGTTATCCGTTTAACACCCGTGGGCGTCGGGCGCGGTCTAGACTGATTACAAGAACAACAACGACCCCAGGGAGAAAGCACGATGACCGGCAAACGCATCCTTATGATTTGCGGCGATTTCGGCGAAGACTACGAGACGATGGTGCCGTTCCAGGCGCTGCTGGCGGTGGGACACACGGTCCACGCCGTCTGCCCAGACAAGAAGGCGGGCGACGCGATCGCGACGTCGATCCACGATTTCGAAGGCCAGCAGACCTATTCGGAGAAGCGTGGCCACAATTTCGCGCTCAACGCCAGCTTCGTCGACGTCGACCCGGCGCGCTACGACGCGCTGGTCATTCCCGGCGGCCGGGCGCCGGAGTACCTGCGCCTCAACGCGCGGGTGCTCGAAATCGTCCGCCACTTCTTCGCCCAGAACAAGCCGGTCGCCGCGATCTGCCATGGCGCGCAGATCCTCGCCGCGGCGAACGTGCTCAAGGGTCGGACCTGCTCGGCCTATCCGGCCTGCCGGCCGGAAGTCGAACTCGCTGGGGGAACCTACGCCGACATCGCGATCGACGGCGCCGCGACTGACGGCAATCTCGTCAGCGCGCCCGCCTGGCCGGCCCATCCGGCGTGGCTGTCGCAGTTCTTCGCCGCGCTCGGCACCTCGATCAGCCACGCCGATGTGCGCCAGGCCGCCTGAAGGCCTGACGGGGTGAAGAAGCGGCGGCGCGGCGCATTGGCTTCGCCGCGCCGCCGCTGCTAGTCTCGACGTCGATCTGGCGGCCTTCAGCGGGACGGGAGACAAGCTGATGTGCAGGCTCTTTATCGGCGCGGACGCGCGGCTGTGGCGCACGCGCTTGAAATCGGTCCGAATGCGCGGCTATTCGACCAGCGTTCGGCTCGAGAACTTCTACTGGCGCGTGCTCGACGACATCGCGCGGCGCGACGGCATGAACGTGCCGCAACTGCTCGCCAAGCTGCACGAGGAGCTGATCGAGGCGCACGGGGAGATTGAGAATTTTTCGTCGTTCCTGCGCGTCTGCTGCGGTCGCTATCTGACGCTGCAACTCGCTGGCGACGTGCCGCGCGATTCCGGGCGGCCGATTCGCGACCTCGACGCCGAGGGCATCCTGCGGCGCGAGGCGGCGCGGATGGCCGAGGGGGAGCGCAGCGCTCGCCGGGCGCCGGCGCGCGGCGAGCCGGCGCGGGCGGCGGCGCCCTAACGCGTCGAACGCTCGGCGCGGGCGCGGTCGAAACGCCAGTCGGGCCGCATCGACTTGATCATCATCATCTCGGCGAGGTTCTGGCGGCCGAGCACGCCGACTAGGACGCCGTCGCGATCGACGACGCAGACGGCCGGCGCCCCCTGCTGAAGGAACGTATCGACCGTCGCGTCGAGCGGCGCTTCGGCGCGCAGCGTCGCGATCGGCGCGCGCATGAAGCCGGCGACCGCCGCGTCGCGATCCTGGTTCTTGAGCGCGGCGAAAATGTCTTCGCGCGTCACCAGGCCGATCGGCTTGTTGAACGCGTCGATCACCGGAAACTCCTGCTGGGCGGTGGCGAGCAGCGCGTCGACCGCGTCGGCGAGGCGCGCGTCGGCCGGCAGCGAGGCGAAGCGCGTCTCCATCGCTTCGGCGACGCTGAGCCCGCGCGCCGACTCGTGGAGCGCCGTCATCTGCGCCTCGCCCGCGGCGGCGACATAGACGAAGATGGCGATGAAGATCAGCAGCGGATTGCCGAACAGGCCGAGGAAGCCGAGCAGGAAGGCGAAGGCTTGGCCGACCGAGGCGGCGATGCGGGTGGCGCGCGGTCGGCCGAGCTTCATCGCCAGCAGCGCCCGCAGCACGCGGCCGCCGTCCATCGGAAAGGCGGGGATGAGATTGAAAACGGCGAGAAACAGATTGGCGTCGGCGAGGCGGGCGAGGAGCGACACGCGCGGGTCGTCGAGCCGCGCCAGATCGGCGGAGTCGAACGAGCCGACCAGCAGCAGCAGGACGATGGCGATGACGAAATTGACCGCCGGCCCGGCGATGGCGATGGCGAATTCCTGCGCCGGCTTCTCCGGCAGCGCCTGCAGGCTGGCGACGCCGCCGATCGGCAGCAGCGTCACTTCAGACGCCTGAATGCCGTAGCGGCGCGCGACGAGAATGTGGCCGAACTCGTGCAGCACGACGCAGACGAAGAGGAGGATGATGAAGACGAGGCTGTCGCGCGCCGCCGCGGGCCCGCCTTGCTGCCAGGCGGAAAAGCCGATCCAGGCGAGCAGCAGCACGAAGGTGACGTGGATCTTGACCGCCGTGCCGCCGAAACGGCCAATCGTCAGGGACCAGCGCATCGCAGGCGCCTCGCTCGTTTGCGCCGCGGCTTTCGACGCCCGTCGCGGCGACGCTTCGCCGCAGCCGGCGCATTATCGCACATCGGTCGAGGCTGCGCCGCCTCACCGCGCGGGCGGGGGGAAGCGCGCGAGAATGGCGACGGCCTCGTCGTCCTCGACCTGGCGGAAGTCGGCGTAGAACATGCTGACGGCGCCGAAGCATGCCGGCGCGGCGAGGCAGACGAGATCGTCGGCCTCGAGCCTCAAAGCCGCCAGCGCCTCGCGCGAGGCGACGGGTACGGCGAGCGTCCGCGTCTTCGCGCCGCGGCGGCGAATCGCCTGCAGCGCGGCGCGCGCGGTCGCGCCGGTGGCGACGCCGTCGTCGACGAGGATTGCGGCGCGGCCGGCGATCGCCACGCGCGGCCGATCGCCGAGAAGCCGCCGCCGCGCGTCTTCGAGCTCGACGAGCGCGCGTTGCGTCGCCGCCGCGAACGCGCGCTCGTCGATCCCGGCGGCGCTGACGACCGCTTCGTTGCGCGCGACGGTCGGCGGCTCGCCTTCGACCAGGGCGCCCATCGCCAGTTCCGGCTGTCCCGGCGCGCCGATCTTGCGCACCAGCGCGACGTCGAGCGGCGCGGCGAGCGCCGCGGCGATCTCGGCGGCGACCGGCAGACCGCCGCGCGGCAGCGCCAGCACGACCGGGTCGCGGTCACGGTAGGAAAGCAGCGCGTGCGCCAGACGGCGTCCGGCGTCGGCCCGGTCGCAAAAACGCATCGGCGCTCCCTAAGGGCCGAAGTCGCGTCGGCCCTGCGCCGAGATCAGGATTTCCCGCTTCGCCGCCGCAGTCAATCGCTTCGGCGCGCCGGCAGGCGGATGGTCGCGACCGCCAGGCAGGCGATTCCCTCGCGCCGTCCGGCGAAGCCGAGTCCCTCCGACGTCGTCGCTTTGACCGCCACGCGATCGAGCGCGATTCCCGCGATCTCGGAAATGCGGGCGCGCATCGCCTCGCGATGCGGGCCGATCTTCGGCGCTTCGCACACCAGCGTCGCGTCGAGATGGGCGACGATCCCGCCCCGCGCGCGCACGCGGCCGGTCGCGTCGCTGAGGAAGACTGACGAAGCCGCGCCGCGCCAGCGCGGGTCCGAGGGCGGGAAATGGGCGCCGATGTCGCCGTCGCCGAGCGCGCCGTAGAGCGCGTCGGCGAGCGCGTGCAGGCAGACGTCGGCGTCGGAATGGCCGGCGAGGCTCCTTTCGTGGGGGACGCGCACGCCGCCGAGCCAGACATGATCGCCGGCCGTGAAGGCGTGGACGTCGAAACCCTGACCGACGCGGACGTCCGCCATCGCGTCGAGCAGCCGCGCTTCGGCGGCGCTGAAGTCGTCCATGGTCGTGACTTTCATGTTCGCCGGGTCGCCGTCGAAGACATAGGTCTCATGCCCCGCCCAGGCGGCGACCGCCGCGTCGTCGGTGAGGCCGTCGATTCCGGCGGCGGCGGCGCGCCGATGCGCCGCGAGGATCGACGGGTAGCGGAACGCCTGCGGCGTCTGGACGGCGCGTAAGGCGGAGCGGTCGGGCGCGCCGACGACGCGGCCGCCGCTGTCGACCTGTTTGACCGTGTCGCTGAGCGCCGCCCCGGGCGCGGCGGCGCCGAAGCGCTCGGCCGCCGCGACGGCCCGCGCGATCAGTGCGGCGGAGGGAAAGATGCGCGCGGCGTCATGGATGAGGACGAGGTCGGGCGCAGCGTCGCTCTGCGCCTCGAGCCCGGCGCGCACGCTTTGCTGCCGGCTGTCGCCGCCAAGCGCCGGCGGGCCGAAGGCGGCCGCGGCGGCGGGCGAAAGCAACGCGAGCGCGGAGTCGTAGAGCGCACGGTCGGCAGGGTGGATGACGACGGTCGCCGCGCAGAAGGGCCGCGCCGCGGCGAGCGCTTCGAGCGCGTGGCAGATCAGCGGCTTGCCGGCGCAGGCGAGGTATTGCTTCGGCGTCGTCGCGCCGAGCCGCGCGCCGCGCCCGGCCGCCACGACGATGAGAGAGACACGAGTCGGCAAACGGCGCTTACGCTCCAGGCGAGGCCGGACGCGGACCGTCCGGCGGCGCAGGGATAGACCAGCGCGCCGCCGCCGCCAAGCCGGATACGCTCCCTCTTCCTGCGCGCGGGAAGAGGGCCGCCGCGTGGGGCCGCCTCAGGCGCCGAAGGCGCGAGCCGCCAGAGCGATCATCGTCACGAAGGCGGCGAGCGAGGCGAGCTCCCAGACGTCGCTCAAGGCGGCGACCATCAGCCGGGTCATGCGATTCTCCTGAAAAATGCGACAGGCAGATCACGATATGTTCTCTATATGTTCATGTCAAGTTCTAATATTGGGCAGGAAAGGGGAAGGCCCTGTGGACAACTTTCGCCGGGCTGGCCGACGCTCGGGGGCGATCGGGGCGACGACGCGGTCGCGGACTTCGGCCACGGGGCGCGCCGCCGCCCGACTTCGGCTATCCTCAGGAGACGGAGGCCCACTCATGCGTGTCGCGCCGCGAATGGCCGTCTTCACCGTCGCCGGGACGCTCGCCTACCTTTGGCTCGCCGCGCTCGGCGAGGGCGGGGTTGGGCCGTTCCTTTCCCATCCGCCCCTGGTCGCGCTGGCCCTTGTCACGCTGGCGCTCGCCGCTTCGGCGCTGTTCACCCGCGGCAATCTCAGTTCCGGCGAACGCGAGGATCGCGGCAATCGCTGGGTGCTCGGCGCGTTCGCGTTGATCGGGCTGATGCTCGGCTATGCGCCGGCGCTTTCCGATCGGCTCAACCTGTTCGTGGTCGGCGGCGAGGCGACGCGCTGGGCCGGCGTGCTGCTTTACGCCGTCGGCGGGGCGCTGCGGATCGCGCCGGCGTTCGCGCTCGGCGAACGCTTCAGCGGCCTGGTGGCGATCCAACCCGGCCATGAACTGGTCACCGACGGGCTCTACCGCCGCATCCGCAATCCCAGCTATCTCGGGCTGCTGATCAGCACGCTCGGCTGGGCGCTCGCCTTCCGCTCGATCATCGGAATCCTGCTGACGGCGCTGCTGGTCGTTCCGCTGGTTGCGCGCATGAAGGCCGAAGAGGCGCTGCTCGGCGAACGCTTCGGCGCGGTCTACGCCGCCTATCGCGCCCGCTCCTGGCGGCTCGTGCCGTGGGTCTATTGAGGCGAACGGGATCGCGCTAGGCTCGCGTCGAGCGTGACTTCGCGTCCCGATCCAGCTCCGGATAGTGGCGGAAGATTCCGTCCTCGTTGAACGGCAGGCGGCGCGGCGAGGCGAGATACGCGGCGATCTTCGGCCGCGCCTTCACGCTGTCGCGCAGGGCGGCCAGCCCCGGATACGTTGCCGCGAACTTCGCCATGGCGTTCGGGAACGCGTAGCGCAAGCCCTCCGCCAGCTGGAACAGCGACAGATCGACATAGGTCAGTTTGGCGCCGACGGCGTGTCCGGGGCCCTCGGGGTTGGCCTGCAGCGTGCGCTCGAAGTAGCCGAGGTATTTCGGCAGACGGTGGTCGAGGAAGGCCGTCGCGCGCGCTTTCGCCTCCTTCTTCTGGTCTTCGTAATAAAGCTCGTTCGAGATCGGGTGGTGGGTGTCGTGGACCTCGGCGACGAAGTCGGTCACGGTCAGCTGCAGCCCATGGGCAAAGACGCGCAGCGCCTCTGTGGGCGGCGCGAGGCCAAGCTTGGGCGCGAGGTAGGCGAGGATATTGGCGACGTGCGAGACGACAAGCTCGCCGTCCTTGAGGAACGGCGGCGCGAACGGCGTCGGCGCGTCGCCGCCGCCCTTCAGCATCCTGGTCATCGCCGCGACGCCGCGCCCCGGGCCGCGCTCGCGGGCGGCGTCGAGATAGGGCGCCCCGGCCTCCTCGAGCGCCAGGCGCACGAACTCGCCGCGGCCCTGAATGCCGGGCCAGTAATAGAGTTCGTAGGTCATGGCGGCGCTCCGTTGTCGCCCTGGATTGCTTGGCTCGCGGCCTTTCGCCCGCGGCGACCTTGCGCTATAGCCCCCGAACCATGCAAGCCTATCTCCTCGTCTTTGTCGGCGCCGGCCTCGGCGGCTCGCTGCGGCACTTCCTCAACATCACCCTCGGCCGCGCCTTCGGAACTGGCTTTCCGTGGTCGACCAGCTTCATCAACGTCTCCGGTTCGCTGGCGATGGGCCTGCTGACCGGCTGGCTGGCGTTTCGCGCCGGGGGCGGATTGACCCAGCACACGCGCCTGTTCTTCGCCACCGGCGTGCTCGGCGGCTACACGACCTTCTCGACCTTCTCGCTGGAGACGATCCTGCTGTTCGAGAGCGGCAAGACGGCCGCCGCGCTCGCCTATGTCGTCGGCTCGGTCCTGCTCGGCGCGCTGTCGCTGTGGGTGGGCCTGGCGTTGATCCGGAGCTTGACGTGACCGGCGAGGGCCGCGTCGCCACTTACCCGATCGGCGAGGACGAGGCCGGCATGCGCCTCGACCGCTGGTTTCGCCGCCGCTTCCCGCAGATCTCGCAGTCGCATCTCAACAAGATCGTCCGCAAGGGCGAGGTGCGCGTTTCGGGCAAGCGGGCCGAGATCTCGACCCGGCTCGAGGTCGGCCAGAGCGTGCGCGTGCCGCCGCTCGGCGAAGCGGGCGCGCCGCCGGCCAAGGGCGCCGCGCCCGATCCGCGCGACGCCGAAGCGATCCGCGCCATGATCCTGTTCGAAGACCGCGACCTGATGGTGCTGAACAAGCCCTACGGGCTGGCGGTGCAGGGCGGTTCGGGGACCAAGCGCCATATCGACGGCATGCTCGAGGCGCTGCGCGATCGCAAGGGCGAACGGCCGGTGTTGGCGCATCG
>Ga0181535_10003713_pt1 | contig 17521 bp, 12 predicted proteins | sample PEATcosm2014_Bin_44_FD_119774 | JGI IMG/M metagenome (GOLD analysis project Ga0181535, IMG submission 119774) | Peatland microbial communities from MTU Mesocosm Facility, Houghton, MI, USA - PEATcosm2014_Bin17_30_metaG | ecosystem: Environmental > Terrestrial > Soil > Wetlands > Peat | place... | reverse complement strand
CATCTTCATGGACTGGGCTTTGTTTTACTACTGCTGGGCGGGTGTGCACCACCGCGGCGGCACCATTTGGTCGCTGTATGGCGGGCGTTGGAACTCATGGAAGAGTGTAGCGACCGATCTTGCGATTGCCGTTCCCTTTTGGGCCCTCTGGGAAGGCGTGGCCTACGGAGTCGCCCGCCTGCTCGGGCCCAGCGGCGCAAAAACCGTCGACAGCCTTCTGCCACAGAGCCTGCTCGAAGTCATCGCCTGGTTCGCCACCTGTATCACCGCCGGCATTTGCGAAGAAATGATCTTCCGTGGCTATCTTCAGCGGCAAGTGCACGCGCTCAGCGGCAGCCTCTGGATCGCCGTCGTTGGTCAGGGCGTAATCTTCGGCCTCTTTCACGCCTATCAGGGATGGCACGCTGTGACCATCATCAGCGTGCTTGGTGTTCTTTATGGCGGGCTCGCGGCCTGGCGCAAGAATCTCCGCATCAACGTCGTCGCTCATGCCTGGTCGGATATCTGGGAAGGCTGGCTGAAATTTGTGATTTGGAAATAGAGGGCAACGCGACCGCGCTGCCTTTTCTGCCGATCCCTGCTGCCTTTTCCCCGTTCCTTCTATAATCGCCCCATGCGTTTCCTCGCCGATTCGCGGCATCGATCCATCGCCATGCTCGCAGCCGGTGCGCTGTTCGTCTTTGTTTTGCTGGGAACGCTTCAATGGTTCAATACTTCCAACGTCAATTTCCTCAATCCGGCGACGTACGCGCAGACTATCGCTCTCACATCCCTCGAAGTTCTGCTCTTCCTGCTCTTGCTCCTGTTGCTCGTCCTGCTCTTCCGCACCGTGCTCAAGGTCTATGTGGGGCAAGGCAGCGGCGGCGTGGGCGCGCGGTTGCGCTCCCGCATGGTGCTGGGTGCGGTCATCATCACCTTTATGCCCGCGGCGCTGATGTTTCTGTTCAGCTATCTGCTGCTTAACCGTTCGCTTGAGCGGTGGTTCTCGCCAGATGCCTCGCAACTGCGCAACGACTCGACCAGCGTGGTGCAGGAACTCGTGGAATACGTAGCCAGCAATGCCCGCAGCGAGGCGGAGTCGGTGGCCGAAAGCGGAGCAGCCGACGAGACTCCTCAGGCTCTCCAACAAGTCATGATTTCGCGCCGCCTTTCCCTGCAAGGCGGCTTCCTTCTCGTCTATGGCAGTGACAAGCGGATGTTTTCGAGCTTCCAGGCTCCGGCAGAGTCGAGTCACGCCTCTCTTCGCGCGTCCACGCCTGACTCCGAATGGAAGGAAACGCCGCTCCGCGGGCCGCTTTCGGCAGCTGTCCTCTCCGCCGCGCAACGAGACGACAATCCGGTGCTTCTTGTCGCGGGCCAGGAATACGCGATCGGCATGGCCGTCACCCCCTCCCGCAAGATCGTGATTGCGGTGCTGCCCATGCCGCAGGGACTCAACGCAACAACCGCGCGGATTCGCTCCGGCGCCGACGAATATTGGCAACTGTTTCGGTCCCGCCGCGTGATTCGCGCCACCTTGTCTCTTACGCTGCTGCTGGTTACTGTCTTCGTCTTCTTTTCCAGCGTCTGGCTCGCGGTTTTCCTTTCCAAGCAGATTACTCACCCCGTGGAAGCGCTGGCCGACGCCATGGATGCGATCTCCGCGGGCAAGTATGAGCAACGCGTAGCCGAAGTTGCCACGGGCGAGATGGGCGATCTGGTGCTCTCCTTCAATCACATGGCCTCGGACCTGGAGACGAGCCGTCGCATGGCTCAAACCGCTCAGGCACAACTTACCGCCGCGAATCTCGCCGTCGAGGAGCGCCGCCGCGAGCTGGAAACGATCGTCGATACGATTCCTTCGGGGGTCGTAACGCTTGACGGGGCCGGTGTGGTGCTTCAGTCCAACCGCGCTTTTGCCGCGTTGATGGGGCTTCGGCTGGATGTTCCTTTGGCCGGCGAGAGCATTGCATCGTTGCTGCCCGCCGACTGTGCCGATGAACTTGCCAGAGTCATCCGCCGCGCCAGCCGCATGGGCGCCGCATCCACTGAGCTGGAATATCACGCCCACGGTCGCACGCTTCATCTTGCCATTACCAGCGCGCGGCTCGATCTGGGCCGCGGGCAGGCTGGATCGGTGCTCGTGGTCGAAGACACCACAGACTTCCTGCGCGCGCAGCGGCAACTCGCCTGGAAGGAAGTGGCCCAGCAGGTGGCTCATGAGATCAAGAACCCGCTCACGCCCATCGCTCTGAGCGCGGAACGCATCGGCAGGCATCTCGATCGCGGCCAGCCCGAGTCGCCCAGCATTATCCGCAAGTGCACCGAGGTCATTCTCGGCTGTGTCGCTACCCTGCGCATGTTGGTGGACCAGTTCTCCGCACTGGCGCAGTTCCCTGCGCCGCAGCCCCGACCTTGCGACGTGAATCAGATTGTCGAAGAAGCCCTCGCGCTCTTCGGAGGCAGGCTTGAAGGCATCACGGTGCAGCGCAATCTCGAGTCCGGTTTGCCTGCCGTCCTCGCCGATCCTGAGGCCATCCGCCGGGCCCTGGCCAACCTCATCGACAACGCCGCTGAAGCCATGCATGGCAGCCTGCTGCGCGTCCTCGGCCTGCGAACAGCACTCAGTGAAGACGGTACGGCCGCTGAAGTCACCGTCTCCGACACCGGATCCGGCCTGAGCGACGAAATTCGCGAGCGGCTGTTCCTGCCCTACTACTCAACCAAGCGCCGCGGCACGGGCCTGGGCCTCTCCATCGCCGCCAAGATCGTCCAGGAACACGGTGGCTCCATCAGCGCCGAAGCCAATGTCCCCAAGGGCGCGCGTTTTCTGCTGCGCCTGCCATTGGTGGAACCAGTCGCGGGGAATGAGCCAAGCGCAGCGGAGACGGAACCGGTAAAGGGCGTCGCTTCATGAACCACATCCTCGTAGTCGACGACGAAGCGGAGATACGGAGCTCGCTCGAGGAGATTCTGCGCGAAGAAGGCTACGGTGTTGCCGGCGCAGCCGATGCCGTGGAAGCCATGGTCCTGCTGCGTGACACGCCCTACGACGTGGTGCTGCTCGACATCTGGCTCCCCGGCCGCGACGGGCTGGACCTGCTTGCCGAGATCCGCGAACTCACGCCCGAGATGCGGCCTGAAGTCGTGATCATCAGCGGCCACGGCACCATCGAAGCAGCCGTGAAGGCTACCAAGCTAGGCGCCTACGACTTTCTTGAAAAGCCGCTCTCGCTTGAGCGCACCCTCATCGTTCTCAAAAATGCCGTCGAAGCTCGCCGCCTGCGCACTCAGAATGAGGAGTTCAAGCGCCAATTCAGCGCCGCCGCCGTGCTGACCGGCGAAAGCGTGCCGCTCAAAGCCCTCCGCCAGCAAATCAAGCTGATGGCGCCGACCAACGGCCGCGTGCTCATCTACGGCGAGTCAGGCACCGGCAAGGAGCTCATCGCGCGTTCCATCCACGCCGAAAGCCTGCGCCGCGACGGCGTGTTCGTTGAGCTCAACTGCGCCGCTATCCCCGAGGCGCATATCGAGGCCGAACTCTTCGGCCATCGTCACGGCGCGCAACCCGGCGGCCCTCCCGAACAGCGAGGAACCCTGGAACGCGCCGACGGCGGAACGCTTTACCTGGATGAAGTGGGCGATATGAGCCTGAAGACCCAGGCCAAAGTCCTCAGCGCTCTCGACGATCAAATGTTTACGCCGGTCGGCGGCATGCAACCCCTGCGCGTCGACGTGCGCGTGATTGCTTCAACCAACAAGGATCTCGAAGAAGAAATCGCCAAGGGAAATTTCCGCGAGGATCTCTTTTACCGCCTCAATGTGGTGCCGTTCTTCGTGCCGCCGCTCCGCGAACGCAAGCAGGATATTCCGCTCCTGGCGCGCGAGTTTCTGCTCGAATTTGGCCGTCAGTACGGCCGGCCGCGCGTGGAGATCGCCGAGGAGGCTCTGGATGCGCTGGCGCAATATCACTGGCCCGGCAACGTGCGCGAGCTCAGGAACGTGATCGAACGCGTTCTCATCCTGAATCCGCGGGTTCTGCGCATCGAGCGCAAGCATCTGCCGCCGCTCACGCACAAGGCCGGCTCACGCTCCACTGAGGAGTTCTCAAGCCTGCAGCAAGCGCGCGATGCGTACGAGCGCGAATATATTCTCAAAAAGATTGAGGAGGCTCACAACAACATCAGCCACGCCGCCGAGTTGCTTGGTCTCGAGCGCAGCCACCTCTACCGCAAAATGAAGGCTTTAGGAATCGCCGCTCGCGAGTAGCGGCGCACTGGGCGTTGGTTGGATTTGCGGCGTCTCTCGCCGGTCAGTCAAATGAAAACGCCGCTCCACTTTTTTGTCGCGGAGATCGGGTTTGCCCACGCGGCGCTCCGGCCGGTTCAGGCTCCGCCGGTCCTCCTGCTGGCTCATTGAAGCGGGCAGAATGATCGGTCCGGGAGCGCCCAATGGGCGATTTCTCGCGGGTTGCCTCGGTTCGGGCCTCACAAAGGTTGGCCTCGGCGCAGCAGCAGCAGTAGCAGCAGGAGCAGGCTCGGACGCGGCAGCAGGCGCCTCTCTATGTTGCGCTCGCGCCAGATCCTCTACGCTCGATCCCGAACCGCTGGTCAGCAGTTTGTGCAGGGTCGGAATGTTCGCTCGCTCCTTCTCCACAAAGTCAACGCCATCGACCGTCAGCGTGTACTGCGCATTGTCTGCCTTGGTGACGTATCCCTTCCTTTGCAGATACCACAGGGTAAAGTCCAGGTAGTCGCGCGGGAAGCCCATCCGCTCTTCGATTTCGACAAGCGGAACCTCGGGATAGGTCGGGTTGGTCCGCCGCCGGTAGTAAAGAACCGCCAATACTGCCAGGCGCCGGTTTAACTCGCCTTCCTGGGAATCCATGAAATCGATGGTTGTGGCAAGCGGTTCCGGTGGTGCTTTGGTCCGGGCCCGTGCGGCATCGTACTCCGCGCGCCGCCGCGGATCCGCCAACACGTCATAGGCGGCCTTGAGAAGGCGAAAGTTTTCTTCATGTCCTGTCTCGTTGTTGTCCGGGTGCAGGCGCGCCGCAAGAAACCGATAGACACGGTGGACCGTCTCAGCATCCGCGTTGGGGCTGATTTGAAGGAATTCGTAGTAATCCTGCACTGGCGTGCTCATAGCTCTCCCGCAGTATTGGTTTTGAGCTTAGCCCACGTATGAATTGTCTTGGTATCCCGCATAGGTGGGAGCCTGCACCAGGTCAGTCTTCAATTCCCCAGTCGCGTCCCCCAAAGCCCCCTCCTCTAAGCCATGTCAAGACAGTTAGTTGCGTGGATCTTGGGAGCGTTGCGCGCCGGCTTCTGCCAGTTCACGATTGTCCAGAAACGGAACACGGAAACAATCGCGCAGACACCTTGGCCCCGGTTCGTCAACGATTTCTTCGTTCCAAAAGCCTATGAAGCGGGATTATTTGAGTCGAGATCGTGGGCGGGCAGAATCGAGGTGATGAAATCGACCATATTGGAGGCCATTCGCGGGTCCCGATTGGCAAGAGCGACCAGCACATAATCGTCATGGGGCAAGATGTGCAATTCGCCATTGATTCCGGGTGCGCCACCGCCGTGACCGTATCCTCCATCCGGCAAGACGTAGAAACCCATGCCATAGTCCTGCCGTTTGGGACTCGCTTGCGTTGCCTCCTGCAGAAGCTCATGATTCAACAGCTTGCCGGATTGCAGAGCTTCAGCAAAGAGAAAGAGGTCGCGGACGGTGGAATATCCCCCTCCGGCTGAGGTGCCCGACCAGGGCATCTCGTCCGTATTGGGCACCATTCCGTTCTGCCCAGAGGTGTAGCCGATCGCGCGGCCGCTGACACGGTCGGCCTCAGGACGCGAGTCGGTGCGCGTCATTCCCGCGGGCTGATCGATATGCTCCTGTACGTATTTCTGATAAGGCTCACCACTCACAAGCTCGATGATTCGACCCAAAAGGATGAAGCCGTAGTTTGAGTACTCCATGCGGGAGCCCGGTTCGAAGACGACGGGCCGGCTGCCGAAGAGTTTGACGTAATCCTCAAGCGAGCGAGTGTCCTCGCGATGCGCCTGGTATTCCGGAGTAAAAATGTCTCCTGTGCCGCCGGTATGATTGAGCAATTCTCGAATCGTGACGCGCGAGGCGAGATCGCGGTTCGGATAATCGGGCCAATAGGCGGCAATCGGCTTGTCGAGAGCGAGCTTTCCGTGTTCAACGAGCTGAAGGATTGCCACCGCGGTGAACATTTTGTTCATAGAGCCGATGCAAAACTGCGTATCGACCGTATTCCCGATGCGGTTGGCCTCATCCGCCATGCCCCATGCCTGATCGAGTACGATCTTGCCGTTGTGGGCGATGAGGATTGCCCCTGAAAAGGCGTCCGACCCATTCATCGCAGCCACATGCTCCCGCACCAGACCGGCAAGCTGGTCGTCCGTTGCAGCTCGATTTCCCGAGCCCTCCGGCGGCGGTACGGGGCGCCCCATCATGCCTGCGATCACGGGAGGGTCCACTGAAGCCAGATCCAACGTGGATTCGGAATAAACGCCTCGATTCTCCTTCATCAACGCCACCAGATGAGTGTCAGTATCTTCCTCAACCCGGTAGATGGTCATCCCTCCGGTCATGGTCCGGAGGCGCAGATCGCCTGCAACACGATCATCGGCTCCGTTGCGCCCGTATTTTTGCCAGAACGCGGTAATCCGGGCTGAGTCGCCCGAATTGAAGGCGTCCAACCATTGTTTGAAGACCTGAAGGGAGGGTGTTTCTGAAGCGGGCGCGGCAGTCGCAGTGAAAGTTGCCGCAATCACGAGGAGCGCGAGGAGTGCAGCAGCACGGGTGAACATACTGCTGGTATAAGACATCGCGTGGCTATTTGTGAAATGGATATGTGTAATATGCAATATTCATGATGTGAATATTAGTGGGATCGACCTCAACCTCCTCGTTGCTTTTGAAGCGCTGATCGACGAGCGGCATGTGGGCCGCGCCCCAGGACGGGTGGGGCTCAGCCAACCGGCCTTCAGCAATGCCATCTCACGGCTGCGAACTCGTCTTGGAGACCCGCTGTTTGTGCGCACTGCGCAGGGCATGATGCCGACTCCCCGCGCCGACCAACTCGCCGGACCCATACGATCGGCTCTTGCGCAGCTTCGGCAGACCTTTGACGCTCCGCATTCCTTCGATCCCTCGATAAGCGCGCACCGGTTCCGGATCGGGCTGAGCGATGACGTGGAATTGCGCCTGGCTCCATTGCTCGCTCGCTCCATGCTTTCAGGCGAACTGCAAATGCAAACCCGGCGGCTCGATTGGTTGTTCACGGTGCCCGAAAGCGAGCTTCGCAACGGAGCCCTTGATCTGGCAATCGGTTATTTTCCGGATGCGCGTCAACTGTCCCCAGGCCTCGTGATGGAATCGATTTCAGAAGAGAGCAACGTCGTCATTGCGCGGCGCGGTCATTCTATGTGGAAAAGCAAACTTACGCTTGACCGATTCACCAGGCTGGATCACGCCGCGGTCATCTATCGCAATCAGCTATGGGGGCTGATCGATAACGAGCTCGCTGCAAGAGGACTGCGGCGGCGCCTCAGACTGGCGCTCCCGCATTGCCTTTCCGTGCTGCACGCCGTCTCGTCAAGCAATCTCGTGGCCTGCATCCAGGAATCTGTTGTTCGGAAATTCGGCGCAAGCCTCAACCTGAGGTCCTGTCCCGAGCCCCTTGGATTGCCGCCGTTCGTCCTGCGGATGGTGTGGCATCGACAGAGAGACAACGACACCGCACATGTCTGGCTCCGCAAGCTCATCGCCACTGAATTCAGCGCCGAGAGCAGCCAAGCGCCCAACACGGGGAAATCGAGAAAAAGCCGCATGTAGGCGAAGTCCCTGAATACCAGCCAACACGCCCCAAAAAACCTGGCCGAAGACGCACTGCATGCTAGGCTAGACCGGATTAGGAATTCACGTGAAGGAATTCAGCAGTGTGCAGGGCGCCGTTTTCTTGAGGAAAACGGCACTCGAAGGCATCAACTCGCCACACACCAATTCCTAATCCGGTGACCCACATGCCGCCAGCGTTACGGCCGGATTTCGAGACCCAGCCCGAACCGCCTCCGCGCGAACGCCCCTGGCTTTTCGCCTTCCTCATTGCGCCTGATGCCGTCATCTCCCTCGGCCTCGTTGGCGGCGCGCTCACGTTTCTTCTGCGTAATGAAGGCGTAGATCCAGCCCGCGCCGCCAGCATCAGCGCCCTGATCGCTCTGCCGCACGCGATTTATTTTCTCTGGGGCCCCATCACGGATTTCTGGTTCCAGCGCCGCACCTGGCTCCTGTTCACCGCCGTTGCTGCCGCGGCCACGATTTTGTGCGCGTTCCACTTGCCCCGCCTGGGCTCCGCATGGGCTGTCGGCCTTCTGTTTCTGGGCGCTTCAATCGCGGTGCTCACTCCCGCTGCATGCGGGGGTATGATGGGCACGCTTCGCAGCGAATTGAATCGCCGCCGTGCCAGCAGCTTCTATCAAATCGGTTCGCTGGCTATCGGAGCGGTGGCCGTCTTTGCGCTGGCTTCTCTCTCCGGCCGCCTGGGCCTCGGTTCCCTTGGCTGGATTGTCGCCGCCATGATCGTGCTCCCCGCGTTCGGCGCCCTGATGGCGCCGCGCGCGCCTGTCATCAGCGAGCACACGGCGCGCCAGACCACCGTGCTCATCTTGCGCGAATTCAAGTCCACCTTCCTTCGTTGGGAAGCCATTCCCTATACATTGCTGATCGCTTGTCCCAGCGGTTCCGGCGCCATGATCGGCCTTCTCGGCGAGCTGGCTCGCGACTACGGCGTCAGCGGCCAGCAGGTTGCGTGGATGAACGGCATTGGCGGCGCGCTCCTGATGTCCGCGGGCGCATTCGTCGCTTCGCTCATTCCCGTCCGCGTGCGCGCCAGCATCGGTCTTCTCATCTCCGGGCTCATCAATGCGGCAACAATGGGCATCCTCGCGCTTGGCCCATTGCGGCCGGCCGTTTACTTCACCAGCACCGTTCTGTTTCTCTTCACTGTCGGCGCCTGCTATGCCTTCTTCACCGGAGTCGTTCTTGAATTTCTCGGCGGATCCGGCAAAAGCGGCAGCGCACGCTATGCCATCATCAACTCAGTGGGGAACGTTCCAGTCGTCTACATGACCTGGCTCGACGGCCGCGGCTATGCACTCTGGGGTCCGCGCGGCATGCCGGGCATCGACGCCATCCTCAGCGCCGTTTCCGCCAGTATCCTGCTCGCGCACTTTATCGTCAGCCGCCGGAGGAAACAACTGAAGGTTGTGGCTGAATAGTTCGGCGTCTTCGACATGCGCCTACGGTTCGCGCGGTTGCCGCAGGATCGGCCCGATCGACCCGGGATTGTCTCCCAGTCTTGGATCCACGCGAAAATCCCACACGGACTCGCTGATATCCGACGGAGAAATGATCTCCACCAGCGCATACTCGCCGATGGTCAGCGTCTGCGTCGGCACGATCTTCAACCAGTGCTTGCCCGGCAGCACTTCAGCCTTGGTGGGGATCGTGTCCTCGTCCTGGGTCACCGTGCCCGTCGGGCTGATGTGGATGGCGCCCACAATCCGCACTGCCTGCCGCTCGTCCACGCGCACGATTGCGAACCCCGACTGCGCCGAATGTGCCCCATGCTTTCCGCCGTTTACCGCCTGCGCGCCGCCCGTGTTTACCGTCAGCGGGTGCGAAAGCACCGGCTCCTGTCCATCCTCGACTCCCAGCGAAAGATAGATTGCAGGGTCATTCACGTGCAGGTGCACCCTGGCGTTCGCGCCCTGGAGTTCCAGGTTCGCCCGCTGCGTCGCCAGAGGATTGAGCACTGCAATTCCCTTACGGTTCCTGGTGTTCAGACTGAGATCGGTCGACTTCAGCTCCACGAGCTCGGGCGTGCCCTGAAAATTATCCAGCACAAATACGCCTTCTTCATCGGGCAGCTCCAGCCCCGGAACCACTTGCGGCATGCGCGCCTTTTCGTCATCGCGCTCCTGGGATTCTTCCGCGTCGATATCCGCGGCCTCTTTCATCGCCGGCGACGAATCCTCATCGGCCAGCTCGGCGTGTTGCTTGGCCCATTTGTTCGTCGCATCCCAATCCACCAGGTCCGCCGGCAGCTCTTCCCACTCGCCACGCTCCTGCGACAAGTAGCGCACCCGGTCGCCCACGATCTGGTAATCGCGCACTAATTGGTAGGAGCCGTCTTTCAGGATCAGCCGCAGATTCCTTCCCGTGCCGGGAGTCGCAGGCTTCAGAGGCAGTGGCTTGGAGTTTTGGCCGCTCGGCGCGCTCGGCGCCTGCTGGATCGTCACGCTCTGGGGGGCGTCTTGCGCAAAAATGGCCGCCGGCGCGCAAAGGAGAATAGCCAGCGAAAGCGCCGGCACGCGCCATCCTCGCGAATCTGGAGGGAAACAAACCATGGCAACCCAGTTTAGACGCCGGAGCGTGCAGTTTGCCCCCGGATTTCGTTACCGAAGGGCAACCTCTCCAGGCCCAAAGCGTCCAAACTTCTGAGAGCTTTCTGTAGAATAGAGCTGGAAGGTCCCATCGATTGACAGGACTTAAGACAAATCTCCGCGGAAGACGCGGCGTCTGGCCGGGCTTATTCCCGGCGGTGGCGATGCTTTGTCTGGTCTTGCTCGCGATGCTGGCTGTCGCCCAGGTCACGCACCTTCACCCGAACGATACCGACGCGGACCATTGCCAGCTCTGCATCGTCATGCACACGGTGGTGCCCGTTGCTGCCGCGGCGGCCGTCATTATCATCGTGCAGCTGGGAGCTTCCACGCCCCTGGCCGAACCCATCGTCATTGCCCGGCAGCGGCAAATTCGCCTCTTCATTCGCCCCCCACCCGTCTCCTGCTAAAGCATCCTTCCGTTTTCATTCAGGCGCTCGCATCGACCCAACGCTTTACCGATCGGACGATGCCTGGCCGCATTTGCACAGACTGATTTTGAAGCGGACCGATGCTCCTCCAATGCACTGAGGAACCCGCGGCGGCTCGTCCCGCGGGCAATACTTTTCATCATTCAGCCATTGTTCAGGAGATCTTGCCATGACGTTCTACCGCGGCGCGACCAAGCGCCTTCTTCCCCTCCTCGCACTCGTCTTCGCGGCGCTCTCCGCGCCGGCGCAAAGCGGCAGTGCCGGAGCCGTGCGCGGCACGGTCACCGATCCGTCGGGCGCCGTGATTCCCAACGCAGCGATCCAGCTCACCGACAAAGTGAGCGGATTCGACCGGACCACGACTACAGATGCTACCGGTCAGTTCATCTTCTCCAACGTCCCGTTCAACCCATACACGATCGACGTCTCCGCCAAGGGTTTTGCCTCGCTGAGCCAGAATGTCGAGATTCGCTCTTCGGTGGGAATCAGCGTCAAGCTTGTACTTCAGATTGCCGGCGCCAACCAAACCGTCACCGTCGAATCGGGCGGCGATCTCATCGAGGACGACCCAACCTTCCACACCGATGTGGACCGCGACATGTTCACCAAAGTGCCGCTTGAGAGTCAGTCTTCAGGCCTGAGCGCGCTCGTCACGCAGACCACCCCCGGCGTTTCGGCAGATTCCAACGGCCTCTTTCACGGCCTCGGCGACCACGCCTCCAACTCCTTCTCCGTTGACGGCCAGTCCATTACCGACCAGCAGAGCAAGGTCTTTTCCAACCAGCTTCCGTCGAATTCCATTCAATCCATTGAGGTCATCAGCGGCGCGCCCCCGGCAGAATACGGCGACAAGACCAGCCTCGTGATTGTGGCCACCACGCGCTCAGGTCAGGGTGTCACTCAGCCGACGGGAAGCGTCTACGGCTCCTATGGCGCCTTTGGTTCATCCGCTGGCGGCGTCGATCTCTCTTACGGCGGCACAAGCTGGGGCAACTTCGTTGAAGCTGACGGCTTGAATTCCGGACGATTTCTCGATCCGCCCGAGTTTACCGTCTTTCACGACAAGGGCAACGAGGAGAATATCTTCGACCGCGTTGACTATAGTTTCACGCAGGCCGATTCCATTCACCTTGACCTGAATTACAGCCGCTCCTGGTTCCAGACACCCAACGCGTTCCAAAACGTCGCCGTCCAGAACGTTGAAAACGGTGGTGCGGGAATCGGCGGAGGCGCCAGCTCCGACCCTACCTTCGTGAGCGTTGGCAACGCCGACCAGCACTCCAAGATTGGCACCTACAACATCTCACCCACCTATACGCGGATCATCAGCACCAATTCGGTCGTTAACCTTGGCGCATTTGTCAGAAGGGACGGATATGATTACTATCCCAGCGCCAACCCTCTCGCCGATCTCGGTCCGTCGAACCTGCAAACCTCATCCATCTCCCAGTACCGGACACTTACCAACGCCGGAATCCACGCGGATTACTCCTATGTAAAGGGAGTCAACAACCTCAAGGTCGGTGCGCAATACGAGCAGACTTTCCTGCGCGAAAACGACCACCTGGGCATCGTCGAACCTACGTACAATTCGCCGTGCATCGACTCGAATGGCAACCCCGTTTCGGGATTTGTGAGCACGTCGCAGTGTGCTTCAGCGGGCTACCTTTCCAACGATCCTTCGGTTACCTACGCTTACGGCGCGGGCACCTTCAATCCCCTGCTTGAGCTTTACGACCTGACCCGTGGCGGCGCTTTTTATGGCTACTTCGGTCATACCGATGTCAAAGAGATGGCCCTCTATGCTGAAGACGAGATCAAGGCCGGTCACTGGGACTTCAACCTGGGTCTCCGCGAGGATCTCTATAACGGCCTGACCCACGCCAACCAGACTGAGCCTCGCCTGGGCGTCGCCTACAACGTGAAGCCCACTGGAACCGTAGGCAGCATCTCTTACGCGCGCACTCTGGAGACGCCCTTCAACGAAAACCTCGTCTTGTCCAGCGAAGGCTGCGCGAACGCCGTGCTTTCTCCGCTGCTCAATTGCTCTTCCGGTGTTTCCAGCACGATGAGGCCCGGTTTCCGCAATGAGTTCCACGCCAGCCTGCAGCAGGCCTTGGGCAAGAACGTGGTCTTCAGCGGCGAGTACATCTGGAAGTACACGCACAACGCCTTCGACTTCAGCGTGCTCGGCAATACGCCCATCACATTCCCCATCGACTGGCACAACTCCAAAATTCCCGGCTATGCGCTCCATGTCGAGGTCCCGAATTACCACAACTTCACTGCCTATACAGTCATGTCCTCCGTGGCCGCGCGCTTCTTCCCGCCGCAAGTCGCCGGAGCCGGCGCAACCGTCGGTCAAACCGGCCTACCCTTCCGCATCGATCACGACGAGAAGTTCAACCAGACCACACACGTCCAGTACACGGTAGCCCACGATGGCAGTTGGGTGAACGGCATTTGGGGCGGCTTTAACTGGCGTTTGGACTCGGGCTTGGTCGCCGGTTCGACGCCCTGCTACGGCATCACCGATGCCAACACTCCATGCACCAACAGCTCCACCACCCTGAGCGGACAGCCCGCGGTCGCGATGGTAGACAACAACATCCCTGCAACCATCAACCCCATTACCGGAGCAAGCGTCGCGCTTCCCCTATCGGCCGACGAAGAATTCCAGGCTGGATTCTCCTGCAATGGCGTGAAGGCCACGCCCACTCAGGCTCTGCCCGCTGTCTGCCCCGCGAATGAGTTCTCTTCCAACCTCATCAGCGTCCCCGCGCCAAACGCCGGCGACAACGACCACAATCCCCAGCGCATCGCGCCGCGCAGCCTCTTCGATGTGTCCCTTGGCAAAACCAACCTCTTCAACAAGGAGCACTTCAAGACGGACCTCGACCTGACTGCGATCAACGTCACCAACAAGTACGCGCTCTACAACTTCCTCTCCACCTTCAGCGGCACGCACTATGTGACTCCGCGCGCCATGACGGCGAAGCTTACGTTTAACTTCTAAGCAACACAGAACGCGAGGCAGGAAATACAAAATGGGCAGGCCCTTAAAGCCTGCCCGCTTTGTTTGTTCCTTGTGCGGCTATGAGATCGCATCCACTGCTCTTTGATACGCGTGATAGATCTCATCCCCGAAGCACGCGAACACGACCTTTTGAATCGCGTCGCTCGAGACAAGCTCCGCCACCGTCTCGCCGACCGCGATCTTCACCGCGCGGTCTACAGGAAAGTGATAGACGCCACAACTGATCGCCGGAAGCGCCAGCGAGCGAATCCCATTCTCCCGGGCAATCCTGAAAACCGACTGGTAGCAGCTCTTCAGCAGCTCGGGCTCGTTGCGCTCGCCGCCCGTCCACACGGGGCCGACGGTATGAATCACGAACTTCGCCGGCAGCTTGTAGCCCTTTGTCAGCCTCGCCTCGCCCGTCGGGCATCCGCCGATCTGGTAGCACTCGTCGAACAGCTCCGGTCCCGCCGCCCGGTGAATCGCCCCATCGACACCGCCTCCGCCCAGCAAGGTCTCATTGGCCGCATTCACGATCGCGTCGACCGCCAGGGTCGTAATGTCGGTCTTCATCACTTCAATCTTGCTTGTCATCGCAGCCGTTCCCCGAGAGCATCGTAAACCCGCTGAGTCCTCACCCCGAATTGACCACTGCAAACCGCTCATTCCAGTCTCGTTACTCGGGACACTGCATACTTGTCGTTCATTCGCCCGAATTTTCCTCTTTCGCCGCACCCCGATTCTCTGCCATACTTGAATGTGCCCACCAGGTACGGCCAATCCCAAAAACTTAGTGACGAGGTTGCATCGATGTCGGCAAAGTATGTCTTTGTGACGGGCGGAGTTGTGTCCAGTTTAGGCAAGGGTCTTGCAGCTGCGTCAATCGGCTGCCTGCTTGAGAGCCGCGGCCTCCGCGTGAACCTGATGAAGTTCGATCCCTACCTCAACGTCGATCCCGGCACCATGTCGCCCTTTCAGCACGGCGAGGTCTTTGTCACTGACGACGGCGCTGAAACCGATCTTGACCTCGGCCACTACGAGCGCTTTACCCACGCTCCCCTGTCGCGCGACAACAACTACACCACCGGCCGCATCTACGAGCAGATCATTCTGAAGGAGCGCCGCGGCGACTACCTGGGCAAAACCGTTCAGGTCATTCCCCACGTGACCAACGAAATCAAGAACGCCATGCGCAAAATCGCCGCGAACGGCGCTGACGTGACCATTGTCGAAATCGGCGGCACGGTCGGCGACATTGAATCGCTCCCGTTTCTTGAAGCCATTCGCCAGATGCGCCAGGAGCTGGGCCGCGAAAATACCGTCTTCGTCCACCTCACGCTGGTTCCCTGGATCGCCGCCGCGCAGGAGCTCAAAACCAAGCCCACGCAGCACTCGGTCAAGGAGCTGCTCTCCATCGGCATTCAGGCCGACATTCTCCTCTGCCGCTCCGACCGCGCACTCAGCCGCGACATCAAACAAAAAATCGCCGCCTTCTGCAACGTTGAAGAAAAGGCCGTCATCGGCGCCAAGACCGTGCCCTTCATCTACGAAGTCCCCATCGGCTTTGCCGAGGAGGGCGTCGACTCTCTGATCCTCAAATACCTCCACAAGGAAACGCCCGAGGCCGATATCGCACCTTGGCGCGAGCTTGTCGACCGCTGCTACCACCCCAAAGACGAGGTCTCCATCGCCATCGTCGGCAAGTATGTTGAATACGAAGACAGCTATAAATCGCTCAAGGAAGCGCTGACGCACGGGGCGATTTCACAAAACTTGAAACTGAAGATTCACTGGATCGAGGCCGAGGGGCTCGAGTCCACCGGGCCCGACGATCGCAACTACGAATCGCAGCTCGAGGGTTTCGACGGCATCCTGGTTCCCGGCGGCTTCGGCAAGCGCGGCATCGAAGGCATGCTGAATGCAATCCGTTACGCGCGCGAGAGGAATGTGCCCTTTTTCGGAATCTGCCTCGGCATGCAGAGCGCCTGCATCGAGTTCGCGCGCAACGTCTGCGGGCTCAAAGACGCCAACTCCAGCGAGTTCGACCCGGCAACCGAGCATCGCATCATCTACAAGCTGCGCGAGCTGCTCGGCGTGGAGGAGATGGGCGGCACCATGCGGCTCGGAGCCTGGGCTTGCCAGCTCCAGCCCGAGTCGCTTGCCTCGCGCGCCTATGGCGTCACTGAGATCAGCGAGCGCCACCGTCACCGTTACGAGTTCAACCGGGAGTACGAAGCCCTGCTCACCGGCGCCGGCCTGCGCATCTCGGGCTCAACACCCGACCAGACTTACGTCGAGATTGTCGAAATCCCCGGCCACCCCTACTTCCTCGGCTGCCAGTTCCACCCCGAGTTCAAATCCAAGCCGCTCGAGCCGCACCCGCTGTTCCGCGAGTTCATCATCGCCAGCTACCGGAACCGTCTGCAGCGTTCGCAGATTGAGTCGGTGGCGAGCCAGGTCGTCCAGTAAGATTGCGGCATAATCGGCTGTTGCGGGTTTGGCGTGTTGCAGCGCCAGTCGAACCGTTGCTTCACGGAAAACCAACGAGGTCGTCGTTCGTCTCGCGATCGATTTGAGACTGCAAAGGCTGAGCGGCCGGAACCTCGTGCGGCTCCAGTTTCTTGCGGGTCACCTTTCCGCCCCGCATCACCGACCCAAGCCCCTCAAGAATCAGCTCCCGAACCGTACTCCCTTGCTCAGCCGCCATCACCTTGATCGCTCGGTATGTCTCATCCGGTATGTCAACCGTAGTACGCATAAATACATAATAGCATATTTATTGATCTATGTATTGATTTTCTGACTTCCTCAGGTTCTATCCGTTCTGACCCATTCGTTCCTACTCCTGGCGCTGCACCCCCCGTATTCAGCCTCTTTTCTCGAGAGATTCTTCTCCTCTCCAGCCGGTCTTCAAACGTTCCTCCCGGCGGTCTCGTCTACTACCAACGGAGCGCCCTTTTTCGAGCCAAAATTCGATGAATAAATGCTTCTTCCACAGGGTCGCGTATAGCCAGTACCCTGGCTGCCGGCGTCTCATGGACCAGTCCGGTACACGGGTGCAAATACCACCCTCCGGGTTATTGACAATGATTTCCCGCCGGGCCTATCGTGTCTAAGTTTTTGGGTATGAAAGGAAGGAATATCGAGATGGTCGCCTACTTCCAGCTTCAGCCTGCTGAAGCGGAACTGCAAGACTTGGCTGAGCAGTATTGGCAAACGGCCGGCGAGAAAGAGCATGAACTTGAAAAGGCTGCTTTCGAAGCCGGCGAAGCCATTCGCAATGGAGATTATTCGCTTGCCAATCTGGAAGCGATCGTGCGCTGGAAGTCCGAGCGTGCGGTGCAGGTTCTCATCGGCAACAGCAGCGACAAGATCCGTCGCGCCCTGACGGTTGCCACTTCGCCCGAGTCTTCAACTGAAACCGCCGTCAAGGCCCTGCTTGATCTGCACGGCATTGACATAGCCCTGGCCTCGGCCGTTCTGGCCGCGATCTTCCCCGAGCGCTACACGGTGCTGGACTACCGCACCCTTGAAGCCCTGGGCCACGCGCGCCACGACGTGCGCTTTTACGAGGAGTATCTCGCCTTCTGCAAGCGCCTCGCCGAGAGCAACAT
>Ga0181535_10003712_pt1 | contig 17522 bp, 12 predicted proteins | sample PEATcosm2014_Bin_44_FD_119774 | JGI IMG/M metagenome (GOLD analysis project Ga0181535, IMG submission 119774) | Peatland microbial communities from MTU Mesocosm Facility, Houghton, MI, USA - PEATcosm2014_Bin17_30_metaG | ecosystem: Environmental > Terrestrial > Soil > Wetlands > Peat | place... | reverse complement strand
CACACTGCCTGATAATGTGCACGTTACACTCCGGGATCGATTTCTTGAAATTGAACCTTTGAACAAGCTCGGCGGTGAACGGTAGATCGCACTCCAAAATAAGCGGAAGAAGTATATGAGGATCGAGCTGAGTTGCGATCCTCGCATCGAACAATTCTGTGTGCGCATCATATTCTGCTACCCCGGAAAATGTTCCGCGCATATCGTTATTTATTAACGTTGCGCGCACTTCGTCAAATCGGACGAGGGATTCGTCCGCGCGGAATTTGCAGGACATTGACTCAACGTTCACACCAAGAATCCGGCAGTTTTCCACGGCGATGCGAAAAGCGGCATTTTGTCCGGAAAAAACATTGTCGTGGGCTGTCTTCTCCGGCCCGGCTGCAAGGAACGGGCGAATCTCTCCGTCGCTTATTGTCACTTCGCGCAAAACGAAATCTCCACGCATGAATGCGAGAGGGCTGATGCGCACAGCGACCCGGTGAGCATCGAGCGCAGAAGGTCCTATGACCTTTTTCCTGTAGACATGCACATTCTCAAGCGCAAATCCGTTTAGCGCATCCAATCTTAGCGCATCCGCTTCCAAATGATAGGGGCCGCGATCAATCCGCTCCATTGCCATTGTCAACAACCAGCTTGGGAAGCCGCATGTTCCCAGATATAAAATGCTGCCTAGAATGGCAAGACACAGGCAAAGAAAAGTTCGCCAGATAATTCGCCCTTTAAGATTGCCATGCGTCCCTGTGTTCATTCGGCTGATCTTATCCTTCAGGGATAGGTGGGTTCGAGATTGCTGGAGTGATTTATCATGATTGAGACTGCTTTATTGTGTTTGTTTGACCGGCGTTTCTTTCCTGGTCGCAGCAGCTGTCGGCAAAGTGATAAGATCGCTTGTGAGGCGATCCGCGATGGTTTTTTGCAGAACACAAACAACATCTTGTCCCTGTATCATGGCGTACATTCCGTCCGTTCCGGCGAGAAAACCGATTAAAAGCGTTTTTTGTACTGCCTGTTCGTCGTTCAATCCGACTGTCAATGTGGCGCTGGGATGGTCTAAGCCGTAGGCTACGACGCTTTTAGGATCATTGCACTCAATCCTAAGGGCGCGAAGGTTGACAAGCGCGAAAAGTGTATTATTAATCGCATCATCGTTTACCATGTTCGTAGAGGATGCTGGCCTCGTCCATGACCCAGAATGATCTCTTATCACCGTCTGTTCAGTTCCATTTTTAAAGAGAGAAAGTCTTGTGATTTGTTCAGGTTGCACAGCAATCATGCTGCGATCGCGACAAACCATGGGATCTGCCGGCTGTGACTCAAGTCCCTTCATCGACTCAGCGGATATCTCGTAGATGGATTTATCGTTTTCAAACTTTACAAACACCGACGATTGTCCTTTTTCGGATGTTCCTACAATCAATCGGTTCGTATCGGTACCTGTTGACTCAGCATTGTTGCTTGTCAGGCGAACGGTGTAAGCAGGCGATTCGAGTCCGAATTCTGCCAGGTTCGTTCGCGCAGCAGCAACAAATGACGCGATTCTAAGGTGTGTTATCTTTTGCACCAGTCCATCAACAATCTGATCGTCGGCTTTCCATTGGCCCGGTTCGGCAATAGTCCATCCTCTGTCAGAAGTTCTTTTCAGCACGACTCGTTTGTCATCTTTCTGGAAGCACGCCTCCTTCACGGTATCGGTCTCCAAGGAGTAGAGATTCCTGTCCTTCAGATCGTTTGCGCTGACTGAGAATATATCCAGCATTTCCCTTCCTGTGGAATATATGGCGTCGGAATCCCGGCTTTTTGCATAGATATCGCCGTTGCTCTCTCCGGTGGCGTTGCCCAGTATCAAGCCGCTTCCGATTTCGTCGCCGCGCAACCACACGGTCACTCGAACGGAGGTTTCGTCCGATAGCCCATATGGCTCAATGTTGGCAGCTGGCAGTGAGGTGATTGGTTCAGGCGGTTTCACGTCTTTGTATCCGGCTGGAGTCGGATCGCAAACGAAATGTTTCACCCTTGAGCTGTATAGCGAACGAAGCATTTGTGATATCTTATCGCTGTCGGCACGAGCCACTTCAGGCTGCTGGAGCATCCATTTGGCGTCCTGGCGCATCAATTGAATGAATCCCCCGGCTTTGCTTTGGATTTCGATTCGCGAAGTGCGTTGCGGATCTCCGTGCACGATGATTCTATCGCGCAAATCCTCGAATTTGTCGGGAATGCTCTCCAGGATCGAGCGGGAAGTGGCAATGATATCGTCTGAATCGGCAAGTTTGACATAGAGCAGATTTCCAACTGGCGCATCGCAACCGATGATCAGTTCTTTGTTTCTCCCGTACAGATCGCCAACCATTACGCGCGCCCGCGGTTTATCAAAGCCATAATCCCCTGGCTGGAGTTCTCTTTCCTTTTGCTGCGCCGCAGTTATTACCTCGGCTTTCGGCAAAGCTTCGAGTTCACCCAGGATGCGCGCGATCACGCCAATGTCTGCCCGCGAAAGGACGGGATGTTCAATCATCCAAAGTCCGTCTTTCCTGACGCAATCAACGCGCAGGTCGCCGCGTATAAGAATCAGGAGCCCGATGTCCTCCGCCCTGGTATTGAGCACAAAGCCTTCCATGTATTTGCGCTTATCGGTTGAATCAACATGACGGTTGACTAACCAGACCACAATTCCGAGGAGACATACGCAAAGAAACAGGCGGTACGTATTTTTGAATTTCATTGTCGTCTTCGCTGCCAGACCAGCAGTCCAATGCAGGCCGCAGCCAGCGGCATCGCCCCAATGATAATGATGTAAGCCGTTCTTGTCTGCCGGCGGTTCATATCAAGTCTCAGTTCACCGGGTGGCTTTGGGCCGATTGCCAGCAGGGCTTCTCTCGACACAAGCCAATTTACCGAACTCATGAAGAAGTCCATGTTGCCGCCGATGGCTTTTTTTAACCCGCCGTTTGAGACGAAATATGAATCGCCTATTACAACGATACGCGTCGGCTTGATCTGGACGTCAATGCCATTCAAAAGTCCTTTCTCGATTGCGACGGCCACCGGTACTGGGCCGCGACGATCTATTCCTGGATCATACCTGGGAGGTCTCTGGCTAGGATCGTTTTCGACCCAACCTTCCTTGGTGTTGGCGGCCAGCACGGAAACACGCGGCTTGTCAGGTTGCGTCGGAAGTGAAGTGTCAGATGCCTGAATGGGCTCAACAGGACGTGGCATAAAAAATTCTGTTGTTATTCGCAATAGGTTTTTTGTTATCGGATGATCGCCATACTCTGTGACAACGAGGTCGCCACCAGTCAATGTCCTCCCGACAACCACACCTTGCCCGAGCTTCACGCCCCAGTCTTCCATGAGTCTTTCTATTCCTATTGTTACGGATGGATCGAGCATCAGAAGCAAACGTCCGCCTTTGTTGAGATACCCGGCCAGTATGTCAATTTCAGCTCCGGAGAATCGCTTTTCCGCTCCCGCGATGACCAGCGCCGAACAATCTGCAGGGATCTCGCGGGATTCTGCCAATTGCAGCGGCTTGATCTCGATATTGTCCCGCCGCATGGCTCTGGCCACAGTCGAATACCCGGACTGCTCTCCATAATCGTTGATGCTGCGTTCCGCATGGCCTGTAAGAAAATACACGACGGGACTGCTATTCTGGACAACACTTTGAATTGCCGACGAAAAGACCTGTTCCCCCCTGAATGCCACATTCTTTCTGATGGGCCGGCCCTTGTCGTCGAACTTTAATTCGTACTCCATGACGTCCTGCGCATCAACGTACTTTCGTCTGCCGCCGGAACTGAAGACCACAACGTTGGCGTCGGTCAGGTCGTATTTCTGCTTCATCTCCCGCGTTCGCGCAAGATCACGATCCGGATCGACAAATGATATTTCCAATTTCGGCCGCTTTGCCTTGGCCGCCTCGTATTCATATTCCTTGAGGAGATTTCTTACATCGGAATAGAGCTCGTGGCCGTTTCGAAAAAAGACCAATACTTCGACGTTGTTATCCAGCCCCGCTATCAGACTCTTCGTCTTGTCTGACAGCTCGTAGTGGTGCCGCCAACTGAAATCCCTATGGGCGTAATACGTGATCGAGAGGTAGTTCACCATTACCGTAATAGTCGCGGCCATGGCAATTGAAGCGAAAACGTTCAGTCCGGTTGCAAATCGCTTCCCGCGCTGCCTCCATATGCTTCTTTTCGCCGTCGCTTTGTCGTTGTCATCCATTTGTGTTATTTCCACCGCCTCGATTCCAGTATTCGCACTGCCGTGAAAAGGACGAAAGCCGTGCCGGAAAGATACAGAATGAGCGGACGTGTGTCGAAAGAGCCGCGCGAAAAATCGTCAACATGGACAAGTGGCGATATAAACTGTGCAATTCTGGTGGAGTCAATTGGCAATGTCGAAACGATCGTGCCCGCCAGCAGGCAAATCCAGAGAACACAAAAACAGGAAATTGCCGCCACGATCTGGCTGCCTGCCATCAAGGAGACCATAAGTCCGATCGACGTTAAGAATGCGGCGATCAGAATGAGGATGAGACAGCCGCAAGAGACTGCACCTGGATCTACGGTCACCATATCAATTCCCGGGCTGAATGCGGCAAGAACGAAAATATGCGCCATCGCGGGCAACGTCACGATCAGGATGAATGCAAGCGCGCCTGCGTATTTGCCTAATACAACTTCCGCGTCGGTCACTGGCGCTGTCATCAGGGTCTCCAGTGTGCCGGATCTCTTCTCCTCGGCGAAAAGCCTCATCGAGACAATGGGCACAAGCACGGTCAACCACAGTATCACCGATCCAAACAGCAGATTTGAGAGAGGCTGATCAGTTCCGACATTCTTGTCCACACCCATCAGAAATGTTGCACCAGTCATCGCAAGGAATACTACCATTATGACATACGCAATTGGGGACAAAAAGCACGCTGTGAGCTCTCTGCGCATTATTGTGAAAAAATTCCTCATCAGCTTATCCGCAGTCGTGACCTTCCTCTTCGCATGTTGTCATCGAAACAAAAGCGTCTTCCAGGTTTCGCTTCTCTTCACGGAGCTCTCGAAGCATCCAACCGTTGGCTGAAACTGTCGCGAAAATTGCTGTTCGTACGTCAGGACCTTTCTCGCAGTCGCAGGTGAACCTGTTCCATTCGCCGTTTTGGATTCCGGTCACGCCGACGAGTCCGGGAATTGTGCGCAACTTTGCAAGGATGTCGTCACAGTTTCCCTTTATCTCTGCTATTAGCTGGGGATTGCCTTTCATCAGTTCCACGAGCTTTTTCGGGGTATCCGACGCGATGATTTTCCCTTTGTTGATTATCAACACTCGTTCGCAGGTCATTTCGATTTCGGGCAGGATGTGACTCGAAAGCAGGATTGTGTGACGTTTTCCAAGGCTCTTGATGAGGTTGCGAATGTGCCGTATCTGGTTGGGGTCAAGGCCGATGGTCGGTTCGTCGAGAATCAGTACTTTAGGCTCATGCAGCAGGCTGTCCGCGAGTCCGACGCGCTGAGTGTATCCTCTCGAAAGTTGCCCGACAATACTTGTCCTGACTTCCGTCAGACTGCAGACGGCAATGACCTCTTCGATGCGCATGCGAAGTCTTTTCCCTTGCAGACCCTTGAGGCGGCCACGATACGTGAGATACTCTGTAACGCGCATATCGGTATATAAAGGAACATTCTCCGGCAGGTATCCAATCATGCGACGGACGTCAAGTGAATCTCGAAAAACGTCGAACCCGGCAACTGTAACGCTTCCGCCTGTGGCAGGCATAAAAGTTGATAATATGCGCATGGTTGTCGTTTTTCCAGCCCCATTTGGCCCGAGGAAACCCACGATTTCGCCATCCGCGACATGGAATGAAAGATCGTCCACGGCGGCGACTCTGCCATAACGCTTTGTGAGATGTTCAACCTTGATCATCTTGTGACACTTTAGAACGATGTTTGACTATCTTTGTCAGTGATGGATAGTATGTGTTTTCAGTCATCCCAGTCAAGGACACGCTTCGGATATGAACAGAAGAGTTGGGGCTCAACGATCAGCAGATGAACGGACCGAACGGGATCGTTCTCTTCTCGCTTGTTTCAGACAGGCGGAACGGTACGCCAATCTCAAGGCCGGTGTCAGGCCGGACGGTGGAGATTGTGCAACACCGTGCTGGTCCCTTGGCAGCCCGTTTATTCATGGCGTAGTGCGAGAATCGGGCAATGAGCGCGAGTTTCCGTACAGCGAGAGACATGTGCAGTGCGTCTGGTTTGACGACAGCCTTCGTCCCAAAACACTCCGATCGTCTGACGGTGAAGAAATCCGAGTCGAGAGCGCAGGACAGTGGAATCTGGAGGCCGGCCCGGACTTTCTTGACGCGGTCTTGACGATTGGACCCGATCGCAGAACCGTTCGCGGCGACGTGGAAGTGCACATCCGTCCGGAGGACTGGGAAAAACATGGTCACATGGGCGATCGGGCATACGCTCGTGTTGTCGTCCATGTGACATATTTTTCTGGCAGCCTGCGCGCCGATGTCCTGCCCCGTGGCGCGGTTCAGATATCCTTGAAGGACGGCCTGAAGTCTAATCCCGTCTTCTCCTTTGACAACGTGGATGTGACGGCGTATCCGTACGCTGCCTTGCCCGCCAAGGTGACGGAATGCGGGAACCTCCTTTTATCTTGGCAACCCTCAGATCGCATTGCGCTACTCGAGTCAGCTGGCCAGGAACGTCTGCGGGCCAAAGCCTGTCGCATTGCAGAGACCATGAAGGAAAAGGGAAGAGATCAAACATTCTACGAGGAGATAATGTGTTCTCTTGGATACAAACACAACAGGACTCCATTTCGGCAGATCGCGAGCCGAGTTCCGCTTCAGGCGTTGATTCGGGAAGCGGGGGAGGATGCGATGAAGGCATATTCGTTGTTTCTCGGTGTGGCCGGGCTGCTTCCTGCAAAAACATCCATGCGTTGGGACGATGAAACGAAGATGCTCATCAGGCAATTGTGGGACAACTGGTGGAGGCAGCGATCGAAGTGGGAAACACAATGCCTTGAGCCTGCAAGCTGGCACCTGCTGGGGATGCGTCCTCAGAATCATCCGGTGAGGCGGCTCGCGGCGGCTTCAGTCTTGTTTACAGGGAAAGAAGCGCTCCTGACTTCTTTCGACAATTTGAATTCCTTCGCGCCCGAAGATTGGTATCGCAAAGCGGAAGCTGTCCTCCAGCAGGGCTCCCAAATGGATTTTTGGAAACGCCGCCTAAGTTTTTCTGGAAAACCGCAAGACACTCCTGCCGAGATGATCGGCGCCGGGCGTATTGCCGCAATGCTCTCCAATGTCGTGATTCCATTCATGGCGGCGAGTGGTGTGGATATTGAACCTCTGCTACAGCATCTTCCGCCAGAGGAGAATAATAACATCATCCGCCGCACGGCGTACGCGCTCTTTGGCAGGGATCATAACCCATCGCTTTATCGCACAGGTTTGAGGCAACAGGGTCTCATTCAGATATTCCATGATTTCTGTCTCAACAGTAAAACCGGCTGTGGAGATTGCCTGCTTCCCGAAGCTCTTAAATCGCATTCTTTCAATCTTTGATTCCCGAATGTGGTGCGCTCATTATTGGGATTATGTCGTAATCCGGATTTCGCAGTTGACTCCAGAAAGCCGGAATTTCGTGTCGGAATTTACTGTCAAAGTTTTGGCGGATGTGATATAAAGTATGGATTCAAAATCGCAGAATCGAGCTTGATTCTGTCTGATTGGTTTGTCTGGTGGGACATACGATGCAACTTTGGAAGCATGCGCCTTATTTTCTCGGAATAGGATTGCTGGTCATTATCGTCTTCGCCACGGCGACAGCGATCATTGATACCAGGCAGTTCGAGGAGAACTTGGTTGACCAGACAAAGAAACAGATGCTTGCCGTCGCACGATCGGAAGCCCAAAGCATAGGTTCCTTCCTAAATGATGTCCTCGACGATTTGCATGCCATAGCGCTCGACGAGAACATCATCAACATTCTTGCGAAGGGAAGCGCTCCGCTTGGCGGCCCTGACGATCCCCGCTTTGCGGCCTTCAATATTGTGGCCAAGCGTCACGCCGCAAGGACCACAACTTTCCACTTACTCGACAGAAATGGCATTGTGATGGCGTGCTATCCATATGACGAAGCGTTCATGGGCAAGGACTGCTCCGTTGAAGCGGATATACTGTTTGCGCTCGAATATCAGCAGGCCAACATAAGTGATCCCTTCATGCTCGACGAGAACCAACAGATCGTTTTTTCGATGACAGTTCCCATATTCAAGGGGGATGAATTTGTCGGTCTGCTCCGCAGAGTCATGCCTGTGGATACCCTCAAGACTGATGTTGCCCGCGTGGAGGATGCCATGGAAGGCACGAAAGTCCGCGCGTATGTCATCAGCGATAATGGCCATCTGCTTTACGGATCGTGGGCTGGGCTTGCCGGTCAAAGTGCCTCCACGGCCATCGTCGGCGCTTCCGGAAACTATGACAAGTTCATTGACAGGATGAAGTGGGGCGAGGAGGGCAACGAAGTCGAGGAAAGCGCAGGCTATTCAGGAAAAGCCGGCCCGGAGAAAATGATCATCGCGTTTGCGCCCATCCGTGTCGGCAAGCAGAACTGGTCTGTCGGAATGGCCATGCCTTACGAAACTGTGAGCAAGCCGATCGTCACTCATTCGAGAACCGTGTTCATTTTCACGGGTTTGATCCTGCTCGGTCTTGTCGTGGGTGCCATCGGGTTTTATTACATACAGAGGAAGCGTGACGCGATGCAGGCAGACATTGAGGCCGCCCAGATGCTTCGCGCTGTCAACGAGCGTCTCACTGCGGAGATTGACGAGCGTAAATGGGCGCAGGAGGCGCTTAAGCGCGCCCACGACGAACTCGAACTCCGCGTACAGGAGCGAACCGCCGATCTGGTAAAGGCCAACAAGGATTTGGAACAGGAAGTCAACGAGCGGAAGCGCCTTGAGTTGCTCAGGGACAATCTAATTCACATGGTCGTGCATGACCTTAAGAGTCCGTTGTGCGGGATAACCGGCTATCTGGATCTGGCGGTCCAGCGCGGCGAAGGCAAGATTGCGGCGGAAATGATGTATTTCATCAAGGAAGGGCTTGCCTCAGCCGAAGACCTTCTTGAAATGATCAACTCGCTTCTGGATGTGAACCGGATGGAAGCTGGAAAGCTTCCGCTCAACAAGGAAAAGTCCGAACTCGTGCTGCTGACACAGCGAGCGCTGGTCAAGCTCTCGTCACTTTCAATGGGCAAGGATGTGGAGCTTATTAAACCGAAAGACGGCGTCTGGTGCGTTTGCGATCCCGATATCGTCTATCGTGTGATTTTGAATCTGCTGACCAATGCGATCAAATACATCCCGGATTCTGGCGGTAAAGTAAAAATCACGTGGTCCCATGAGAACAGTCATGTTATGCTGTCCGTGCAAGACAATGGCCCAGGCATTGCCCCGGAGTATCACGAGAAGATATTCGAGAAATTTGGACGTGTCGAAAGCCAGAGTGCCGGCAAGATTTACTCGACCGGATTGGGGCTGACTTTCTGCCGGCTCGCCGTGGAAGCGCATGGCGGCAAAATCGGCGTCGTAAGCGCCGAAGGCAAAGGCAGCACCTTCTGGGTGAACCTCCCGCTTCAATGATGCTCACGTTCGCAATTCTCGGTGGCAACCCTGCCTGCATCTGCTCGTGCACATCAGCCTCAGTATCCTGCGAACAAAAACTGGCGGAGAGGGCGGGAGTCGAACCCGCGGTACCCTTTTGGAGTACACGGCATTTCCAGTGCCGCACCATAGGCCACTCGGTCACCTCTCCATGGCCTTGACTTGCAAGTAATTGCAACAACGCCGTTGCTTGTCTCTATGTCGGCCTTGTGTCGGCAACTTTGAAATGTTGTGTCACATGGCAAGAACAAACATTCGCAGCATACGAAACCGTGGCAATAGCTTGCAAGGGAATCTTTCCGGACAGTAAAGTTTTCTCTTAACCCGGATTCTCCGCCCGATTCTTGAGATATAAGGCGTAGTTCCGCTTGAGCATATCGGGGATCGGCAATTCGTAGGGACAGAGTGCGATGCATTTGCCACACTCTTCACACTTGGGTACCGACTCCATGGCTAAGCGGGCGAACTCCATGGCCACTTTCGGACCCATTCTGGAAACGATTATCGGGTAACCCATCGCCGGGGTGATTTTTACATCTTTGGGGCAGGGCTGGCAGTATTCACAGCGTCGGCAAAAGGCCTTTCCAAGCAAGTTGCGGTATTTATCCATGAGGGCCAGGTCCTGTTCGGTGACGATTTTCGGCCGGCTGTAGTGCGCGACCACGTCGTCAACCGCCCGCTCGGAATCGTAGCCTGGGATGGGAATGGCGTACTCGTACTTGCGCAGGAACTTGAAGACGATGTCGGAATTGTCTATGACGCCACCGGCAAAAGGCTTCATCACCAGGATTCCCATGCCGAGCTTTTGTGCGAGGGGAAAGAGATCGATAGAGGCGTCAGACTCGATGAAGTTGAACGGGAACTGAATGGTGCTGAAAACTTCGGTCCTGACAAGTTTGAGGGCCATTTCCAGGCTGTGCGATGTGACTCCGATATGGCGCACTTTGCCCGCCTGCCTGGCTTTTACAACGGCTTCCAGCGCGCCACCAGATGCTGTCACTGCCTGCCATTCGGGCTCATGCGCAATCTGGTGAAGCTGGTAAAGGTCTATGTAGTCGGTGCGGAGCATGCGCAGACTGTTCTCGATATGTTCCGTAGCAGTGGCGGCATCGCGGCGAATCGTCTTCGTGGCGATCACCACTTTGTCGCGCATCCCCTGAAAGGCCAGTCCCATCTTCGCCTCGCTGTCACGGTAGGCATTGGCGGTGTCATATAATGTTATTCCCTGTTCAAAGGCCCGGCGCAACACGCGAACCGCCGCGTCGGTATCGAGATGTATGATAGGTATGCCGCCGAAGCCGAGTTCGGACACCGTCATCCCTGTTTTTCCAAGTTCAACATACTGCATTGTTTCTCTCTTCTGTTGTGCGATGAATACTTCAGCTCCGCAGCTGGTTGATTGACTCAAGTGGAAAGGCAAACCTGTGAAACACCGGACGGCCCCGAAAATGAATCGGGGAGCCGGGCAATACGACTCGACACGCCATCTCTACCAATTGACGCAATAAGGGCGGCATCCCCGTGCGTATCACTTAACTTCTACAACGCGATATTCTTTGGATCCAACGCCGAGTCTCTCAAGTGCGAGTCCTTGAACGTAAGGATCCTTGCCGTGGAGCTTTTCAAATAGATGTTTGCCTTTCTTGAGCAATTTGTAAGGAGGTGTAATTGATCCTGGAATTACGTTCTTCACTTTTATCGCACCAAGAGAAGCATGTTCAACAGCGACGATGTCTTCGCCGGCGAATATGCCTACATCAGGCACCAGGGAAGGCGTGGTCAAGCCCCAGCAATCGCAGAAAATAGTGATGTTGGTAAGAACGTTAATGTGAAAAGTTAATCCTGGCTTGAAGGACTCCAGTACCAGCCTTGTGACACGCGCCAGCCCTTCCTGGAAAACGTCGAATGTCTGGTTCTTCAGCACGATGGCGCCCGTGGGACAGGCGAGCATGCAGTGCAGGCACAACTTACAGCTATGCCAGTCTATCTCATACTCACCGGCGGAATTGAACTTGTTTGCCTTGCTCTCACATTCAGCGATGCATTTCCCGCACCGAATACACTTGGCTTTCCCCCATTCGAGCGTGCCTTGCAGAGAATGCATCGCGCCGCGGCTCTGGGGCGGAACACATCCCATTGCCAGGTTCTTGCATGCTCCGCCGAAACCTGCACATCCGTGTCCTTTTATGTGCGAGAAGTTGATCAGCACATCGGCATTGAGGATGGGGCGGCCAATCAGAACGGATTTCATTAGTTTCCATCCGGTTTGTTTTTCCGCCACATCTTTGCCGTCCTTCCCTATGGCGGCCAAAAGCCTGGCACCGACAGTTTCTTCCGTATAGCCACGGTCGCTGGCGCCTTCAACGCCTGAGTCGGTAACGAAGAGATCGCGCGGATTGCCGGCTTTTATGTGATCCACCAGTAGCTTGACGAAAAAAGGATGAATTGTGGAGTAGCCCAATCCGCCGCCGAGGTGCATCTTTATGGCCACAACCTTGCCTTTGACGCGCTTCTTGATGGGCATTAGATCAAGCATACGCATGAACCTGGCAGGCAGGGTGCATTCCCTGTCCAGGCGTTCTGGAATCGCCGATGCGAAAAGAACTTCCGACATCTTCTTTGACATGGTTCCTCCTGATAGAATCCTGTTGGATTAAAATGTTAGGCGAGACAATACCAGATGCGTCATACAAAAGGAAAGCAGAAGAAGACTTCCATCGTGCACAGGTTTCTTTGGCGCCCGGCATGGCGCTAATATGGCTGCTATATCACCCTCGAAGCGCGCTTCGACAGGTTACCTGTCGAATTCCCTCTTTGAACGAAGCCTTATAAAAGCGCCGATGCACCAGGCTATAACGATAATGGCTCCCACAATAAAGAAAATCCTGTGCCAATTGTGGGGCTGCTTCGGCTCCTGAGTCTGCTCCTTTGCCACGGCGATCTGGTTGGTGGCAACGGCGTTGTTCGTCGAAATCGGTTTATTGGTCACGACAGGAGGCGGAGTTGGAGGAGGTGGCACCTTGGTGAAAGCAACGGATAGCATTTCGGCGGCTTTTGCATCCCTCACTCTTCCGTAAACGCTCTTGCTGCCCATGACTGCCGCTATAAGTCGTACGCCATTCCTTTTTGCTGTGGCCACGAGTGAATAGCCGGCATTCTTGTAGTAGCCGGTCTTGAGTCCGTCGCATCCCTCAAATCTGCCAAGGAGATGATTGTGATTGTCCATCTCCGTTTCGCCGTTTCTCAAATCCTTGTGTTTTGCGGAAGTGTAGCGGAATATGTCTGGATGCTTCACCAGTTCACGTCCAAGCATGGCCATGTCGCGCGGCGTCGTGACGTCGGGCAATTGTCCTTTTCTCTTGTCCGGAGGCAACCCGTGGACTGAGTGATAGACGGTAGAGGTCAATCCCAACACCTTTGCCTGCTCGTTCATCATTACAACAAACGCTTCCTTGGAACCTGCGACGTGGATGGCAAGCGCCACTGCCGCATCGTTTGCCGAACGCACCATCAGCGCGTAGAGCAGGTCATCAACCGTGAACGTTTCTTTCGGGTCAAGCCATATCTCCGTGCCGCCTATCTTGGCTGCCTCGGCGGTGACATGTACAACGTCGTTGGTCTTCAATGTTCCTTGTTCCAACTTTTCCACGATGATCAGCATGTCCATTAGCTTCACCACGCTTGCAGGATAAACTGGGGCGTCGGGATTGTCTTCGAAGAGCACTTTGCCGGTGGAGGCGTCAATAACAATGGCTCCTATATATGGATCTCTTGGAGTCACCTTGGCTTCGCCGATATCGGCGTGTGCGGCATACGATCCACAAAAAAGTAATATCGCAGATGCAAGTAACGTCAATCTAACCTTCATGCTCCCATCCTTTTCAAATTCAAACGGTAACTGGAGTTCCAGACAAGTTGAAAACGTTGGCTAAGACGGCGTGCTTGTTATCACGAAGCTTGTGTCGGCGCAAGGAGAAGTTGAGTGATGTTGAATGACTATGTGTAAAAGGCTGCACTTAGCAGAAACGATTCAATTGAGGTTTGGAGCCGGGACGCCCTCGTCCCGGTGACTACCGGCGCGCCGCCTTCGCGGAAAGGCTGATCGAGTCTTCAGCCTCCAACGATCTCCCTCGCGATTTTGGTCCATTGATCGAAACGTTTGGGATGATTCTCGATTGTGTGAGTGTCTTTGAGGATAATCTCAAGCACGCAGCCGTTCGCCTTCGCCACGTCAACAGTGTGTTGGATGTACTTGCGGATGCTCCCGGGATCGAAGTGGCCTACGAGATGCGCGGGATTAGGTTTCCATGAGAAGATATAATTGTCCTTCAATCGCTCGGCGCACACATCCACATTTGCCCATGGCGACATGGAAATGCGGCGCAGATTTGGGATTTCGAAAACATAATCCAACTTATTCGTGAGATCTTCGCAGCAGCCGTATCCGTTAAGCGCGAACGGCTTCAAGAGCCGCTTCTCGTAAGCCAGGCTGAATTCGTTGTGCATCTCCGGCGAAACCTGCGCCAGTTCCTGTGCCTCGGCAGACGCCCACATGTCAGACGGACGCACATGGTCGGGCTTGAAGCCCTTTGCCGGTAGTTCCTCTGTCCAGCCGTTTCCGCCCGATGAGTGGTAGATATTATTATTGTTAAGGCTGAGCAGGTTCTGGTCACCATACTGTTTTATCAGCCCGTGGTTCCCCTGTTCCAGGAAGGACATCGCATCGTGCAGCATCTGCGGTTCCTCGTACATATCGAGCATGACCTGCTCCAGCCCACGCCAGCTCGTATAACAGGACATCATGTGAAAAGAGACATACCCAATCCCGACCAGTTTCACGGAGAGAATATCGCCGAGAAGTTCCTGCATCTGGGTCAAGTTCTTCGTCGTCGTCGCTTCGTCATATTCGATGACCGGATGTTTCAATTTTTTGAGATCAGCCGCAGTCAAAATGACCGGATCGAATCCACGCGCGCCTCCTGGCTGGTCGCTATGGTGCCACTTTGCCTCGATTCCCCATCCGGAATCACGGATGACCTTGCCGACCCGGACCTCGCCATCAACAACATTATCGGACTGAAAATGTTCAAACCCGTGGATCTGCTGACGCAAATCCCACTCCATATTCTGGGCCTCAAAGTTTTCGCATTTCAAGGCGCTCCGCGGCAGGATCTCCCATGATGAGCCTTCTGGGAATATCAGGATCATGGGCCGTGTCTTCTTCAGGCTGTTGTGTTGCTTCCACAGCTTCTTTCGTTCATCCATGACCGGCATTGCCGCAATCTCGGCAACGCGCTTCGCCAGATCCCGGATAATGATTCTCTCTTTTTCGTTTATCATGGGAGTTTTGCTTCTTTCCGTTCTCAAAAGACATGGGGTTGATACTAGATCATACCGGTGGTGTCAATGAACGGATGGCAGCGGTGAATTTCTCGCAAATACGCAAAGTGCGCAAAGTATGTGAGTCTTGGCGTTCTTTGCGACTTTGCGAGAATCTCCTCTTTGGTTGCGAACTTGGACTGCGCTTGGGTATAATCCTGGCATGGAAAAACGTGTCACAGAGGGTTTGATAAGCGAATGGCAGTGGGCGGCGCATAATTTGCCGGGAAAGTACCGCGGTCAGTTGAACCTGCCATGCTTCGAGATTCGCGAGATGGCGTCAGCTTGGGGGCTATGGCAGCGGGACAGGAAAACCATCGTTCTCAGCAGAAGGCTTGTCACGCAATTTCCATGGCTCAGCGTCCGTGAAGTTCTCCTGCATGAACTTGCGCACCAGCTGACAGACGAAGCTTTCGGGGGAGACGATTCTCCGCATGGACGGCGGTTTCACGAGGCATGCCAGCTTCTGGGGGCTGATCCAAAAGCTTCCGGCGACAGCCCTTCGATACACCAGTGGATCGAGCGGGATCAGGATTCGGATAAAGACCGCATACTGTCGCGGGTCAGGAAGCTCCTGGCCATGGGACAGAGCAATAGCCGCCATGAAGCCGAGATAGCCATGTCGAAAGTCCACGAATATATGGCGAAGCATAACGTCAGTCTTCAGGAATGCGGAGAGAAACCGCAATTCTTCAGCATGGGCATAGGTGAACCTGCGTTGCGGTTCACCTCGGAGAAATACGCGATGATAAGTCTGCTTAGGGAGTTTTATTTTGTCAGCACCGTAATCGTTCCGGCGTATGTGCTTTCCGCGGCCAAAATGGGCAGGGCCATTGAAATAGGAGGCAGGATCGAAAACCTGAAGATGGCAGGCTACGTGTATGACTTTCTAAATGGCGCGATTGCGCGGCAGTGGGCTGTATTCAACGAGGCTGAAAGATTCACCAAGCACCACAAGACCGATTTTGCGCTTGGAATGATTCAGGGCTTTCGTGAAAAACTGGAAAAGCAGAAGCGCGCGTTCCTGGAGACTGGCGTCGCAACGCTGGCATTGGTGCGACAGACTGAACGTGAGTTGAACGCATACTTACGCGACAGATATCCGCGCCTTCGCTCAATCTCGCAGAGAGGCCGGATGATTGATAGCGGCGTTCTTGGCGCCGGCGTCGAGGCCGGACGTCGAACAGTGTTATCGAAGCCGATAGAGCACGGAACCGGGCAAAGAGGACTCCATCTCAAAGCGTGATCTGAACAAGAGATGTCTCTTTTGAGAGAGCGGAACATCGCTGCCGTGTTGGACGATACTGAGTTGAGCCTTAGCGTCCGGATGTATGATTGTTAAACTCTCGCAGAACGTCGGCGAAACCAGATAACAATGAGCCGAATCCTCCGATAATAACGGAGGTGACAGTCTTGAGTTCCTGCCAAAACATAACTACTACTACAACCGCAATTATGAATACCGCCAATGTTCGTATGATTCGAAAAAGCATAAGAAAAGAACGAACCCTCTCGCCCATCTTATGCCACAACCAACGATCAAATGCCTGACGCATGACTCCGTGAGGCAAATAATTAGTCATGTTGTCGAGGGGTTCATCATTCTTCGGCTGGAGTTTGAGAAGCGACGCCTTTCCAGATGCCAAGTCCTTCCTGCAACTGGGACATTGCGAAGACGCAAAAGCCATTGATTGGGAACAGAACGGACAGACTCTCGTAGACTTGGCAACGTCAATTCCTAACGAACACTTTGGACACACCACAATTTTCTTTATCCAGTGCTCTGTTCGTCCGGCAAGGACTAGTCGGATTCCACAGTCTGAACAAAGAATATAAACTGGCACTCGGAATGCCAACTTGATATCCCCATTACATTTGGGACACACAATGGTGCGGGCTACCCAGTCAGACTCGCTGCCTTCGAGGTGCATTTGAAATCCACATGTTTGGCATTCTACTTCGATACGTCTGTCCGTTGTGATGTCAGATGACTCTTTGGCTATGGCAATTTTGATCATCTTTTGCCTCGGATCTTCTGCATCACGAACCGACCCCCTCTCTGGCTCCGAAGAGCCATGAACGCTAGAGATTCCGACAGGAGTCCTGCCACTTCGTCGGTGAATATGATAATCCGAAACTGGGGATGTCGTAGGACTGATTGTCATTTTCGGATCGCCGGTTGACTGCTTACGTATTCTCAGGTGTCTTCGACATGCAGGACATGAAACGACCAGCCCTTCCCACTCCTGCCTGTTTCCGTCAACTTCTAATTCGTTTGAACAAGATGGGCATTCGAAACTGAAAGATCTGCTCACGGTTTTTCCCCCAACCTTAATGATGATTTGTCATTTTGTTGCTGCAGGACGACAATTTCTTTTCGCGTTACTCCATGCATCCCTTGTCAAGATTTGCCGCCATAGATGGACAACATATCCAGCAGTCGT
>Ga0181535_10003711_pt1 | contig 17528 bp, 9 predicted proteins | sample PEATcosm2014_Bin_44_FD_119774 | JGI IMG/M metagenome (GOLD analysis project Ga0181535, IMG submission 119774) | Peatland microbial communities from MTU Mesocosm Facility, Houghton, MI, USA - PEATcosm2014_Bin17_30_metaG | ecosystem: Environmental > Terrestrial > Soil > Wetlands > Peat | place... | reverse complement strand
TTGGTCAGCACGCTGATGTGCGCGCCGCTGTTGTTGCCCTGCGTGGCGTCAAACATGGCGGCATTCACCGCGATCTCCTGGATCGCGTCGATGGGAGGCGTGGGCAGCGCCTGGCCGATGGCGCCATAGACAGAAGTGCTGGTTTGGATGGTGCCGCCGCCTGCGAAGTTCTCACCCGTGTTCAGCACGAAGCGGTTCTCACCCACCTGGCTGGTGGAGTTTCCATTGAACAGATTGTTGGTGCTGACGCCGTTCAGCGAAAAACTGTTGCTGGTGTCACGGTTGCCGTTGGCAAAGATAGCCTGATTGCCGAGGCCGGCGTTGGCGCCCGAACCGGCCAGGAAATCTGCATGCACGCCTGGAGTCAGAATTGCCAGTTGGGTGAAGCTGCCGGTGCCGAGCGGCGTGGACTGAATGGTGAGTTGGTCGATCACGTAGCCGTTCGTGGCGTCCGTCTGGTTCATGAGCGGAATGGCAGTCACCTCGACGGTGGTGCTGACCGAGCCGACCTTCAGACTGCCGTCCACCGTGGCCGTCCGGCCCTCCTGGACCAACACTTGCGTGTGGGTCTCGGTTTCGAAGCCCTCTTTCGTGAAGCTCAACTCATAGGTTCCCGCCGGAAGATTGGAGATCGAGTAGGTCCCGTTAGACTCCGAGTGTACCGACACGTCAAGGTTGGTGGCCACGTTGTGCGCCTTCACCGCGGCGTTGCCGACGGCGGCGCCGGAAGAATCCAATACGGTGCCGGTAATGGCTCCCACGATTTGCTGGGCCAGACTAGGTGTATGCGAGCCGATCAGCACGAATGCAATCAGGCCCACGACCACGCACGCACTTCGCAACAGGCTGACTTGGTAGCTCGTTTGTTGTTTCATATGCCTCCTCGCATCCCCGCTCCGGCTGCTTACACTCGCCCTGACCCAAAGCTCCAGCACCAGTGACAAGCTGGCACTTGAAATCGTTTTGGCTGTAACACTTGTATTTGCAATACGAAACCTACAAGGGTTGCGTTACAACCAAAGCTCTTTCGCAGGCTTTTGGGCACTCGATTGTGATGCTGTACTAAGTTTAGAAGTGTAAGAACGGACTATTATACCCAGTTGAAGCTATTGTTACAATTCTGTGAAGCACGTAAGTTCAGTGTATGCTTGGCGTTGGGAGTTAGTGTTACCCAACGGCAAACTCCCCCCTGAAACCTGACACTTGGCGCCTGGCACCCGCTTTTAAGGGCGCTGCTGGACCGGGAGGAATTGCGCCAGGGCGGTGGGCGCGTTTCCGAGTGCGCGCGCCAGGCTCAACTTGGCCAGATTATGCGCGAACACGCTGTCGATATAATCAAGGTTCGCGCCGGCCACCGATTCCTGTGACTGCACGACCTCCACGTATTCGCTCACACCTGACTCGAAACGCTGCCGAGTCTGGTGCAGCGTCTCCCCCATAAGCTGGATATTTTGCTGCGACACTATGACCTGATTGGCGGCTGCTTCGATATCCAGGTAGGCGTTGCGCACTTCGCTTTCAATCTGGCCTCGAGTGTCCTCGAGTTCTGCACGGCGCTGCGATAGGGCTGCCTGGGCCTGCTGAATATCGGCTGCGGTGCGCCCGCCGTTCCAGATCGGCACGTTCAGCGTGGCCGAGACCGTAAAGGTCGGGCGCAACTCGGAAGGAGTGCCGATGGTGCCGTAGTCGGCGCTGGCGGACGCCGAAGGGTAGCGTTCGGCACGCGCCGCAGCCAGGGCGCGCTCCGCCGCTCTTACCTGGGTCTCGGCCGCTTTCAGATCGGAACGCTGCGCCAAAGCCTGCTTGATGGCGTCTTCCACGTTCAGGGGCGGGGCGGGCGCAAAAGGAATAACGTTGGAAAGTTCGTAGTCAGCCGAGGGAGGCAGGCCCGCCAGGCGGGCGAGGATGATCTTCTGCTTGGCAAGATCGTTCTGAAGCGTCACTAAACGTTGCTGGTCGAGCAGCACCTCGACCTGGCTTCGATTGACATCGATCTTGGCGGCCCGGCCGAACTTGAGCTGCTGCGTGGTGCGCTCAAAGAGAGCCTTGGCGGTGTCGAGTTGCGCCTGAGCGGAGTCGAGCCGCGCATGCGCGGCCAGCACCTGAAGATACGCTCCGGCGGCGGCCAGAACCACCAGGTCCTGGGCATCTTTGGCCGAAAGCTCTCCGGCGTGCGCCACCTCCCGCGCCGAACGGTAATTGTTGAGAGCGGTGAAATCGGCGATGGATTGCGACACCCGCGCGCGAACATCCAGAACGTTGAAGGGTCCGACCAGGGAGGGAAGTGAAAATCCCGGGACACTGAAGCTGAAGCCGATCGACCGGATGTTAAACGTTTCCTCGGTGTCGTTGACATCTGCCCTGATGTCCGGCATGAGAGCGCTGCGCGCCGCGCGCGCCTGGCCGCGGGCTTGCAGCAGGGCATAGGTCGAACCCACCGCTCCCAGGTTGTGCTGTAGCGCGCGCTGGATCGCCTCCGCCAGCGACAGCTTGCCGGAGAAAGCAAGCTGCGCCACACTGCTCGTGCTTCCGCTGTAAGCGCCCTGCACAGACACGGTGGAGTTCAGGGTATTCACGCTGGTCGTGGTGCTGGGTACGGCGGATTGCGTGGCCACCACTCCGCCCCCTTGCGCGTTTCGTCCCGAAAGCGGCAGCGGAGTGGCCTGCGTGGTGGGCGGAGGCGCGGCGCCGCCGAATTGCGCAGTTGCGTAACCCGCGAAGGCGATGACCTGCAATGCGGCAATGATTGCCGCTCGTCCCATTGGGACTCGCATACCTGTTCGTTTCATGGCTTGTTTACCTTTCTTAACCATTGCGGTGAAATTCAAGGTGCTTTCTGTAGTACAGGACTCACAGCCCCGAAGGGGCAGCCTAGCAAAGCCCAGGCCAAAGGCCTGGGAAAGGAGGTGGCGTACCGGGTCGAGCCCTGAAGGGGCGGCACACGGAATGCGCGTCTGTCACGCCCCTTCAGGGCTTGTGGCCGGAGATGAGATATCCGTTTATCGCTCCCACCCAGGCCGTTGGCCTGGGCTTTGCTAGGCCGCCCCTTCGGGGCTGAGAGATCACTGGCGACGACCAGCCCAATCTTAGGCCACAATCGCCGGACTCTTAGATTTGACGTTTGAACAGCAAAATGCAACACGTGATTAGAACTGCTGAAAAACTCGTTAGGATTGCAAGGTCGAGGCCGATTCCGGCAAACCCGGTATCCTTCAGCAGCAGGTTCTTGAGGGCGTCCACGACATAGGTGAAAGGGTCGACAAACGACATAGCTCGCAGCCACACGGGAAAGCCGGCCGTCGGGTAAACGGCGCCCGAAGGGAAAAACAGCAGCGTGTTAAGCACGCCGAATATGGCGCGCGGGACCAGGGGATCACTCACGCGCACCATCAGCAGAAACATCATGCTGATCATCGCCAGGGAGGTCACGGCCAGGACCACGACCAGGTAAACCAGCCGTGCCGGTTCCCACAACTGCGGAATGCCCGCAATCAGCCCGCCGATGATCGTGATAATGAAACCGGCCATCAACCCTTTCAGGGCTCCTGAGCCGATGAGTCCCAACACCAGATCTACTTTGCTGAGCGGCGTGCTGAGATATCCTTCGTGGAGGCCTCGAGCCTTATCATCGATGAACGTAATGCCGCCACCGATCATCGCCGTCACAAAGATTGATAGCGAGATCGAGCCTGCCAACAGGTATTTAATGTAGTCGATGTAGGGATAAACCTCCACGGTTTGAACTTCGATGCTGGCCCGAAGGCGGTTCGGGCTGAAAAGGCCGGCCAGGTTTGCGGCCGGAGATTGCCCCGACTCCAGGGGAGGGAGGACGGGGCCGTTCAGGCTGTTCTGGAGCTGCTGCATGCGCTCGAAAATACCGCTCGAGGTGAAGGTATCCGTGTTGTCTTCGATAAAAGCAATGCGCGGGTTCTCGTTGCGCAGGACGCGCTGCGAAAAATCGGGAGGGATAAAGATCACCGCCTTCAAAAAGCCGGCCTTGAGATCGGTCACGGCCTCGGAAAGGTCTGCATATTCCGTGAGGTGGAAGGTCTCGGGATTCGCCACGATGGCGTTCAGCCCCGCGCGCACCTGCCGGGCTTGCGTGCCGGTGTCTTTGTCCACCAGCGCCACCCGCACCTTCGTGATCTTTCCGCCAAAGGCATAGCCCAGCACCACAAGCTGCACCAGCGGAAAAATCATCGACGCCATCATCAGCGCAGGGTTGCGGAAAAACTTCCGCATGTCGCGTTCGATCAGAGCAAATATCCGGTAAAACTTCATTTCGATTCTCGCGTGGTAGGGGCGGTTCGCGAACCGCCCCTACGGAGCCGCCATCCCGCGGCCTGCTGTCATCCTGAGCGCAGCGAAGGATCTCCGCAGTTGCTCTTTCTGCCTTGCGCGGGGCGACGAACTGCGGAGATCCTTCGCTGCGCTCAGGATGACAAGCAAAAGACTCAGGAGGACAGGCAAAGGGCCCAGACTGGCAAGCCCATCATTTGTACAGGTGGCTGATATCCAGCCGCTTGCTGCCGAGTTCGTCGCGAAGCTGCCGACCCGTGAAATGTAAGAAAACGTCGTCGAGGGTTGTGCTATGCACGGTGACCCGGTGCGCCTTCACGCCCCGGCGGCGAGCCAGGTCCATGATCGCGCCCAGCGTTTCAGCTCCGTCCTGGGAGGTGATACGCGTGACGCCTTCGTGCTCGCTCACGTTCAAAACTAGCGGGAGCGACGTGAGGGCTTCGTGCCAGTCGCCCGGCGCTCCGCTGAATTCCGCCTCGATCACCTCGTGGGCGGGAATGCTGTCCTTCAGCCGCGTAGGCGAATCCAGGGCCACCAGTTTTCCGTGGTCGACGATGGCGATTCTCTCGCACAGCTTGTCCGCTTCGTCCATGTAGTGGGTAGTAAGCAGGATCGTCAATCCGGACTGGTTCTGGAGTTTTTCGATCATCTCCCAAACATTCGTACGCGAGACGGGATCCAACCCCGTCGTGGGTTCGTCCAGAAAGAGGATCTTGGGTGAGTGCACCAGCCCGCGTGCGATCTCCAGGCGGCGGCGCATGCCGCCTGAGAAGGTGCCGACGAGGGCTTTTGAAAACTGCCCCAAGTCGACGGCTTCCAGGAGTTCGCGGATCAGTGTCGCGCGTTCCTCGGCGGGCACGCCGTAAATCTTGGCGTGGATCTTCAGATTTTCCTCTGCGGTCAGTTCAGGATCAGAGGTAAGCGCCTGGGGAATCACTCCGATGGAGTTGCGCACGCCCTCCGGATCCTTGCGCACGTCGTGTCCGGCAACCCGCGCCACCCCTTCGCTGGGCGGCGTCAGCGTGGTGATCATGCGGATGAGCGTGGTCTTGCCTGCGCCGTTGGGGCCCAGCAGGCCAAACACTTCCCCTTGCGGCACCTCGAAACTCACGTGGTCAACGGCCACAAACTCGCCGAATCGCTTGGTCAATCCCTGCACTTCAATCGCGTTCACAACCATTGGGTTTTCATTCTGAGCCGGGTAGCGCGGCCCCCCGGTTCTGGGGTCCGCGGCTCGTCCGTGGGCCTGCGAAAACACCGCGGACCGCAAAAGCGGCGGTCCGCGCTACTCTTTGCTGTGGGTCGCCGCAGCCCGCGGCTCGCTAAAAATGCAGCCACCGGCGCTCGCTCGCCGGCCGTGGCAGGAGCACATACGCGGTCATGCCGGCAAAAAGGCGCCGTTCCTGGTTGGGAATGGCCACTTTGATTTCAAAGGTGACGATGTCCCGTTTTGTGCGGCTGACGTCGCGTTGCGTGGCGAAGTCCGATTCCGCTCCTTTATAAAAGACCGTTCCCTGGAGGATGTTTCCGGAAGGCAGCCGTACTCGCAGATTTTGACCAAAAGTAATCTGGTCAATGTAGGTTTCCTCCACGTCAGCCTGCACCCAGAGGTGGTCGAGATCAAGCACCGTGACGATGGGTCCGCCCGCCTGCACCGTTTCACCCTGGCGCGCCACTCGCACCGACACCACCCCGTCGCTTGGGGCGTACACCTCGGTGTATCCAAGCTGCGTTTGGGCCTGGTTTTCTTGTGCCGTGGCTTGTGCGATTTGCGCGCGTGTCGCAGCAATATCGTCCTGCTGAACCATCACCTCCCGGCGGTTGGCTTTCGCGACCGCCAATTGCCCCTCGGCCACATGCACCTGGTCTGTGAGCGCCTTCACATTGGCTTGCGAGCCTCGGTAGTTCTGTTCGGCGGTGTCGCGCTCCTGGGCTGTGAGGACGCCTTCCTTGAACAGACCCTCGTCGCGCTGATCGGTAATTTGGTTCAAAGCCAGTGTTGTCTTCGCTTGCTCGAGCTGAGCGCGAGCCGCCGTAACCGCGGCTTCCGCCTGCTCGACGGCGGCGGAGGTTTGCTGATCATCCATGGCGCGAGTCTCCTGCGATTGCCGCAGCCGCGCCTGAAACGTGCGAATGTTGGCGGCTGCGGAGTCGCGCGCCGCCTGAAGGTCCCGGGGATCGATTTCGGCGATCAACTGGCCCTTCTTCACAAATGACCCCTCCTGCACCAGCAAACGATCGAGGCGCCCTTGCACCAGCGGGCTGGCGATGTAGTCATTGCCCATGATGATGCCGGTAAATTGGATCTCTTTCGTGCCCGGCGTTGTGAAGGCGTAGACCAGCGCCGAGATGACGAAAATCCCCAGAAGAAAGATGAAGAAACGCGCCACTCTCATCGTGTCCTCATATTGCGGCGGCCAGCTTGCCTCGCCCTAGATGGTGACGAAATACCCCACCGAATATTGTAACGGTGAAGATAATTCGTAACGCTCGGGCGTTCGTGCAAACCATCCCCCCAGGCGCCGCCAGGGGGCGCAGCCGCTCATTCGCTCAATAGATTTTCGGTCACTGCCCTGACCTTCAGTATAGCGTAGCGCCAAAATAGCAGCAACCCGGCGCCTCAGGCCTGTTAACGGCGGGGTTAACACCAAGCCCACGGGAAATGGGCTCAAAACCGCGATAGGCACGGAAAGCGCCAAACTCTCGATATCCCACATCTCAGATCGTGCATACCGGCCGTGCAGTATGGCCTCCTGCGTCCAGCGGCTATGCCCCACGTGCGAAGCCGGCTGCTGCCAACTTGTGCAATCGATTTGGCTGAAGTAACATTGCTGGCGCGTCGCAGCGATCAATCCTGGTACCGATCGGCCGGCGCGTTGTTGAGTGTCATGGGAGCGGCCCGACTTGAGGAGGGTATATGCGGCGATTCGCCTATCTAACCACTTCAGTTCTGATTGCGATTTGCGCGTCGTTGATTCTCGGCGTATGCCGTGCCCGGGCGGGACAGACCCCTGGCGAAAATCCGGTTCCGCCCAAGTTCCGCCTTCCCGCCGACGTGGTCGGCCCAACGCGTTACCGCGTCGACCTGACGCTCATGCCGGACCAGGACACGTTTACCGGAGCCATCGACATCGACCTAAAGTTCGCCAAGCCGGCGGCAGTTCTCTGGTTGAATGCTGAGAAACTGCAGATCAAGGAGGCGGCGCTGATCATGGATGGTGGCAAGTCCCCCGTCGAAGTGATTACCGAACCGCACGATTATGTCGGGTTCGCTTTCGGTCACCACGTTGGCCCCGGCGAGGCGACTCTCCACGCCACTTTCCAGGGTGAGATCAGCCGCAAGGACCAGCAAGGCATTTTCCAGATGAAAGACGGCGGCCAGTGGTACGTCTACTCCCAGTTCGAACAGATTTGGGCGCGCCGGGCCTATCCTTGTTTCGACGAGCCGGGCTACAAGGTTCCCTGGCAGGTGACGTTGCACATCAAGAAGGACCAGGCGGGACTTTCGAACAGTCCGGTCATTTCCGAGTCCGATACGGGCGACGGCATGAAGACGGTGAAGTTTGCGGAAACCAGGCCTTTGCCGAGCTACCTCGTTGCCTATGCAGTCGGCAACTTGGAATTCGTGGATGCCGGGACGGCGGGGAAAAAGAACACCCGGATTCGTATTGTGGTTCCGCATGGGCGAAGTGCGGAGGCACAATATGCCGCTCAAACAACCCCCACCATCGTGAACCTGCTCGAGAGCTATTTTGGCATCCCTTACCCTTACGACAAGCTCGATGAGGTTGCCATTCCGCTCGCTGGCTATGCTATGGAACATCCTGGGCTCGTCACCTATGGCTCTGCCCTCATTATCAAGAAGCCCGACCAGGACACGCCCGGGCGCCAGCGCGAATGGGTGAGCGTGGCGTCACACGAACTCGCCCACCAGTGGGTTGGCGACCTCGTCACCACAGCATGGTGGGACGATATCTGGCTGAACGAAGGATTTGCCTCCTGGATGGCCAACAAGAATGTGAATCAGTATCATCCCGAGTGGAAAATGAACGTCTCGGAGTTGAACGGCTACGAAGGGGCGATGGATAACGATGCCCTGGTGAGCGCGCGCCAGGTTCGCCAGCCCATTGAATCGAACGACGACATCGCAAACGCCTTCGACGGCATTACTTACAACAAGGGCTCGGCGCTGCTTAACATGTTCGAGTCGTACATGGGGCCTGAGAAATTCCAACAGGGTGTTCATCGCTACCTGTTGAAATACGGGTGGAAGAATGCTACCTCCGCCGAGTTTCTTGCCGCGTTGGCGGGCGGCGACGGCAAACTTGCCTCGGCATTCTCCAGCTTCCTCGACCAGCCGGGCGTGCCTCTGGTCACCACCCAGCTTGCCTGCCACGACGGCGCTGCCCGGCTTGATCTGGCCCAACAGCGCTTCTTTCCCTTGGGCTCTTCGGGCGCAGCGCCGCAACTCTGGAAGGTGCCTGTGTGCGTGCGCTATCCGGCAGGAACCGGCGAGGCTCGCGAATGCACTTTGCTCGAGCAGCAGTCGGCTGAATTACGGCTCCCGAAAACTACCGGCTGTCCGGGCTGGATAGAAGCGAACGACGGCGCGAACGGGTACTATCGCGTACTTTATCAGGGAGACCTGCTCGACGGTCTACTGAAGAATAACGCCCAGGAACTCGCCCTTCCTGAGAAAGTGGCGCTGATCGACGACCTGGCGGCGCTCACCAGGAATGGCAAGATGCCTCTCGGAAAGGCATTGGCGTTGGCTCCCGCCTTCGCCCGGAGCCCTGCCCGCCAGGTGGTCACCAAAACCATGGGAATCACCACGGGCCTGCAAGACAACCTGGTTTCGGAAGACTTGCTGCCCCGCTACCGGCAGTATCTTTTGGATCTTTACGGCGGCCGGGCTCGCGACCTGGGTTGGAAGACGAAGCCGGGTGAGAGCGAAGATGCCCGCCTGCTTCGCCCCTCGCTTCAGGGTCTGGTTGCCAATGGCGCCGAGGAGCCGGAGGCGATCGCGGAAGCGAAAAGATTGGCGCTCGCCTGGCTCGACGATCATAAAGCGGTAGACCCGGACATGGTGGGTGTCGTCCTTTCCATCGCCGCACGCCATGGGGATCGCGATCTGTTTGACCGCATGCGCGCCGCGGCCAAGACGGAGACCAACGAGAGTTTCCGCGGGGACCTGATCTTCTGTCTTGGCCTGTTCCAGGATCCCGAAATCGTCAATACCGCTTTACCACTCGCGCTGAGCGGTGAGTTCGACGTTCGAGAGTCGTTCGACATCCTCTTCGCGCCCTCCGAAAGGCGGCAAACCCGCGACTTGGCCTACGATTTCGTCAAGCAGAACTGGGACCTCATGGTCGCCAAGCTTCCCACCGATACCGGCGCCTACGTGCCCTACGTCGCCGCCGGATACTGCGACGCGGAGCATCGCAAGGACGCCGAGAGTTTCTTTACCGGCCGGTCAACCAAGTTTGCCGGAGGGCCCCGCATTCTCGCCCAGGTCATCGAGGGCATCGACCTGTGCATCGCTTATAAGAATGCCCAGGAGGCGAGCGTTACAGAGTTTTTCAAATCGTATACACCCGCCGCAGGCGCCGGCAGTCGATAGCGACGAACCACTTGGTCGAACCGTATCCTGGCGCTCCGAATGCCGACAACCCCGCCGCCGATTGCAGACGGGGACGGCCGAAGGTATCATGTCTCTCGGGCTGGAGTGCGTAACGGAAAATCCGGCTCAGAGAGGGGCGAGGAAGAGACGCGTGATGAAATTGGCAAAAAGGCTCGTCCCGCTGCCGGTCAAGCTGCGGATCAAGGATTATCTCGGGGAAAGAAAGAAAGCGCGTTTATTCGGTGCTCTTGCTCCGCTGGTCCCCCGGGTCAACGAGATGTACGACGGCCCGCAGAGTATGGAGGAATTCAAGCAGAACGGCGAGGAATTCTTCGAAATCTACAAGACAATTTGTGGCCTTGAGCCGGATGAGAGAATGCTCGATGTCGGCTCCGGGATCGGGAGAAAGACACTGCCTTTGACTCAGTACCTGAACGAGAGGGCAGTGTACGAGGGCTTTGATGTCAACAAAGTAGGAGTCGACTGGTGTCGCGAGAGGTATAGTTCCCGATTCCCTAATTTCCATTTCCGGCAAATCGATGTGTACAATAAGACTTACAATCCGCTCGGGAAATATCAGCCTACTGAATATAGATTCCCTTTTGAAGCCGAATCTTTCAGCTTCGTGATGCTCGGCTCGGTGTTCACCCACATGTTGCCGGACGACTTGGAACATTATCTGGCAGAAATCTACCGCGTATTGACGAGAGGTGGAAGGTGCTTAATCACGTACTTTCTGCTGAACGACGAATCGTTGAAGCACATTGATTCCGGCGAGAGCACGCTTGACATGAGGTACGCGTTTGAAAAATACCGCACTATATCCCGCGAGACCCCGGAGTCGGCAATAGCGTATCAAGAAGGCTGGATCAGAGAGAGGTACAGAGGGCTTGGGCTGAAGATCATGCGTCTCGATTACGGCTCATGGTGCGGCCGGCAGAACTATCTGAGTTACCAGGACCTTGTTTTCGCAGTGAAGGAATAACGCGCTCACAGAGAGTTAAAAACAGAAGGTCTTTCTCTGCGTCTCTGTGCCTCTGTGGTGATCATCTCGATTCTCCACGCCTACGTGCACTGGAAAAGCCACCGAAGTGGGAAGGAAGGTGCGAACTGCCCAACCCCGGCAGAATTAGGACATTATTACCGAATTCCCAGCTCCCAGTCCGCTGTTTTGACATCTACTGAAACTCCCCCCCGCACCGTTTCGTCTGAGCCCATGTAGTCATTATCACCATCCGAAAGGGTGTCGAGATGGGTCATAGGAAATTTCGGTACATTTTGTCAGTTTTCTTACTTCTTTCCTTTTCGCTGTTTTCCCCAAACCAGTTCCTGGCCCAAATCCCGCCCGGCACGATTCGCGGCCAAGTGTCCGATCCTTCCGGCGCCGGCGTTCCGGGCGCCGTCGTGCAGGCGGTTTCTTCTTCGGGGCAGACCAGTTCCGGGGTTGCGAAGGCCGACGGCAGCTATGAAATCCGCGGGCTTGCACCGGGCAAGTATACCGTCCGGGCTCAGGTCGCGGGCTTTGCTATCTTTGAGCAGCAGAGCGTCGAGATTCCCGCCGGGCAAGGCAAAAAGCTTGACATCGCTCTCCAACTCGCCGAGGAAAAAGAGCAGGTCACCGTCTCCGCGCAAACCACGCAGGTGAGCGTGGCTCCGCAGGAGAACGCTACCGCGCTCGTGATCAAGGGCGAGGACCTGCAGGCGCTCTCCGACGACCCGGACGAGTTGCAGTCCGAACTCGACGCGTTGGCGGGGCCGTCGGCGGGGCCTAATGGCGGCCAGATTTATGTTGATGGCTTCACCGCCGGGCAGCTTCCGCCCAAGGCGGACATTCTCGAGATCCGAATCAACCACAATCCGTTCTCCGCGGAATACGATAAGTTGGGCTACGGCCGCATTGAAATCACCACTCGCCCGGGCGCGAGCCAGCTTCACGGACAGATTCTAGGCAATCTGAACGACTCGGTTTTTAACTCGCGGAATCCCTTCGCGCCGCAGGAACCCGGCTATCATTCGGAGTTTTTCAACGGCAGCGTTGGGGATGCGCTCAGCAGGAAAGCTTCGTTTTTCTTCACTTTCTTCCTACGCGAAATTCAGGATAACTCGATCATCTCCGCGTTCACACTCAGTCCTACACTCGCCGAGATGCCGTTCAGCCAGGCGGTGGCCAGTCCCGCAACTCGCACCAATCTCAGTCCCCGTTTCGACTACCAGTTGAGCCAGAACAACGTCCTGACCGTGCGCTACCAGTTCTTTGACAACAACACGCGCAACGGCGGAATCGGTCAGCTCAACCTCCTGACGCAGGGCTACAACACCCATAGTCTCGAACATACCCTCCAGGTGAGCGACACGCAGGTGTTCAGTGCCAAGACACTGAATCAGTTTCGCTTCCAATATCTCCACGACGGCGTCGACCAGACCGCCAAGTTCCTTGAGCCCACGATTTCCGTTCTGGGTGCGTTTACCGGCGGCGGCAATTCCAGCGGCGTTTCTTCCGACACCCAAAACCGCTATGAGCTTCAAAACCTCACGTCCCTGTTTCTTGGCAAGCACACTCTGGTGGTCGGAGGACGCCTGAGGGATGGCCAGGATTCGAACATCTCCGATGCAAATTTCAACGGCACGTTTACGTTCCCATCGCTCCAGGCTTACCAGGCGGCGGAGCAGGCCCTCCAGTCCTGCACGGCGGCTGGCGGTACCGTGTGCCAGGCGAGCGGGGCAAGCCAGTTTCTGCTTGTCTCGGGGCGGCAACGGGCTACAGTCAACCTGCTGGACGTGGGCCTCTTTGCCCAAGACGATTGGCAACTCCACCCCGGCATGACGCTGAGTGCGGGCCTGCGTTGGGAGACTCAGAACGACATCCACGATCATTCGGATTTTGCCCCGCGCCTGGGTTTAGCCTGGGGACTTCGGCGATCGCAAAAGGGGCCGGCGAAGTCCGTCCTGCGCGTTGGATCGGGCGTGTTCTACGACCGTTTCCCGTCCAACCTCGTTCTCAATGCGGACAGGTTCAACGGCATCAACCAGCAACAGTTCTTCGTTACGTCGCCGGATTTCTTCCCCAATATTCCGCCTGTCAGCACTCTCGAGAGCCTTTCCAGTTCGCTTCCGGTGAGTTATCAAATCCCCCTCGCGTTGCGCGCTCCTTACGTTTGGCAGTCGGCGGCCAGCCTCGAGCAGCAGGTTACGAAAAACGCCACTCTCTCGCTCACCTATCTCCACTCACGCGGATTGCATCAGCTTCTCCTCAACGACGACAACGCGCCCTTGCCGGGTACGTTTCCCCTTGGCGACCCGGACGCCGGCTTGCGGCCCTTCGGCAACAGCACCGGGCATCTCTATCAGTACCAGTCCGTCGGCCTCTTCAACCAGAACCAACTGATTGCAAATTTCAATATCCGCCTGGGCACGCGGCTTTCCCTGTTTGGCTATTACACGCTCAACTACGCGGACTCCGACACCACTGGAAATAGCCCCAGCGTCGCCATGAACCCCTATGACCTTATGGAAAGTTACGGGCGAGCAGCGTTCGACGTTCGCAACCGGTTCTTTCTGGCGGGCACCTGGAATCTGCCGCATCGTTTCAGCTTGAGCCCTTTCCTGGTCACCGCCTCCGGCGCGCCGTTTAACGTAACGATGAGTCGGGACTTCTATGGGACAGGGGTTTTCAATGCCCGGCCCGCCCCAGCCCCCGCCAGCGCGTCCGGTTCTAATCTTGTCGTAACCTCTCTCGGCACTTTCAACATTGCACCCCAAGCCAACCAGGCCCTGATTCCCATCAACGGTTTCACCGGGCCTGGCCAATTCACCCTGAATCTGCGCCTCAGCAAGACATTTTCTTTCGGTAAAGAGGTTACCAGGCGAGCTTCGAACGCCGGCGGTGGAAGCGGTGGTGGATTCGGCGGCGGAGGCGGCAGAGGCGGCGGAGGGGGCGGGCGGGGTGGTTACGGTGGTGGCGGGTTGGGCGGCCGCGGGATGGGAGGCGGTGGCGGCGCGGGCGGTTTCTTCGGTCAGGGCAATAACGCGACCAAGCGCTATAGCCTCACCTTCAGCGCCTACGCTCGCAACGTCCTGAATAACGTAAACCTAGGCGCGCCCGTCGGTGTAATTGGGTCTCCCCTGTTCGACCAGTCAAACTCGCTGGGCGGCGTCTTCGGCGGCGGCGGGTCCCAGGCGGCCAACCGCCGCATAGACTTCCAAGCAGTCTTCAGCTTTTAGGATCAGGTTCGAAACTGGTACCTCGAACGATGCTGAGGGAGGTGGTTGGCTGCAAGCCGAGGGCCTTTGGCTGGCCGCTTCGGCGTCAACCTCCCAGCGGCGAGTCGGTTGATCCCGCCGTCACCGTGCTGTTTTGACGAATCACCGCCGACTGATCGGTGTAATAGAAGTTCGTCCCCGTGGTTCCGACCGTGGTGGGAGTAGCGGTTATCGAGTAAGTGTTGATCCTGCCGCTAGGGTCCGCAGTCCCGCTGTTATAGGTGATCTTATATCCACTCTTTGCGCTGGCGGTGGCGGTGGCAGCACCGCCGGAGAGGACACTGTCGATCAGCCCCGCGCCCGTAGCGCTGGGATTACCGGAAGTCGGCGGACCCAAATCACCCAAAGTCGCCGTGTAACCTGTGCCGTAAGTCGTCGAGTAGTTAATCTCCGCTGTGTTGAGCGTCCTCAGCGAGCCCACTGCCGAAGCTTGGTTGGCCGCAATACGCGAACGCAGAAGGTTTGGAATGGCAATTGCAGCGATGATCAGAATTATGGCAACAACAATCAACAATTCGATAAGTGAAAAACCTAGCGCCCCTTTTTTCACTTGAGAATCCTCCGGCTATTAAGCTTGCAAAAAATTAGTCGCGGAGTACAGTGCATTTTTCTTGCCAAGCCGGGATCCAAAACAGTCATATCGGGCCGGACGCCAAACTCTTATAATGCAATGACTTTGCTCGCCGGCGCGGATGCTCGGCGGGTTCGCCTCTGAGGGGCCGCTATCAGTTTCCGTCTAGCCCCCGTGACAGAAATTGTCAGCTCACAAAAAGCTAAACCCGATAGACAAGACGCCAACGGAGCGTAACAAAGCATGGAGGGGACATCGTGTCGACTGAGGGCGACATGCACAAAGTGACAGAAAGGCCATCTGCTACTGGGTTCCTCTGCCGGTCATGCCACAACAGCGGGAATCCGATCCTGGCGAAAGGAAGGAGCCTCGATTCTAGCGGCCCTCCGTGACTTCCTTAAAAGCGATGGCATGACCATCCGCTAGAACCGGCTGGATGATTTGCGAATGCCCGATCCCATTCGCGTTGAGCAAGCGGAGGGTGAAGGTGAGAGTGTCACTTCTCTTGCGACTTGAGCGCCGAGCGCAGCTTGTCGGCGAGTACGCCGGAGCCCTCGGCGGGGGGAGCATTGCTCTCCACCCACTCGCGCACTTCCTCGGCCTCGCGCGCTTCCTTGACTGCCTTCGCGCTCAGGCGGATGCGCCGGCCTGACGGATCGACCTCCAGCACGATGACCTCGACGTCCGCCCCGACCGGCAAGGCTCGTTGGAGATCGCCTTCCTTCGCGACGCCGGTTTCGCTCATCGGAATGACACCGGTACGCCCGGGGGCCAGGAAGACGAACACGCCGAATTTCTCGTATCGCTCGACCTTTCCCGTAAGTCGCGCGCCCGGAACGATGCCAGGCCGGGCTCCCGCAGCCCCCTCGGCCGGCGCCCAGCCTTCCTGAACGAGCGCCACGCCGATCCGTTTCTGCTGGAGGTCGATGGTGAGAATCTCGAATGTGCCCGTCGTCCCTTGAGCGACCTGGCCTGACCAGCCTCCCGATCGTCCGGTGGGCTCGAACGTGGAAGCATGGGCCAGCGCCTCGACGCCCGGCTCGAGCTCCACGAACGCGCCGAACTGCGCCACGCGGGTGACGCGGCCAAGCAGCCGTTGACCTACTTTGTATACCTCTGGCACTCTCGACCACGGGTCGGCGGAGAGCTGCTTCAATCCGAGCGAGATCTTCTGCTTTTCCTCGTCCACACGCAGGACCTTGACCGTAATCTCCTCGCCCGCTTTGACCATCTCCGCAGGGTCCGACACGCGGGACCACGCCATCTCGGACACGTGGAGCAGCCCCTGCACACCCGCGCCGAGATCGACGAACGCGCCGAACTCCCGGACGGAGGTCACACGGCCGGTTATGACTGCACCAGAGACGATCTTCTCGCGGACCTTGGCGGCGTTCGCCCGCTGCTCGTCCTCGAGGAGCGGGCGCCGGGCAACGACGAGGTCCGAGCCGCCTTCCTTGTACTCGATGATGCGGAATTGGTAGACATGCCCTGCGTGCGCCGACGGGTCTGCTCCGCGGAGGTCGATCTGGGAAATCGGACAGAAGGCGCGACGCCGGCCGATGCGCACCTCGTAGCCGCCCTTTACCTCTCGTTCGACCTTCCCTTCCACCGGCAGGCCGCTTTGAAAGGCGGCTTCGACCTGCCGATCGCTCGCCGCCGCTCCCGCCAGCCTTCTGGAGACCGTCAGCCCACCGGACGTCGATACCACCATCACCTGAACGCGATCGCCCAGCGCCACCTCGAGCTTGCCGTCCTGGTTCTTCAGTTCGGCGATATCCATTACCGCCTCTCCCTTGCGGCCAACGTCGACTAACGCCACCTCCGGGCCGATGGAAACGATCCTGCCCTCAACGAGTTCGCCTTGATCCAGGCGCTTGGCCTGGACCGAAGCTTCGAACATCGCGGCAAAGTCTTCCGGCTGATCACTCACAGCACGCTCCTCGTCATGATTACGCTTCGCCCGCCGGCACTCATTCCCTCGCGCATGCACGAACGGACACCCAGCGATTGTACCAGCAGGATCAAATCATAAGAAGAGGGAACTCAATAGCCCGCCAGCAGCAACCAAGTCGGTACCGGCGCCGCATCCGGTATAGCCGAAGCTATTGTGGCTGCACAGGCCGCGCAGAGCATCCGGATAAGGTTACCCTTGCCGACCGGGGAGGAGTAAAGCTGGGAAGAGCTGCAGACGAACTTCCGAGCAGAGCTGAAACTGAGAACTACCCGACGCCGCACGTCGGATCAAATCTACGCCCTCGGCAACAGTGAAGCGGGGAAGGAACTGCCCCTTCTGACCGACCATCATCAGCGCCCGGAGACGTAAAAGTAGTAATCGGCTCGATAATCCACGCGGACCTCATTGTTGAGATGCGCCTGATCGCAACCCGTAACTGGAGCAACTCCGCCCTCCGTGTCCACGCGTTGGATATAGAGCACCCTCCCAAACTTGCCGGCGCCTTCATGTGATTTCGCTTTGAGCAATAGCCAGGGAATGGCTGCGGCTTTGGGCGCTTGGGCCTTTTGTTGCACTACACCCGTCACTTTGCTGCCATCACCTGCTTCCCACGTCGGGCCAGCATAGTGTCTGCCGATATTATTTCCTTGCTCATCGATTAAATCGGCCTCCGGCGCCTTAAAGCTCCATGCAAAGCTGTTCGGGTCATTGGTGCTTGCCTTGCACGTATAGATTTGTACGCCGTGGCCAACCGCCTTGAGTAGTACCACCTGTCCCGCGGGCGCCTTCAGGCCGTCGGGGACCTGGGGTGGCGGAACGATCTC
>Ga0181535_10003709_pt1 | contig 17531 bp, 14 predicted proteins | sample PEATcosm2014_Bin_44_FD_119774 | JGI IMG/M metagenome (GOLD analysis project Ga0181535, IMG submission 119774) | Peatland microbial communities from MTU Mesocosm Facility, Houghton, MI, USA - PEATcosm2014_Bin17_30_metaG | ecosystem: Environmental > Terrestrial > Soil > Wetlands > Peat | place... | reverse complement strand
GGTCATGCCGTCGAAGTAGGGCGCCTTGCGGATGTAGGTCGAGTCCGGCTCCCACTGGTAGACGTCGCCGGTGGGAAAGCTGAGGCCTTGCCAACTGGCGTCGCCGTCCGTCACAGTGGCGTACTCCTTGCGGAAGCCTTCGCTGGAGACGGCGCGTTCGATGGATGCGGAGACCTCGGCTTGGGTGGGCCAGATGTCGCGCAGGTAGACAGGCTTGCCGTTCTGGTCGACGCCGAGCGGATCGGCGTCGAAGTTGTGGCCAATGCGGCCGGCAAGCGCGTAGGCAACGACGAGCGGCGGAGACATCAGATAATTTGCTCGGACGTCGACGTTGACGCGGCCTTCGAAGTTGCGATTGCCGCTGAGTACGCTGACGGCGACGAGGCCGTGCTCTTCAATCGATTTTGATACGTCGGAGGGCAACGGCCCGCTGTTGCCGATGCAGGTAGTGCAGCCGTAGCCGACGACGTTGAAGCGCAGCTTATCGAGATAGGGAAGCAGGCCGGCTTTTTCGTAATAGTCGGTGACGACGCGCGAGCCGGGCGCGAGCGAAGTCTTGACCCAGGGTGGAACGGTGAGGCCTTTTTCGACGGCTTTCTTGGCGAGCAGACCGGCGGCGATCATCACCGATGGATTTGAAGTGTTGGTGCAACTGGTGATTGCCGCGATGACGACGGAGCCGTGATCGAGATACCGGTCGGGATCGACGTTGAATCGGGCTTTGACTGTGTTCGTCGCGACAGTTGTGGTGACGTGAGCGGCGACTGGCAGCGCAGAGGAGGACCTGTCGGGGCCTTCGTTGTCTTCAGCGGCGACGGCGGTGTCGGTGACGGTGTCGCGTTTCCACGCGGCGGCGGTGCGCGAGCCGAGCGGCTTGGCCGTGGGCGCGAGCAGGGACGGCAATTGCTCGGCGAAGCTGGCGGCTGCGTCCTTGAGAAGCACGCGGTCCTGAGGACGTTTGGGGCCGGCAACGCTGGGCTCGACGGTGGCGAGGTTGAGTTCGAGGGTCTGCGAGTACTCGGCCTCAGGTGCGCCGGCGGTGTGGAAGAGGCCCTGATCTTTGTAGTAGGCCTCGACGAGCGCGATTTGTTCTTCGCTGCGGCCGGTGAGGCGCAGATAGCGGAGGGTCTCGGCGTCGACGGGGAAGATGCCGCAGGTAGCGCCGTACTCCGGCGCCATGTTGCCGATGGTGGCGCGGTCGGCGAGCGGCAACTCCGTTATTCCAGGTCCATAGAATTCTACGAACTTACCCACAACGCCGAGCTTGCGCAGCGCCTGCGTGACGGTGAGGACGAGGTCGGTTGCCGTTGCGCCTTCGCGCAGTTTGCCGGTGAGTTTATAGCCGACGACCTGCGGGATGAGCATGGAGACCGGCTGGCCGAGCATGGCGGCTTCTGCCTCGATGCCGCCAACGCCCCAGCCGAGAACGCCGAGGCCGTTGATCATCGTGGTGTGCGAGTCGGTGCCGACGAGCGTGTCGGGATAGGCAGTGAGCGCGCCGTCAATTTCGGTGGTGAAGACGACGCGGGCGAGGTATTCGAGATTGACCTGGTGGCAGATGCCCATGCCGGGCGGGACAGCGGAGAAGTTGCGAAAAGCGGATTGTCCCCACTTGAGGAATGCGTAGCGCTCGCGGTTGCGCTGGAATTCGAGGAGCGAGTTGGCCTCGTAGGCCGCAGGCGTTCCGTACTCGTCGACCTGGACCGAGTGGTCGATGACGAGCTCGGCGGGCGCGAGCGGATTGACGCGCTCGGGATCACCGCCCAGAGTCTTGATGGCATCGCGCATGGCGGCCAGATCGACGATGGCGGGGACACCGGTGAAGTCCTGCATGAGGACGCGGGCCGGCATGTAGGCGATTTCGCGGCTGGGCTCGGCTTTGGCGTCCCAGCGGGCAAGGAATTCGATGTCGGCAGCAGTGACGTTGACGCCGTCTTCGCGGCGGAGGAGATTTTCGAGAAGAATTTTGAGGCTGAAGGGAAGGCGCGCGAGATTGAAGCCGCGAGCGGTGAGGGCAGGGAGGCGATAGATGGTGTAGGAGCGGCTGCCGGAGGTGAGCACGGCGCGGCTATTGAAGCTGTTCATCGGGGAACGACCTTTCTATCCGCGTGGCGAGCGGATGGGTTCGATGCGAGCGGAGCTAGCGGAATTAGCGGCGTTCGCGGAGTCCTAAACCACAAGCATCCCGCGGGCGTTTTTGCACGAGGCGCGGCCCGCGCGGACGAAACTCTCAATGGGAATAGATTACTCGGCGCGTGGGTTTAGCGCCCACGGTCGGGACGGCCGTGGCGGAAGCGCCTGAGGAGGGGCGAGCCGGTGATGTTGAGGCGGCAGCGCATAGGCTACAAGGAAATTCTAGCGCGAATTCCGGGTGCAATGGAAGCAGAATCTGAGCGTTCGAGATGGCTCGCGAAAATCAGGCCGCGATTGAGGCAGTGAGCCGGATGCCGAGCGCACGCATAACCTTGAGCGTTGTGCCCAACTCCGGGTTGCCCGTTTCGCTGAGCGCGCGGTAAAGAGATTCGCGGGTGACGCCGGTCTCGCGCGCAAGCTGAGCCATTCCGCCGCGCGCCCGTGCCACGGCTCCCAGCGCCTTGGCAATGTAACGCGGGTCATCGCTCTCGAGCGCCACTGTCAGATAGGCAGCGATCGTTTCAGGATCGGTTAGGAATTCAGCTACGTCGTACGGTTTGGTTTTGATTTTCTGTTGGATTTTCCGGGAAGTGCGTTGCATGGGTTATTCACCTCTTTCGAGTGTTCGCGGGCGGACCCGTTTAACGACAAAGCGACTCTATATCTCATCATTCCGTTTCGGCCCATTGGGCTGCGAGGGCTTTCGCTCGCTTAATGTCGCTCGCTTGCGAACTTTTGTCGCCGCCGCAGAGCAAAAGGATCAGCAGCTGTCCTCGCTGAATGTAATAAACCCTGTAGCCGGGGGCCAAAATCAATCTTCATCTCGACGACACCAGCGCCGACGCTTCTTGTCTTGCCTGGGTTTCCCTCCTCGAGCCGATATATTCGGTCAAAAATCCTTGCGCGACCTTGCTTATCCCTCAGGCCACCCAACCAGGCTGCGAATTCTTCAGTGCGACGAACTTGCACGGTACCCGATCGATTCGATTCCCTGTTAGTGTAATCCATAGATTACATGAATGCAAGTCTTGTCGCGAACCGACGTAAGAGCCGCAAGCGAGACCATGACCCAAAGACTGCAGCGGTGTCCCGGCACCCGAATGGCTGCGGCACTGCTCCTATACTTGTAGTGCGATGCTTTTCGTGATGAGGTCTCCCCTGCATTGAAATACTGGGTTGGTATTGAGGGGCTTATTGCGCGTTTTTTCGCGTGGCTCAGGCGGCGCGTGCCCAACGAGCGGCAGCGGTTGCTGGCCATCACGATTGTGGCCGGCGGGTTGTGCGGGCTGGCCGCGGTAGCGTTTCACCTCTGCTGCTTCCGGCTGTACGCGCTGCTCATCGATCGCGCCGCGGCGGCTCCCGGAGATAGCTGGATCTGGTGGACGATTCTTACACCGACATTAGGCGGGCTTGTTGCCGGGCTCGGGCTCACCTATTGGGTTCCGGCGGCGGCGGGCAGCGGCATTCCCCAGGTAAAGACGGCCTACACATTTCGATTCGGCACGATCACTCTGAAGGAGACGGTGGGCAAGTTTGTTTTGTGCGCGGTACAACTTGGCAGCGGAGCCTCATTGGGTTTGGAAGGACCGACGGTGCAGATTTGCGCGGGCGTGAGCAACTTTCTGGCGCGCATTGCCCGGCTGAGCCCCGTGAACAGCAAGCGGATGGCCTCGGTTGGAATGGCGGCCGGGATTGCCGCGGCTTTCAACGCGCCCATTGCAGCCGTGACCTTCACGCTTGAGGAACTGATTGGGAGTCTCGACCAGACGATGCTCGCCGGCGTGATTGTGGCTGCGGCGCTGGCGGCGGTAGTGGAGCACAGCATTCTGGGCTTGAATCCGGTCTTTCAAGTGCCGCGGCTGCAAACATACGCGCTGACCAAGGCATCGTCGCTGGTCTGGTACGCGCTGCTCGGGCTGCTGGCGGCGATTGTGTCAGTGGCGTTTACCGATTCTCTGCTTTGGCTGCGCCTGTGGTACAGGAGGCTGGAGCGGGTTCCGAAGTGGATTCAGCCAGCCACTGGAGCCGCGGCAACAGGCGCATTAGCGGTTGTTGCGATCCAGTTTTTTCACGCGAACGGCATCGCGGGCAATCCGTACAGCACGCTGACGCAGGCGTTACTCGGCAATCTGCCGGTGACTGCAATGGGAGTGCTGTGCGTGCTGAAGCTGGCCGCGACGGTGACGTCGTATGCGAGCGGAGGATCGGGCGGAATCTTTGCTCCGGCGCTGTTTATGGGTGGAATGCTGGGCGGCGCGGTCGGCTACCTGGATGTGACGGTCTTCCATCACCCGGCCGATTCGATTGGAGCCTTCGCCGTGGTGGGCATGGGCGCGGTGTTTGCGGGGATTGTGCGCGCGCCGATGACGTCGATCCTCATTATCTTTGAGATGACCGGCGGGTATGGGCTGGTGCTGCCCCTGATGATCGCCAACATGACCGCGTTTGCGCTGGCACGCTACTGGCGGCACACGCCGGTGTATGAGGCGCTGCTGTTGCAGGACGGAATCGATCTCAATGAGACGCACAAGCCATACGATCCGGGCGCGGGAGGCGCGGTGCCGGACGACGGGCCGAACGAGGAATTTCCGCTGGCGGAGTAGGCGGCGTTGGGAAGGAAAGAAATTAGGGGATTCACAGAACCCCTGGGTATGAATTCTTCATACTTATGTTAAACTTCATATAAGGAGGCAAACGTATGCCGACTTCCCCTTGCGAAAAGCGCACGTTCAGCCTGCCGAGGGAGCAGGACCGCTACATTGACAGGCTGGTGAAGTCTGGAGCATACGCGTCGGCCAGCGAGGTCGTCCGAGCCGGCTTGCGTGCTCTTGAAGAACGGGACGCCGCCGTGGAGCGCTGGCTGCGTGAGGACGTGGTTGCGGCGTACGATGCCCTCGAAGCCGATCCGGGTCGAGCGATTGCCGCGGACGAGGTGTTTGCCGCGATCCGTGCCCGGCATCGGGTGAGAAGGTCGAGTAAGTCATGAAGTTCAAAGTTGTCTTTGCTCCCGAAGCCAGAGACGATTTGAATGAACTTTACGATTACATTTCTAAACACAGCGGCCCGGAAAGGGCCATGACCTATATCGAGCGCATCGAAAAGGCATGCATGAGCCTGCAGACACTCCCCAACCGGGGAACGCTGCGCGAGGATCTACGACCGGGTTTGCGGGTAACGGGTTTCGAGCGGCGCGCATTGATCGCGTTTCGAGTCAGCCCGAAGAGTGTCGCAATTCTGCGAATTCTCTATGGAGGGCGGAGTGTGAAGCGCGCCTTCAGGCATTCGACTGACGAGGATTGATCCGAAGACGAGCGTGCGGCTACCGCGGCTCGGTGTTGTAGAGGAAGTAGGCGCGGAGTTCGAGGTAGGGGCCGTGGAATTCGCGGGGCAGATTGGGATAACTGGAGCCGGAGATTGCGCCCCATGCGGCGCGGTCGAGGCCGGTGTCGCCGGAGCGGCCGTCGAGTTGCATATCGGTGACCTGGCCGTTGGGAAGAACCTTGAAGCGAATGACCACAACGCCGGACTTGAGGATGGGCGGATTGACCTCGTCGGGGATGAGCGGGTCCCAGGTCATTTGCGTAATGTAGTGCCAGCGCGCGAGCCAGTCGCTGAAGTCCACGCCCTGCGTGTCGGAAAGAACCTGAACACCGCCAGTGCCCGCGCCGGGGTGCATCTGCAATCCGCCTGTCGGCGCATCGCCGTAACTTGAATGACCGCCGTGCATGGCGTTCTGCATGTCCTGCTTGAGCTGATCGGCGGGATTGGCGGGGCCCATGGCGAAGTTGGGCTTGGCTGGAACGGCTGCCGGGCGCGGCGCTTCAACCTGCGACTGCGGGTTGGGCGGAATGGGCTGTGAGGGCTGCGGCTTGGGCTGTTCCGGAGCCTGCTGCTGCTCTGGAGGCGGAGGCGGAGTGGGCGGCGACTCGCGATTCAACTCGTCGAGCGTCTTTTTGTCGATGAGCGGCCGGTTGGGCAAAGGCTTGGGCGCCACCTTGGGCTGAGTCTCGCGCAGAGCGTCGGGAGGCAGGTCAAGGTAGGTGAGGTCCTTGCGCTTATTGATTGCGTCGAATGGGTCAACGACCTTTGGCACTTTGAAGATGTAGGTCGGAATCCAGGTGATGGCGGAGAAGAACAGAATGTGAACGAGGAGTGCGAGCCAAAAACCCTCGCGCAAGCGCGACCAGCGGCGCTCGTCCTCGAGCTCGCCGATCATCTCCAGCAATTCGTGGGTGTCGTAGTCGACCCAGCGCGAACCGCGAAGAGCGGAGGGACCGGACCCATTGGTCTCGAGTGGGCCTTTGGGGTTCAAGGGAAGGCCGAGGAATCCGCCAGGGACCGGAATGTCCCGGACTGAGCTCTCAGGGGCGGAGCTTTTCGATTCCGGGGCCGGCTCGGCTGATCCCTTGGGCTCGGTCTCTTCGATTGGCGGCTGGCTCGTGGGCATTCTCGGCATGGGAGCGTCTCAAGATGCGGTTTCAGGCGCGCACACGCATCCCTGGCTCCTTTTTGAGTCCTTCCTGTCTATTCTCTCATTCCCGTGAAACATTTGCGCGTTAGGGCGCCTCGTACAATGGTTCTTATTGAATTGACGCAAGATAGGCCGGAAGGGGACAGCGTTTGAAGCAGTTTTTTGCGCACGTGGCGGCGGAATGGAAGCTGGTGCTTCTTCCTGCGCTGATGAAGTGGGGGATTCTGGGAGTAGGCGCGATTGCCGTGCTGGACTCCTCCAGCATTCCGGTGCCGATGGACGCGATTCTTGCCCTCTATGTGTGGAACGACAAGCGCCATTTTTGGATTTATTGCCTGATGGCGGCGGCGGGATCGGCGCTCGGCGGTTTGTTGCCTTATGGATTGGGCCGCGCCGGGGGCGAGCTGTTCCTGCTGAAGCGCGTGGACCGGGCAAAGTTCGAGCAAATGCGCGACCGCTTCCAACGGCAGGAGTTTCTGGCGGTGATGATTCCGTCGATGATGCCGCCGCCTGCGCCGTGGAAAATGTTCATCTTCGCGTCGGGCGTATTCGAGATGCGTGTGCCCATTTTTCTGCTGGCTGTGTTTGTGGGGAGAATGTTGCGCTGGCTGACGCTGTCGCTGCTGGTGCTGAAGCTGGGCCCGGGCGCGGTGGACCTGGTAGCGCGCCACGCGGTGCCCATGGTTATTGGTGTGGGCCTGCTCGCAGTGGCGGGGTTTGCGTGGTGGTGGATACGGAAGAAGCGGAGCGGGAAGCTTTTGGAAGGTTGAGCCGCTGCCCCGGGAGATTGACGAGCTTGAGCGGCCAAGAACCGCGAAGCTTACGCCGTTCCGGAGCAGCGATCCTACTTCGGAGCGCTCGTTGATGTGTTTTGAGCGCTTGTGGATTGCGACTTGCTGTCGGAGCCGGCGGGATTCTGCGCAGTCGTGCTTTGCTTCCGCGAGCCGTGGACCGTTGGGCCAAATTCCTGATGGATGGTTGAGCTGGATGTGCCCTGGGGATTGCCGCCACTGTTTTGATTTGGCGGAGTGACAGTGGTCATCCTGTCGCCGCGGCGCGCAGCGGACTGTGGGCCGAATTCCTGCTTGTACTTGAATTTTTCCGTGCGGACTTCGGCCTTTTCGCCGCTGGTTGCAGGCTTGGTTCCTGTGTTCTGTTTATTCTGCTGCTGAGCCGAGAGCGGGACGATCACCAGCGCGAATAGCATCACCGTGAAAGCCTGGCGTCTGCCCGAAGAAAAGCGCATTTTCATTGTCGACCTCCGGAGCGCGAGGGAAGCGCGCGCCTCACTCAGCTTCGGCCGCTGCGGACGCGGCTGTCAATCCAACGATTTGAGCTGATTGTTACCGAAGTGCTTTGGAATCAGGCTGCATTGGGCGCATTGCCGGGAGGGGAGTGGCGCGGGCGGCGCGTCACGAAGCGGCGCTGGTCTGGGCGCGAGCGCTTTCAAAAGCGTCGACGAATTCGCGATAGCGGCGAGCCATTTGATCCACTGCGGCTTGCCGCGAAACCTTCTGGTCACGCCAATCAACAAGCGGCTGCCAGAAATCCGTTCGACCGACAGCGAATCCGATGAAACCGGGAACGCCGGCGGCCGCAGTGGTCAACCATTCGAGTACCTTTTGATCGTCTTCGCCACGGCCGAGAATGATGCACCCGACGGTGTTTCGTCCGCCTGCTTTCGCGGCCTGGACGATCCTCTCGCAGTCTTCGCGGCGATCCAGCCCTTCGATCTTCCAGACATCGGGCTCAACTCCAGCGGCCTGCAATTCCTGAATTGTCCTGACCATGAGCGCGGGACGAATCTCCAGATCGTATGCCTTCTTGTCGCCGTTGACTTTTTCAAGCTGGGCTTTCTCCGCGGGAACCAGCAGCTCAAACATGAACAAGCTGCGATTCGCGTTTTGGAGGTAATCCGACAGGCGCTTGAGGCGGGCTGTCTGCCGGCGATTCAACTCGGAATCGCCCTCGGGGTTGTAGCGGACCAGGACCTTGCAGAACGTCGGATGAATGGCCTCGATGTGCTCGGCAAACTGTTCGCCATACTCGAAGTCGAATTCCTCCTGGCCGCTTTTTTCAGCCGGACATGCAAAGGTGAACCCTTTCGCAGCGGCATCGCGCAGGATGGCGACGCCAAATTGCTCGTCGACGAGGATCCCCGCCTTCTCTTTGGGCACGCCGCCCGCGACGGCCTCCTGAAAGCCGTCGTAGATCAACTGCTTGGCAGCAGCGATCTGAGCGGTTTGCGCGGCATCGAGCGCGCCTTTCCAGCCGAACATCCCGGTTTCAAACGAGCCGCGGTGATCAAAGGGAAGGATGTACAGCGGCTTTTGGTAGCCACGAATGGTCATCATTCGCCCTTCGAGCTTGCCTCAGTTCGAACTTGCTTCAACCGCGCCGCCGAAATATTCGGCATCGGTTTCAAGAGAGGACTTGAGGCAGACGTCCAGAGGCAGGTGCGCGGGTGGTGCTGCGACCGCCAGCTATTTGCTTGCCAATGCTTCCTGTGCGCGGCTCGCGTTCGTCCGGCGCACCAACGCAGGGACGCCGAGCGCAACGCCGAGAACGATTGCGGTCGAGATGAGATCGTTGCGATAGAAGGGGACGCCGGCCAGGTAGCAGGCTCCGAGTCCGGCGAGGGTGTGCGGATAGCCGTTGAAGCCGCTGGCCCAGACGCCATAGTTCGAAACGAGGAAGAAGCCGGTGGGTCCGAGAAGCGCGCCCGCAGCGCCGCGTGCGAAGGTGGTTTGCTTGCGCAGCAGGATGGAGCCGAGCGCCATCGCGGCCAGGTACCAGATCCAGGTGATCACGTAGCTCTGCCAGCGGAAGCTGTAGTGATAGACGACGATGGTCAGAAAGGCATCCGTGGCCATGAGAACGGCGAGAGGAATAAGCATCTCGCGCCAGGGACGTCGCGCGCCGAAGTACAGAAGGCCACCGGTGACAGCGGTAAAGTTCCACAGGCCGGCATGGGGAATTACGCGGGACAACACGGCAACCAACAGCAACAGATAAGCGACCATGACCACCTCGTCGGGATGGGCCGAAGAGTCTCCGGCCTGAAACGGCAGTCCCGAATTGCAAGGACTGCATCTATTCTGCGGTCCACGGGCCGCGCGGTCAACCCAAACCATTCACGAGGCGAACAAAATCTTCGACGGGAACAATTCTCTTACCGTTGTTCGCGGCCATTCATGGCCTCGCCCGCGTCCTCCCACCCCGCGGACGAAGACCTGTCCGCGGGGGCCCCGTCGTCGCGGCCGTCGACGATATAGACCCAGCCTGCGAGTGTTGGGCGCGCGGATGCGCTGCGGCTTCCGATGAACGCGTAGTCGAAGCGGAGATCGGTGAACTCGACGGTCGTCCAGGAGCGACCGGGCAGGAGATTCGGCGGGTTGAGGCCCGGCACCGGACCCGGAATCGGTTCGGGGCCGACGTCGCGCACTACGGCCCACGTTCCCCAGTCGAGATATACCTGGCCCAGCGGCGTGCGCTTGGCAGCTTCGACCGCCGGCGTGTCGGTGGGCTTGTAGAGGACGTCGCGCAGAGAGTCGCTGTCGATTGAGTTGGCCCGCGTGTTGATCTCGGCAGTCTGATAGAAGTCTGCCGTCTCGAGGATCGCGTGCCAGTGGAATGGATTCACCGGGTAAGGCTCGGCGGCCATCCGCGTTACGGGTTCGGAGGCGACGTTCGCGTTTTCGACCATGACCAAGGCCTGCGCGTGCTCGGCCCAGCGCAGGCAGCCAAGGACCAACATTCCAATGAGAGCGAAGACGGCCCAACCCTGGCCGCGGAATGGCGTGCGGCGCGCGCCGATCTCACGATCGGCGAGCCCAAGAAGCCAGGGCATGGCGAAGGCCAGAAAGAGCAACGCCCATACAAGCGGTTCCGCGATGAACATGAAGCTGCCCGCATACCAGCGAGGATTGAGCGGAAAGAACGGCCGCACGCCGTAGTTGTTGGTCCAGTCGAGCAGAAGGTGGCTGAGTGCGGCGGTACAGGCGGTGAGATAGAGCCAGCCCCAGTGCACGGCTTGCGCGGCGGGTGGCGCCAGGGGCGCTTTTGAGTTTTCGATGAGCAGGTCGTCAGCAGAAAATGGCGGCGCGGCGCGACGCTGGCGACTTTGACGCCAGAGATGGAGCAGCGCGACTGCGCCCACAACGACACCAGCCACCACAGGCACGGCCCACACGGTGTGCGTGATGCCGCGGTGATGCTTGAGTTCTTCAACGGGGCCGGCGAATCCCCAGAAGACGTCGAGGTCAGCGGCCTCGGCGGCCAGCACGGCGGCAAGCGTGGCGTAGGCTGTCTTGCGATTGAATCCGGCGCGGCTCAAACAAGCGCCCGTAAGAAAATGAGTGACAGGCTCCATGAATCAGTGGGCTCTGTTACGCCCACTCTCCCTTGCGCATGAGCGGTTCGGCAGCGCCCGTTGCGGTGATGCCGTCGATGTCGAGTTGAGCCGAGCCGATCATCCAGTCAGCGTGAATGAGGCTCGTGTTGGCGCCTTTGGCGGCGAGCTCTTCGGGAGAGAGCTTGTCTCCGTTGCGCAGGCACGATGAGTAGGATTGGCCAAGCGCGATGTGCGAGGCGGCGTTTTCGTCATAGAGGGTGTGGAAGAAGACGAGGCCGCTCGCCGCGATTGGAGAGGAGTGGGGAACGAGCGCCACTTCGCCGAGGCGGCGGGCGCCTTCGTCGGTGTCGAGAAGTTTTTCAAGCACCTCCTGGCCTCGCGTGGCGCGCGCTTCCACGACTCGGCCACGCTCAAAGCGGACCTGAATGCCCTCGATCATGGTGCCCAGATGCGAGAGCGGTTTTGATGCGGTGACGATGCCGTCTGCACGGTCCTTGTGCGGAGTGGTGAAGACCTCTTCCGTGGGCATGTTGGGAATGCAGTAATTGCCGTTGCCCGCAGTGGTGCCGCCGCCGAGCCATTCGTGATCGTCGGCGAGGCCGAGGCGAAAATCCACGCCGGGGCCGTGATACTGCAAGGCCGAATAGCGTTTTTCATTAAGGAATGCGGCGCGCTTGTGCAGGTCCGCGTCGTGAGCCTTCCAGGCGCTGACTGGATCGGGCGTGTTGATGCGCGTGGTGGCAAAGATTGCCGCCCATAGTTTGGCCAAGGCTTCTTCCGGCGGATCATCGGGGAACATGACCGCGGCCCAGGCGGGAGTAGCAGCGCCGACGATGGTCCAGTTGATCTCGTGGCGCGTGATGAGCTCGAGAGCCGGGCGATAGGCCTGCGAGAGAGCGCGATTGGCGCGGCCTACCTTCGAAGGATCTTCGTTGGAGAGAAGATTCGGGTTGGCTCCGGCGACGGCGAGACGCGCAGCGCCGCTTTTGAAGGCTTCGGCCATGCCGTCGTAGAGCCACTTTGCGGCGCGGTCGAAGCTCGTATCCGGAGCGTAACGATAGCGCAGCAGCGCGGACTCGTCGTCGCTGAGGAGCGTGGTGACGAGCGATGCGCCGGCGCGATAAGCCTGCTCGGTGATGCGGCGAACCAAGGGCAGCGTGTCGACAGACCCGGTCATCACGAGCTCCTGGCCTGACTTGAGGCCGAGGCCGACGTTCACGGCGACGGAGGCGAGTTGATCGAGACTCTCGGATTGCGTGCGGGCTTCAGCGGTCGTTGCGGTGGGTGGCATTGCTTGTTTTTTCTCCGGGATTCCAGGCGCTGATGGCGGCCTGAGTCTTTCAGGTCAACACATCGGACGGTTTGTTTTTATATTCTAGAGCCTGCTCGCCGTCGCCGCTCAATTTCACCTACGATCGACGGTGGTTGATTTTTGGCTATTGAGGGGCCCTGTTGAATCCGTGCGGTGGCGCTACCCAGGAAATGTGGCATCTAATCAGTGAAGCGAGTTGGATTTTCCCGAGGTTGAGAATTGGCCCGAGGTTGAGGATCGGCAAGCGACAAGGAGATGAAATGAGAGCTGCAACGGTCATTGGGATCATCTTGATCGGACTTGGCGCCATGTCGTTTGCATACGCTATGTTCCCCATAGGGCTTCTGATTCAGACAGGCTCGCTCCAGCAAAGGATGAATCTTGTACCCGCAGTTGCAGGGGCGATTGCGCTCATTAGCGGTATCGCGCTTTTGGTTGCAGTGCAACTGAAGGTGAACAAGAACAAGAGCAAACCGTAAATGGTGGCAGAGTGTGTCGCTGCCGGGCCGTAGAGCCCTCGCGAAAAAGGGGTGTTCGGCAGCTTCGATTGCCCCGGAGTTCAAGCTGGCCCACCATTCGCCTGCGGGGCAATTCGCCGAGGCCGTCCAATTTCACCTACAATCGACGGTGGTTGATTTTTGGCTATCGAGGGGGCCCCACTGTGAAAATGCACATACAAGAAGATTTGAGATCCAAGTGTGATCGAGCTTCAGGATTCGTGATTCTTCTCCTGACTGTTGCCGCGGCAATCTGCGGCGCGCAGACGCCAAACCCGGACAGCAAATTCGGGCCGAGCAATCCGTTTTACGCGCCCAGCACGCTGCCTTTTCAGACAGCGCCTTTCGACAAGATCAAGGACAGCGACTACCAGCCGGCGATCGACGCGGGCATGGCGCAGCAGCTCGCGGAGATTGAGTTGATCGCCAATAACCCCGCGCCGCCGACCTTCGACAATACATTTGTGGCGCTGGAGCGATCGGGCCAGTTGTTCAACCGCGCGTGGAACGCGTTCAACCTGGTGTCGCAAGCAAATACTGATCCGGAGCTTGAGAAGGTTCAGGACTACGAGGCACCGCGCACCGCCGCGCTCGCCGACGCGATCGACCTGAACCCGAAACTCTTTGCGCGCATCAAGGCGATCTACGATCGGCGCGCAACGCTCGGCCTCGATGCCGAGTCGCTGCGGCTGGTGGAGTACGACTACCAGCAATTTGTGAAGGCAGGAGCGAATCTTTCAGATTCGGACAAAGAGAAACTCAAGAAATTGAACGAGGAAGAGTCGACGCTCGAGAACACGTTCATGACCAAGCTGCTGAACGCCACCACAGCTGCCTCGTTTTCGACGACGGACCCCAAGGCGCTGGACGGGTTGAGCGAGGGGCAGATAGCCGCGGCGGCCGAGGAAGCGAAGGCACATAAACAGCAGGGCTGGATGTTGCCGCTGCTGAACACGACTCAGCAGCCCGATTTGACTTTTCTGAAAGACCACGCGACGCGGGAGAAGATCTTTGAGAACTCCTGGAACCGGGCCGAGCATGGAGACGCGAACGACACGCGATCGACGGTCGCGCGGCTGGCGCAGCTTCGCGCGGAGAAGGCGGCGTTGCTGGGCTACCCGAATTACGCGGCCTGGACATTGACTGACCAGATGGCCCAGACACCGGAAGCGGCGATTCATTTCTTGGATGCGCTGGTTCCGGCCACGACCGCGAAGGCGGCCAGCGAGGCGAAGGAAATTCAGGCGCTGAGCGATTTTCCAAGCGGAGAGTCCGCGCCGGACCCGGCGGACTGGGAGTTCTACGCCGAGCAGGTGCGCAAAGCAAAGTACGACTACGACGAGTCGCAGGTGAAGCCTTACTTCGAGCTGAACAATGTGCTCGAGAAGGGCGTGTTCTACGCGGCGCACGAGCTTTACGGTTTGACTTTCAAAGAGCGCAAGGACATTCCGGTGTGGCAGCCGGATGTTCGCGTGTTTGAGGTTGACGATGCCGATGGTACGCCGCTGGCGTTGTGGTCCTGTGACTACTTCAAACGCGACAACAAGAATGGCGGGGCGTGGGAAGACTCACTGGTGGGCCAATCGAAGCTGCTGGGCACGCTGCCCGTGGTGTACAACGTGGCCAACTTCGAGAAGCCCGCCCCTGGGCAGCCAGCGCTGCTCAGCTTCGACGATGTGACCACGATGTTCCATGAGTTTGGTCACGGGCTGCACGCCATGTTTGCCAACACCAAGTACCCAAGCTTGTCGGGCACATCGGTGCCGCGCGATTTCGTCGAATTTCCGTCGCAGTTCAATGAGCATTGGGCAAGCTATCCCGCGGTGTTTGCGAATTACGCGAAGCATTACAAGACCGGCGATCCGATGCCTGCGGATCTGGCGGCAAAAATCGTGAAGGCGAAGACCTTCAACCAGGGCTATGACTTTACCGAGCTTCTCGCGGCTTCAGAGCTCGATTTGGAGTGGCACACCCTGAAGGCGAGCGCGCCGCTCCAGGATCCCGACGTATTTGAGCAAGAGGCGCTCAAGCGGACGCATTTGTCGGTGAGCTACGTGCCGCCGCGCTACCGCTCCAGTTATTTTCTGCATATTTGGCAGGAGGGCTACCAGGCGGGCTACTACGCCTACACGTGGAGCGAGATGCTCGATGACGAGGCCTTCCAGTGGTTTGCGGATCACGGCGGAATGACGCGCGCCAATGGCGATCGATTCAGGCGGATGGTGCTTTCGCGCGGGAACACCGAGGACCTGGAGAAGATGTATGACACATGGCTGGGCCGCAAGCCGAGCATTAAGCCGCTGCTCAAGAACCGCGGACTGGAAGATGCGGGGAAGTAAGCAGCACGTCAGCGAGTTAGTAAGTTAGCGGGGCCAGGCGCGCGGATCACTATAATTCGTAGCTATGGCCGAGAGCGGCGCACAAAAGAAAATTGAAAAGCTGCGCGAAGAGCTGCGGCGGCACGAGCACCTGTACTACGTTCTCGACGCGCCGGAGGTCAGCGACGCAGAGTATGACGCGCTGATGAACGAGCTGAAGAAGCTGGAGGCAGCGCATCCGGAGCTGGTGACTCCGGACTCGCCGACGCAGCGCGTGGGCGGCAAGCCGGCCGAGGGATTCAAGAAGGCGCAGCACTCGCGGCCGATGCTGTCGCTCGACAACGCGTACTCGGCGGAGGAGCTGGCCGACTGGGACCGGCGCGTTCACGAGCTGGCTGGAAATCTGCCGGTGGAATATACGGCGGAGCTGAAACTCGACGGATTGAGCGTGGCCCTGAGCTACGAGCCGGGCGGCGGCGGAGCGCGGCTCATAATGGGCCTGACGCGCGGCGATGGGCAAACCGGCGAGGACGTCACCTCAAACATCCGAACGATTCGCAGCATTCCGCTCAGCATTCCTGCGGAGCGGCTGAAAAAGGCAAAACTTTCACAAACATTTGAAGTGCGCGGCGAAGTGGTGATGCCGGAGGCGGCTTTTCTGCGCATGAACGAGGAGCGCGAGCGCGAGGGGTTGCCGGCGTTTTTGAATCCGCGCAACTCCGCCGCAGGCACGCTGCGCACGCTCGATTCTTCCGTCGTTGCCAAACGGCGGCTGGTGTTTTTTGCGTACTTTCTGCTCATCGATGGCGAGTACTTTGCCGCAGGCCAGACGGCGACGCTGGACGTGCTTACAACGCTCGGCTTTCGCGTGAATCCGCATCGGGAACTCGTCAGCTCAGTCGAGGAGATGATGAAGTTCATTGACGACGCCGAGAGCAAGCGGGCGACGCTGGGCTACGAGATTGACGGCGTGGTGCTGAAGGTGGATGCGCACGCCACGCAGCAGCGGCTGGGCTACACGGGCCGCGCGCCGCGATGGGCCATCGCCTACAAATTCACTGCCAAGGCGGGCGTGACACAGGTGAAGAGCATCACCGTGCAGGTGGGCCGCACGGGCAAGCTGACACCGGTGGCCGAGCTTGCGCCGGTGTTTATTGGCGGTACGACGGTGAGCCGGGCCACGCTGCACAATTCAGATTTCATTGCTGGTCTTGGACTCAAGATCGGGGATTACGTAAAGGTAGAGCGCGGCGGCGACGTGATTCCAAAGGTCGTGGAAGTGGTTGCAGACGCCGAACATCCGCGAGGGAGGCAGAGCTTCAAGTTTCCGACCGAATGTCCGGAGTGCGGCAGCAAGGTTGTTCGCGCGGAAGGCGAGGCGGATTGGCGCTGCGTGAACGTGAACTGCCCCGCGAAGCTGCGCGAAAGCCTGCTGCACTTTGGGCGGCGCGAGGTGATGAACATCGAGGGGATGGGCGACGCGGTGGTGCAGCAGTTGTCGGAGAAGCGGCTGGTGAAGAGCGTCGCCGATCTTTATTCGCTCGACGAGAAGGCGCTGGGGTCGCTCGAGAAAGAAGTGGTTCGCGTCGACAAGAAGACAGGACAGAAGATCGCGAAAAACGAGGCGTTGCTCGGCCCAAAGGCGATCGGGACACTGCTTGAAGAGATCGAAAGTTCGAAAAAATCAGGATTGGCGCGGGTGCTGATGGGGCTGGGCATTCGATTTGTGGGCGAGCGCACGGCGGAGCTGCTGGCGGAGGAGTTCGGTTCGATCGAGGCGCTGATGGCGGCATCTACCGAGGAGCTGGAACGTGTGGAAGAGGTCGGCCCGCGCATCTCGCAGGCGATCCTGGAGTTTTTTGCGGGCAAGGAAAACCGCAGCCTGGTGAAGCGGCTGGCGGATGCCGGCGTGGATATGACCGCGGAAAAGAAGCAGCGTACGGAGCAGCTCGCCGGCCTAACGTTTGTGCTCACGGGAACGCTGCCGAAGATGACGCGCGAGGAAGCGAAGGAAAAGATCGAGGCGGCGGGCGGCAAAGCGGCGGGCTCGGTGAGCAAGAAGACAAGCTACGTGGTGGCGGGAGAGGAAGCCGGGTCAAAACTCGACAAGGCGCGGGAGCTCAAGATTCCGGTGATTGACGAGGAGGGACTGCTCGAGTTGCTGGAGGGTAAGGCTTCGGCAAGATAGCCGATTGCTTAAAGGCTGGCCGGGTTGGCTCAAACTATGATCGGTCGCTGGCCTCAAGCCACGCGACCGCATCATCTGACCAACTGTGGTCAGAACTCGGCCAGCAGCCCCGTGACGGCACCGGAAAATTCGGAGAATTCGTTCTGCAGTAGCCTCGCTTTGACGAAAAATCGAAGGCGGCGTGGGGGTGCCCATTGATTAGCAAAGCGCATTTAAGACCATCGTCGGACCAGACAATTGAAAAGGCGGATGGTCGGC
>Ga0181535_10003698_pt1 | contig 17553 bp, 12 predicted proteins | sample PEATcosm2014_Bin_44_FD_119774 | JGI IMG/M metagenome (GOLD analysis project Ga0181535, IMG submission 119774) | Peatland microbial communities from MTU Mesocosm Facility, Houghton, MI, USA - PEATcosm2014_Bin17_30_metaG | ecosystem: Environmental > Terrestrial > Soil > Wetlands > Peat | place... | reverse complement strand
TCATCTCCTGCCACCCCATCCTCTCCGCCGAGTCCCGCGCGGCCCTCACCCTCCGCCTCCTCGGCGGCCTTACCACCCCAGAGATCGCCCGCGCCTTCCTCACCCCCGAAGCTACCATCGCACAGCGCATCGTCCGCGCCAAACGCACCCTCGCCGAAAAACACATCCCCTTCGAGGTCCCTCGTGGCCCGGAGCTCGCCGCTCGTCTCTCCTCCGTGCTTGAAGTCATCTACCTCATCTTCAATGAGGGCTACTCCGCCACAACCGGCGACGACCTCATGCGCCCCACCCTCTGCGAAGACGCCCTCCGCCTCGGCCGCATCCTCGCCGAACTCACTCCACAGGAACCCGAAGTCCACGGCCTCGTCGCCCTCATGGAAATCCAGGCCTCCCGCACCCGCGCCCGCGTCACCTCCACCGGCGAACCAGTCTTGCTCTTCGATCAAAACCGCGCTCAGTGGGATCAACTCCTCATCCATCGCGGACTATCTGCAATCGAACGCGCTCATCAAAGCAACACCACCCGCGGCCCGTATCTCCTCCAAGCCGAGATCGCCGCCTGCCACGCCCGCGCCCGCACGCCTGCGGAAACCGACTGGCCCCGCATCGTCCTCCTCTATACCGAACTCGCCCAGCTCATGCCATCCCCCGTCATCGAACTCAACCGCGCCGTAGCCGTCTCCATGGCCCACGGTGCGCAAGCCGGCCTCACACTCGTAGACGCCCTCGCTTCCCAACCCTCTCTCGCGCGCTACCATCTCCTCCCCAGTGTCCGCGCCGACCTCCTCTACAAACTAGGCCGCCACCCTGAAGCACGCGCCGAGTTTGAACGCGCCGCCGCCCTTACCCGCAACACCCGCGAACGCGACCTCCTCCTCACCCGCGCCGCCTCCTGCGCGACTGACCCAACTAACCCTTAGGAAAAATAACGAACGGCTCATCCCGCAGAAATGCCGGCCGATTTCCAGTCGTCGCAAACTGCAGCTCACCCACTGGACAAAACAGCTCGGGCATTGGCCTCGCTGCAAACAGCTTCCTGCCAATACGTCTATAAGCGATATGGAGAGCTTGGCGCTGCCATGACCGCGAACGTCAATACTTATCGGGGCAAGTCCGCAGCGCGCGAAGTCGGGAATAGTCGCATCCCGCTTGACGTTTACACGCAGGCGACTACGACCAACAAGCGGGCCGCACAGAGCAAGGTTGTGAAGATGATGGTTCCAAATCTGGGTGAAACGAAGGGTGCCGGACACCCTCAAAATGCTCAGAAGGGTTCTTATTGAACCCGGATTTTCGTGTCACTCTGGACGCCATTCGAAGCTAAGTGCTTTGCTTTAAATGGCGGGGACGACGGGGCTCGAACCCGCGACCTCTGCCGTGACAGGGCAGCGCTCTAACCAACTGAGCTACGTCCCCAAATTGCATTTCAGCAATTTGAACCGATGCCCTCTGGAATGGGCGACCTTCGCATCTTTCGTTCTTTCCGCTCTGTTCGACGCATCCACTAGGACCTAGTTTTAGGCCACTATGACCTGCCGGCCGGAAACCAAACTATGCGAGGCAACGACGAAAATAGTTTACCAGACGAGCCGGCCATGCGGTCCCGCATCCTCAAAAACAGCTAACTGACGGTGTGCCGACTCGTCCTACGGATCGAGGATTTCAGACAGAGGTCGTCAGGGAACTGCGCTGGGACCATTGTGTTCAGTCAAATGAAATTGGCGCAGCCGTCAAAGACTGCGTCGTCACTCTCTGGCCGAACAAATAGTTGCCAACGAAGAAACCAATACAGCCGATTGTCTGATTCTTATGTCTCGCAAGACCACCCAATCGCTTCCTTATGATTGAGCCTTCTAAAGCTGCTCAATATAGCTCTTATCCAAAGATACTTCCTTACTTTCGTTCGATTTACTTCCTTCGCTGAATGATTTATGAGCAAGAGCGAACTGCAGAGAGGTAGATGAAGATTACATACTTCTGCTGTTCGGCAATCTAAGAAAGCTCGAGAGGATGGGACGACCCGATGCAAATATTGGCTGAGGAAGTGTTTGACAATTTCCGTGGCGTCTCCGAGATAGGACAATCCTTTGAGCGCTCGTCCTCTGAGATTTTTACCGAGTTGGACTCTTTTAAGGAGTTTTTCGATCGCCGTGAAAATACGGTTCTGTTCATCGAAGATCAGTTGCCCTCCACGGTCCTTTATTTGCTTCAGGGACGAGTGAAGCTTTCGATGAACTCGAGTTCTGGCAGGCGGCTGATTCTCGGTATCGCGTACCCTGGAGATACATTAGGCCTCGCCGCTTCCCTTTTTGGCAGCAAGTATGACATCACCGCGGAAACTCTTACCCCTTGCAGACTCGCATCAATTGATCGTGCAACTTTTCTTGCCTTTCTAGCACGGAACCCTTCCGCCTACAAAAATGTGGTTCGCGAGCTGTGTATTGACCGTACGCGAGCCCATGAACAGTTGCGAACCCTCGGCGTCGCGTCGAGAGCTCCGGCGAAGCTTGCACGCTTCCTGCTCGAATGGTGCGCTGACGGCCAGAAGACTGACCGCGGCACTCTGCTATCGTGCTCGTTCACCCACGATGAAATCGGCGAGTTCATCGGCACCTCGCGCGAAACAGTTAGCCGCGTCTTTAAGGAATTCAGGTACCTTGACTTGCTCGAATCGCGAGGGTCGACATTGATCATCCCAAACCGCAAGGCACTCGAAATCTACGCAGGCATCGAGAACCTTGGCTAGCAGTCAATGTGCCAGCGTCTGTGAGGAGTCGCCGCTTCGAAGAGGACGTCCTCACCCAGATTGGGCTCTGCACGTTCTTTGCTCATAAATTGCGCGGCGCACTCCGCGGCAGCAATCCGCCCAGGGTGAATACTGTCCTATCTCAATGCTGATTCCACTTATTCTTCAATTGCTCTGCCTGTGTCTGCTTGTAAATCTCTTCCATCTTTGGGCCCAGCCCGTGCTCCTTCGGATCGAGCGGCCATATCGTGAAGTCGCGGGTTGCAAGCCGGCGAGGAACGCCATGCATCGACTTCAATCCATCTTCCAGTTCAAGCAGAGTCCCGAATGTTAGTTCGAGTACGTGTTCATTGGGGTGGTAGATAGAACCAATCGGGAAATCCAGGAACGGCGTACTGGTTTGCTCGATATGATTGCCCAAAATGTGCGCTACGGGTTGGCCTTCGAGGAAGGCAATAAGACGCTCTGTGCTGGCCTGATAGGTTGGGAAATCCGGGATATATAGCCGACCGGGATAGAGGTTGTCGCCTGTGAGCACAATGCCTGTCGCCCGATCGTAGAGCGCGATGGCGTATTTGTCGTGGCCCGGAATCGGAACGATTTTCAGGACACGGCCACCGAGATTAATCTGTCCCAGGCCGGTGGGCCAGGGGTCGATGCCGAAGAACTTCGACGCGGCCTCCACAGTGGGCGCTACAAACTCAATCGGCATGGCTGGATCGTGCAGAGCCTGTACCGCCGCGTCCCCGAAGGTATGGTCGCCGTGTGAATGAGAGTGTGTGACGACAATCGAAATACTGTCGCGATGATTGCGCTCCAGCCAGTCATGCACCACGTGCTGCAATGCCGGCGCGAGATTGCCGTTGCGCGAGCCAGTATCCCAGAGCAGTCCGCGATCCTTGCCGAAGATCAGATAGAGAAACGGCATCTCCGCATCGGTGCAGCCCGACTGGCGAAGAATGTAGAAGTTTGGGTTGTACTCGTGGATCTGCCACTCGGGAATCTCTATGCACTTAGGTCCGCCGGTGGTCCACTTAGCGGGGAGTACCCCGCGTTCGAGATCTCCGCCATCCGGGTCGGACAACTGGGCTAGCGCGCCGGGGACAAGAACCGAGAGAAGCAACAGGAGCTGGATCAAACGCTTCATGTTGGCCTTTTTAACGCTGCTGGATTGGGAATCAAAAGAAGCCGTGGGAGTTATTCGAGTACACCACTCTCGACGCACGCGAGCAATGCAGTGAGCCTTCCCGTTACGCTGAAAGATCAGGCGATCAGATCGTGAACGACGTTGCCGTAGAGATCGGTCAATCGATAGTCGCGCCCACTGTAGTGATAAGTGAGCTTGGTGTGATCGATGCCGAGTTGATAAAGGATCGTTGCGTGGATATCGTGCACGTGAACCGGATTCTCAATCGCCTTCCAGCCGAATTCATCGGTGGCGCCATACGTGAATCCCTGCTTGAATCCGCCGCCGGCCAGCCACATGGTAAAGCCATGCGGATTGTGATCGCGGCCGTTGTGGGTCTGACCACCCATAAATCCGCTGCCCACTTCGACCACTGGCGTGCGTCCGAATTCCGATCCGGCTACGATAATTGTCTCGTCGAAAAGGCCACGCGCTTTAAGGTCCTTAATAAGTGCCGCAAAGGGTTGATCGGAGTCGTGGCCGGTCTTGCGATGTAACTCAATGTCAAAGTGGTGATCCCAGGGGTCGCCCTTGGCATAGTAGACCTGGACCATCCGCACTCCCTTTTCAATCAGCCGGGCCGCGGTCAGGCAACCCCGCGCGGTGCTGCCCTCGCCATACATCTTCAACACGGCAGGGGATTCTTTGCGCACGTCGAACACATCCGGGGCTTCGGTCTGCATACGGAACGCGGTTTCCATGGCGCCGATAGTGCCTTCAAGTTGAGGGTCGTGACTGTTGCCCGCCGCTGAATTCATGTTCATCTGGTCCAACTGTTTGACCAGGTCGAGTTCCTTGCGCTGCTGCGTCAGGTCGAATTGGTCGTTATGAATATTCGCGATCAGTTTCTGCGGATCGAAATCCGATTTCGACACTGCGTCGGAGACGTAGGTTCCCTGGTGCATCGGCGACAGGAACGCAGAGGACCACAACGGCGGCCCCACGGTGGTGGGCACTTCAGGACATAGAACCACAAAGCCTGGAAGGTTTTTGTTCATGCTGCCAAGGCCGTAAGTCAGCCACGATCCCATCGACGGCCGCCCGGAAAAGTTGGCGCCTGTATTCATCATTTCGAGCGCCGGCTCGTGGTTGGGAATCTCGGTATATACGGAGCGCACAAAGCACATGTCGTCCACGCACTCGCCAAGATTGGGAAAGATCTCGCTGACCTCGATGCCGCTCTTCCCGTATTTCTTGAATGTGAATGGGGACTTCATCAGGTTGCCCGTTTTGCGCTCATGCTGCAGGTCGCCGCCCGGCATCGGCTGCCCGTGGTATTTTTCGAGCGCCGGTTTGTAATCGAAGCTGTCAATCTGCGAGAGACCGCCATTCATGAAGAGAAAGATGACATGCTTGGCGCGCGGCTTGTCGGTAATCATCCATGACGCCCGATCGCTGGCGCTCTCAGCCCGGGCCAGAGACTCGCCTACGAGGCTGGCCAGGCTCAGATAGCCAAAGCCGCAGCCCATTGTTCTGAGTGCCTGGCGACGAGTAAGCATACGAGGTGAAGGCGTGTGAAACATTTAGTTCTCCCCAGTCGGCCGGCAAACCGGCCCATATCTTGTGATTAGTTCATAAACTGAAATTCGTTGGAGCTAAGCAGCGCTCGCGCGTACTCATCCCATGCCGTGATCGGTTCACCGTTCACGCCGTAACCCGGTTTCTCCGGAGTCGTACTTAGAAACTTCCGCCCTAACTGCAGTTCATCCACGGTTGGCTTGCGTTGAAACAGGTATTCATAGGCCTTCGTAATGCGGGCATCGTCTGTCGGCTCGCTGTGTACACGCTCGGCCAGCACGCTTGCCTGCTTATAGACGAACGGGTTGTTCATGAAGTAGAGCTGCTGCAGCGGAACGTTGCTCGAAAAGCGCTGTTCGGAAGTGAAGCTCGGATTGGGAAAATCGAAAACCATCAGGTAATTATTGAGGCGGAAACGGCTTACCTTACAGTAGACGGTGCGGCGCAGATTCTCAGGCGTGAAATCGGTCGACGGCCCTCCAATATCTTTCAAGTCAAGATCGCCGGCTGCGAATAACATGCTGTCGCGCAGTTCCTCGGCGTCGAGCCGCTGACGGTTGAAATGCGAGTAAAGCCGGTTGGCTCCGTCCTTATTGTGGGCATCAGAAGATTCTTCGGTGCTGGTGCGATAGACAGCCGAAAGCATGATCTCGCGCTGCAGCCATTTGATGGAGCGTCCGTGGCCGACGAACTCCGATGCCAGATACTCGAGTAACTCGGGGTTGGATGGCTTGTCGCCCATCATGCCGAAGTTATCCGGAGTATTGACGATGCCTGTTCCAAAGTGCCAATCCCACACACGGTTCACGATGACGCGCGCCGCCAGCGGATGACTTGCGATGTCCTTGGCAAACTGGAGCCGCCCGCTGCCTTCTGAATATGGCTGTTTGTCCGGCGGGCTGAGCACGGTGATAAAACCGCGCTGCACCACCGGTCCCATTGCATGCGGATTGCCGCGGATATTCAGGTTGATGTCTACCACTTTCGGCTTGTCGTCCATGCCGTTCACGAAGGGGTAAGTGGTGTCCTTCAGCTCTTTATCAAGATCTGCAATCTGCTTCTGCTGCGACTCGATGTAGGCTTGAAATTGCGGTCCCACCCGCCGCATCAGGCCCCATCCGGTAAAGACCATCACGCCCGGCTTGAACTTCTCTTCCTGCTCTCCAGACAAACTGATGAAGAGCTCGGCATACAGCTTGGCTTCGTCAGCCGGCAGAGCTTTTATCTCCAGTTCGCAGCCTGGGCAGAACTGATCGAAGGTGTCGAACTCGCTCGGCTTGGCGTCAAGCAGCCTGTGCTTAGGCACATCGTTCTTAGCGCGAATTACATCGTTCCGCTCTTCTATCTCTGCTTCCGCGGCACGCACGCGCAGCACCAGTTTTTGAAAAGCATCTCCCAGAACCTTCGCATCGGCTTCGGTGCTGTCCGGCGATGCGACCATTGCCTTCCAGTCGTTCAGGTAAGGAAAGGTATGATCTTTGGGAAGGTAATCTACCCACCGCTGTAGCAGTTCGGGATCGAGCTGGCTTTTGGAGGAAACTTCATCGACCGTCTTCTTCGGCTTACCTAACACGTTCCATGCGGCCGTCAAATAGGCCGAAGTCTGAACAGAAAGCGCGCCGGCCAATTGCTTGCTCAAATCGGTGGTGTAGTCTCGCAGATCGGCGTGGAGCTTTGCATCTTCGAGGTCTTTCTTGGCATAGGCCGCAGCCGAAGCCGGCGACTCCACCGGATATTCCTTGTAAGTGGAGTTAGCGAAGATGCTGACAATCTTGTAGTAGTCAGTCTGCGCAATGGGATCGTACTTATGGTTATGGCAGCGTGCGCAACCGACCGTGAGCCCCAGCATCCCGCGCGTTACAGCATCCACGCGCTCATTGCGCTCATCGGCGCGTCCCTGAATCGGCTCGGCCTGATCCCACACCCAGGGGCCCGCACCCAGGTATGTTGTCGCCGTAAGATTCTTGTTGCGCTCATCCGGCGATTTGAAGGGCAGCTTGTCGCCCGCTAATTGCATGATCGTGAAGCGGTCGAAAGGAAGATCGTCGTTGAAGGACTTGACCACCCAGTCGCGATATCGGTAAGCGCCGTTGAACGGCATGTAGCCGCGGCCCTTGGGATCGAGGCCGCGCACATCGTCTTCGGAGTAGCGTGCCACGTCAAGCCAATGGCGTCCCCAACGCTCGCCGTAGCGCGGAGAAGTAAGAAGGCGATCTACTACCCTCTCCCATGCATGGGCCGACTTGTCATTGAGAAAAGCCTGCACTTCTTCGTTTGTCGGCGGAAGCCCCGTCAAATCGAAAGTTGCTCTCCGAATCAGCGTCGTGCGGTCCGCGGGCGCTGCCGGTTGCAGACCCGCTGAATGCAGCCCCGCAAGAATAAAGTGGTCAATTGGTGTCTGCGCCCAGTGCTCATAGCGGGCGTCCTGGATGGCCGGGGGAATGACGGTCTTGAGCGGTTGGAACGACCAGAATTCGCGTTGCTTCTCAGTAATCACGCCCGTCGACGCGGTCGTGTTGCCCTTGGGCGCCGCGGCATTCGCGGGCCACTTTGCACCCGTCTTTACCCATTCCACCAAGGTGGCGACCTCGTCCGGCTTGAGCTTTCCGCCTTTCGGCATCTTCAGGTCGCCGGTCTGACGCACAGCCTGAATCAACAAGCTTTTGTCCGGATCGCCCGGGACCACCACCGGGCCGCGCTGGCCGCCTTTCTCAAAGGCTGCTTTTGAGTCCAATCGCAGGCCGCCCTTGGCCGTATCGTCATGGCAGTCGTAGCAACTGTTCGCCAGGATGGGTCGTACATTGTTCTCAAAGAAATCCGCATCAAGCTTCGCCGGCAATACCGAAGGAGCCCCAACTTGCGCGCTTGTTGTCGGAGCTGCCGGCGCGGCGACTGCCGATGGCTGAGCTGCATCGGCGCCGACTGCTCCCGCCTTCACCCAGGCTTCAAGATCGGCAACTTCGGCATCGCCGAGCACCTTCTTGGGCGGCATCTTCAGGTCCCCATTTCGTCGAATGGCCTGAATCAACATGCTGGCTGCCGGATCGCCCGGAACGATGACCGCGCCGTCCGCGCCGCCTTTCATGATGGCCGCATACGAATCCAGACGCAGGCCTCCCTTTGCCGTTTCGTCATGACAGGAGAGGCAATTGTCGTTGAGGATATCGGTCACTCTTGACGCGTAGAATTTGGGCGAAGACGGCGGCGGGTCGCCCGAAGCCGCGACTCTTCCCGTGCTGAGGATTGCCACGCCCAGCGTGACCGCACATGCGCTTCCGATCAGAACGAGATGTTTCATCCCAGGTTGCCCTCTTCAACATTTGGATCTGCATCCGCGTCGTCCGTGCAGAGACTTGAGGATTTGTATGCGAGTTGCTTTACATGCTCCAGCAGATCCTGAAACTCCCGGCTCTTCACGCACGCGGAATGCGGTAACTGCGATGCGGGAATCTCCATGTCCAGAAGGAGATTGGTTTCCCCATCACGGGCTTCGTGGTGCCGTCCCAAAAGAATGAGCCGCGTGCCGAGTAACAGCGCCTCCGACGTGTTGTGCGTAACAAAGATCACCGTTGGTTTCGACTCCAGCCAGACCGCCTTCAATTGTTCGTGCAGGCTCGCCCTCGTCGAGGGATCGAGCGCGCTGAATGCCTCGTCCAGCAACAAGACCGGGGGTTGCATCAGCAGCGCCTGTGCAATGGCTACGCGCTGCTGCATCCCGCCGGAAAGCTGGTGCGGATACTTGTCCATGTCCTGCGGACGCAAGCCCATGCGGATCAGGTACGCCTGAGCCTCGGCGCGCAGGTTGCGCCGGTAGGCAAAAAACGAAGGACGAAACCGCGCAAGGTACCCGCATTTCGCGTTCTCTGGTCCATACATTACATTGCCCAGCACCGTACGATCGGGAAACAAAGAATACTTTTGCGGCACATAACCGCAACGCGCGTCGATGCAAGTCACCGGCTTACCATCTACTTCGATGGCCCCCTCGGTTGGGAACTCCTGACCGAGAATCAGGCGCAGCAGCGTGCTCTTGCCGCAACCGGTTTCTCCGAGAACCACCACGAACTCGCCAGCCGCAACTTTCAAGTTCAACCTGGAGAGAACCGTCTTGCTTCCCTTGTTTCCGGCAGGATACGACTGCGAAACTCCGCGCAGCTCAATCTCCGTGCGCCGCGGCAAGGAGTGCGGAGCGATCGTCCTCACGGGCCTTAGTGCGGCTGATACCAAGGGTGCAGCCTCCTGTTGGTAAAGCGAAGCAGCGCGTCGAGCGTAAACAGAAGCAGCGCCACCCACAGCAGGTAGGGAATGATGACGTCCATGCCCATGTGCCTGCGCATGATGGCAATGCGATAGGCCAGCCCGTCGGTCGAGGCGATCATCTCGCCCGCAAAGAGAAACAGCGCCAGCGGCTTCAAGTTGAGCCGCACGCTGTTGATCAACTGCGGCAACACCTGCTTTAGAACAATCCTGTATGCCACATCGAGATTCGACGACTTCAGTGTGAACGCCTTGACGATTTGTTCTTTGGGCACGCCGCCCGCGATGTTGTATGAGTCGAGCATCAGTGTGGGCGCAACTCCGATCACCATCAGCATGATCTTGGACCATTCGTCGATGCCGAAAACAATGAACAGAATCGGCAAGAGCGACAACGCCACGATCTTGTCGAAAAACAGCACGAAGCGGAGGAAAAATGCACCCGCGTAAGGAAACACAGCCATATGCAGCCCGATCAGAATCGCCGGAACCAAGAGCAACAGCGCGATGAAGAATCGGCGCGCGCTCGACGCCGTGTCCTTCCAGATCATGCTGTGGCGCACCTGCTGCATCAGCGACGCGCCTGGGTCCAGCGGGTCGTCCTCTTCTGCCGGCTCAAGCACCGACGCCTTTATACCTTGAACCAATTGCGTCACCGATGGGATCACGCGATCCTCCGGATTGTCGCGATGGCGGAGAATCGAAAAATGCGCGTACAACGCAATCCCCGCGACAAACAAAATCCAGGAAAGAGAGTGCGTCCACAGGCGCGCCGGACGTACCTGGATGCCGGTCAGGTCCGATACGCGAAAGGTCTGCGCCATCTCTACAACTTTCCCTGTGCGGCAAGCTGCATATAGCTCGCATCGACGCGCAGTCGCACTCGGTCTTTCAATCCCTGAATTGCGCCATCCGGGTAGAGTACGGCAACGTCATCGACAGATTGAACATTCTGGCCCAGCAGTCCATGCCGGAAGCAGAATTGCCGAACCAGGTCCATCTTCTGTTTCAGTTCTTTGCCCTGCGCAAACTGTGCCGCCGCCTGCGGCGTGGAATACAGGTAAGTCGTGCGCAACTGTTCTTTGTAAGAAGCAACGCTGTCGCCCGAGGCTGCGGCACTTCCGCTGATGGCTTGCGCGTTGGCGGCCGCGATCTGAGCCACAGTCTCGTACCAGGCCCCTGCGATCGCCTTGGCGAATTTCAATCCCGAGCCATCAGGACGCTTGAGCACGTCGGTACGAACCACTAACAAATCCAGAATTTCTTCCGGAATACGCGAGGAATCGAAGAGCGATTTCACGCCGCGGTCTTGGTCGAGAATTTCCGAAACCAGCGGCTTCCAGGTTACGGCCACCTGGTTACTCTTGTCGCCCAGAAAGGCTCCTACGATATCGGAATCGCTGGTATTGAGCAGCTTCAATCGCGGGAGTTGGTTATCCAACCCGTTCAGCACCATGGCGCGCTCAAGCAAATATTCGGAAACCGTTTTTTGCACCAGCAGGATCGGTTTGCCTGGCAGCTGCGCCAGCGCAACATTGTTGCGCGCAAGCACTGCGTCGTTGCCGTTGGAGTAGTCGCCGACAATTACTACCGTGGAATCGACACCGGCGGCCGCCGGCATGTCCAGCGCCTCCATGTTAGTCATGGTGCAGGCGTCGATGTTTTTGCCGACAAACGCGTCCAGCGAGGCAGCATAATCGAAACGCTGAACCTTAATCACCACGCCATATTTATCTGCCCACCGTTTAAGGATGCCGGACTTGGCCATGTAAAAGTAAGGGTTCCAACCGGCGTAAACCGACCAGCCAACCGTGAACGTTGGCGAAGACGCTGCGGCAGCCAGCGCCGACCAGCAGCCTAGAAACGTAAGCAAAAACGAACATCGAAAAGCTGCCAGACCGATACGCCAGCCACGCGCGCGACGGTCCGGATAAATTCTTTTCAGGCTTGGAAAATCTCGGACGGAGGCGAACCATCGCATGGTCGAACCATATCCCAGTCAAAGGTTATGATTCAATGTAGATCGATTTTATTTATGCCGCACATAAACAAAAGCGAGATCCTTGCCAAAGTGGCCCGGAATGAGGCATTCCCAGCAGCGTTTCTACGCAGTACGGGTCCAACTCACGCCCTCACCGATTCACGGAATTGTCGGACATAGCTGCACCTGAATCCTGTCTCTGCGAGCATTTGCGATTCATCAATTCACCGGCACATTCAGCCGCCAAACCTTCTCGCCCGAATAGCTGGTGAGCCAGAGGGATCCGTGGCCATAGCGAATGCTATCGCCACCCACGCCACGCCATTGGCGCACCACAGTGTTCGTAGCTGGATCAATCCGGGTGATGGGGAACCCGAAGACGGTGGCCCACACCGACCCTGCGCCGAAGGCGATTTCACCGCCGAACCCAGGAATGCCCGCGGGAATGGTCGCAATCAACTTGCCGCTGGCAGCATCCACGCGCGAAATGCTTCCGTCCCCCTGATTCAGGACCCAGACCGAACCTGCACCCGTAGTGAGAAACCGCGGTTTGGGTCCGATGGGCGTGGAACCAGCCACTGCGTTCGTGGCGGGATTCACGCGAATGAGCGCATTCCCTTCGTTCGAACTGACCCATATCGAATCATTGGCAAAAACAGGGTTGAAAGAGCCCGAGGGAATCGAGATCTTAGCAACAACGCGATTGGTTGCCGGATCGATGCGGTCCAGTTCGCTGGCTTTGGAAGTAACCAGCCACACGCTTCCGGCGCCCGTGGCAATTCCTCCCTCTGAATCGGCCGGACCGGCTTGAATCGTAGCTTGAATCGCGCCGGTCTCGGAATCCGCGCGCACAAGAGTGCGGTCTCCACAGCTTGGAATCCACAAGCTTCCAAAATCCATTGCCATTCCCGAGCATGGTTTGGCGATCGTCACGATCGTTCCCGGCTTGTTGGTTCCGGCATCCAGCTTCACTACATGATTCACATTGGAACTTGCCACCCACACGGCATCGCCGGTGACGGCAAGCCAGTCCGGGTGGCCTTTTACGACAAACGTGGCCACAGGCGGCAACTCATCGATGGGGTGTTGGATGCCCGGCGCCTGGACTCCCGTCTTCGGTGGAAACTTCGAATCTTCGGCGAATACAGGTAATACCAGACCTGCAATAACAAGATGGCTCATCAAGCATTTTTGAAAGACACAACGATTCCAGACCATGATCGGACTCCATTGTTGCTGTGATTTCGACAATTCGGCGCGGCGATGCTGAACGATGGATTGACCTGCGGCGATGTAGCGAGCTCAATGTCCCGGATTTTTCCCCCGCGGAATGCGCATGGGCGGATAAGCCGCTGTCCCGTTCATGCCGGCTGCAATCTCGACAAATGCCTGTGCGGCGCGCGTGAGCGTCTTGTCCTTGCGAAAGATCAGCGCCAACTCGCGGTGCAACTTCATGCCTTCCACCTTCACGACCTTCAGCAAGCCCGAATGTTCGTCATCGAGAACGTTGGCATGCGGCAAGAAACCCATGCCCAGGCCCGCACAGATCAGGCGCTTCAGCAACTCAGTCGAATCAAGTTCCATGGCGAGCCGCGGCCGTAATTCGTGATGTTGAAAGAAGTTGTTAAGTTGGGTGCGCTGGCGCCCACGCTTCAGCAATAGCAAGGGGAATTGCATAATCTCGTCGAGCTTGACCACTTCTCGCGCGGCAAGCGGATGTGTAGGCGCAACCACCAGAACGATCTCGTCGCGGTGAATGGGTTGTATCACCAGTCGGGAATCTTTGATGGGAAGCGAAGCGATTGCGAAATCGACATCGCGGCTGAACACCGCTTCCAGCGAGCGGGCGTGCTCAGAACGGACGATGCTCAGATTCACGTGGGTGCATTGCTTTTTATAGAGGGCGAAGACAGGCGGCAGGACGTAAAGGCTGGTGGCTTCACTGGCGCTCACCGATACTTCCCCGCGCGCCGAACGGTAGAGTTCGTTCACTGCCACGATGACATGGCTTTGACATTGCAAACAGTGTTCGGCAAACGGCTCAAACAACCTTCCGGCCGCGGTAAACGTCACTTTACCGCCATCTCGGTCGAACAGGCGCGCGCCCACTTCCTTCTCGAGTGAGCGAATCTGCGCAGAGATCGCGGGCTGCGTCACTCCAAGCTTCTCTGCCGCACGCGAGAAGCTGCTCAGCCGGCAAACCTGTTGAAATGTCCGTAATTGCTCGAAATCCATGCGGAATATCCCAAGCTCAGCGCCATCGGGATATCGGCGCAATATCCGAAAAGTAGCTGGGTTGAGCTTCATCATAACTCAGACCTTCTTGCGCGGCGGCACTCGATCGATTTCAGTTCCCGGTATATTCCGCACATTGAATGCATTTTCGCGATCACTTCAGAACGGTCATAGCCGCCCGCAGAATCCCCAATCCCATTGAGCATAACGACCGGAGTGCAAGTTTCTTCACCCTAAAAGGAAAGTGAATACGGCAAAGAAAAACCTCTTTGGGTTTGAGATTCCTTATTCGCCTTTAGACGCGCGATGCCACAATGCAGTCATGGGATTGTGGGTGAAGCGTAGTTTCTTTGTCTTGATATTGGTCGTTCTTCCTGCTTGCGCTCTACTGGCATCGGCCGAGGATCCGAAGACGCCGCCCTCCAAATCGAAGAAGACCGTCTATGACTACTCGCTGGTCGGTCTGGATGGCAAGGAAACTCCGCTCTCCACTTTCAAAGGCAAATTGCTGCTGATCGTCAATCTGGCCAGTCAATCCATCTATCGCGACCAGATCGAAGCACTCAATGAGTTGCAGAAAACGTACGCCGATCAAGGTCTCGTCGTCATCGGGATTCCTTCAGCCGACTTTGGCGGCGAAGAACTGAAAGACCCTGGGGCTTTGCGCAAATATTATGGAGAGACAGCGCACTCGAACTTCCAGGTCTTCGCGTGTGCCTCGTTACGGGGCGTGAACGAGATTCCTCTCTATCGCTTTCTTACCGACGCCAAGCAAAGTCTTCCGGGGGGTGATATCCATTGGAATTTCACAAAGTTTTTGGTCGATCGGCAAGGAATGCCACTTGCGCGCTATGAGGTGGATGAGGATCCGGCCGATGTGGGCTTCCATGTCACAGTGGAAAACGCGCTTGCCGGGAAGCTCAAGAAAAAGGGCCAATCAGCCAAGGGAGACGAAGCCGGCGCCGATGATGACTCGGATGACGACGAGTAGAATCCGTCCATCGGCGGGATCAATCTTTCGGGTCTAAGTGTTCAGCCAACCCCTGTACGTACTTTCTCCATCCGCCAAGATGCGTAATTTCCTGCGCTCCCGCGATACCCGAGGGCTCGCACAAGAATCCTTTCACGGTTGAGCCGTCGGCGAGTCGAAGGGTACCCAACGAAAGCGGCGGTGGAATGGAATTCAAAAAGCTGCCCACCGTGTCCTCGGGCATGGCCCAGACCTCGACTTCGATTCCCTGCCCGCCAAACCCCGGCGCATAGACCAGGCCGGGCTTGGGAGGCGTGGTGTTCGGCACCGCGTAAAGCCGGTAATCCCCATGCGTGTGAGTCGCGCGCACCAGCCGCGCCCGCCTTTGTGTCATCTGCCAGTTCAGCGGCTGGCCTGTCAGATGCGCGCCAACCACGGCCATCAGGATGCACCCGCGAGGCGCGGATGCTGGAACGATTGCAGGGGTGTCGGCAAGTTCGCGTTCCGAGCCTCCCAGCGTGATCGCCATCTTGCGATGCAGCGCGTCGGCAATCTGCAACAGGCCATCGTCTGTGAATGCCTTGCCGATGAGTGAGACGCCAAAAGGCAGGCCATTGGCCTTGAAACCCGCGGGGACTGCGACCGCAGCCAGGTCGAGCAGGTTGACAAAGTTCGTGTAATACCCGAGATTGCTGTTCAACTCGACCGGGGCCTGCAGCACTGCCTCGACGGTATAGTGCGTGGGCGTGGTGGGTAGCATCAGAAAGTCGACATTGTCCCAGACCGTTGCCGTTTCGCTGCGCAGGTCCTCCAGTGTGTAGTGCGCATCGAACGCATCCACAGCGCTGTAGCGACCAGCGCCGGAGATAATGCTGCCCACAGTCGGCTCCATGGCGTCGGGATGTTCTTCGAGAAAGCTCTTCAACGCAGCGAGCCGTTCCGTAACCCATGGGCCGCTATACAGCAAGCTTGCCGCTTTCCGGAATGGTTCGTAATCAAACTGCACCAGCTCACCGCCAAGCGCCGAGAGAGCCTCGACCGCAGCGTCGAATTTCTCTCGAGCCGCCTCGTCGCCGAACCATTGCATGCTCGCCGCAGTCGGCACGCCGAAGCGGAAGACGCTGGCCGCGCCGAGCACAGACCACGGGGCTGCACCTTGTCCCGGCTCGGGAACCCGCGAGTAGGCATCGGCATCATCGAAGCCGCGCGTCACTTGAAAGACCCGCGCTACGTCCGCGCAGGTCTCCGCAAAGATAGATACGCAATCCAACGTGCGGCATGCGGGCAAGAGGCCGTGCGTGCTGATCCATCCGCGCGATGGCTTGAGACCCACCAGTTGGTTGAAAGCCGCGGGTACACGTCCCGAACCCGCGGTGTCGCTGCCCAACGAGAAACTTACCAGTCCGCGTGCCACGGCTACCGCCGAACCTGAGCTCGATCCTCCGGAGATGTACGCGGGATGAAACACGCTGGAGCAGATGCCATACGGCGAACGCGTCCCCACTAATCCAGTTGCGAATTGATCCATATTCGTTTTGCCAATCAGGATCGCTCCCGCATCCAGCAACCGCTTCACAGCCGTTGCCGTCTCAGCCGCCTGATGCGTAAATGCGGGGCAGGCCGCGGTGGTGGGCAGGCCCTCCACATCGAAGTTGTCCTTCACCGCGAATGGAATCCCATACAGCGGCAGCGAACTCGGCGATGAAGTTGACTCAAGCTCCTCCGCGCGGCGGAGCGCGCGCTCTTTGGGTACGAGACCGATCCACACCGGCCGCTCGCCCTGCGCTTCAATATCGCGATAGATCTGCTCAACCAGTGCGCTCGGCGTCAGTGCGCCGGCGCGGTACGCGGTCTCCAGTGCGGTGATATCCACGAATCGCTTCCTCGTATCGGCTGTGCCATATCAATCTTGTCCGGTTCGATCTCGCCCAGTTCATTTTTCTTCCGGGTCAGTCCAGCCGGAGAATTGCCAATTGCTGTCCGGCGCTCACCATCTGTCCACTCTGGCAAAGAATCTTTTCGACGACGCCGGCAGTGGGAGCACCGACCGTCAATTCCATCTTCATCGCATCCAGAACAATCAACTTTTGTCCCGCTTCAACGTGCTGACCCGGTTCTACCGCTATTTGAAAGACACTCGCTGTCATGGGCGCGCTCACAGCCTCGCAACCCTCCGCTGCTTCGTGCTCCACCGGGTCCAGGTCAGGCATCTCCGGCAGGCCGGTGACCTCTAATTGGCCGCTCAACCGCCAACGTTCCCGCTCATCGTGGAATGCCTCGCTCTGACGAGCCTTGAACGCCGCAATCTCCGGCTGTATCGAATCGAGAAAACCCTGATAGCGAATCAGATTGAAGTCCGACTCTTCCACGCTCAATTCAAATGTGCCATGTAGAATGTCGCGCCGCAGTTCCTGCAATTCTTCTGTGGAAACCGGGTAAAAGCGGATCTGATCGAAGAACTCCAATGACCACGGCACGCCGGCGACGAATGTCTTTGTAGTCCTGTACGTTGACCAAACCTGCACCGTGCGGCCCACAAGCTGGTAGCCGCCCGGTCCCTCCATCCCGTACACGCACATGTACGCACCGCCAATGCCGACCGCATTCTCCGGGGTCCATGTACGAGCCGGGTTGTACTTGGTGGTGACCAGGCGGTGGCG